>Ga0209605_1001169_pt1 | contig 30416 bp, 28 predicted proteins | sample AD_UKC035_MetaG_FD_184408 | JGI IMG/M metagenome (GOLD analysis project Ga0209605, IMG submission 184408) | Active sludge microbial communities of municipal wastewater-treating anaerobic digesters from USA - AD_UKC035_MetaG (SPAdes) (version 2) | ecosystem: Engineered > Bioreactor > Anaerobic >...
CTTGGACAGATCCACCCCTACCCGCGCCACCGGCACACGTGTAATCTCCGCCATGGACTTCCCCTTTCCGATCAGATTGAACTTCCGCGAGTCAATCTTGGTACCTCGATACCGTTGTAGGGCTGGGGAAGTCCCTTCGTATTCGCTGCCGGCCACTCGTACCCAGGATTGCCTGCGAGCGCTGTCCCGTCCCGTGAGGGATGGGGCGCGCCTGACAGCCCACATTAAACAGAGCCGCCGGGCTTGCCCGGCAGGCCGCTGGTCGGCGGCACCTGCGCCAAGCCCGCACGCTTGTGGTTGTTGTTCAAGCTGCAGGAGCCTGGCAATGGATTTGACCCCGATGCACAAGCGCGTGATCGCGCTGGACGTTCACCAAGCCAAGATCACCGCGTGTGCCGTCATCGAACATGATGACGGCCGCCTGGAGGTCATCAAGCGTGACTTCGGCGCCTTCAGGCGCGACCGCCGGGCGCTGGCCACCTGGGCGCTGCAGATCGAGCCCGAGATTGTGGTGATGGAGAGCACGGGGGTGTACTGGAAGAGCCCGTTTGCGGCGCTGGAGGCAGTGGGCATCACCGCGTGGGTGGTCAACGCACGCCACGTCAAAGCCGTGCCCGGTTGCAAGACCGACATGGCAGACGCGCAGTGGCTGGCCACGCTGGCGCGGGCGGGCTTGCTGCGCGCCTCGTTCATCCCGCCGCTGCAGATGCGCCAGCTTCGCCTGGTGGCGCGCCAGCGCCAGAAGCTGGTGGGCATGTGCAGCGCCGAGAAGAACCGGCTGCACAAGGTGCTGGTGGATGCGGGTATCCGCATCAACGTGCTGGTGACCGACATCCACGGCGCCAGCGCGCGCGCCATGGTCAAGGCGCTGCTGCAGGACAAGCCTTTGCACGAGGTGCTGGACCTCAAGGGCCGGCTGCGCGCCAGTCGCGAAGAACTGTTCGAGGCGCTGAGCACCGAGCAGCTCAGTACCGCGCATCGCTTCGTCGCTGGCGAGATCCTGCAGCACATCGAGGACATCGAGCAGCGCATCGCGCGACTGGATCGATACTTGCTCCACGGGCTGGCGCCGTGGCAGCCGCAGCTGCAATTGCTGCAGACCCTGCCGGGCATCGACTTGCAGGGCGCGGCGATGCTGCTGGTGGAGATCGGTGCGGACATGAACGTGTTTGGCAGCGCCCAGCGTCTGGCGTCGTGGGTGGGCATCTGCCCGGGCAACAACGAGAGCGCGGGCAAACGCAAGAGCGGGCGCATCCGCAAGGGCAATGCCTGGGTGCGCCGGCTGCTGTGCGAATTCGCCCAAGCTGCGGCGCGTACGCGCTGCGCGCTCAAGGCCAAGTTCGATGCGCTGAGCATCCGTAAATGCCGTAAGAAATCGGTCGTGGCGCTGGCGCACAAGATGCTGCGCACCATCTACGCCATGCTGGCCAGCGGCACCTACTACCAGGACAAGGAGGTCGACTACGAAGCCTTGAACGTAGCGCGCAACGCCCCGCGCTGGATCAAGATGCTGCGCAAGCACGGCTTCATTGCCACACCCGCGGCGGCCTGAGCAACCTCTGCCGCGTCGTCCCAGCGGCCCTGGCCAGCCTCAGGTCAGGCAGAGCCATGTCCGCAGGTAGGTGTCTTCCACATTAACGGATGGCACCGGTCATGGACTTGCCGCAGATGGCGAACAGCCCAAAGCACGGGCACGAGACTATCGGGGGCAAAAGCAGATGTGGATGACCGTCGCGGGCGCTCAACGATTCGCGGTGACGTTGGAGGACAGCCCAACGGCGGGGGCATTCCTACAGATGTTGCCCATGTCGCTGGAGATGCCCGACCTGAACAACAACGAAAAGCATGTACGACTGCCCAAGAGCTTGCCGACCGACGCAACACGGCCGGGGACGATCCGAACCGGCGACCTGATGCTCTACGGCAATGACACACTGGTCGTGTTCTACAAGACCTTTCCGTCGAGCTACAGCTACACGCGAATCGGGCGTGTCACTCAACTGGATGGGCTTGTTGAGGCATTGGGGCCGGGTAGCCAGCGCATCAGCTTCGCGTTGGACTGAGGGCGCGGACGGTCGCTTTCGGGCGTCGCATCGGACGGGGGCACGACCCGATCAGCCGGTGCCGCAATCGCGCCGTCTTGCTTATCAGGGGTCGGGTGTCGTGACTTCAGCAGCGCGGCGGCACAGCGCAAGACCTTCATGCACACGGCCCGGGATTCGGCGTAGTCAAGCGCAGCCAACGAGCGACTCGCGCCACAGCCGTTTCGGCGGTTGGTTCGCTCGCGCGATCTCCGGAACGAAGCGTTGCTGGGTCTACACCCGCAGGAGAGGCGTGATCACGAGGTTCATTCGTCATCCATCGCCGACCCGAAACGTCCTAGGTCTAGCCGGCACTTTCCGATCGGCCTGGCCAACTGCCGCATTCTTCACGGTTGCTGGTTCGGCCGGAGGAAGATACGAGGTTTTGCCTTTCGCCGGCGGCGGGCAGACCCGCCAAAGGGTTCTTGGCCAGTGCTTGCAGGGCCGTCAGCGCTGCCGGTCACAGGGACAGCAGGCTCATCACGCTTCCTCCCAGTCGTTGCTCAGAGGGGCGCTCACACAGGATGGATGACTTGTAGGCGTCAAGCCTGAGGACTGCACGCAGTGGGAAGACAGTCCCAAGCTCGCGACAGCAGGAGGCTTGCGAGCGCGCGGATCGGCGCCGATAATGCGCCCTCCAAGCGCACCGGAGCATGCCGTTGAAGCTGTGGATGGCCAACCCGCGCGGGTTCTGTGCCGGCGTCGATCGCGCGGTGCGCATCGTCGAAGAGCTGCTTGCGCTCGCCGACGCACCGGTCTACGTGCGCCACGAGATCGTCCACAACCGCAGCGTCGTCGATAACCTTGTCGCGCGCGGCGCGGTGTTCGTCGAATCGGCCGGGCAGATTCCACCCGGTGCATGGGCGGTGATCAGCGCCCATGGCGCGAGTCCGGCCGTGCACGTCGAGATGAATGGTGGTGGACGGCGGGTCTTCGACGCCACTTGCCCCCTGGTCACCAAGGTTCACCTTGAGGTGATCGGCCACGCGCGTGCCGGGCGCAGCGTACTGCTCATCGGACATCGCGACCATGCCGAGGTGATCGGCACGGTCGGCTGTTACGACAACCCCGCGGGCGGCGGTATCCAGGTGGTGGAGGACATCGGCGATGCGCAGACGGTGCAGGTGCGTGATCCTTCCGCGGTGGCCTACGTGACGCAGACCACGCTCGCGGTCGAGGCAGCAAACCGCATCGTCAGCGTCCTGCGCAGCCGCTTTCCGGCGCTGATCGGCCCGCACCACGACGACATCTGCTACGCGACGCAGAACCGGCAGGATGCGGTGCGCGCGCTCGCCGACCGTTGTCAGCGGGTGATCGTGATCGGCGCGCCGCACAGTTCGAATTCGGTGCGCATGGTCGAGGTGGCCGCAGAAAGCGGCAAGCCCGTGCACCTGATCGAGACGCCCGAGCAGTTGCGGCCCGAATGGTTGCAGGGCGTGACCGATCTTGGCCTTAGCTCGGGCGCCTCGGCGCCAGAGCGCTTGGTCGAAGCGGCAGTTGCCCGGCTGCGCACCCTGGTGCCGGGGCTGGAAGTGCGCGAAATCGGTCATCCCGAAGACATCGAGTTCAAGCTGCCGGCAGCGCTTCGCGACCTGCGCGCCGCACGGATGTCGGCGCGATACCCGCGCGTGCCGATCGGCATCGCCGCGACCGACTCGGGAGAATCAAGATGAGTACCGTCGGGACCAACACCCCCACCCGGGCCGACGAACGCACCGGACTCGAAGACGTACTGCGCGCCGCGCGCCAGCTGGCCCGCGAAACTCGAGGGCTGGCGGAAAGCACCGCCGGCGTCCTCGAACGCGAGCTGGCGATGGCGCTGGCGGTGGCCGAGTCAGTGCGCGACCGAGTCGTCTCGCCGCAGGCGCTCGAGCAGTCGCGCGCGCATCCGCTGATCGCGCGGCTGCGCACCGATGCACACCGAGCAGTCGAGCTCGGCATGGACGCGATCGCTACCAGCTACGTGTTCGGCGTTGACTTGGTCGAGAACTTCGTCGACCGGCAGCGGCCGGCAATCGAGATCGGCCGCTCGCCATCGTGACCCCGCGCGCCGGTTTCAGATCGGCATGACGGCGAAGGCGAGCTTCAGGTCCGGGTCGCTGTCGTTGAGCGCGTACACCACCTCGTAGTCGCCGGCAGGAACATCGGGCGGTACGCTGACCGTGACGGTCAGCTTCTCGAAGTCGTGCGGTGCCACGTCGAAGCGCTCGGGGCCGAAACGGATGCAGTCTGCGCCGATTGCCGCCGATGCATCCGCGCTACCACGGCGCACCGCACGCAGCCGCGGTTGCAGGTCGCGCATCGGTTGGTCGCTGGGGTTCTCGACCGACATCGGGACACGCAGCGTTGCACCCGGCGCCACCCGCGGCCCGGCGCCGCGACGGCCGGCCGTGCCGCCCGAAGCGGCTGTCGGCTTCATCGTGCCGATGGTGGGTTTGAGCTCTTGCGCGCCCGACATAAGTGCCGAGGCCAGATTGCTGGCCGCAGCGACGCCGTAACGCACGATTGCGGAGATCGGCGGTGTCCCGGAAGGCACGGGTTCGACCGCCCGGCCGAACGCCGTGGCTTCGGCCAGCGCCCGCGCTAACGACACCCCGACGCCGAGCGCGGCGTCGATCACGTTAGCCACGCCGGTGGCGACGTCGGTGGACTGCTGCTCGGACTGGTCTGGCATCGGCGGTGGCACTCGGTCAAGCGATCAGGGATGGGTCGGATGCGTCACGACCACCGGCGCGCAGGGTTCCTCTTCGCAGGGCAAGGGCTTGGCCACTGTCGCACCCGTCAAGCGGACGCCGATTACGCGGTTGTCGCCGAGACGGATCTCGATCGAATAGTCCGACGCGATCTGCCAAGTGTTGCAGAAGCGCACTTGCAGTGGAGTGCGCATCTGCAGCGCATGGTGCACCGGGCGTTCGAGTGCAGTGTCGAAGCGGTGCGACTGCTGGTGCTCGTTGTCGAAGCCGTGGCGCATGCGCACCTGTAGCGGCTGTCTCTCGTCGCCGGCCAGCGTGATCCGACCGGCAAGCTCGACATTGGCGTTTTCATCCCACAACACCATGTGCACCAGCGGCCGGTCGACTGGCGTCGCGTGCACAAGCTCGGCGCCGACCTTGTGCTCGACCTGGCCGTGGTGGCCGAGGTCGACCGCGCCGACATGCTTCAGCCCAACGTCACCTCGGTGGTCCAAGCGCAGCGCGTCGCCTTCGTTCTGGCGCAGAGTCACTTCATCGGCAGCCATGCGGACGATCCGGGTTATCAAGGTCTGTTGACATCAGCGGATCCGGTAGACATCTATCTCGAAAACCATCTTGCAGGTCCAGCCGTGGAGCACGACCCGCACTTCGTGATCTCCTCCGAGGCAGGCGTGCGCGAACCTGACGTTACCTTCGGCGGCGGCATGCACGCACAACGGCTTGCAGTCGACGAAGATCTCGAATTCGATCGGTAGATCGAACTGTAAGCGGTAGACGCCCGGGTTGAAACAGCCCAGTCCGACCCACTCTGCCGTGTACGGCAGGTGCAGATCGCGCAGGCCTAGAGGCGACAGGTCGCTCGACGGCAGCCCGGCAGTGCAGCGCTCGCCATCCGGACCCTTGTCGAGCGACTGGCGCGAGATCTGGATCCATACCGGCCGGCTGGCGCTGGCCAGCGCGGCCAGCAGTTGGACGGCGCGCACCAGTGTCAGCGGCCGGGCGTCAGCACCGGTCGTCGCCGCGCCAGCAAGGTCAGTGCCAGCCTTCGCGCCGGCATCCAAACGCAGCGGGTTCACGTGCGCCAGCATCCCCGGCCGACCATCGTCGTCACCGCCGGCCGCGCGCCCGACCTGCGCGCCCGTCAAGACGCGCATGCGCAGCTTGTCGCGCAGCCCAGCCAGGAACAACTCGTACTCCAGCGACCCCTGGACGACGAGGAAGCGCTTCAGCGCCGGCTTGAAAGGCAGCAGCTCGACGACATTGCCGCCGCCCGAGAAGGGCGGCGCAGTCGTGAACTCGACCAGCGCGAGGTTGCCTATCGGCGCGAGCGTCGGCGCGACCATCAATGATTCGACGAAGCCGTCGAGCGTTTCGCGGTCGCCGGGAGTCAGCGCGGCGCTCGGATCACCCGCCTGCACGCCGGCGATGCGCTGCTGCTTGGGCTCGAGGCTGAGCGTCACGGGCGTACCCTCGGTCTGCGCCTGGCGCAGCATCTCGAGCATTTGCACGCTGACCGCGCGCTCGGGGCGCTGCATGTCGAGCAGGTACGACGCGAGCTTGCCGGTCGAGTCGAGCGTTGCCACCGTGGCAATGTCGCTTGCTTCGGCGCGGGCGCCGCTGCAGTTGTCGGTCGCGAGCGCGATGCCGACAATCATCACCGAAAGCCGCTGCACGGACGAGGAGGGCTCGAGGTTGTCACGCGTGATGCGCGCGACTCGCTCGATGATGCGTGCGCCGGTATTCGCTTCGCCGCCGTACTCGACCTCGACCGGCTCGGCGCGGGTCATCGCGTCGCGCAGCACGCCGAGCTTGGACAGCCGTTCATTGAAGCGCTCAGGGTCGGCATCAAGGTCCTGGATCAGGTAGTCGGCGGTACTGCCGTCGTCGTGCCGCAGCGAAGCGGTCACGAGCCCGGCACGGCCGATCTCCAGCCGTTCAACAAAACCGCGGATGGTGGGCATGGTGGCTCCTCCAAGCGTTCAGGGGCGGGGCAGGTCGCCCGATGCGGACAGATCCTCGAAGCTACGGCCTTCGCGCCGGATGCGCAGCTTGCCCGGAAAGACCAGACCCTGGCTGCTGACCACGAGGCGTTCGAGGCAGGCCTGCAATTCGGCAACGCCGGTCACGAAGGGCGGAATCGCCTCGATGTGTCGTGCCTGGCGGCCGGCGAAATCGGCCGCCAGCTCGCCGCCGACTTTGTCGATCATCGACTCGATGACGATCAGCATCACGATCCCCACCACCGGGATCAGGATGTCGATGAACACGTCGCAGCAGCTCTGGCCGGCGTCGAACTCGCCCATCTCGGGCTTAACCTCAATCGAGCACTCTGCGTCGGTCTCGGTCAGCAAGACGCGCAGGAAGATCGGCCCGTCGAAGCTCACGTCGGGGTCGGGCCAGCAGTCGATGTGCACTTCGGCGGTGCCGCTGGCCCACAGGTGGCCTTCGCCCTGGCCGTGCGTTCCCGCGTCGGAAGGCGTGACCGACAGCGTGTACAGCGTCGCCGACCCCTCGTCGGTGCTGACCTCGCTGCCGCCGTTGTTGACGCCGGGGAACTGCTCGTTCATCGCACGCTGGATCATCTCGTCGAGCGCGGCGCGGCCGACGGCGAGCGCGACCTGGTTCGCGCCGAGGAAGTCGTCGGGTGCGAAGTCGGCGACGCTCGAATCCCGCCGGTTCATTAGTACCGCCAGCACCCCGGCCGCCGGCAGCAGGAAGCCGACCGGCGTGGACAGGGGCACCGACGGATCGCCCGATCGCGGCGTGTAGATCGGAAAGCGCTTGTCCGATGCATAAGTCGCGATCTCCACAGCGAGCAGACTCTTCGCGGTGGCGTCGGTGAACCACGGCTCGGTGATCGTGCCGAAGCTGCCGAGCTGGGCTTCGATCAGCGGCTTCAGGCTGGTGACGATCAGCGTCTCGGCAGGGTGCGCTCCGTCGAAGTCGACCTGCGTGGCCAGCGTCGGGTCGGCCGGCATGCTGCCCATGGTGACCGACACCGTGCCGTCGCCGGGAACAATCTCGCGCCAGACGACCACCCGGCCGTAGTTCGCGAACGCCGCCGATGGCACCGTGCCGTGGATCGGCAGCGTCACTTTCAGGTAGTCCTTGCCGCCATGCGGCTCGATCGCCGTCTGGATCTCGTAAGGCGTAGCCGCGTTCGCTGGATCCAGCGTCGGGTCGCGGTTGCCGTCGTAGATCACAAGCACGTTGTTGCCCAGCGTGAAGCGATGCGTCGGCAACGCGCTGTAGCGAGTGTGGATCGCGGCGGCAAGGCGTGCTGCGTCGAGCACGGGTAGCCCGCTGATCGCCGGCACGGTGACGTCGGCCTCACTGATGCCGGCGAAGCTGACGCCGAGCTGGTCTTCGCCGTCGACCGGCCAGTTGGCGAGCGCGCCGGGCAGAGTGCAGGTCGCCTTGAGCGTCACTCGGGTCAGCGTCGGGTCGGGCGCATCGGGCGTCTCGACGGTCAGCTCGAAAGGCAGGAAGAAGCGGACGTGCTTGGCGTCGGCGAATTCGAGGTCGGCCGGGTCGGTTTCGTCGTCGATTAGCCGCGCCTGCACGGTCAGCATGCGGCCGGAGAAGTTGCGCATGAAGGGGCCGACGTTGTGCGGGAACAGCCCCTCGTTCTTCAGTGCCAGGTGGAAGATCGTCTTCACCGGCACCAGGCCAAGCTGCACGCAGTAGTCGAAATTCGACGTCAGGCTCATCCGGTGCTTTCGGGCGGCGCGTTCGCGCCGGGATTAAAGCGGATGCTGCGGATCCACAGCCTGAACGCGTTGGCCTTCTCGCCCGCGAGGATCCGGCGGAAGCTGTCGGGCGAATGCACCGGGAAGGCGCGGCGCTGGATTACGCCGAGCTCAAGCGCGTCGCGAACGACCACGTCCAGATCTTTGTAGAACCACAGATCTTCTAGCGGCACCCGTTCGGGCGGCATGTCGGCGTGCGCCAACTTCGGCGCCGGCGCCTCGAGGTCGATGCGTCGCAGCGACTCGTTCCACGGCACCGAAGCGACGCGGTTGCGCGGCGGCAGCAGCCGCTTTTGCAGATAGCGCTTCGTTCCCGGCGGGCGCAGCGCATGCAGTTTCGCGCTCTCCTGCTCGCCGAGCGGCGGCTTGTACGCCGGCACCTCGCCGCCGATTGCCAGCGGCGGGAGCTTGCGCAGTTCGAACAGCAGATGCCGGTTCCACGCCGCGTCGGTCGGCTGCGCCGGCTCCCCGAGCGCTTCCTTCAGCTTCACTTCGAGTTCTTCGCGCCGTGCGCGCAGTGCCTTCGGGTGCTGGATCGTGTGCAGCACATGATGCGCGACCTCGGGCGCCAGCTTCACGCCTAGGCGCTCGAACGCAAGCACCGGGTTGATGAAGAGCATCACGGCCAAGTCAGGCGCCGCAGCCACGCGCTCGGCGATTTCGCGCTGGTTGACCGCCAGCGCGCGGTGCGATTTGATCTCCAGCAACTCGAAGCTCGCCGGTGGGAGCGGTGCGGCTGCCACAGCCGCCGGCCGCGCCGGCCGCGGGTACTTGGCCTTCGCCTGCCTGATCACCAGCCCCGGCGGCCCGGGCGGCGGGGATGCGTCGCTCATTTCGAATATGCCTGCGTCGCTGCCGCTACGATAGCCCCGCGTGACGGCCGGGGCAAGGTCCAGCGCATCCCTAAGTTCTGTTTGCGAGTTCCGTCTGCGTCCGTCCCGAGAATCCGCGATCGATGTCCGCCTTTCGTCCGCCGGAAGAACGGTCCCCGCACCCGGCTGCGCTGCCTGCATACGGGCCGGTCGGGCCGTTCCCGCGCTGCCCGCTCGTCGACTCGATCGAGCGCCGCTGGCTGCACTACGCGTTCCTGTCGCGCGACGGACGGCTGGCGATGGTCGCCAACGCCGCCTGGCTCGGGCCCGACGAACCAGGCGGCGACACCTTCTTCACGACCATCCTGCTGCTGCACGAGCGCGGCCGGCCGTGGGTTTCGAGCCAGTTCAACGCATCGATCTTGGCGCCGCCATGGTCGGCCTTCCGTCTGCCGCACGCGCTCGGCGAGTGGCATCGGCTGAAGATCGCGTCAGCGGCCGGCATGCCGGCCGTCGATCTGCAACTCGCGCGCACGTCGACCCCGTGCACCAGCCAGTGCGCGCCTTTCGCCGGCGACCATCATCTGCGCTGGCAGAGCGAGGCCGGCGTGCGCGCGCTCGGCGACTGGCAGCTGGGCGGCCGCGCGAACCGGCGCGTCGACGCGGTCGGCTACCACGAGCGGGTTCGCGGTCGCTGGGGCTGGCCGGAACTCGGCGAATGGGTGTTCGGCTTCGCCAACGATCTGGGCAGCGGCAGCGACGAAGCCCCGGCGTGGGCGGCGGTGTTCACCTTCATCCAGCCGCCTTCGCCGGCCGGTGCGACCACCGCGTCGGTGATGCTGTGGCGCCGCGGCAGGCTAAAGCGCCACTTCGCGCGTCGGCACGTCAGCCTCGCGGTGCGCGGCGCTCTCGACCGTGACGCGGTGCAGATGGTGCCGGTGCTCGCACATCGCTTCGGCGTGCCGCCGATGGCGCCGGTGCCGCGGCGGCTGGTGATCAGTGCGCGGCAGGGAAGCGACTATGTCGTGCTCGACTTCGACGCCGAGGCCGCTGCTCGGGTCGTCATCCCGAGCGAGACGAGTCTTGCATGTTTCAGCGTGCATGAGGTAGTCGGCCCCTGCCGGCTCGCCGGCATGCTGAACGGCGAGCGCTTCGAGATCCACACCCGTGGCATCGTTGAGTTCGCTGGGGGGGCGAATGCCGATCGCTGACGCTGCAGCGCTGCTCGTCGCCACCGTCGAAACCATCGGGTCGCGGGCGCCGGCCGTGATGGCCGCGGCCGCTCAGGCGCTGGGCGAGGTGCGGCTGGCGCTGTACTTCGGCGACGGCAGCCACGCCGGATTGCAACGCGAGCACAGCCGGCTGGTCGCCGCGGCGCGACTACCCGTAGCCGCGTCGGTGTCAGTGCACTTCGACAATCGCTCACTGAAACTGCTGTTTGACGCCGAGCGGCGCCCGGTCGACGCGCTGCTCGCCGGCAGTCTCGACGTGCGCGGCAGCCGCGAGCAGGTCCTCGCAACCTGGCGCTGCTTCGAGCTGCTCGCGCAGCGCGCGAGCGGGCTGCGCGCGGTGCAGGCGCTGTGGGTCGAGTACCGCGACCTCGACCCACAACGCTGGGGCCGACCCACGAGCGGTCCGCGTCCTTCGCGGCGCAACGGCGTTGCTTATCGCGATGTCTCGAGCTGGCCGGCGCTCGACTACCTCGACCGACGCTACCCGCCCGACGTCGAACTCGCGCGAAGCGACCACGCACCCTTTTTCAGCCGCGCGCGCAGCTTGTGGGACGGCCGCAGCGGCAACTCATGGACCGAGCACGCTGCAGTGTTCGACAACGACCTGCTGCAGACGATGCAGACGCTGAAGGAGCGCGTGACTGCTGAGATCCTCCACCTGCTGCCGAAGCGCCGCGCGCCGCGCACCGAGCTGTACGAGCCGATGCGCGACTACGTCACGCGCGAAGGCAAGGGTCTGCGGCCGACGCTGGTAGTCGCGACCTGCATGGCGCTCGGCGGCGCGCTCGAGCACGGCGTCCGCGCCGCAGCAGCGCTGGAAATGTTCCACAACGGCTTCCTGGTGCACGACGACATCGCGGACGGTTCGACCCACCGCCGCGGCAAGCCCACGCTGCACACCAAACACGGCGTCGGCATCGCGGTCAACGCCGGCGACGCGATGAACCTATTCGCCGTCGACCTGGTGCTGTCGAACCTGCCGACGCGGGGGCTGGCAGGCACGCTCGGACTGATCCACGAGGTGTTGCACATGTGCCGGGAGACGGTCGAGGGTCAGGCGGTCGAACTCGGCTGGATCCGGCGCAACTTCGTGCCGTCCCGTGACGCCGACTATTTCCGCATGAGCACACAGAAGACAGGCTGGTACACCTGTATCTCACCGGTGCGCATGGGTGCGATCTGCGCCGGCGTGACCGATCCGGCACTGCTCGATCGCTTCAACGAGACCTTCCGGCTGATCGGCATCGCATTTCAGATCCAGGACGATGTGCTCAACCTGGTCGGCGAGACCGAGCGTTACGGCAAGGAGCCGCTCGGCGACCTGCTCGAGGGTAAGCGCACGGTGATGATGATTCATCTGTTCCGCAGCGCGGACGAGCGCATGCGCGATCGCATGGCCGCGATCAACGCACTGCCGCGCGAGCGCAAGACCTTCGCGCACGCCGAGGAGATGCTCGCCGCGATGCAGGCAACCGGTTCGATTGATTATGCAATTGCCCTGGCCGATCGCCTCGCGCACCGCGGCGTACGCCATTTCGAGCGCGATCTCCAATTCGTCGACAACAATCAGGCCAAGGCGGTGCTGCGTCAGATCGCCCACTACGTGACGACACGCTCGCTGTGACCTGCGGAGCTTCTCGCCCATGAGTCGACAAGCCGACGATTCCGCTCCATTCATGCCGGCGGATCGATCGCTGCTTGCCGCTTTCGCGCACCACGATGCTGCGCTGCGCGCGCTGCTGTGCACGCTGGCGCGACGCGGCGCGGCGCTGCGGCGCGACGACCCGCGGCGTGCGCGGGCCTGGGTCGACGCGCTTTGTGTGCACCCCTACTACAAGGGTGGCCAGTTCCTGTTCGACCTGCTCGAATGGGAGGACTTCATGCTCGACGGTGAACCGCCGCCGCTGCTAGACGACGCTGCGATCGCCCTCGCGCTTGGCCGCATCACCCGGCTGCTGCGCGCTGTCGGCGCGGCGCTCGACGGCCGCCCGGTCGAAGAAGCCGCGGCTGCGACGCCGGCCATGGCCGCCGACCACGCCGCGCTGGACTGGCCCGAGTTGACCGGCAGCGCCTATCTCTACGCCGACGTCGTCCTCGGGGCGATCGACGCACTGACCGTGCGCCGGTAACCAATAGCAATAGCCCGGTGCATCAGCGGGAATCGCGAGGGCAGCGCCTGCGTTGACGCAGACTGACCTCACTCGGCGGCGCCGCGATCCGCGGTGTCGGCCGCTTGTACTGCACGACCCTGAGAGCGGGCGTGGCAAATCTGAACGTGATCGAAGCGGATCGGCTGCTCCGATGGGCAAGGACAGAGCCCAAGACGGAGGACCCGAGAGCATGGACGGAAGCCCGCGTCGGCCCCACTCACCTGATCTGGCGCGATGTGAACCGCACCGGGAATAGAGGAGGCCTGTTGGCGTGAGTCAGACCGGCATGCCTGACGGTTCTTGGGGTCAGGCTTTCTCTCTTCCTCCCCTCGCATGGGCCGCCGGAGGCCTCTCGGCTGAGCCATGCACTCATGGTTCAACCTTCCTGCTGCGCTGCCATGGGCAGGCTGCGTGAATCGGTCTTCGTACAGTATCGCAAATTGGTTCATCGCTGATTTCCAGTGATTGGCCGCCCGCCCCCAGTCCTCAGTGATGTTGCGCAGCGCCAGCCAGATCAGCTTGGTGGCCGCATCGTCGCTGGGGAAGTGCCCACGCGTCTTGATGATCTTGCGCAGCCGCGCATTCACGCTCTCCATCGCATTGGTCGTGTAGATCACGCGCCGCACTTCGGGTGGGAAGGCGAAGAACGGGATGACCTTGTCCCAGGCCCTGCGCCAGGCGCTGACGACCGTCGGGAATTTCTGCCCCCAGGGCCCTGCCTCGAACGCATGCAGCTCGGCCTCGGCCGCTTCGGCGCTGACCGCCGTGTAGATCGGCTTGATGGCCGCCGCCAGCGCCTTGCGCTCCTTCCATGACGCAAAGTCCAAGCTGTTTCGGATCAGGTGCACGATGCAGGTCTGCAGCGTCGTGGCCGGGAACACCGCGCCCAGTGCCTCTGGCATGCCTTTGAGCCCATCGGTGACGGCAATCAGGATGTCCTGCACCCCGCGGGTCTTCAGGTCGTTGAACACTTTCATCCAGAACTTGGCACCCTCGGTGTTCTCGATCCAGATGCCGAGGATGTCACGGCTGCCATCGGGCAGCACGCCCAGGGCCAGGTACACGGCCTTGGAGCGCACCACGGCGTCCTCGCGGATCTTGACCCGCAGCGCATCGAAGAACACCACCGGGTACATGGCCTCCAGCGGGCGCGTCTGCCAAGCCGTGACCTCGCTCATCACCTCATCGGTGACGCGGCTGATGAGCTCGGGCGAGACGTCTACCGAGTACATCTCGGCCAGAAAACCCTGAATCTCGCGCACCGTCATGCCGCGCGCGTACATCGCAACGATCTTGTCGTCAAAGCCGGTGAACCGCCCCGGAATTTGAGGAGGCTCCTTCGATTGAGAATGGAGCCATCATGAGGAAGTCCCCGAAGTTTTCTCCCGAGGTGATCGAGCGTGCGGTGCGCATGGTCTTCGACGCCAAGGACCAGTACCCGTCACAGTGGGCGGCGATCGAGTCGATCGCGGCCAAGATCGGCTGCGCGGGAGAGACTCTGCGCAAGTGGGTTCGCCAAGGTGAGCGCGACAGCGGCATGCGGCCAGGTCCGACTACTGGCGAGCAGCAGCGCATCAAGGAACTCGAGCGCGAGGTGCGCGAGCTGCGCAAGACCAACGAGATCCTGAAGCTGGCCAGCGCGTATTTCGCCCAGGCGGAGCTCGACCGCCATCACAAGAGGTGAACGCCTTCATCGACGAGCACCGCGCTCGGCTGGGGGTCGAGCCGATCTGCAGCACACTGCAGGTCGCCCCGTCGGCGTACCGTCGGCACGCAGCGCGCCGGCGTCACCCTGCGCTGCTGCCGCAACGCGCCAAGCGCGATGCCCTGCTGCTGCCCGAGGTGCGGCGTGTGTTCGAGCAGAACCTGCAGGTCTACGGCGCCGACAAGGTTTGGCGCCAGCTGCGCCGCGAAGGCCTGGTCGTAGCGCGCTGCACCGTCGAGCGGCTGATGCGGCTGGCCGGTCTGCAAGGCGTGCGCCGAGGCAAGTCGGTGCGCACCACCGTGCCCGATGCCAAGGCGCCGTGCCCGCTGGACAGGGTGAACCGGCAGTTCCAGGCGCAGCGGCCGAACGAGTTGTGGGTGGCCGACTTCACCTACGTCTCGACCTGGCAGGGCTTCGTCTACGTGGCCTTCGTCATCGACGTCTTCGCCCGCTACATCGTAGGCTGGCGAGTCAGCACGTCGATGCAGACCGACTTCGTGCTCGACGCGCTGGAGCAGGCGCTGTACGCGCGCCAGCCCTGGCGTCAGGGCACCCTCACGCACCACAGCGACCGCGGCTCGCAGTACGTCTCGATCCGCTACAGCGAGCGGCTGGCTGAGGCCGGCATCGAGCCGTCGGTGGGCAGCACCGGCGACAGCTACGACAACGCCCTGGCCGAGACGATCAACGGGCTGTACAAGGCAGAGATCATCCATCGGCGCGGGCCCTGGAAGACACGCGAGGCGGTCGAGCTGGCCACGTTGGAATGGGTGTCGTGGTTCAACAACCGGCGGCTGCTCGAACCCATCGGCTACATCCCGCCGGCCGAGGCCGAGGCGAACTTCTGGCGCCAGCACGCACAGGCCTCATCCACAACCAAGCTTGCCGCTCAGGCAGCGCCGCAGGAGGGTTGAACCATGAGTACATGGCCCAACCGGGGGGGCCTCCGGCGGCCCCTGCGGGGGGCTCGAAGAGAGAAAATCCAAAGACCCAAGCAGCCAACTTGACCATCAGATCGCCCGGTCTGACTCAAGCCAACAGCCCTCCTCGAAATCCGGTGTGGTTCACGGTGAAGCGCCGCTCGTGCTTACCGATGAGCTGCGGCTCGAACGTGCCCGCACGGTCGCGCGGGATGTCAATGCGCAGGGCACCGGCGTCGGTCAGCACGGTCTTGGCGCTCTTGCCGTTGCGGTGATTGGCAGCACCCCCTTCGGGCTTGGCCTGGCCAGGCGCGTAGCCCAGGTGGTGGCTCAGCTCGGCGCCCAGGGCACGCTCCAAAACCGACTTCTTGAACTGCTGGAAGATGCCTTCGAGCTCGGCCGGTGTCACCGGCCCGGGAATGAGCTGCTCAAGCAGCTCGGCTGAGAATTGCGGCTGCGCCGCCTTGTCCGCCGCAGCGGTGGTCTTCGTCTTGCGTGGCATTCATGCTCCTTGTTGACATGCTATGCCTCGCACACAAAGTTTCTGACAGGCTCGGCTTGTATGAGCCAGCTCCCCATCCAAGAGACCTGGGTGCCCGGCTGCGGCGGCACCGAGAAGCCGACCCGAACCCGCTCGGGCCGACTGCTTCTTTACATGTGGAACAGGGCCGCCGGCGAGCACGCGTACTACGACTGCGAGCGCGACCTGTTCCTGACCAACGAGGAAGCACGCGAAGCCCTGGCTCTCGATTGAGCCGTCGCGGCCCTCGCTTCATGCGGCGACGTGCGCGTCGCCGTTCTCACTTCCACTCGGGGTGCTTCGTACGGGCACCCTTGCAAGGAGCCATCCATGGACTACATCGAACTCGGCCCTGCACCGGCCGAAGAATCCTGCGCCCAGGTGGGCGACGAGGACTACGAGGCCGAATCGCGGCGCGAATGCCTCACCTACGTGCGCCAGATCTACCGCACGTTTCCGGTGCCACCAGGGGTGAACGCTCGCTTCCTCGTGCGCTCGTTCCCGCACGACTTCGGGACTTACCGAGAGGTCGTCGTCGAATACCAGGCCACACGCGAAGCGCTGGATTTCGTGCTGCGGGTCGAGAACAACGTCCCGACGCAATGGGACGCGATTGCCAGGTACGAGCTGGCATGGCTCAGGAGCAGTCGTGAGCACGATCGCGTCGGCCGTGTGCCGCCCAGACTCCCGGCCGACGCAGGCTTCGCGGAACTGCTCGTGCGGTTTCCCTGTAGCCCCGAGGCGGTGCCCTGCCCTTTGGGCCTCCCCGCACGTTAAGAACCTGGCAGTGCTCCCGGCTCGACCGGGAGCGCTGTTCGGGCCTATGGCGCACTTCGGTCTTCAAGCGCGGCACGCTCAGCCGCTTGCCTCCGCCCAGCCCTGCCCCTCTTCCTCGACCAACGCCTCCAGATCGATCACGCAGTCCGCCATTGCGGTGAGCATCAGCCATCTCCTAGGGTCTGTAACCTTGCCAGCTATGGCTCGGGAGGATCTTCGCTCCTCTCGAGCCCCCAGCTTGCGATCACAGCGGCAACGCGTTGCTCTCCTCCGGGCAGCAACTTGTGAAGGTCGGCCTTGCCCCAGCGCAGCGCATCGATGCAAGCCAACGCGTCGTCGGCCAGCGCAACATCTAGCGCTCGGAGCTCGAACAGATCCAGGGGGTACAGCGCGCCGTTGTAGGTGCTCGCCAGAAAGCGCGCGATGCGCGCTGCCTGCCCGGTGGTCTGCTGCTCAGCGAGCTCGACCAGACGCAGATACGCCTGGGCAGCCCTGGCCTGTGCACGCAAGGCCCGCGTCTCCCACTCCCGCTGTTGCTCGAACGCATCCACTGCCTGTCTCCCTTCCTTGCTCTCATCGCACGTCGTGGTCTCGTCGGGCGCCAACTCCATGACGTGGCCACTCAAAGCCCCGCGCGCTCAGCCGCTTGCCTCCACCCTGCCCTGCCCCTCTTCCTCGACCAACGCCTCCAGATCGATCACGCAGTCCGCCATTGCGGTGAGCTCCGGCGTCTGCGTCACGAAGAACTCGCGCTCGTACCCGCCGAGGCGCAGCACTTCGCGCTTCATCGCCATGAACATGCGCTTGCGCTGCGGGTCGAGCGGCCCGTCGGCCTCGTCGCTGAACAGGGTGCCGATGCGCCGCCCGGTGTTGCCGGCGAGGTAGAGCGCGATCGCCCGCGTCAGGCATTCGTTGATCCAGACTCGCTCGCCGCCGCTTACCAGTTTGAGGCTCTTGGACTCGTCGCGCCAGCCGTCGTGCACGATGATGTCGAAGTCCTCGCGCAGCTCGCCCTTGGCGGTGCGTGTCTGCGTGATCACTTCGAGCGTGAAGCGCGCGCCGTAGCAGGCCAGCAGCAAGTCGTTGGCCAGCGCCGCCAGGGTCGGCCCCGCGTCGTCGATGGCGAGCGCAATCACACCGTCGTTGCTCAGGCACTTGGCCAGCAGGCTCCAGGCCGCCAGTTCGCCCTCGATGTGCGCGACGCGCTCGCTTGCTGCAGCCGCCTGCCCCTTCAACTGCGCCAGCTGTTCGCCCAGCGCCGTAGCACGGGCCGCGCGAAGCTGCGCCTGCTCCACCCGCTGCTGCGCCTGGGCGTAGGCACTTTCGGCATGCGCAAGCTCTTGCCTGGCCTTGCGCAAACCCTCCTCGGCAGGCGCAACGGGCAGTCTGGCGAGCTCAGCGGCGAGGCGAGCCTGAGTCTGCTCGCGCGTTCGCGCCAGGCGCAAGCCCTCCTGCTCGATTTCCCTGCGCTCGCTGGCGATCGCCTCCAGTTCGCCTTGCTCGTTTGGCAACGGTCCCTCGCGCTGCGGCCCAAGCGCATGCAGCTCGGCCGCAATGGCTTCGCGAGCGGCAAGGGCCCTGTCCACCTCGTCGGCCCGAGCGGCCAGCAGTTCCGCCTTGCGCAGCGCGTCCTGCGCCACCATCAGCAAGTGCAGTGCACGCTCGTGGGCCCGGGCCCTTGCGTCCAGGCCTTGAAGGGCGCGCTGCAAGCGCTTGACCTCTTCGCCCGCCTCATGTTTCTTCGCGGCCAGCGCCGCCAGCGTCGCAGCGGCCGAGGGGAGCTGTGCCTGCGCCTGATGCGCATCGCCAAGCAACCGGCATCGCGACTGGATCGCCATGCCGGCGCAGGGCACGCTGCGGGTCAGACCGAAACGGCGTTGCAGATCGGCCTGGCGCAAGGCGACCTGACCGGCCTCGCGCTCGATCGCGGCGATCTCCTCGCGCCGCACCGCAAGCGTGCTTTGCTGACGCTCCAGCTCGGTGAGCTGCCGCTGACGTCCGATCCCCAGCTGCCGGCAGCGGGCCACGCGCCGCTGCAGCCTCGGCAGCGCCGCGTGCGCCTGCTGCACCGGATCCCGCAACTCCACCAGCTGCGTCAAGGTACTCAGGTCGCCCTGCAGCTTCTGCCGATGGCGCTTCTCTGCCTGCAGGCGCTCGCCGATGCGCGAGCGCGTCGCCGCCTCACGCCGGGCCAGCGCATCCTGCCGCGCAAGCAAGCGCCGGGTGTTGGCCAGATGCTCGCCTTCGCACTTCTGCCGTTCGTCTTCCAGCGCGGTGCGCCGGGCCTGGATCTCGGTACCGCGCGCCTGCTCCGCCGTCAGCGCCGTGACGCGCTCTCGCGCGGCCGCAAGCTGCGTCGTGGACTCGCTCAGACTTGCGGCCGCCGTTTGCACGCTGGCACCGGCATTGCCGATCGCGGCAAGTTCCTCGCGCAGCTTGTGGATGTTTTCCTCCAGACGCGAACCGGCCTCCCGGGCGACGCCAAGTCCCGCCTTGAGCTGGCGCACGACATCGGCGGCAAGCTCGCCTTGGCGGCGGACTTCGTCCAGGCCGAGAAGATCGGCCAGCAGCGTCTTCACTTCGGCGTTGCGCAAGGCGGACAAGGGGCGCTTGCCCTGGGCGGAGAAGACCGAGGTGAAGAAGGTCTCGGCCGGGCACAGGACTTCGGAGACGGCCCGCTCGTAGGTTTCGACCTTGCCGTCCGAGACCGTCCCGTCGGCCAGGACGACCGGAGACCAGCTCTTCTCGCTCTGCTCGAACAGGAAGGCCTCGGTGCGCCGGCTGCGCCCGCTCAGGCGGATGACGACCTGCGTCCTGAACACCCGCCCACCGTGCTCCCAGACGAGTTCCTTCAGGTTCTCGGGCAGGCAGACATGCTCGTAGTAGGAGAAGCCGCCCAGGCCGTCGGCGCCGGCGCGCGAGGGCATCACGAGATAAGGATGTTAGGTTGCATTCGCGCGTGTCAACGCGATTGCCTCCTGAGCCATCACTGCCTAAAGTGACCACAGCCCGAGCAGCCCCAGCCTCTTTCAGAGGCGAGTAGCCCGGCGCGTCCCGCGTTTTCAGCAACTCCCATGAAGGGGTTCGCGGCATGGTTGCGCGCCGATCACGCAGATCGTTCAGTGCCTCGACGTTGACACGGCTTCGCCAGATGCCGGCCAGCGACGCGCTCGCGCTGCTGGCCGATCACGTCAAGCCCGACCCCACGTACCAGCCGCTCAAGGCCGAGCACAGCCTGCGCTGGCATGCCAGTACCGCGCGCGGTGAGTTCGAGATCCTGACCACCGGCGTCAAGTGGTACGACACGCGCGCTCGCGCCGGCGGTGGCGGCGCCATCGACTTGGCGATGCACCTGCTCGACATGTCGTTCGTCGAGGCTGTCAAGCATCTGACCGCGAGGTAGATCGCGATGGTGACGATCCTTCGCAAGGCCTCATTGCCGAATCCCGCCGACGTTGCCACGCGCTTGGCGCCGATGGCAGCGAAGGCGTTGACGCTTTCGCTTCGCGAGCCGCGTCCCGCCGGGTTCCCGCTTCTCTTCACCAAGCACTGGCAACTGATCGAACCGGCAGTCGCCTATCTGCACGAGCACTCGATCCAGCGCGCGCACACCCCGGACACGCTCCGAACCTACGCCGAGATCCTCTACGACTGGTTCGAGACGCTCGAGCAGAACGATATCGCGTGGAACAGCGCGGACGCCGTCGACCTGGTCGCCTATCGCAACCGCATGATGACGCAGCCGAGCTCTCATACGGGCCGCCCCTACTGCACCACGACGATCAACCATCGAGTCCGCGGCGTCCTCAGGTTCTATGCCTGGGCTGTCCGGACGCACTGGCTGAGCGAGTCGCCACTGGCAGACAAGGCTGGTGACTTCGGCGTCGCGAGACGTCACCGTTCGACTCGCATGCGGTATGCACCGGACGGGGCCCGCAACCTGTTCGTACTGCGGCAGCACGAACCGCTGCCTCGGCCGCTCGTCTCCGAGCAGGCCCGCGAGTTGCTCGCAACGCTCTCCCCACCGTACGACCTGATGGCGCGCTGGCAGCTGTGCACCGGCCTGCGGGTCAGCGAACTGCTGCGCCTCAGCGTCACCGACATCGGCGAGCAACCTCCCCCGGCCGCCTCTCACCACACCATCGAGATTCTGCGCAAGGGCCGCAAGCCCGGCTACGTCGTCGCACCTGCGAGCCTGGTCGACGAGACCAACGGATATCGTTCCGGGCTCCGTCGTGCCTGGCTTCGCCGCGCACGCCGCAACGGACGAACGACTGACACCTCACCACTGTTCATCAACGCCCGCGGCGCCCCGGCTGGCAAGAACGCCTACCAGCGCGCCGTCAGTTCGGCCGGACAGGCTTGCGGTTTCAAGGCGACCACGCATCTGCTTCGCGCGACCTTCGCATGCATGCTGCTGGCACGGCTCGAACATCTGGCCAACGAGGGCGCCAACGTCAACCCGCTGGTCGTCGTCAAGATCCTGCTCGGCCACGAGCACGTCGAGACCACGGACCGGTACCTGCGCGCCATCGCCGTCGATGCCTGCGTGCTCAAGCGCGTCCTGGACACGCTGCTGTCGGGGGCGCAGGAACCATGACCTCCCGGCACGAAGTCGCTGTGCGGCGGTTCACCTCCGAGTTGGCTGCCGCTCCGGCCGAAGTCCAGCGGCCGGTGCGCCACGATGCCCCTCGCCTGATTCGCAAGACAGTCGTCGACTTCTCTTCGTTGAATCTGCCCGAGGACGCGCGCGCCGCAATCGCCCAAGCGTTCTGGGCCCACGTCGGAGCCCGCTCGAGCCGCGGCATCATCTCCTACTGGAATTCGATGCTGGTCTTCGAGCGGTTCGCCGCCGAGTCCGGCGCCGTCAGGTCGGTTGCGGATCTGAATCGAACGACGGTCGTGCGCTACATCGAGTGGCTCAACATGCAGCGACGCCCCGACGGTGAACCGTGGGCGATCTCCACCCGAGCGTCGATCTACTCGTGCTTGCGCCAACTGCTGCGATGGCTCGAGCGGTGTCGCCCCGACCTCGTCGGCAGCATCGACTACCCCTTCATCCCGTTTCCCGGCAAGGGCCGCGACAGGCCGCCGCGCGCAACGTTGTCGCCGCAGCAACTGCGCGCCATCCTGCGTGCCTGCGAAGAGGACATCGCCGCGATGCGCGCAGCTCGCGAGTCGGCCGCCAGGCTGCGCGTGTCCGAAGGCGACAAGCCTGGCACGCTCGGCTGGGTACTCACGCAGATCGAAGAACGCTACGGCGGCATCATTCCCGATCGCTACACCATCGAGCACAAGGGCAACTTCTGGCTCCAGCAAGCCGTGCGTCGATACGGCGGTGCCAAGCAGCTGGGTCTCTACCTGTACCCCCGAGCGGAGACGCTGCTGCCCTACTACCTGGCCATCCTGATCCATACCGCCGGCAACCCGGAGGCCATCGCCGATCTCACGCGCGACTGCCTTCAGCCGCTGCCCCTGCTCGACGACCGCGAACTGCTCGTTTGGTTCAAGGCGCGCGCATCGCGCATCCAGCGCCGGACCTTCGACAGCACACAGGCCTTCGAGCCGCCGGCACTCGTCAGGGACCTCCAGGCCTGGAACGCGCGGCTGGTGCCTCTTGCGCCGGTCGCGCAGCGCAATCGGCTGTTCGTCTTCAAGGGCCACGTCACGGTCAACGCCCTGTCGATCATCACGGTCCATCACCGGCTCGGACCGTTCTGCAGGCGCCACGGCCTGCCGCCATTCGCGCCCGCGCTCATTCGTCCAAGCGTGCTGGCCTGCTTCTATCGCTTCAGCGGCGACCTGTTGCGCACCAAGGCCGTCGCCAACCACGTGAACGTCGCCACGACCGTCCACTACGTACAGACTCCCTTGGTGCACGCCCGCAATCGCTCGCGCATCGCGGATCTTCAGGGCGCCTTCCTGCGGCACGTCGAGACGCCGTTGCCTCCAAGCCTGCCGACGGTATCGTCCAAGCCGTCATCCCCGCGCGGGCCGGCGGTCACGATGTTCGGCTTCGACTGCAAGGATCCGCTCTCAGGCACCGCGCCCGGATCGAGGAGCGGCGAGCTCTGCACGCACTTCATGGGCTGCTTCACCTGCCCCAACGCGATCATCCCCTGCGACCCTGCCACCATTGCCCGACTGCTCCAGGCACGCGATCACTTGCGCGCGGCCGCTGTGGTGCTGCACCCGGCGCGGTGGGAGGCCGTCTACGCTCCGCCGCTGCGCATTCTCGAGGAAGACATCCTCCCTCGCTTCGGTGCGAACGACCTTGCGGCCGGTGAAGCGCAGCGGTCACTCCTGCCGCCATTGCCGGAGCTGCGTTGAGGCTCGACCAGCTCGACCATGCAGACATCGCGACTCCAGGTTTCGCGTCCCGCCATCGAACCGGCACCCGACGATCGCGCTTGGTTCCTGAAGGACTCGCGCTGGGAGGATCCGGTCTGGCGCTTCGCGCCGACGAACGCGCTCGAGGAGGAACTGCCGGTCAGTCTGGCCTGGGACTTCGCGCTGCAGGAGGGGCGCCGCTTCACCGACGCGCGCTACGCGCCGCTGCGACAGACCTGCAAGCAACTGGTCGCGCTGATCCGGTGCCGATCGTTGTGCACGGGCCTGCCGCTGCGACCGCGCTCGGTCCTGAACTACTTCTTCTCCCTGCGATTCCTCGTGCGCTGGATGGACCAGGAGGGCCTCAGCCGATTTGCCGAGCTCGACGCGACAGCCTTGCTGCAGTTTCAGCATTGGCTCGCCGAGCTGCCGATGGCGCGCGGACCGTTGCGGTCTGCGTCCACGGTGCAGCGCCATCTGTACCTGTTCACCTACCTTCATCGCTTTCGCATGGAGCTGGACGACGGCCTGGAATTCGATCCGTTCCCCGGCAGCAACCACCGTCAGGCCGCCGGTGATCGCGAGGGTCTACGCCGCCCGTGGCCGTCCACCCCTGACGGCGTCGCCGTGCCGCTGGTCCAGGCCGCCGTCGACATCGTCACGCGCGACGCCGGCCGGATCCTGCAGGCGATGGAGACCTACCGCCAGGCGATGACTGCGACCGCTGGATGCTCTCAAAGCGGCTACGCTCACACCGACCGGGCCACGCGCAGGTTGAAGCGGGCCAACAGTGCTCTGCCCGAAGTCGAACGGCCGGTGGCGTCGGTGGCGGAGCTTGTCTTGCGGATCGACATGCTCTACGCGGCCTGTTTTGTCGTCCTGTCCTATCTGGTCGGGCCACGGGTCAGCGAGATCCTCCACTTGAAGGCCGGCTGCGTGCAGGAACGGCACGATGGCGGTATTTGCGCCGATTCCCCGGTCACCGTGATCGTCGGCAGCATCTTCAAGCGTCAGCCGGGATACGACGGCCGGCCTCACGAATGGGTCGCACCGCCCGTGGCCGTTCAGGCGATTGCGGTGCTCGAGGCACTGTCCGCGGAGCATCGTACGGTATCGGGCCGCCATGAGCTGTGGCTGCGCCGGCGCCGGGGCAACGGTGCGACGGAGTGGTTTCACGCCCGCGCGGATCAGTTGGAGATCGCATCGCCGTCGCGCGTCGCCACGCAGTTGCAGCGCTTCGGCGCGAGACTCGGGCTGACCCATGAGGATCGGCCCTGGAGGCTGACGACCCACCAGGGGCGCAAGACCTTCGCCAGGTTTGCGGCGCTGCGCGACCGCACCTGCCTCTTCGCGCTGAGCCAGCACCTGGGTCATCGCGAGCGTGCGGAGACCGACCACGGTTACGTCGGCTCAGACTATCGCCTCAATCAGGAGATCGACGCCGAGATCCTGCAGCAGTCCATGGCGGCTTGGGAGCACATGCTGGCCGCACCGGGCCTCGGCGGCCGCGCAGGCATCGAGATCGTGGCCAAGCGCCCTCGTTTCAGGGGCAGCCGCTTGAAGCAGGACCTCAAGAGCTACGCGCGCCTGCTGGTCGACGCGGGCCTGGTGCTCGGCGTGTGCGACTGGGGTTTCTGCGTCTACCGCGAAGAACACAGCGCCTGCCTCGGCAACGCCGCCGGGCCGAACCCGGCGCGACGCGAACCTTCGACCTGCGCGCGCTGCAGGAACTTCGTGGTCTCGCCACAGCATCGGACCTACTGGCTCGAGCAGGCGCGACGTTGCGAGTCGCTGCTGAACCAACCCGCTCTGCCGCGGCAAACGCTGCGCATCGTCCGCGAGCGCCTGAACGAGGCCCATGCCCTGCTTCGGACGCTCGACGCGGGAAGCGCCGAGGAGAACAGCCATGCGTGAGGTAAAGGTCGACGCCGATAGCCGGACCACGGCGCAGCGGCTTCGGGACGCGTTGGCCACCATGGTTCGCACGCCAAGCACAGGCGTCGCGGTGCAGCCGCTCACCGCGACGACCCTGTGTCAGATCGCCGGGATCTCCCGCAATGCGCTGTATCGGTACCACCCCGAGGTCTTGGCGGCGCTGCACGAGGCCCAGCGAAGCGCACGCGGCCCGTCAGGCGCCCCCGCACGTCAGGCGAAGCTGCTGCGCCAGGAGAACCGCGAGTTGCGCGAGCAGTTGGGCAAGTTGGCCGCGCTCGTCGATCACTACTTCGCGGCTTGGCAGGACGCTCACCTCATGCTCGAACGGCGAGAGCGAGAACTGGCCGAGCTGCGCCGCGCCACCGGCCCGCAGGTGGTTTCGATGCGCCGCTGAGCCGCGGGCCAAGTCTTGACCTTGACACAGGAGCAAGGTCTAAGCTGCGAAGGACAGGGGCACAGGTGCCCCGCTGGAGGTCTGCGATGACATGCGCCCTCATGTCGGACCTCGCTCTCGCGCGAGCGCTGTTGCGGCTCTACAAGCTGGCCATGATCGCCGGACGCCCCGGTGTCACCGATCACCTGCTGCACGCCCTGGAGGAACTCGCCCGAAGCGAGCCGGCATGCGAGCCGATACTCGACCAAGCGTACCTGTGGGGCCTTGGTGCGCGGGTCGGTGTCGCACAGCCGCGCATGCCAGGGTCCGGCACGCAGTGACCAGCGCTGTCGGCGCCGGGCTCGCGCCACGACCGCGACTACGCCATTGACACGCCGCGATCGACATCGCACGCATCCGCCTTCAGCGCGTCGACGTCGATCACGGCATCCGCCATCGCCGTCAGCTCGGGCGTCTGCGAGATGAAGTACTCACGCTCATAGCCACCCAGGCGCAGGACTTCCCTCTTCATCGCCATGAACATGCGCTTGCGCTGCGGATCCAGCGCGCCGTCCGCCTCGTCGGTGAACAGGGTCGTGTATCGGCGTCCCGTGTTTCGGGCCAGGTACAGCGCGATCGCCCGGGTCAGGCAAAGCTCCACCAACGTCCGCTCGCCCCCGCTCATCATGCCGACGCTCTTGCTGTCGCCGGTATCGCCGTCGTGGACGACGATGTCGAAGCCCTCCTTCTGCTCGCCCTTGGCCGTCTCCAGCAAGGTTCGGATGGACACCGTGAAGCGCGGCCCGTAGCAGGCCAGCAGCAGGTCATTTGCCAGCGCCGACAGCGCAGGTCCCGCATCGTCGATCGCCAGAGCGATCAGCCCGTCATTGCTCATGCAACGGGCGAAGAGGTTCCAGTTGCCCAGCTCATCCTCGACTCGAGCGCAGCGCGCGCGCAGGCTTTCGCGGCGTTCGCCCAGCCGGGCCGACTGCTTGGAGACCTCCTCGAGCTGCTGCGACTCACGCACCGCGGTGAGCATTGCCCGCTCCGCCGCAGCGAGGGCCTCCTTCGCGGCACCCAGCGCACGGGCTGCGCGCGCGGCTTGCTGCTCGTCGAAGGCGGGCGGCAGCGTTGCGAGCGCCTGATCCAGGCGCGCCAGCGCCGCTTCGGTCTGCCTGGCCTGCTGACCTCGTTGCGCCTCGATCGCCTTTCGTGCCGCCGCGATCTGTTGGCGCTCCGCACGTTCGTCGATGGTCTCGGCAGCGGCGCCCTCACTCGCCTGCAGCCCCAGCGCCTGAAGTTCCTGCTCGATCTCGACCAGGGTCGCCTGCGCCTGCGCGCACGCCTGGGCCTTCGAACGCACGACCGACAAGCGGTTCGCCCGCTCGCGTGCGACGGCCTCGCGGACCTCGGCCCGCGCCAGGGCGTGCGGCGCGCCGGCCAGTGCCCCGCAACGCCGGCGGGCATCGATAAGTTCCCGCTGGACCTCGGACTTCTCGCTCACCAGACGGGCGACCTGGGCCTGGGCGTTGGGGATCAGCGTCTGCGCCTCGCGCGCGTCAGCGAGCAACTTGCAACGTCCCTGCAGGTCCGTGCCGGCGCAGGGCACCTCGCCGGTCAGTCCAAACCGGCGCGCGAGTTCCTCGGCCTTCAGCGCAGCCCGACCCGCATCCCGTTCGATGGCGGCGGCGCGCTGCTCCGCGAGGCGCACCGCGCCTTGGCACTGCGTCAGCTGATGGACCTGCTCGCGGCAGGCGAGCGTGCGTGCGCCAAGCAGCGCCTGCACACGTTGCGCCAGCGGCAGGCGCCTTTCGGCGCGACGCACCGCGCCGGCCTCGGCGAGCGCCGCAAGGCATCGCTGCCGGGATTGGGTCAAGGCCTGGCGCCGCGAACGTTCCTGCTGCAGCCGATTGGCGACCCGCTGATCGAGGCGCTCCAGCCGCTGGTGCTCGGCCCGTTCCTGAACATCGAGCGCGCTCTGCGCTTGTGCCGCGCCTGCCAGGTTGGATTGCCGTTCGGCCATGAGCTGTGCCCGCCGGGCATCGGTGGCTCGCGACTGCTCGCGTTCGACCACCACGCGGGCATGCCCCGTCTGGGCGGCCTCCAGGGCAGACTGCGTTGACCTCTTCGCGCGATCGGCCGCCGACACGCGATCGCCGGCGCCGTCGAGTTTTCGGCGCGCCGCCTCGAGGTGCTGATCCTCCGCGTCGACCGCGGCGAGTTCCTGACGCAGTGTTGCCAGCCCAGCTTTCAGCAGGCGGGCGGTCTCCGCTGCCTTCTGGCCCAGCGCCTGGATCTCCTCCTGCCCCAGCAGGTCGGCCAACAACGTCTTGATCTCGGCGTTGCGATAGGTGCTGAGCTGGCGCTTGCCCTGGGCTGCGAACACGGAGGTGAAGAAGGTTTCTGCACTGCCGCAGATGCTCTCCACACAGCGCGTGTACGTCTCGACCCGGCCATCCGAGATGGTCCCATCCTCGAGCGTCACGGGGGACCAGCGTCCGCCATCATCGAGCATGTGCAGGAACGCCTCTGTGCGTCGCCGGCCACTGACTCGGATGACGATCTGCGAGCGGTAGCAGCGCCCTTCGTGCGCCCAGGTCAGGTCCTTCAGGCTCTCCGGCAGATAGACGTGCTCGTAGTACGAGAAGCCGCCGGTTGCCGGCATCGAGGCACGACTTTGAAGGCCGAGATATGGCACGAGATTGTCCATGATCGTGCTCTTGCCGCTGCCGTTCGGGCCCGCGATGGCGATCAGTTCTGCACCGTCGGCAAGGCGCTCCAGGTCAAGCGTGATCTCGTCGAGACCCAGGCCGTCGCGGATGCCGCGGAAGCCCTTGAGGGTGAGTCGGAGTGGCTGCATGGCATGCCTCGGAGTTGGTCTCCGATCAGGCTCGCATGGCCGGCGACGCTTTCAACGGTCGTCAGTCGCGACCGTTCACACGCTTGGCCGCAAGGCGGCGATGCGCCGCGCAGTTCCCTGTTCAAGTCCAGCTGAAGCTCAGCCGGCGCAGCACGACAGTTGCTTCACATCCTTCGTGAAGGTCTGCGCCGCAAGCTTCAGGGCTTCGACCATCGTCAGGTACGGGAACAACTGGTCGGCGAGATCGTGCACGGTCATGCCGGCACGGATGGCGATGGCGGCGGTCTGGATGAGTTCCCCCGCTTCGGCGGCGACCGCCTGCACGCCCAACAGACGGCCGGTACCGGCTTCGGCCACCAGCTTGATGAAGCCGCGCGTGTCGAGGTTGACCAGCGCGCGCGGCACGTTGTCCAACGTCAACGTACGGCGGTCGGTCTCGATCCCCGACCGATGCGCTTCAGCTTCGCTGAGACCGACCGTCGCGATCTGCGGATCGGTGAACGCGACGGCCGGCATCGCGCTCAGGTCCAGTGCCGCGTCGCCGCCGGCCATGTTGATCGCCGCCCTCGTGCCCGCAGCGGCCGCGACGTACACGAACTGGGGCTGGGTGGTGCAGTCGCCTGCGGCATAGATGTTCGGCACGCTGGTGCGCATGTGATCGTCGACCACGATGGCGCCCTGCTCGTCCACCTTCACGCCGGCGGCTTCGAGGTTGAGCCCGCGCGTGTTCGGCGTGCGGCCCGTGGCCACCAGCAGCCGCTCGGCACGCAGTTCGCCATGATTCGTCGTCAGCACGAATTCGCCACCGGCATGAGTGACGCGGCGGGTCTGCGTCTGCTCGAGCACCTCGATGCCTTCGTCGCGGAACGCCGCGGTGAGCGCCTCGCCGATGACCGGGTCCTCGCGGAAGAACAGCCTGTTGCGCGCGAGGATCGTGACCTGGCTGCCGAGACGCGCGAAGGCCTGTGCGAGTTCCACCGCGACGACGGACGACCCGATCACCGCGAGCCGCGGCGGAATGTCGCTGCTGGCCAGCGCTTCGGTCGAAGTCCAGAACGGCGTATCGGCGAGGCCGGGGATCGGCGGCACCGCCGCGCTGGCGCCGGTGGCCAACAGGCAGCGGTCGAACGCCACGACCTGCTCGCCACCGTCGCGCAGCACCACCGTCAACGACCCAGCGTCCGTGAAGCGCGCCGTGCCGTGCACCACTGTGATGGCCGTGCTGACCTCCAGGATGCTCTCGTACTTGCCACGGCGCAGTTCGTCCACCCGCGCCTGCTGCTGCGCGAGCAGGCGGTCGCGCAGGATGGTCGGCTCGGCCGCGGACACGCCGACGTCGAACGGGCTGCGCCGCCGCAGGTGCGCGACGTGCGCGGCACGGATCATGATCTTGGACGGCACGCAGCCGACATTGACGCAGGTGCCGCCGATCGTGCCGCGTTCGATGAGCGTGACCCGCGCGCCGCGCTCGGCCGCTTTGAGCGCCGCGGCCATCGCGGCGCCGCCGCTGCCGATGACGGCAACATGCAGCACCTCGCCGCCGCCGCGTTCCTTCTGCCCACTGCCGAACCAGTGGCGCGCCCTTTCGAAGAAGCCGTCGCGCGACGGATCCGGCGCCGCCTCGGGCACGCGCGCGCGATAGCCGGCTGCGGCCACGGCCGACACGAGTGCCGCCACGGGTGTGTCAGGGGCGAGCGTGAGGCGTGCGGTTCCCTTGGGGTAGGACACCTGCGCCGAACGCACACCAGGCACCTTCTCCAGGGCCTGGCGAACGTGCGTGGCGCACGACTCGCACGTCATGCCGCTGATCGCGAGTTCGGTCATCGGGTTACCTTCCGCCGGCAGCCGCAGCGTGATAGCTTCAGGCGTGCCTGGGCGGGACTTCGCAGCCGTCCGGCCCGCAGCGCCGGTTCGCCGGCGAGACGAAGTCCCACACCGACACCGCGACCATCGTCGCGAGGCCCACGTAGAGCAGCTTTTCGGCCACGGTGAAGCTGGCGACCAGCACGATGGCCGGACCGATCATGCCGAGCACGCTGCGTTGCCACTGGCGGTGGCTGAACCAGCCGAGTGCGTTGGCGAGCAGCGCCAGCGCCGCGAACAGCGGCAGCAGCACGGTGACGAACACGGCCTCGAACTGGCTCAGGAAGCCGAGCCCGAGTGCTGCGCCGAGGCTGGCCAGGGCCGGGAAGCAAGCCCCGCAACCCATCGCCGACACGATGCTGCCCAGCGCTCCGGCCTTGTCCGCGACGCGCGTCATGACGCTCATGATGGCCTCC
>Ga0209605_1001170_pt1 | contig 30410 bp, 27 predicted proteins | sample AD_UKC035_MetaG_FD_184408 | JGI IMG/M metagenome (GOLD analysis project Ga0209605, IMG submission 184408) | Active sludge microbial communities of municipal wastewater-treating anaerobic digesters from USA - AD_UKC035_MetaG (SPAdes) (version 2) | ecosystem: Engineered > Bioreactor > Anaerobic >...
CAGGCTCTTCATCGTTAAGGACTGCAGCGTTGCAGAGGCCATCAAGGATCTGTGTTGAAAGAATGGCCAAAGAGAACTACAGTTTTACGGTCGAACCCGATCTATATAAGATTGATGCTTTTTCTGCAAAAGTGTCCGAGATAGTCAAAAGAACTAAAGGAAATGAAACAGGATTCAGAGCAGGGCTTATAGTAATAGAAGCGTGCTCGAACATTGTCAAGCACGGTGAGCTCAAAGAAGATGATCTTATTTCGGTAAACCTCGAAGTTGGAGAAGAAGCAGTGACAATCACCATTGAAGATGCCTCCACAAAGTTCAACCCTCTTGAGGTAGACGATCCAAATCTTGAGAACATAGAACTTTTGCAAAAGGGCGGGATGGGTGTCTATTTGATAAAGAGGTTTTCGAAGAGGGTTGATTATCGTTACGAGAACGGGAAAAACCTTTTGAAGATCACTATCTAGTACTGGCAGTACAGCTGCTGTTTGACCAAGTTGGTTTCGATGTGATATAAATAAAAGATCACAAACCAGCAGGTGCTGAAATGAAGAATAGACTTCTTTAATCGACAAAACTGAATACTTCCTCAAAAAAGCATCGAAAGACTTCGATTCTATTTGACCTTTCAATTTGAATGATTTCTAGCTTTAAGCCTTACTGGAGGTGATCACTTTGCTTCGAATATACAATCTTTCAATTTCCTTTGGAAGTGTAGACGTTCTTAAGAAAATCAGTTTCGATCTCGCTGCAGGAGAGGTTTTGGCTGTCACCGGGGCAAACGGTGCCGGCAAGTCGACTCTCCTAAAATCAATTATAGGTGAAATCACTCCCTCGGATGGGAAAATAACTATAGAGCAAGGTATCAAACCGCTTCTTGTGAACCAGGAGACGTCAGACTTTCATGGGACAGTGAAGGAGTATCTTCTCGGGGCGAGAGAAGAGCTCTTCGATATCTACGAGAAATTGGGTGGGTCTGTAAATGATCCTATGGCTTATGCGGAACTCATAAATGAATTTCATAATGTTGGGGGATTCGAGTTCGAAACGAAGATTTCTTCATCTCTAAATGAGTTTGGTATCGATGTTGACAACCTGGATTTCCCGTACATGAATCTTTCCCATGGGCAGAAGAGAATTCTCTCACTGATTAGGGGAGTTCTCTCCGGTTCGAATCTTTTCTTGCTTGACGAGCCGACAAACCATCTCGATATAGAAATGACCTTGAGACTTGAAGAGATCATTACCTCACTAAGCGAGAGAGGTGTTGGAGTTATTGTAGTGAGCCATGACAGGAGATTCATCGACAAAGTCGCTCACAAGACGATCTGTCTGAAAAGGGGAGAGGCAGTAGGAGTTCGAGGAGGTTATTCTGAGATGCTGGCGCATCTTGAAAGAGATTTCCTCTCAAGACAGAAAACAAGTGAAGAAATAAGTAAGAAGATACGCCAACTGGAACTCGATGCGACCAGGAGAAAGAGCTGGTCCAATTCAAGAGAGGCTTCAAAGAGATTTGCAAGCGATAAAGGCCATGAAGGACATATGGCGGCCAAACTAGCCAAACGGGCGTTAGCCGTACAGAAAAGGACTGAAAGACTGATCGGTGAACTGGAGTGCGAAAAACCGTTTGTTGAGAAGCCAGTTAATGTCAGGATTCCCAAATATGGAGTTCCGAAAAGAAAAATGGTCATGGTGGAGAGCCTGTCGTTCTCTTACGGAGAAAATGAAGTCATAAGGGAGGCCTCTGTTAACATAGACACTTCCGATAGAGTCGGTCTCATTGGGCCGAATGGTTCGGGGAAAACAACTCTGATTAAATGCCTTGTAGGAATTCTGGAACTATCGAGTGGCAAAATCTACAGAAATGAGAGTGTAAACTGGATGTACATTCCACAGAATGTCGCAGAACTCTTCGAAAGAAAAACTCCCTATGAAGAAATTGCCGACCTTGAACTGGAAGAGCCCGCAGTAAGAAGTCACCTGGCCAATATCGGTCTCAAGAGAGAGAGGGCTTTCTCGGAGATTAAAACGATGAGCTATGGAGAGTTGATGAGGCTTGCCTTACTAAAATCTCTTCTTTCAAAGGTTGAGTTCATCTTCATGGACGAGCCAACCAATCATTTGGATATTGAATCTCTCGAAGTACTTGACAAACTTCTAAACGACTTCTCGGGAGGGTTTTTCTTCATTAGTCACGACAGGCAGTTCATTGCAGAACATGGCGAAAAAATTCTCACCATTGAAGAAGGTATGCTGAAGAGCTTCGAGTATTCGGAGGAAATTGATATCGATTCCTTTACCCGCACAAAAGAGATTCTTGCGGACTCCTACGATGAGTCGATCTTCAGGAGAAGCTCAAAAAATCTCCTTCATAAGTCTGAGGAAGAAGATTGAGAGCTCGGCACCGGTGGAGTTTTTCCAGCGGCTGAACAACCCAGAGAATTGCAAGAAATACCTCATCCACATCGGGAGTTTTTTTATTAGCCTATTTGATGTATAATCTTCGTAACTCAATCCAGGAGAAGGAGCGAACCCACATGCTAGAAGTTATTCAGGCCTATAGAAGAGCTATTTTGGGCGGATTTTCGAGTTCCGTGGGTGAATGCTATCTCGTCGAGCCTGGGTTGCTCTGAAATCTTAGCTGTGAATCAAGAGGCCGTGACGAGCGTCACGGCCTCTTTCTTTTGGGAGAAAATGTTATGAATAATATGGTTGAGCGAATGAAAAGCAACATAAAGAAGAATTATTTATTCTCTTTCCTTATGAACATGAGACTGTCGAGCGGTCTATGGATGATCTACATGGCCTTCAAGGGAATGAGTTTGACGCAGATCGGTTTCCTTGAAGGAATATTCCACGTGACCTCTTTGATGATGGAGGTCCCTACCGGGTCTGTAGCAGACTTGTTCGGTAGAAAGCTCAGCAGAACTATTGGTAGATGTCTCTCTCTTGCGAGTATTCTGGTGTTGATCGGTGCGACCAGCTTCTTTCATTTCACCATTTTCATGGTACTAGCTGCTCTTTCGTATAACCTGGAATCGGGTTCTGGAGAGGCTCTTGTATATGATTCTCTCAAATATCTGAAAACTGAAGAGAATTTCATATCGGTTCTTGGGAGGCAGGAGGCCATATTTCAAGTGTCTTCAGTTGCGGCGCTTCTACTAGGCGGGTTCCTGGGAACGTACAATTATCACTATGCATTTTGGGTTTCCGCCGGGATCATCGCATTTTCGGCGGTCTATTCTCTTTCGTTCACAGAACCACCAATCCTCGAGTCTGTGGGCCGTAACTCAAAAACCTTCCGGGGCTTCCTGAAGCAAATTGCTGATAGCTTCTCAATAATCGCTAGAGATAGAAAGGTTGCATTTCTTATCTTTTTTGTTCAGACAATACTTGCATTCAGTGCCTGCATATTCTTTTACATTCAGAACTACTGGAAAGGACTTGGCCGTACCGAGTTCCAGATTGGCATATACCTCGCGGCCGGTTCGTTTCTAGCCGGATTAGTGGCCATGAAGGTTCAGAGGCTATCTCATCTGCTGAAGGAGAAGAAAGTCCTAATCATACTGCCTCTAATCTCCGTCGCATCCATGTGGGGTGTGGCTCTTTGTTCAAACAAGTTACCCTTCTTCATGGTTGTAACCATGATTGAAGCTATGTTGTTTGTAGCGGGTAACGACTACATAAACAAGCTGATTCCATCCAAGAGCAGGGCAACGATAATATCCTTTGCAAGCATGATGTACAGCTTAGTAATGATAGTTTTCTTCCCCATCTTCGGAAGAATTGCTGACACAGTCTCGTTTGGAGTTGCTTTTATCTCATTGGCTGTTATGGCAAGCTGTCTTTATGTGCTTAGTATGTATCTACTCAAGAAGATCGGATGAAAGAGTTGATTCGTGCTCTTTGAAGCGATGCCGGTCAAAAAACCGCCTCGGGTTCCAATATCAAGAGAGTGGAATGCTCAGTAAAGGTGACAGCTTACGAAATGATCTTTCGAAACCTCAATTATTTTGGGTTTGACTCTCGAGCAAATCTCCATTCTTTTGAAACATCGGGGATGAAAAAAACACCCAGATGGCGGATTCATAGGACTTGGAGCATCACCTTCGAGAATTATTCTTTCAGTCTTCCGATAAGAGCCGCCGGGTATTGCCGAAAGAAGAGACTGTGTATAGGGATGGAGGGGCGATCTGTACAATTCTTCGGATTCGGAAAGCTCAACGATTTCTCCGAGGTACATAACGGCTATTCTGTCGCAGAAATAGTGCACGACGTTCAGGTCATGCGAAATGAAGAGATAAGTTAGAGAAAGCCTATCCTGAAGGTCGTTCATAAGGTTAAGAATTTGTGCCTGAATGGAGACGTCTAGAGAAGACACCGGTTCGTCGGCGATGATGACTTCCGGATCGAGTATGAGCGCGTTCAAGATACCTATACGCTGTTTCTGACCTCCGGAAAGCTCATGAGGAAATCTGCCTAGGAGATCTTTACCTAATCCTACGAGTTCAAGACTATCAACAACTAGATTTCTGATTTGTTTTTTCGCCATACCCATTGCTCTTAGTGGTTCAGACAGTATCCATTCAACGGTTCCTCTGGGATTAAGAGAGCCTGAAGTGTCCTGAAAAACAAGCTGTACATTCTTTCTGAACTCTCGAAGACTGTTTGCATCCATTGAATTGACTTCTTCGCCTTTGAACAATACCTTCCCTGCCGTGGGCTTCAGAAGTCCCACTATGCTATATCCTGCCGTTGATTTACCGCAACCCGATTCACCGACGATGCCGAAGGACTCTCCTCTAGAGATACTGAAGGAAATTCCATTAAGCGCTTTTATAGAGCCCGGCCTCCGTAACAAGCTGGTTCTTCTCAAGCGAAAATGTTTCGTGAGATCCTGAATCTCGAGAATTCTCTCCTTCAAAGTTTGCCTCCGGCTAAAAAACATCGCACCTCGTGATCGGAATCGATTTTTTTCAGATCGGGGAACTCCTTCCTGCATCTCTCGAATGAGTAATCACATCTTGGTTCAAAAGGACAACCTTGAGTTAAATCGGCAATGGATGGAACTCTGCCTCTAATATCGAAAAGCTCTTTCCCCTTAGATTCAAGTTTTGGTAGAGCTTTTATCAAGCCCAAAGTATAAGGATGGCCTGGATTCGTGAAAAGTGCCTCTGCAGAAGCTCTCTCAACGATGTGACCTGCATACATTACATAGACCTTAGAACATATTTCCCGAATGACTCCAAGATTGTGCGAGATAAAAATAATAGAACGGTTGCTTTCACGGTTTATCTTTCTCAGAAGTTCCAGTATCTGTGCCTGAACTGTGACGTCCAGAGCGGTAGTCGGTTCATCTGCGATAATCAGATCGGGATTACACACGATGGCAATAGCAATGGCTATTCTCTGTCTCATCCCACCGGAGAGTTCGTGAGGGTACTTGCCGTATGTTCTTTCTGGATCTGGAAGACCGATACCTTTCATGATCTCAAGAACCCTTGAGAATCGCTCTGCTTTGTCGAGAGAAGTGTGCATCATGAGATTCTCGTCGATTTGTCTTCCTACTTTCATAAGGGGATTTAGAGAGGAGAGGGAGTCCTGGAAAATCATTGATATATCTCTTCCGCGTGTTCCCCTCGCTTCGTCTTCCGTGAGTGAAAGAAGATCGATGCCGGAGAAATTTATGCTTCCAGTAGCGAATGAATTATCAGGTAAAAGGCGCATTATTGACAATGCAGTTACTGTCTTTCCACAGCCTGATTCTCCGACTATCCCAACGATTTCTCTCTTTTTTACTTCAAGAGAGATTCCTTTCACAGCGTGAAGAGGCCCTTCTGGAGTCTTGAATCCAATTTTGAGATCTTTGATTTCTAGTAAGGGCTCGTTTTCACAGTTCATTCTCTTTCACCTATTCTCTCTAATGTCTCTGATCCCATCCCCCAGGAAGTTGAATCCCAGCACAAGAAGCGTGATAAAGATTCCGGGAGCTATCGCGTACCAGGGGCTGACGGTTATGAAGACCTGAGACTCACTCAACATTCTTCCCCAGCTGGGATTGGGCGGTTGAATTCCAAGTCCAAGATAACTGAGCGCCGCTTCGGCGAGGACTGCGTTTGCAAATCCCATTGAAGCAGCAACGACTATTGGGGAAAGCACATTTGGCAGTATGTGTCTGAACATTATCCGCAAATTCGAGATGCCCTTTATCTTTGCATTCTTGACGTAATCCAGCTCTTTGTGTTGAACGAAACCGCTTCTTGTGATTCTGGCAAACGAAGGAATTGACATTATCCCTATTGCAATAATCGTATTTCTCAAGCCTACTCCAAAAACGGATACAAACATCAGTGCAAGAAGGATGCTTGGGAAAGCCATCATAGCGTCGACAATTCTCATTATTATCTCGTCGACTATTCCTCCAAAGTAACCAGAGATTGCGCCGATAAGTACGCCAAAAACACTGCCAATCGATACCGCGACTAGTCCCACAAAGAAGGCCGTCTGGGATCCTTTCATTATTCTGCTGAGCACATCTCTTCCAAAGTTGTCTGTGCCCAGGAGGTGCCGCGCTGAAGGAGGTTCAAATCGTTCAAGTCTATTGATCTCCGTTACAGGAAAGGGAGTATAGAATAGACTGACTACCATCATCAACATCAGAATGGAAATCAGCACTGTCCCAATCCATAGATTGATCCTCCTTTTGTTCATGTTAGTCCCTCTGACCCAATCTGATTCTTGGATCGATAACTGTATATATGATGTCGACAAAGAAGTTAATAATAACGACTATGAAAGCAATGTACAAAACCATTCCCTGCACCAGAGGGAGATCCCTGGTCGTGATGGCGTTTATCAGAAGTCTTCCGACTCCGGGAAGCGTGAAAACCTGTTCTATAACGATTGATCCGCCTAAAATGTTTGCCGTTATCATTCCAAGTACAGTGATAATAGGAATCAGGGCATTTTTGAGTACATGTCTCAATAACACTGAATTCAAGTTCATCCCTTTCGACATTGCGAGCCGTACATAATCGTTCTTCATCTGATCCATTACGGAGTTTCTTGTGTATCTTATGACTGATGCAATCGATGGAAGCGCTATGGCGATGGCCGGTAGAATAAGTGACTTGAACGCTCCATAAGCATCCTCGCTCCAGGGAACATATCCTCCAGGTGATACCCAGCGAAGGAGAATTCCAAATATATAGATCAAGATAATTCCACTCCAGAAAGATGGAATTGCCATCCCAATCTGTGAGATTACTGTGATCATAACTCCTGGTAGCCTTTCACCATATTTTGCGCTAACTATGCCGAGAGGAATGCCTATTAGGATAATCAGGGCCAAAGCCATCACTGCGAGAGAAATAGTTACGGGCAATCTGTCGAGGATTAATTCCGATACAGGAACGGAGTATCTCATTGAGATTCCAAGATCACCCGTGAAAAGCCCTTTCAACCACCTGGACAGCCTTATCCCTAATGGATCATCCAAACCTAGTTCTGCTGACAAGGCTTCATACTGGGATTCTTGAGCATCCACACCAAGTCTTGACAACGCAGGATTGCCCGGAATGATCTCAAATGTAACAAAGGTTATCAGCAAAACCAGAAGCACCGTTAGAATCATGGCAAAGAGCTTCTTTAAATAAACAAACACAAATGCCTCTCCTTGTCAGCGATAATAGAGAGTCGACATGTCTTGCACGTAGAGAGGATAGACCGTGTATCCGTGCAAATTGGGAGCTAGAGCAACGATAAAGTTGGGATCCATGATGTAAACCGCAGCGGCATCTTCTGTAAGAATCTCTTGAGCTCTTTTGAACATAGATGCTTTTTCTTCGACGGCAGTCTTTTCAATAGCCAGACTAATTATACGGTCGTATTCACTGTCGGAATAGTTGTAGAAATTTCTCGGATAGTCGGAAACATATCGCCTCAATATTTCGTAAGCACTCAATTTGCCAGTAAGACCGATTATTGTCATTTCGTACTCTCTTGCTGTGTAGACTCTGTCCAGCCAAACACTCCACTCGACAAGCTCGATCTCCGCCCTTATACCCACTCTCTTAAGCTGTTCCGCAATTACCTGGGCAGTATCTATATGAAACTGATAGTTGGAAGGCACAGTAATCTTTGTGTCAAATCCATCTGGATATCCAGCTTCTGAGAGAAGAGCTTTTGCTTTCTCGACACTCGGTTCGTAGTAATCCTCAAGACCTTCTCTGTAATACGCGCTCATTATCGGCGACATGTTTGAGCCGAGCTTTGTCCCGTAACCGCCGGCCACGATTTCTATAATCTCCTCCTTGTCCACAGCATGGTTTATCGCTCTCCTGACTCTAATGTCGTCGAAAGGGCTGACCGCATGGTTCATTGCCATCAACTGAACCATATTCTGTTCGGCAGTTAATAGATTGTATCGATCTCCTAGTGCCATTGCCTGAATAGCATCGAGTCTCGGAAGTATCTGAACCTCTCCTGCCAGGAAACTCATTATTGCTGCCTGATTGTCGGGAATTATTCTAAATTCAACTTCCTCGACTTTTGGCAGCTCAGGATTCCAATATTCCTCAAACTTTTCGATAACTAGCCTCTGACCCGGTCTATATTCTACGAACCTAAAAGGACCTGTTCCCACAGGATTCTTTTCATGGTTTTCGTTACTTTCCGGGATAATTGCCACTATGAACTTCTCGAGAAAGTCAGTGTTGAGTGTACTGAGTTTGACCCTGACAGTCTTGTCATCTGCCGCTTCAATCTTCGAAACAAACTTCTCAAAATCAGGAGAAAGTCCTCTTTCACCGTTAGAGCCTTTGAGCCGGTTCAAAGAGTACAAAACATCGTCTACCGTAACCTCTGATCCGTCATGAAACTTCACTCCGCTCCTGAGATTGAAAGTGTAGACCATACCGTCTTCCGAAATACTGTAGCTTTCGGCTATGGCAGGTATTACAGTACCATTAGGGTCGGGCTTGAGAAGACCCTCGAACACGTTAAACATCATTTCGTAGGTTCCCGAAGCCGCCGCCCTGTGTGGATCGAGAAAATCGGGATCCTGCATCACCGCAACCACTATTCTCTGTGAAAGCAAGGTAGTAACTGCAACAATGAACAACATCAACATTAAGCCAATTCTTCTCACTTCATACCTCCCCAAACGAACCCATCAGTGCATCATTCAATCCGGGCGTAATATACAGCAAAGCCAGCATCGATTGATATTTTAAACATTATGAGTGGAAAAACCTAACTCTGGCTTTGTTGAGAAATATTCCGGGATAATTTGCAAATCTTTCCGTTTCATCAATAGTCTATCGCAGATTACATTGATCTGCTTTATGCGAAGATTCTTGTAGTTCTTATCCAGCTCATCAATCTTCATTGTCTACTCGTAGGTAGTCCTAGGTATTTAGGTCGCCGAGACCGCTTCTTCAGAACTACATGTGTTGATTTCAAACTTCGGAAAAACCAGAGTAAGAATGTCCATAGAAACTGTGAAAAAGCCGGACGCTACCATCTCAGTGAAATCTCCCGATAACTCTATCTGAGATGGTCTGTCATAGGTTATTATGTAGTTATACTCGATAGTTCTCTTATTGTGGGAGGTGCTCGTTGATAAGGAAAATAGCTACATTAGCAGTAATTGTCGTGATTTCTTCTGTATCTCTGGTTTCCAATCCCATAAATGATGTGATAAACAGAATTATCGACTTTGAGGGTTTTTGGGGGGCCATTCTTGTCTCCAGGGGAGACGTTATCCTTCATGCAGGCGGCTATGGCATGGCCGATATCGAGAGAAATATTCCCAATACTCCTGAGAAGAAATTCAGAATTGCCTCTATAACAAAGCAGTTCACTGCGGCGGCGATTCTGAGGCTATGTGAAGATGGTCTTATGTCTCTTTCAGACCCGGTTGGGAAGTTCATACCTGAGTTTCAAAACGGCGATATCATTTCGATCGAACAAATGCTTAATCATTCTTCTGGAATCCCCACAATGATTAACACGCAAGAACTCCGTGAGGAAATCAGAAAATTTGAAGTGGGAAGAACTCTTCAAGAGGCCGAAATCGCCTACATCTCCTCTCTGCCTTTGAGGTTTGAACCTGGAAGCAGCTTTCTCTACAGCAATAGCGCTTATTTTCTGCTTAGTGTCATCATAGAAAGGGCAAGTGGTAAGCGCTATGATGATTATCTGAGATCAAACTTCTTCGAACCACTGGGAATGAACAATACCGGTTACGATTACAATGAATACGATAGCGGATGGGGTCTTCCTTACTACTGTGATTCCTATGTTATAGATCTCTCTAGCGTAAGACCTGCTGACTGGGTTGATAGAAGGCTTCCTGGCGGAGCCGGGGGGTTATACTCCACTGTGTATGATCTGTATCTGTGGGACAGAGCGCTTTCCGCCGGCGAAGTGCTTTCAGAAAGCTTTTTAAGACTAATGCAGAGTCCATCAAACGAACTCTTTGAGGCAGGCTATGGAGTCTTCATCGGTAACGAGCTTATAGATGGCGAGTACAGAAGAGTTGTTTATCACGACGGAGACACAAAGGGTACCTCGACTAGGATAAATCGGTATGTCGATGACGACATCTTTGTGGTGGTGCTGAGCAACATCGAGGGAAAGGATTTCACCGCTCTCGCGCACGAACTGGCGAAAGCCGTTATAGTGAACGATATGGGAAGGGATTGATTCGGCGGGTTGAGCGTTTTTTGTCGGAAGTTTTAAATGGAAAGAACCGCTCTCATTCATTTGAAGAGCGGTTCTCTGCCTTATCTGAAGACTCGATTTGCTAACGGTTTAAATCTTCAATCGGTTTTGTACAGAGCTTCTACAGTCTTTCTTATGTCGGAGTAATTGAGCATCAACTTTCCGTTCTGCGGCCGGTCAGTGTCGAGGCTCGCCTCGTCGACCCAGTAGCTGTCTAGTTCGGCGATAACGCCCTTCGAGTCGACGATGAAAACCCTCTCCTCGCCTGGGAAGCCGTAGAAATCGACCAGGGCTTTTTCGTCTCTCAAATAGATATTTTCCAGCAGCGCCGCTTCCGGCTCGACTTGCTCCTTTCCTGTGAGTACCCATAGAACCTTCAGATCTGTGTACCTTTGGGCGAGATCGATGATTCCGTCCAATCTGAACCTTTCGAAAGCGCTCAGAGAAATGCAGTCGCAATCGGAGTATACCGGTTCGACGACTGTCGCAGGCGTGACTTTGCTGAGGACGATCAGGCTGGGGGATCCCTCAAAAAAGGCCGCATTAACAATTGGATCCGTCTGGAGAACTCCGGGAATCGGAAGAGCATCTCCCTTGAGAAATCTCGGTTTCTCCGTCGGAGCGTACCCGGTCTCCTCGAAGGAAACCTTTTTCCCGTCTTTGGAAACTTCGCCAAGTCTGTATGCCTTGCCGTTCAAAGAGAAGACTTCCCCATGCAGGAAGATCTCGTAAGAGTCGTGGATTAGAGCAATTTCGCCGTCGCCGTCCGTATCGACTCCGAAGTAAACCTGGTCGGTAGAGTAAAAACCTTTGGGGTCGAGCGTGAAGAGTTTGAGCTTTCTCGGGCCGTCTTCGGCCCAGACTAACCCCTCCATGTGCTCATACAAACAGTATCGGAACTCCAACTCGCCAGTCAACCCCGTCTTTCTGGCTAACAGTTTGACAGATCTTGATTCCCAATAACCCTCGAGTTCATAAAAGGTTTTGACTCTGGTAATCCACTCGTAGGTCGTAGTGTCTTGGTGGGTCTCCTTGAAGTCCGGTGCGATCGTCGGGTCGTCAAGCACATTGCTGTTGTTGTTTGCGTCGATCCACAGGAGGGGGATCTCTCCGGGTATGAGCGCGAATACTATCGGCTTGGCGCCGAGCTCGAGAAGGCCGTACTTCAATCCTTTTATAGATGGAGCTTCCAGAGTGTCAGGTTTTGATTCGCTGAGCGGGACGAGCGTCATTTCGTTTCCGGCCATCCATGGAATCTGTTGAGTCAAGTAGCCTGTAAGGCCGGCGGCAAAGGTAGTGACGAAACACAGAGAAAGTATTAGAAAAAGCATTGTCCTTTTCATAAAATCACCTCCAGTTATCTGTGACATTTCGGAGAAACTTTATGAGTCCGAACAGGCACATGATGACTCATAAGTGAAGCAAGAGCCTTCGTAAGGCCCGGTGTTTATGAAACAACCCACCGAACCTTCAACCTCTCCGATGCCGGAAAACTCACCGCTGGAACTGCAGGACTGAACGATGAAATAAACGACGTAACAATCTAGATAGAGATGCAATGTTACGGCCAGTGGATTTCCGTTGCCATCGAAGTTCGCCGCTCTGCCCGTTAGTACGCAGTCGTATCCCTGATCGCCCCGGAAACAGCTTCCGTAGCATCTTATGATATAACAACCCGGAAGTTCGACACGCGTCTGTTTTGTTTGCTCCAGACCGTTTGCGAAAGAGACTGATAGAAGGCAGAGCAGAAGTAGAACTACCGTAAGTCTCATAATACCACCTCCAATGATTGAATTTGGATAGGGCACATGAGTATGTACACCAATAGTTTACCACAATACCGTATTGTAAATTAAAGGCAATACGGAATCTCTATAAATACATTTCATTATATTGGTGAAGTACTGCCAACAAAGCGATGAAGGCGATCGGGAGACCAAGCTTTTCCGCTCGAGGCGGTTGGAAAGGTTCAGCAGGTTCTGATTTTTTTGGCGCGCGGATTTCTGTATGACGGCATTGGTTCTGCGAAGAGGCTGGATTGTCGCAGTGAAGAAGATTGACGGTTCGTGAAATTCTAGGTTGTGGCTGGCTGTCAAAAAACTCTGTAGAAACACGCACGTTGTTAATCTGATTGCATTCTGATCGAGAGAGTGACCCGGTCTTTAATGAAGAGAGTGAAAATAAATTTAAGTAAGCTATCGCTTGGCGACTGTTCATGAGAATGTGATCGATTATGCATCCATATGCCCGGCTTTGATGTCCAAAATTACGAAAACGGCTTGCAGTTGGTCCGAATCGGAAGGTAGCAGAAAACATTGAATGTTTCCTTTATTCAGGGGAAAGCTTTTCCTAAAAGATTTTCCATTTCTACTTTTGTGATAGATGCCGTAATGCATCATAATTAAATCTACTCAAGAAAGAGATGATGCATCAAAATGAAATCTACTCGAAGTCGAGATGAAGGAGATTAAGAACACCTCCCTTTGAGTTAGATTTTGACTTCATTATCTGCATATCGGATGCTCGATTTGACTCTCAAATTCGTGGTATCATAATTCAATTCCTTTCCCGGAGGTGTACGATGATTCCAGAGAAGGTGATGGCCATACTGAAGGCCAACGATCTAGAGTTCCACGAGTTTCCTGAAGGGACGACACCCACTGCCATCACGGCTGCGCAGATGTTGAAGGTGAAAGTTGGTCAGATAGCAAAGTCGATCCTCTTCATATGCAAAAGTGGAAGAGCTTATCTTGTGGTCTGCCCGGGTGATCGGAAGGTGTCGCTTTCGAAGCTCAAGAAAATCGCCGGTGAAAAACCGAGGCTTGCAGATGAAACCACAACACTTCAGTTAACAGGCTTTTCTCCCGGAAGTGTTTGCCCCTTCGGACTTTTGGATATCAATATTATCGTTGATCTTAATCTACGGGAATATGATGTCGTATTCCCTGCCGCGGGGACTTCTGGTTCTGCAGTTGAGACGAACTTCGAAGAGCTTGTAAGGATAACTGGAGCCAAGATAGCCGATGTCAGCAATCCCATGTCTCAATCGTAGAATACTACCAGTGGCAGCCCGCTGATCGGGTTTTCCATGATTCTTGATTTGAGGCCGTAAACCAAACTAATAATTTCCGGAGTAACGATATCCCATACCTTGCCTGAAGCAAGTGCTCTTCCATTATTGATGAATAAAAGCCTGTCTGAAATTTCTACCGCCTGATTTATATCGTGAAAGATCGCTATTGCACTTAGTCCTTTTGCGCGGACGAGATCGGTCGCGATTTTTCCAACTCTTCTTGCGTGGCCAGGGTCTAGGTGAGTTGTGAACTCGTCCATAAGAAGTATCTTCCCTTCCTGGGCAAGAGCCTTTGCAATTATTACACGCTGTTTCTCACCTCCGCTGAGCGTACTGAAGGGACGATCCCTGAACTCATATACTTCCGTAAGCCTCATCGATTCCTCAATGATCCTGTAATCTTCATTTGTCATGTTTCCCAGTCCCTTCAAATGTGGATTTCTTCCAAAGGAAACAATAGTCTCAACTTTCAGATCAAATGATGGTTCAAAGCTCTGTGGAATATAAGATACTATTCTTGCCAGTTTTTTTGTCGAGAGGTCCCGAAGGTTATCGCCCATCACACTTATTTTGCCGCTCCAGTTCTTTCGAATTCCGCAGATTACGCTCATAAGGGTTGATTTACCGCTTCCATTTGGCCCCAGAACTCCAAGTACTTCACCATTCTTTAGATGGAGATCGATTCCTCTCAAGACCTCCTCTTTGCCATAGCTGAAATGGAGCCCCTCTATTTGTATAGGTTCAACCATCTTTAGCCACTTCCTTGCTTCTCAACAAGAAGATGAATACGGGCGCTCCCACAAGCGCTGTAACTGCACCTATAGGAAGCTCTGTTGGCTGAAACAGTGTTCTTGCAAAAGTATCGCAAATCACCAAGAACAGCCCTCCAAGCAGCGCAGTTGCAGGAAGGTTCAGTTTACTGTCCGCCCCGAAAGCAAGTCTTATCATATGTGGAATGACTAGACCTACGAAACCTATCAACCCTGCAGTTGAAACGGCGACGGCCGATACTATGGAAACCGTGAAAAAGACGAGAAACTTGAGTAATTCAGGACGGACACCGACGGTAACTGCGTGTTCTTCACCAGCCGCCATAATTACCATTTTCCTGTGGACTACCGCAAATATTCCGTACTGGGCAAAAATGACTGGAGTTAATTTGAAGACGTCATTCCATGTAGCTCCGGACAGCGAACCCAGGGACCAAAAATGTAGAGTTATTACGTTTCGCCACGCAAAAACGACGAGAAATGTTACTGCTGCATTAAAGAGAAAAGAGACTATTACCCCAGATAGGACGAGTGTTGTAATTGGAATCCTTCCTCCCCTTCTGGAGATGGTATAAGTCAGGAAAGATGAAAACAGGGCGAATGCAAAAGCAAGCGAGTTCATATTGAGGTCTACTCTGCTCACTTCCCGCAAGAATAGAGAAAGAACAGCTCCAAAAGAAGCCCCTGCAGATATACCGATAATGTAAGGATCTGCCAGAGGATTTTTAAGAGTTAACTGAAGACCGTTTCCACCCACTGCCAGTCCCGAACCGATCAGGAATGCCACCAATAACCTTGGAAGCCTCAGATTCAGATAGATACTGGAGGCAGTTCCCGAAGATTTACCGATGAGTATCTCGAAGATTTCACCGAGGGAATAGCTTATCGTGCCGAAACTCGAAAACCACAGCATCCCTAGAATGGATGCTGTGGAAAGTAGTACAAATAATACAGTTCGTTTCAAAAGAAGAACTCCTTAAGCGTTTTAACTAAATTGACAAAATTGGGGTTTGCATAAGCTGTAAGTCCGTCATAAAGGGGATAGACTCTATCGTTCTTCACAGCTGGCAGGTCTTCAAAGGGTTTGTATGAGACAATCATATTGACAGCTTCTTCCTGTCCACCTTCGTAATAGTACGGAACCAGTATTATCTCCGGCTGAGAATTCAGCACGAACTCTGGGCTAACTGGAAACCACCCGTTGTTTCCACTGTATGGAGCGGCAACGTTCGCACCGCCTGCGAATGCGATTGCTTGATTCACAAAGGAACCTGTCCCGCATGTCCATATATCGCTAACCTCCCCGGCTATCATTATGTAAATTACTCTGGGTTTCTCATCTTGAGATAGCTTATGAGAGTCTTTTGCGATTGCGAGAACCTCTTCTCTGAAATCATCGGCGGAGGCCTTGCCTCTCTCGGGAACGCCAAAAATATTCCCAACAACCACGAGATTTCTGTAGATATCCTCGAAGGAGTTTGGATTCATCACGTATGTATTGACCCCGATATTCTCCAGTTTCTCAACTTCTGCCTCCTGAAACCCTCCCGAAATCATCACAAGATCAGGACTGAGTGAGACTATCTTCTCCAGATTTAAGGGAACCAGATTGCCGATCTTTTCTACTTCGTTCGAAAGTGCAAATGGATCCCAGTCGGTTACTCCTACGATTCTGGATGAAAGGTCAAGAACCTCAAGATACTTCGTTATCGCGGGAGAAGCGACAACCACTCTTTCGGGAGGTTCATTGATCGTTACGAGTCTTCCAAGATCATCCACGATGTCGATCGCAGCTGACAGAGCGGCAAACAGTACAATCAAAACAACTGTTAAAGCTCTTTTCAAAACACTCACCTCTTTTGCAAGGAATTTCACCACCCCTCTACCTCGGAAGGATGGTGATAACTGAGCTTCACACAGGTCTCCTGACTTGCGGATCAACCTAATATCTGCGCCTTCCCGGTTACCCAGTGGCACTCGCAGAGTTCGTACCGCTCACAGTGGCGGGACCGTACCGGATTCACACCGGTTTCCCTTGATATGAAGCTATGTTTTTCAGAGTTACCTGGAGAAATACCTGTCCAGATCCTCCAGTCTTATTACCATGGAGATTGGTCTTCCATGGGGACAAACAAGAAGATTCTTTCTTCTCAGCTCTTCGAAGAGCTCCTCCGCTTGTCCTATGTCAAGTCTGTTCCCTGTCCTTATTGCAGCCTTGCATGCAATCGATGCCAGGAGATTATCGAAAACCGTCTTCGGATCCTCAAGACCTTCAAGCCTCATTTCGTCGAGAATCTCCTCTAGCATATCGACTACGCCCTCTACTCCCATGACCTGAGGAATGGAGACCATTATGATTTTATCATTGACGAAATCGAAAGTGAACCCGAGTTTCTTCAGCGTTTCCTCTCTTGCGATAATTAGATCCATTTTTGACCTCTCGAGGCTCAGTTCAAGAGGCATTAGAAGATTTTGCGGGGCGATTCTCTTGCTTTCTTTGAGGGCCTCGAAAATGATCCGCTCGTGAGCGGCATGCTGATCGATCAACATGAGACCGTCCTCGGATTCCGCAATCAAATACCTTTCTCCGAAAACACCAATAAAACTGACTTTTCCTTCCCCACTTTTTTCCTTTTCCGGTGAACCTTCACGCTCTCCAGCAGGAACTAGTGATCTGAAAAGGTGACGATCAAATCTGGACTGTGTGTAGGTGTCGCTAGCATTGTTATCGAAGACTTTTTGGTTCCTCCATGGGTGTTTGAAGCCGTGATTACTTACTTCGCGATCCTGATAAATCTCTGAGGCATCTTTCCGTTCCTCAGAACTTCCGGTTATGTTCTCTTCGCTATGGACTATGTTAATTGTGAAATGACCGGCACCTTTGATGGCCGATCGCACTGCTCTCTTCACCTCATCCAGAACGGCTGCAGTAGAAGCAAACTTAACTTCGAGTTTCTGTGGATGGATGTTAACATCGACTTCCTGAGGATCAATATCAATAAAAAGAACTGCAAAAGGAAAATTACCCTTTTGAAGGGTTTCGCCATAACCTCTTTCCAGTGCATAATTCAGTTCGAATTGTCTCACATATCTCCCGTTCACAAAGATGTTTTCACCCATTCTGTTTTTTCTCGTGCGGCTAGGGAGTGTAACGTAACCACTGACATTGATTTCGCCTGAATTACCTGAGACAGGAATCAGATCCCTCGTAGAGATCCCTGGATAGATGAGAGCGATCCTATCCTGAAGAGATCCGGCTCCTCTTGTGTCGAATACCGTTTGAGAATCACGGGAATACACAAAATCGACATTTTCAAAAGCTAAAATAAATCTCTGGATCATCTCAGTTACCATACGACCTTCAATTGAGGCGGACTTCAAGAACTTCCTTCTGGCGGGTGTGTTGTAAAGCAAATCAAAGACCTCCACCAAAGTGCCATTTGAGCCGCTAAAGGGTTTCTGACCAGTGACACTTCCTCCTGCAATTTCCAGGATCGTCCCAAGTTCTTCTGAATCTGCTGCGGTCGAAAGACGCATGCGTGAAACTGAAGCAATTGTCGAGAGAGCTTCGCCTCTAAAGCCAAACGTAATGAGCGAGTCGAGATCCTCTATCGAGGAGATCTTACTCGTAGTATGGGGTTTTATTGCGAGTTTCGCTTCCTGGTTAGTCATCCCACTACCGTTGTCTCTAACCATTATGTATTCCTTGCCACCAGCTTTTATTTCGATTTCAACAAGCGATGCTCCTGCATCTATACTGTTTTCTACAAGTTCCTTCACAACCGAAAAACAACCGGTTACCACTTCTCCCGCCGCGATCTTTCTCACAACATCTGTTGGGAGCTCGTGAATTCTCATAAAAAGCTCACTCTCCTCCCAGGGAAAGCTGGCGACGCCTGTCAAAGAGAATAATTGCGGCCGAGGCGGCTACATTAAGGGAGTCCACTGTATCTTCCATAGGAATCGAAATGAGACGGTCACTTCTTTCCTTTACCAGTCGCCTTACACCCTTCCCTTCATTTCCGAACACAATAGCAGACTTTTCAGAGTATTCGTTTTCATAATAAGGGGTACCTTTCATATCTGAAGCATAAATCCAGAATCCTTTCTCTTTCAGAATCTCTTCGAACTGTGCCATATTTATTATCTTTATTATCTGAATTTTGAAAGCGAGACCGGCAGAGACTTTCACAACCGACGGGGTTATTTCCGCGGAGTTACTCGAGGTAACTGCGATAGCATCCACCCCAGCTGCCACTGAAGTCCTAATTATCGCACCAAGATTATGCGGATCCTGAATCTGATCAAGAAGTACAATCGTAGCTGTCCTTTGCTCTTCAATTGCTCCGAGGAGCTCTTCGGAGTCAGAGTAAGGAAACTGTTTAAGATCAATCACAACGCCTTGATGCTTCTTCTCTCTACAGAGATTGGCAAGCTTTTCTGGTGCCATCTCTTCAATTCTGAATCCCCTTGCCTTTGATTCCTCAGCCAGTTCAAGAAGCTGGGAGTCGACATTTTTCTGATTAGTGAAAACTATGCGCTTTATTTTCAACGCTGAAGAGTCGACTTTGAGAAGTTCTCTCAATACGTTTCTTCCATGTAGATACATCAAATCACCCTTTCGAGTAGCTCTCTGATTCTCTCAGTCTTTCCCTCAAGGAATAGATAGCCGATGAGAGCTTCAAAAGCGGTGGCCATTTTATAATCCTCATCATCTCCATGCTTTTTTGAACCTCTGGAATTGTAACCCCTTCTGACGATTTCTTTCTCTTCTTCATCAAGAAGGTCAGCAACTTCTTCAAGAGCTTTCCTTTGACCTGAGGCACTTACGTAATCTTTTACTATGTTGTGCTGATGACCTGCTCTCCTCCGGGCCTGCGGCAAGGTATTCAATCGAAAATAGAGCGTATAAACTGCATCTCCCAAGAAAGCAAGGCTGTCAAGCGACAACTGGTCAGGACTTACCGAGAAAGAAAAGAGGTTATCCCTTTTGTCGTTACCGTTGTTATAGGTATTCATCAATCCTCTCGATTAATGTTTGCAACTTTGATCGATCCTTTCCACCTGCCTGGGCAAAGTCTGGTCTACCTCCACCGCCCCCTCCAAGGTCTCTTGCGATTTTCCTGGCGATCTCACCAGCGTTGAATTTGTCAGTAAGTTTCTTCTCGACCTTCACAACGAACGAGACTGAGTCTTCCAGCTCGTTGAATACTATCACTATTCCGCCGCCTTCTTTGCTAAGAAGAACATCGGCCCCATTTCTCAGGGCGCTAGAAGGAGCGTTTTCGACCCTTCTTATGAGCAGTTTCGTCCCATTAACGATCATCTTCTTATCTTTCATCAGGGAGTCTCCAGAGAGCAGCTTTTCTTTCAATCTTTTTATCTCTTGTCCACCTGACTTCAGCTCGTTCAAAACCCCTTGAAGCCTCTGGATAATTAAATCTTCGGGAACCTCAAGCACTTCTCTTATTGTTTTCTGCCTGTTGAACAGATTTCTGAAATAATTAAGAGACGTTTTTCCTGTTATCGCTTCTATTCGCCTTGTTCCTGCAGCAACAGAGGTATCGGAAAGGATTTTGAAGAGACCGATTTCTCCGGTGTTGTCAACATGAGTGCCTCCGCAAAGCTCTCTGCTGAATCCTTCGACTGATATTACCCGCACCTTGTCGCCGTACTTCTCTTCAAAAAGCGCCATCACATCCTGCCCTTTAATCTCGTCAAAGCTTTTTTCTGCCTTATCTACTACTTTAGCCTTGAGGATCTCTTCATTTACGATTTCTTCAACTTCGTTGAGTTCGTCTGTTGATAACGGCTGAAAATGCGAAAAATCGAAACGTAATCTATCTGGCTGAACCAGAGAACCAGATTGATGGACGTGTTCCCCGAGCACCTTTCTTAACGCTGCGTGCAGCAAATGAGTAGCGGTGTGATTTCTCGTTATCGCCTTTCTTCGGTCCTCATCCACCGAAAGCCAAGCTTCGTCTCCAACATGTAAAGCACCTTCTTCAATAAAAGCCCTGTGGACTATCATCTCCTGGTAAGGTATGAACACTCTCTCGACCTTTGCAGAAGCATTGTCTGTACGGATCAAACCCGTATCGGTCACCTGTCCTCCCCTTTCGGGATAGAACGGTGTTTTTTCAAAGATTAAATCTCCGGTTTCGCCTTTGCTAAGGGTTTCTACGGCGTCACCTTCTTTTAGAATGGCGACGATCTTGGATTTGTCTTCGAATCTCGAGTAACCTGTGAATTTCGAATTGCCGGTCACAGGAAATATGGTTGAATATGCTTCGACGTTGCTAAGATATTCTCTGTCTCCCATTGCCTCCCTGGCCCTCTCTCTCTGTAACGCCATTTCCCTTTCATAGCCTTCTTTGTCAAGAGTTACACCGGTACCCGCAACGATCTCCTCAACAAGTTCCAGAGGGAATCCATAAGTATCGTGTAGCATGAATAATTCGGGACCTGAAAGTTCCTTCTTGTCGACAAGTACTGACTTCAATCTCTTTTCACCATTTGCAAGTGTTGAGAGGAATCTCTCCTCCTCTTTAAGAGTGATTTCTTGAGTGAATGAAAGTCTCTGCCTCAGTTCGGGATATACATTACCCATATGATCCGCAACTGTCTCCACTATTCGGTAAAGAAACGGGGAACTGTATCCGAGCAGTGAACTGTGGCGTACAGCCCTTCTCAAAATTCTTCTTAGTACGTATCCACGGCCTTCGTTAGAGGGGAGAATACCATCTGAAACCATAAATGCAACCGATCTCGCATGATCGGCAATGACCTTTATCGAGATATCGGAGGCTGGGTTTTCCTTATACTTGACTCCAAGGATCTCTTCAATCTTTTTGATTATCGGTATGAACAAGTCGGTGTCGAAGTTCGAATCGACATCTTGAAGTATCGAGGCAGCCCTTTCAAGGCCAAATCCCGTATCGATGTTCTTTCTTTCGAGGTAAGTGAGATTTCCCTCCTCGTCCTGGTTGAATTCTGTAAATACAAGATTCCAGAATTCAAGAAATCTACCGCAATCGCAAGCGGGGCTGCAGTTCTCGGGATCCGGGCAGTTGTCTCCATGACCTCTGTCTATGAAGATCTCTGAATCGGGTCCACATGGACCGGAGGGCCCTGCCGGACCCCACCAGTTGTCCTTCTTTCCAAGCCTAATGATCTTCTTTTCTGGGATGCCGACTTCATCTCTCCATATCGAAAACGCTTCGTCATCGTCAAGATAGACGGAAACCCACAAACGGTTTTCCGGGAGATTCAGATACTCGGTAACAAATTCCCAACCCCATTTTATGGCCTCTCTCTTAAAATAATCGCCGAATGAGAAGTTACCCAGCATCTCGAAAAACGTTTGATGTCTAGGGGTTCTTCCCACGTTTTCGATGTCGTTAGTCCTCACGCATTTCTGACAGGTTGTTACTCTTCTGTAAGTGGGTTCTATCTTGCCCCAGAAGATCGGTTTAAAAGGAACCATCCCGGCGACTGTGAACATCAGCTGGGGATCGTTCGGTATCAATGAAGCACTCTGCAACCTTTTGTGATCTTTAGATTCAAAAAACTTGAGATAACTCTCTCTTATCTCAGCGCCAGTCATGTATTTCACTATCTTGCCTCCTCAAGTCAAAAGAGTAAGGAAAATATAAAACATGGGTGTTACGAAAAGAACACCGTCTATACGATCAAGCATACCACCATGTCCAGGCAGCAAACTGCCCGAATCCTTAACACCGTGATATCTTTTGAAAGATGATTCGGCAATGTCACCAATTGTACCAAATACGGCTACCACAACTGCCAATACCATGAACTGAAGTATTCCCAGGTCGGGACCGTTGTAAAGTCCTGTTAGTTTGCTCAAAGAGACGAACAAAAGCATAAAAAGAAGAGAAGTCACGTATCCACCAATTACCCCCTCGAGACTCTTTTTGGGGCTGTAACTCGGAGAGATCCTGATGTGACCAAATTTCTTTCCTAAAAAGTAAGCTCCGGTGTCGAATAGCCACACAGATGTTAATGACATCAACGCCATAGATGAGCCGAAGCCGAGATAGATGTGATAAAAGAATGCAAGATCGAAACCAATGTATATAAGGGAGAATACAGAATTAGCTATTATCTCCTTGGCACTCCTTACATCGGCGACTGTAGTAATGACTATCGAAGTAATAGAAATCACACCCACTGCAAAAATCAACTCCGGTCTAGGAGCTGCAGATTCAACTCTGGCAAATCTATCGAGAAGTATTCCGTAAGCAACGATTATCGCAGGTATTACCCCGGACAGAGCAATTCTGACTGACTGATGGTTCCGCTCTTTTAAACTGAACTTCAGGTATTCATAGTTTGAAAAAAGCACCACGGCAGAGACCAATCCAATGAATGAATAATAGTTAACGAAACATAGAATAACAAAAGGAGCCACAACGGCAGCGGTCACTATCCTGATACCTGTCTCCGAGATTTTCTTCATCAGTCCAATGCACCAAACCTTCTTTTCCTTTTTGAGTAATCGTCCACTGCTCTATGGAATTCCTCTTTCGTGAAATCAGGCCACAGAGTTCCAGTGAAAAACAGCTCACTGTATACCGATTGCCACGTCAAAAAGTTGCTAAGTCTTTCTTCTCCAGAGGTTCGAATGATCAGATCGGGTTCGGGAACATCTGGAAGATAAAGATTCATGGCTATGTCTTCTTCCGATATTTGTTCCTTTCCGATCTTAAGAATCTCGTTTACCGCGTCAACAATCTCTGCTCTTCCACCATAATTAAGGGCTACGATAACATCAAGTTTCTTACCCATCGAAGTCTTGTTCTCGATCTGAAAGACGAAGTCCCCAAGTTTAGGAGGAAGCTCGTTCAGCCTCCCCATGAATCGCATTCTAACTCCCTCTTCCAGCATATTGCGAACTTTGCTGCCTATGTAAAGGAGCATCAGTTCAAATAGAAATTCGACTTCTTCCTTTGGACGCCTCCAGTTCTCCGTGGAAAACGCGTAAAGTGTTACGTATCTTATTCCAAGGTCTGCACACCAGTGAGAGGCGGCGTCCGCTACTTCAGCACCCTTTCTGTGTCCTTCAATTCTCTCAAGTCCCTTTTTCTTGGCCCATCGGCCATTTCCATCCATTATAAAGGCTACATGAACGGGAATGGCCATTAAAAGTCCATGATCTCCTTACTCTTCTTTTCAAAAGCCTTGTCCATCTCTTCAATATATCGATTTGTAAGCTCCTGAATTTCCTCCTCGAATTTCTTAAGATCGTCTTCAGTCATCTCTGATGCCTTTTCAAGTTCTCTAGCTTCCTTTATAGCGTCTCTTCGGATGTTTCTAATAGCTATCTTTCCCTTCTCTGCATTATCTCTTGCAATCTTCACCCACTTTTCTCTCTGTTCCGTCGTCGGTACAGGAAAGTTCAACTTGATATTGATCCCGTCGTTTATGGGAGTCAAGTCAAGCTTAGAGGCAAAGATTGCTTTTTCAACCTGGCTCAAAACGCTTTTATCCCAGGGCTTAATGACTAAAGAACGGTCTTCGGTAGTTGTGATTGTGGCTATCTGGTTAATCGGTGTAGGCACTCCGTAATAGTCGACCTTTACAGACTCAAGAAGGGCAGGGGAAGGTCTGCCCGTACGCATTTGGGCGTACTCTTCCACGATTTTTTCTACGCTCTTCTTCATTCGGTTTTCTGCATCTTTCAGCAGGCTATTCATGATCTTCCTCCCTTTCTCTCGTATGTCAACGGAATTATATCATGTAAGGCTTTTCGTATTAGTAGCGTCAGAACTGCAAAAAAGGTTTGTTAGTTGAATTGGGTAGTCTATTCTGGTAAAATCATACAGGTGCTCTAACCATGACAGGAGGTATGTAAATGTTTTCAATCCTTAGTTTCATTGCATATGCCCCGGCAGGAGATGTGGCAGCTCCTTCGGCAGATGCGGGGGCAGCAACCAGCGGGGGCTTCTCAGGAATAATCATATGGCTAGTTCTTATGGTTGCTTTCTTCTATTTCCTCATAATTATGCCTCAAAGAAAGAGGGATAAGCAGTTCAAGCAGATGATGGAGAAGCTCAAGGTTGGCGATAGAATAGTTACGGCCGGCGGAATCATCGGAAAGATTACACTGATAAAACCTGACAGCCTAAGGATCAGGACCGGCACCGGAACAGAACTTGATGTTACAAGAAAGGCAATCGCCGTCGTAGTTAATAAAGGCGAGAATGACAAAGAAGAAGTAGAACCCGATGTAAATGTCAAACAGTAGTAGTTTCAGGTACATTTGTAGATATTGGAAGGGGGTGTCTGTCCGAGTCTTTCGGGCAAAGTCCGTATGAGAGCAAACCAAAAACGCTTGATCGTTACCGTTGTGGTGTTTGTTGTGGCATTATTGCCACTGCTTATACCTCACGGTAGTGCACCAGCCGGAAGCAGCTTCATAGATAAATTGGCTGCGAACATCAAGTTAGGGCTTGATATAAAGGGTGGAGCTCTTCTTGAGTACCAGATGCTTACCGATGTTTCTGATCAAGAGATGGATGCACTTGCAGACAGAGTCATTGAAGTTTTGAGGGCAAGATTGGATGCTGCCGGATTCACTGAAGCAACAGTAGAAAAGGTTACCACGGGAATTTCGTTTGGGGAAGATATTCCACCTGTGAGAGTACGAGTTCAAATTCCTGGAATAACAGATGTATCTAGAGCCGAGAGTCTAGTGGGAAAGACCGGGAGGCTCTATTTTGCTGATGTCCTCGCGATTGAAACTTCGGTTTCTACGCCCTCTATCCCAGCCGGAATGTCGCTGGAGATAAGCAGGAGAAAGCTTCAAGGAGCCGAACCTTACTGGGTCAAGGAACTTCACTACGGAGAATACGTCGGAGGAGTGCAGAACAACACATGGTATTTCATCAGTCCCAAAGTCAGCATAGGGTCTAGCTATGCAGAGCTTGACGGAAGCGTGGTTACAGATGCCAAGCCTTTGGTGAACAATCAGCCCAGACCCGGGCAAGGAAGATTCATGGTTTCTCTGAAGTTCAGTTCCGAAGGTGCGAAGACTTTTAGGGACATTACTTCAGTGAAGTCCACATATGCCGATACCGATATGAAGAAGAGGCTCGCAATTGTCCTGGACGATAGGGTAATCATCGCGCCTCTAGTTCAGTCTCAGATTTCCGATGGAAATGCCGTAATTGAGGGTTTGAATTCAATCGAAGAAGCGAAGGAAGTTTCCATTCTTGTCGGAAGTGGAAATCTTCCCGTCGATCTTGCATCGTTCAACAAGAGAGTTTTGTCGCCCACGCTTGGCAGAGATATCATAAATTCAAGCCTTTGGGCCGGAATAGCGGGTATCGTTATAATAATGATCTACATGGTTGTTTTCTATAAGAAGATGGGTCTTGTTGCAGATCTCGCCTTACTGTATAACGCGGTTCTTCTCTTTGGAATGATATCTCTAACCGGTTCAATTCTCACACTGCCTGGAATAGCCGGTATAGTTCTGACAATAGGAATGACAGTTGATGGAAACGTCCTTATTTTCGAGAGGATAAAGGAAGAATTAAGGTTGGGCAAGACACCGGAAAACGCAATTGACTCTGCTTTCTCTAAAGTCGTCTGGACCATTTTCGATGCCAATCTGACCACGATACTTGCAGGACTCGTTCTTTATTACTTTGGAACGGGGACAGTTAAAGGGTTTGCCATTACCTTGATAATTGGTGTTATAGGTGCGATGTTTACCAACATAGTGGTATCCAGAACGGTGCTCGCCGGGATGGCGGGAAGTCTCAAACCCCATCGCTACGTTAAAGTTGAAACGGAAGGGAGAGATGCAAGATGACCTTCAAAATAGACTTCGTTGGAAAAAGAAAGTACTACATTGCTCTTTCCCTTGTTCTGATTGTCGTCTCTGTTATCTTTATTTTCACCAAAGGATTCAATTTTGGCGTTGACTTCACAGGCGGAATCGAAATTAGTGTTTCCGTCCCGGATGTCGATATGACTGTGGCTGAGATGAGGGAGCTCCTGAGCGCAGAGGATCCCAATTTTGCAGCCGCAAGGATCATAAAACAAAGACCACTTACCGAAGAAGGTAATTTCGAACAGAGGAGTAGATTCTCAATTATCGTCAACACTTCCGAGAGCGAAGAATCCGTCACTACGAAGATACTGGCCGGTCTAAAAGGAAAGGACGTAACTGAGGGCAACCTACTTTCGGTAAGTACGATTTCGGGATTTGCTGCCCAGGAGATAAGGGGATATGCTTGGATTGCCGTAACAGTGTCCATGGCGCTTCTTCTTCTATACATAACGATTAGATTCAAGTTTTCCTTCGGAGTTGGAGCGATACTTTCTCTTGTTCATGATGTGATCATCGTTATGGGCTTCTACAGTATCTTCGGAATTGAGTTCAATGCACCGGTAGTTGCATCACTCCTTACTTTGGTTGGATATTCCCTTAATGACACGATCGTCGTTTACGACAGAATTAGGGAGAATACTAAGAAGATGAGGGGAAAGACGATAGAAACAGTGGTAAATACGAGTATCAATGATGTAATAGTTAGATCGATAAACACGTCTTTGACCACTTTCCTTGCTGTTCTCACTCTCTTCATATTCTCGGGAGAGGTCTTGAGACCATTTGCCTTTGGAATGCTGGTCGGTGTGGTCGTTGGAACATATTCCTCTCTGTACATCGCCAGCCCTGTCGTTATCGAGTGGTTGAAGAGATCAGAGAGCAGAAGCCACGCTTAATCGTTGTCTACCTCTTGAAAAGTGAAACCTGGTAGAGTATAATTTTTTTAGAGTGGGGACGTAGCGCAGTTGGGAGCGCGATACAATGGCATTGTATAGGCCGAGGGTTCGAATCCCTTCGTCTCCACCAGGCGGGGAACGTGAGTTCTCCGCTTTTTCAATTTTGGTGATGTGGATGAAGAGACTCCTCGTTTTTGTCTTGGTGTTAATTGAAGCCGCACTAGTTGCAGTCCCCTCTGTGTTTTTCACTGATGATGGGAGAGCGGTGCAAAGAATACTGAACGTTCTTGAGGATGCGCAAGAAGAAGTTATCTTGGTATCTTACTCTCTTGATGAAACCGAGATAATGAAATGTCTCAATCACCTTGAAAGAAGGGGAGTAAGAATTGAGGTGATGATCGATGATTCGACTGTGGATAGAGCCTTCGCAAAATCACCGGAGTTTGAAATCAGGAGCGATACTGCAGCGGCTCTAGTCCACTCGAAATTCCTTGTCGTTGACAGACAAGTGGTTGTCTTCGGAACGGGCAACTTCACTGAAGGAAGCCTAAGAGAAGATTCGAATAGCTTTTTGGTTTTCGAATCTCCATCGGTAGCTGAGTTGTTTCTACGATACTTTGAAGCGATTGAAACTGGGGTCTCTTTGGACGAAGTTAATATTGGAAACATTGATTTCTACTTGTGCCCTTCACAGGAGGCAAGGAAAAGAGTAATAAAGGAGCTTATGGGAGCTAGAAGTGAGATATGTTTCGCTATGTTTGCCTTTACCGACCCGGAAATCTTAGCAGCTTTGAAATTTTGCGCTTCCATTGGAGTGAGGGTTACTGGAATAGTAGACAGCTGGAACGAGGATTCTCCTTTGCGGGAATATCTAACTTCTGGAATGGAAGTAGATGAAGGCGGTGCTGTCACAATTCACGACAAGACATTTGTCGTTGACGGAGAAACTGTGATTACTGGTTCGGCGAATGCGTCTCTGAGCGGCTGGGGGAAAAATCGAGAGGTAGTTGCTATAATCGACTCGAGAGAACTTGCAAAGGAATTTGTGAATCATTTCGAGTATATAAGGGGGGTCTCAAGATGATTGTCAGAACGGCGCTGGCTCAGATAAATACGACTGTTGGAGATATAAACGGCAACAAGAATAAAATCATAGAGGCAATTGATAAGGCGACCGCAAGTGATTCGGAAATACTTTTGTTCCCCGAACTGACAATTACGGGCTACCCACCTGAAGACCTATTATTAAACACAGGCTTTCTCAGAGAGAATTTGGCTGCGCTTAAGGAAATCGCCAACTACACAGAAGGAAGCAAAACAATGATCGTTCTTGGCTTTGTAGATTTCTCCAACGAAATCTACAATGCTGCTGCCGTGATTCATTCGGGCGAGATTAGAGCCGTCTATAGAAAGATGAGCCTGCCAAACTATTCGGTATTCGATGAAAGGAGATACTTCTCTCCGGGAAGCCACCCTTTACTAGTAAGATACGGGGAAGCGAATATCGGGATAAATATCTGTGAGGATCTCTGGGTTCCTTCCGGCCCGATAAACGAACAGGCTATTGGAGGCGCAAATCTCATACTCAATCTTTCAGCTTCTCCCTTTTCCGGGATGAAGAGCAAGACAAGGTCCGCTCTGTTGCTTACAAGGGCGATGGAGTACTCCAGCATCATAGTATACTGTAACCTGGTGGGTGGTCAAGATGATCTAGTCTTTGACGGCAGAAGCTGCGTAGCGATGCCGGATGGAAGATTGCTTCTAGGAAAGGCTTTTGAAGAAGATATGATTCTGCTCGATATAGACACCGATGTTTCGACTAGATACAACCTTTTCGAAGGAAAGAGGAAAGACTATTCTATGCAGGTAAGCCTCGAAGAGGTCTCAATAACACCATCTCATCGACAGAGTCCATCGGTAAACCCTGATAGCTCCTGTCAAGAACTCTGCAAGTACGATGAGCTGATAGCGGCCCTGGAAATCGGTATAAGAGATTACGTGAAAAAGAACGGCTTCAAGAAGGTAGTTCTTGGCTTAAGTGGGGGAATGGATTCCTCGCTAGTAGCAGCACTAGCTGTTAGGGCAATCGGTAACGACAATGTTAAGGGTGTAATGATGCCCTCGAGGATAACTTCCGGCGAATCAAAGAGAGATGCACTGGAACTTGTGAATAATCTCCAAATAGAGGGTTTGGAAATACCAATAGACGATATCATGTGTACGACACTGAGCACTCTAGAACCAGTGTTTACGGGGACATCTGAAGATATTACTGAAGAGAATCTGCAGGCAAGAATTCGAGGGATGATACTGATGGCTCTCTCTAACAAGTTTGGATGGCTGGTTCTTATTACCGGCAACAAGAGTGAGATGGCAACAGGTTATGCTACTCTTTACGGGGATATGGCGGGGGGATTTGCCGTCCTCAAGGATCTGTACAAGACCCAGGTATATAGAATCGCAGAGCGAATAAATGAACTCGCGAAGAGGGATATGATACCGCGAAATGTGTTTTCCAAAGCTCCGTCAGCAGAGTTGAGAGAAGGTCAAAAAGATCAGGACTCTCTTCCCCCATATGAGATTCTTGACGAAATCCTCAGGCTTCACATTGAAGAGGGTCAGTCGGCGGAAGAGATTGTGCTGGAGGGTTTTGAGAGGGATACTGTGGAGTACTCGCTCAAACTTTTGAGAAGGAGCGAGTACAAACGCAAACAGTGTCCTCCCGGAATAAAAGTGTCCAAAAGAGCTTTCGGAAAAGACTGGAGAATGCCAATTACCAATCACTACTGAACCTTCCAGTTTTGAACACAGCAAAAATCATCGAAGGATTCTAAGTAGTCCTTAGTTATCTTAATAATCAACCTTATTTACCAATATGATGGGAGTGTCCAGGAAATTCTCGATTAATCTTAATTCGAACTCAGGATCACAACACTTGCCTTTCGGATGCTTCATCTATATTTACCCCTTCTTTGCTACAATTCACAACTGTCATGCGCAATTTCCCTGTGAGGTGAATACAGATTTCGATGTGAGATCTCAGGTAAGAAGGCTTCAAGATCTCGATTCCTCGAGAGACAGTCGCC
>Ga0209605_1001173_pt1 | contig 30368 bp, 37 predicted proteins | sample AD_UKC035_MetaG_FD_184408 | JGI IMG/M metagenome (GOLD analysis project Ga0209605, IMG submission 184408) | Active sludge microbial communities of municipal wastewater-treating anaerobic digesters from USA - AD_UKC035_MetaG (SPAdes) (version 2) | ecosystem: Engineered > Bioreactor > Anaerobic >...
GATCTTCGCCCGACGCAAGGCGCGGGTGGAGCACCCGTTCGGACACATGAAGCGCAACCTGGACGCCGGTTACTTTCTGTTGCGGGGCCTGGCGGGGGTGCGGGCGGAGATGGCGCTGCTGGCCACCTGCTTTAACATCCGCCGGCTGATTACGCTGTGGGGCGTGTCGGGCGTGGTGGCCCGGATGCGGACTGTGTAGGGGCTACGGGCGGATTCATCACCCAACCGTCAAATAAGCGGGGAAATCCTCCGACGGGTTCGCATCATCAGTCACGATCGCGTTCAATGCGGTTGTATCACCCGGCAATCTTCTTGTTCAACCCGATGACGCTTCATCGGCCATTGGTTGCGACACAGCCTCTTCCGCCAGGGGATGACGCCCGCTTCCAGCAGGGCGATGATCCGGTCCGTGATCAGGTCGTAGATTTTCTGGCTCATGTCGTCTCTCCTTCTCTGATGTAACCGAGCAAGTTTCCCCTGCCCGGCCCTTTCACCGTCAGTTGAAGGGCCGGGCGAGGGGAAATGAACCTCTGGATGCCGGGCCGGGAGACATAGCGGCCCGGTAGCAAGCCGGCGGGAGCGGACCTGACACCGCCGCATCACGCAGCGGCGAGGAAGAGGGATAATTGGAGGGGACCCTTCTCCTGGAAGGGGAGGTGGCCGTTTATGCTCGGCCGAGCGAGGTGGGACGCGGAAGCGGTGGCGGGCGGCTTGTGGGCCGCCGGCTCACGGACCGGCCTGCCCCGCTCCGTGCGGGGCTGCCTTGAGTGGTCCCGGATGTCATGGAAACAAAGCATGGGGAGCCCGAGGGGATCACGTCCCCTCGGCGGGGCCCGGGGGCGGCGCCCCGGATCATTGGGGTGCTGCGATGTTGAAACGGTTCAGCGGCGTGTGATATACATAGTGTATCGAACGCATGTAGGCTCTGATCACGGCGGATTGTGACAGCCGGACCCAAGACCGGCTGCCATGTGCGTGCATCCGGACCGAGTGAAGGCAATCATTATGGGGATTTCGACTTCCTAACAGGAGTCGGCTGTGCCTTGGCATATCATCCTGGCAATTGTGGCTGTCAAGCTGCTCCAGATTCTTTCACGATCCGATCGAGGAAAGACCGCTTGAAGGTGGCAATCACGGTGATTCGCGCAACAGGAGAAGGCGCATGAAGAAGTATCAGCGCACCTACGAAAAAATGAATGAATCGGAACTCAAGGACTTTTTTACGTTCCTGGGAAATCTGAATGTGCTGGAGGCGGTGGAGAACCGGCTGGACCTGCCGCAGGACTGCCGGATTGTGACCAACCCGAACGATATACCACCGCCCAAGTGCAGCCAGGAACAGCCGGAGGACCCGGGCACGGGGGATTGAGGCTTGGGTGTCAGAATGACGCGATCTCCGGAGCTCGTTCGGGGAGAATCACACATTCTCGTAAATTCCGATTACAGGGTCTTCGTGTTGCAGACAGATTGGGCGCCCTGCGCCTTTGGCCTCGTTGCGGATGGTGGAGGGCCGGGTGTCGCCTCGGGGGCACAGGCACCAGACCTGGCGGCTGGAACGGGGGGGACTTCGCCGGGCTGGAGTAACCGAAAGCGCAAGGCATCAGCGGTTCAACCAACGCTGCAAAGTTGTTATGATGATTTCGGAGGATCGTCTAGTAAGTGCAGTGTATAATGATTTTGGACGTTAGAAACCGAGCGTGAGACTAGAACCATGAGGAGACCGAGTGGCCCCGCGTAACGCGTTCAAGACGACTTCCAGCTTCTTCCGAATGCTGGCGGTTGGTGCCGTCGGTGCTCAGGCAGTTCAACAGCATTTGAATTCCCTCGGTCACGATATTATTGAGCTTGAGCGCGGCTCACTGGCGACTCGGATCTGGCGTGATGTGAAGCGAAAGCGCGTCCGAATACCTGATCTCTGTTGCAAACGATGTGGTGTGCGGATCGAGTCGCGCGCAAAAACAAACGCGGATTTGAGCATGTCGCACTCGCCCAGCGATGCGGAGCGCGCCTGGCACTACGGGATGTTGGATTCAGACTGGATTGCTTTCCCAATTCTATCGGCGGAAGAGGGCGCCTGGAGTGGAGGGGGGCTTCAAGCATGCCGCTCGCTGTGGAGGGAAAGAACCTTTATAACGTGGCGCGCTGAGGGTCGAATCAATATATTCACGGTGGCGTCGTTCCGGAGTGTCACACCGAAGCAGCTCAAGCCAAAGGGAGTCAGCGAGGGGTCAGAGATCCAGGTGAGGTGGAAGGGCCGCTTCGCGTCAGAAGGCGGGCGGGTGGTTGATGTAAACAACGGACGTCTCAACTACCTGCTCGACAGCAACCCAAACAGAGCCCGCCACTTCCGACTTGCCGCAGACGAGCGGGCATTCCTTGTTGCCGAAGAGCGCTTTCAGACCAACCAAGTATTGGCTGGTCAGGTTGCTCCCCTCACAAATGATGAAATTCGCTGCGTTGGCGGATGTGATACTGCGAAGCTCCAGCAAATGCTCAGTTCACGAGAGCGCACTGTTCGCTTCACCGGCTGCAAGCTTGCCAGGTTCGCGCAGGATGCGAGTCTTGCAGCTCAAATTCGGGAGTTGGCAGAGGACACCGAAGAAGATGCATATGTTCGCATGGAGGCGAAATCATATCTCTGCGTGGTTGCTGAGGATTCTGCTGATGATCAGTTCCGCGCGACCTTGCTTGGGGATACAGACGACCAGATGCGACTGGAGGCCGCTGTCGCCCTTGCCGAAACCCACACTTCATCTTCTTTCGCTCTTCTTCGCGAAATTCTCGAAGATCCCACACAACCGCTCTTCTTGAGGAGTGCCTGTGCGTGGGGCATCGGATGCCACGGGACGCCGGATTCCGCAGAGGTTTTGGTCCAAGCTTTCGCTGACGTTTCACCAGAGATTCGGGAAGAAGCGCTTGTCGCGCTTCAGGATCTTGGTTCTGTCGGTTTCGATCCCTTATTGAGGGGGTTGGTAGCACCATCCCTCGAAGTCGCCGCTGGTGCCGCAGAAGCCTTGCGCCGGATTAAGGGCGCGCCCACGCAAGAGATCGCATCTCTGGCAGAACAGGCATCTTCGACTTGGCCGACTTGGGCGCTGGCACACCTACCAAAGGATGCTGTTGCGCCCTACGTCGCGGCATTGCAGAGAAGTAGACCAGAGGTCCACTACGCGATTACCGTGCTTTGGACGTTCCTGGAAAGCTGGATCGCCGAAGACTGGACACCAAGAACAACGCCATGACAAAAGTCGCGACGAAAACGCCGTTCTTGGAACTGCCCCCACCTGTCTACATCACATGCAACGGATCGTGCTACCTCGGCGATTCCTTGGAACTGCTCCGACGCATTCCTGGAGATTGCATCGACCTCGTCATCACATCTCCGCCCTTCGCTCTTTTGCGACAAAAGGCATACGGAAACAAGGACCAAGCCGGATACGTCGACTGGCTCTGCGGGTTCGGAGCTGAGGTGCGTCGCGTGCTGCGCGAAACGGGTAGCTTCGTCCTCGACTTAGGTGGCGCTTACCAACGTGGCGTGCCCGTGCGCTCCCTCTACCAATACCGTGTTCTCCTGAAAATGTGCGATGAGGTCGGCTTCTATCTTGCTGAGGAGTTTTTTTGGTACAATCCAGCGAAGTTGCCCTCTCCGATCGAATGGGTCAACAAGCGGAAGTTACGGGCCAAGGACTCGGTGAACACCGTATGGTGGCTCTCAAAGTCCGAATGGCCGAAGGCCGACGTGCGGCAGGTTCTGGCACCGTACTCGGAACGGATGAAGACCCTACTGAAAAACCCTGCCGCATTCTACAAACCGAAGGATCGTCCGTCAGGCCATGATATCAGCAGGGGCTTCGGATCTGATAATGGTGGTGCCATTCCGTCGAACCTGTTACAGATTCCGAATACCGAGAGCAACTCGTCCTATCTGCGGCTGGCCAAGCTGGTTGGGATCGAGGTACATCCCGCACGGTTTCCTGCAGCCTTGCCCGAGTTTTTCATCAAGTTGCTGACTACTGGCAATGATCTTGTTGTCGATATTTTCGCTGGATCAAACACAACAGGAAGAGTCGCAGAACAGCTAGGACGGCGGTGGATTGCGATGGAACTTGACGCGAGCTATGTTGCCGGCTCTGCGCTCAGGTTCATGGATCATCTTCCGGAAGATGCGGTGACAACATCGTTCGCCCGTGTGTCATCACACTCAAGGACCGAGCCGGTAGACCTTTCTGGCCCACCTTCGCTGTTCGATAGACCAGGGGTGAACGCTGACTCCTAACAACAGCGTTCAGCGGTCGGCGTTGCCCGCTGCCGCTGATGCTTAGTATTAAACTTGGTATCTATCATGTTTTTTTTCAAATGTATTCATCCCTATGGCTATAGTGAAAATATCGCCTGATATTCGCCAAGCCCGCGGAGGAGTTGCTGAAACCCGTTCCATTAGGCAGCGCACCTGGCTGTACGTTTAGGGGGTCTCGGTACACACACATGAAAAAACTCCTAGAGGCTGCCTCCGTGGATGAATTGTTCAACGATGAATAATTTGGTGGGGGATGTCCCGCCGGCGGGTGGGGAATGTGGGAAACCGTCCCGGCGGTTTTCCACATCTCCACGCGCCTACTAGACTCTGTCTACTAGATACAGTCTACTAGTACTATATATTAGTTAAGTGCGAACGGGATAACATGGCCGTGCGAACGGGATAACATGGCTGATGCGAACGGGATAACATAGCCACCGCGAACGGGATAACATAGCACCTGTGAATATCGGCGGAAAATGCGAATGCGAACGGAGTAACATAGAAAAGTTATTGACAATAAAGGGAAATCAATGCGAACATGGGTCACACATCCAAAACGTTCGCGCTCAGAGGACCGTCATGCCGCGCATCACCCCGAAAAAACGAGAGAAAAACCGGGACCAGTTGGCCGAAATCCGGGCAGACCGGCAGCTGAAAGAGCAGGATCTGGGCTGGTTGTTCCGGCCCCTGGCGGTCTGCCCGTTCCCGGCCGCCCCCCAAGGCAAGCGGATTATAATCGAAGATGGCAAGCGGATCGAGGAATTCCGGGTCCTGTGGACCCGCCGGGCCAGCAACATCAAGGTGGAGGTGCTGGGCCATCCGGAATACGGGATTCCCTACGGCCAGGACGCCCTCGTTGTGCTGTATCTGGCCTATGAGGCCCGGCGGCAGGGGTCGCGCAAGATCAAGGTGAACTTCTACCGGGATTTCATGCGCATGTTTGAAATGAATCCAAACAGCGGCCGCAAATACCAACTGGTGGTGGAGAGCCTGCGGCGAATCCGCCACGCCAGCTTCAGCTGGGAGGTGGATGGCGACCCGGTCCGGGAGCGCGGCCTGCACTTCCTCTACATCGACGAGTACGATCTCTACTGCGACCCCAAGCGGCCGGATCAGCGGATGCTTTTCGATCAGTACATCATCCTCTCGGAACGGTTCTGGGAGGAAATCCGCACCCACCGCATCCCCTCCAACCTGAAGGCCATCGTGTATCTGAAAGGCAAGCCGGCCCATTTGAATTTCTACATCTGGCTGTCCTATCGGATCGGCACGATCTATCACGAGACCGTGGGCAAGGGGCTGGATCCGGTGACGGTCCACATCCCCTTCTGGGGCCCCCAGGGCCTCCAGGAACAGATGTCCTCCGTGGTCGAGCGGCGGAACGATTTTCGGGTTCAGGTCAAGAAGTGGCTGCTGTCGGTCCAGGAGGTCTGGCCGAAGTGCCCGGTTGAGATCGAAGGGGACGCACTCCGGATCCAGGTGGAGAACGAGGACCAGTTGGACGTGCAAAATAAGGACACCGAGGCGCCCCGGATTATGGGCCGGAAGAAACCGGCCCCGGCCCTGAGCGCGCCCACGAGCACCTGCCCGAACTGCGGCGCGTTGCGGACCCTGCAGCCCGGCCGGATCAACCGGCAAAACAATGTGCGCTATCCGGACTGGTGGAAGTGCGCCGGCGGGTGCCAGGCGGTCCCGGCCGATGCCCTCTGCCCCGACTGCGGCCGGACCATGGAGGAGAAAAACCGGGGCCGGGTGGATTACTACTACCAGTGCGAGTGCGGGCTGGTCAAGGCGGGGGAGGATTACTGGCTGCAACGCGGGCTGGCATCGCAACCCGAGCCCCCGGAAGAGTAGCCATCCAAAACGATTGATGAAAGATACCTTTTCTTTATCGTTTGGGTCATTCGGATCGTGTACAATATGATTCGGTGGTTCTGATTGAGCTGCCTAAACGCTTCAGGTAATCTCTGTGGAGGCGATCCCGTGACATCCACCCCCGAAAAACCGGTCCCGCTGGACGCGAACCGGCTCCCGGTTCCCCTGCCCTCCTCCCAGGACCGGCTGGCCGATTGGGTCGAGGCCTACCTGGCCCACGCCGTCACCACGGCGCCGGTGTCGCGCCGCGCCCAGCGCCGCGACCTGGGCCGCTTCCTGGGCTTCATGATCCGGGAGGAGGGGACCGACCTTCGGCCGCGCTGGACTCCCCGCCTGACCCGGGCCTTCCTGGACTGGATGATCTCGGCGGTCGATCCGGCCGGCCGGCGGAGCTGGTCCGACCGGACCTGCAACCGCACCCTGGCTCACCTGAAGACGTTCGCCCGCTGGGTCCACAAGCTGGCGCCCCTGCCCCTGGGCGATCCCTTCGAGGGCGTCCACCTCCTGCCGGTGGGCGCCGGCCTGGAGGTGGAGAAGGCCCTCACCCCGGCCGAGCGCCGCCTGCTGCTGTCGGCCGCCGACGCCCTGCCGGATTTTGCCCGCCGCCGCGATCGCCGCCGCCTGCGGGACGCGGCGCGACCGGTCCGCAAGGGGGCCCGGCCGCTGCGAGACCGGGCCATCCTCTACACCCTCATCGAAACCGGCATGCGCCGGGCCGCCGCCGTCCGGCTGGACCTCGAGGGTGTGGACTTCGACCGGGCGGAGCTGTCCGTGGTCGAAAAGGGCGGCCACCGCCACGTCTACGCCATCTCCGACGAGGGCCTGGCCGCCATCCGCCGCTACGTGGCGGAAGAGCGGGCCGGGGATGCGGATCACTGGCAGTCCCCTGCCCTGTTCCTGGCCCCGGCCGGCTGGCCCGGCGGCCTGGGGCGCCTCAGCCCCACCATCGTCTCCGCCGTCTGGGCCAAGGCCTGCCGCCACGCCGGCATCGCCGGCAAGTCGCCCCACAGCGCCCGGCACGCCATGGGCCGGCACATCATCGAGGCCACCGGCAACATCGCCGCCGTGCAGCGCCAGCTCGGCCACCGCAACGCCACCTACTCGGTGCAGTACGCCCGGATCACTCGCGACGAGCTGCGGTCGGTGCTGAATCGGAGGGGGGAGTGAGGGGAGGGTGGCGCGATAACGGCAAAGGAAGACATCCGCGTCTAAGCATGTCTTTACATTATCACGAGACGAAAAAAAAGAAGGCCGCGGACGGGTTGTATCTCCCGTACGCGGCCGAGCCCAAACCAAACATCTCAATTCATTGTTGGATGGGCGGACGTTAAGACGATGAACTGAACCAGTTCTCGTGGCGTTTGGCAGACCACCACGGGTTGGACAGTCACCGACGATGTGATTCCCCAAGAGGCCAACACCGTGGTGACGCCGGCCGCCCGGCCGGCCGCGATATCCCGGTCCTCGTCTCCGATCATCACAGATTGTGCCGGGTCTGCCCCAAGTTGCTGCAAGGCAAAAAGCACCGGCTCCGGGTGGGGCTTGTGGTGCCGAGTGTCGTGATAGCAGACAATGGTTGTGAAGTATTTTGCCAGGCCCAGGTGGCGTATTACGGCCTCACAATACATCCTCGGGGCTGAAGTCACAACACCCAGACAATGACCAGCCCGCAAAAGGCAATCCAGCATTTCAGGCACGCCGGCGAAGGTGGTAATACTGGGAACGAGCGCCATGACTGTGCGCCATTGTCGTTTTTCCCGGTACGGTAGCAACGCGACGGAGTCGACCAGAGTCTGGTCGAGATCAAATAGGATGTTCATGGTGCGCCTCAGCGAAATAGACGCTTTTGGATAGGATCCAGACCATTTTTGGTGGGAAGGCCTGACAGACGCGTCCGGCACTCCTGTACAAATCCAGGCAGGTCTTCTTTGCCGGCGATCGGTCGAGTGCCAGCGCGGCCCAGCAACAACAAATTTCCGCGAGACTGGGGGTGTATTACGTCATCCGACTGGGGTACGAGACAACCCAGTAAACGACCCTGTTGCTCGCAGAAACCGACTGTATGCATCGTGCCGCCGCGGATATCCGTTTCAATCACGATGACGCCCTGGCACAATCCACTCTGCAAGCGGTCACGTTCTACCAGGCGGGTCTTCAGCAGAGGCTCGCCCACCGGGTACTCGCTAATCAGGCAGCCACCGGCCTCCACGATCTGAGCAGCCAGGCGGACATTTTGGGCAGGATACACAGTGTCCAAGCCATGCGCCAATACGGCAACGGTTTTGCCGTTTCCTTTCAGGCAACCCAGATGTCCCGCGGTGTCACAGCCGACTGCCAGGCCGGCAACCACCACAACACCCATGCTGGCTAGCTGCCGGCCGATAGCATTTGCACATCCAGCGCCATAGTTCGTCGGCGTGCGCGTCCCCACAACGGCAATGGCCACGGCATCCGACAGACAGCAAACATCACCCTTAACGAACAAGATCACAGGTGGATCCGGGATCGTCTTCAACGTCGTCAGATAATCAGAATCATGGAATCCAACAACGCGGATGTCCAAACCCGCCGCCGCCTTTAAGATGCCCGCAGCGCGACCCATGCCCGACAGCAGCTCGTCTTTACCAGGGAGGCGTGTACGGGGAAATGTCTTCTTTAGGTCTGCGAGGATTTCCAAATAACCATCAGGAAACAAGGGGGCGGAAACCGCCCCCTCCAACACACGCTGTACGGTTTTGCGACCGATTCCCGGCGTCTCCAGCAGAGCCAGTATTTGTTCCGTTGGTATCATGACAGACCTCTCAAGCGGTTTGTGCCAAGGCAAGGCACACAACTGTGGCTGCGCCAGCCGTCAACAGAAGTTCTCGGCAGGCGTACAAGCTGTTCCCGGTTGTTGTGACGTCGTCCAGGAGCAGCACGCGTTTGTTTCGGATGGCAGACGCATCGCACACCATTATAGAACGCAAATGGACATCAACGTTGCGGCATCCGCCGTTCGCCAATTTGTTGATGGTGGTGTGTCGGTGTAGGCAACGGCATGCATCACAGAGACCCAGTCTTTTCGACAGCGACGACGCCACATGGCGAATGCCGTTGCCATCACCATTTGCACAATGCGACGGCACAATGCACACCACGTCCAGAGTTGAGGCGTCGACGTAACGGCACAACATGTCCGCGAAGTGCTCAACCATGTTGCCTCTTTTCAGCTCTAGGATGTTGGCGCTAAATGCATCAAAATCAGGGTTTGTGCCGCCTCTCCAAGGATGATACAAACCGATGTAAGTGATCATTACTCTCCTCCTTCGTTGTGGTCATCCACATCTGCGTGTTTGCTGGCCAGTCGAGCGATGTGCACATTACTGGCGTGCTCAATCACCAAGAAGGCGATACCGAACGAGAACACGAACCAAAGTGAGAACAGAGGGCGGAACGCCGACGAACAAGAGTTCAGCCCGAGAATTCCGGCTAGGGTGGGATAGCCATCGCACACCATGGCGGCGTACAAGACCAAGACCAGTACGGTCAAAAATCGGATCAGAACGATCAGGACAAAGATCGGTGGGGGCATAGTGTCAACCTCCTGTTAATTTGTTTGTTTTCTTATGTATCGGGCTTGATGTGGTTATTTGAGCCGCGCATAGCAGCAGTCGCGGCCGCAAAACGACACTAAGCGAATCTGGCGGGAATCACTGTCGGGAACAAACAGTAGTCGGCGCTCACCTACCCGGTAGCGCAGTATGCCATCGCTGTTCTTCACGGGAACAATTGCTCTGTTCGGGTGCTCACCCATTGATCTAGCAATCTCACGAATGGCCCTAAAAAGGCGTTGCAGGATCTCCTTGTTGAGGCTGCGTAAATCCTTTACGAATTGACGATCCGCAACAATCTGCCAAGACGACGATGAAGACACGTCGGCCAGGCACACAGCCAAGCTGGTGCTAAACATTTTTGTTTCTCCTTTTGTTGTTTTGTTTGAGCAGTCTCAGAAAGAGAGAAAAACAACCATATCAACAGCAAATCCAAACACTAATGATCATGGTCAGATTCATCCAACCATGAAGTATGGTGTGTCTGTAAACAGTCTCGCTTCATACCCCCTGACAAATCGATTAGATCCAAAGTAAGGACACAACTATAGGGGATTGCGACTCTACACACGTTTCATATTCCGTTCACCTAGTACCCAATAACCAACGTATATATCTCCCATAAAAGGAATTTCTTTATATACAATACTCAATTTCAAAAAATGGCATTGTCGAGCGTAGCGAGACAACGATTACCGAGCAAAGCGAGGTAATCATCATCATAAAAAGAGAAAAAAAGATTGTCGATTTAAGATAGTGCATCTAATCTGTGAAAAACAAACGAGAATAGCGAGCTTTGTTTTTTGAGCGCAGCGAACATGGTCATTGCAGAGCAATGACCCCATTTTTTGAAATTTTTATCCGTAACATATCTAATTAGGGTTATTCAGAATCATTTATTTTGTTAAAATGGTATCTAAATGAATCTAATGAAAGATTTTATAAACTAGTTGTGGTGTTCCTGTATATGGCAAGAAAAAAAGACAAAAACAATCAAAAAAAGAAACAGCCATTAGGCCGACCAATCATCGACAACACTTTCCGCTCAATTTGGCGTACAGAGGAAAAATTCTATCCGAAAGAAAACATCGTTGGTCAACGTAAATTCCCAACCGTCGTGGACACGAAATTTGAAAAGATCTGGCTGCCCAATTTATTACACATACTGTCTGAAGTTTTTCCGTCCAATAACGGCCGCCTGTTGGCTTATATACTTGAGCATCGCCACCGGAAAACCAACATCATCTCACTAACCCCTCTTACCTTGCGTCCCATGAACCAGCGCATGATTGCGAGAGAGAGCGGAATCAACCTTTCGACTGTAAATCGATTGTTTAAAAAACTGGAAAAGTGCAATCCACCATTGATCCGAAGAACAGGTCCGCGCGAGTATCAGATTAACCCACTAATCATCTTCAAAGGCAGGCCCGAATACAGGCAAGAGGCTTGTGCCAGATTTGCAAGCAACCAACCTTCCTCATCGACGAATGAACCGCATGTTCTGATGGATATTCATTGGAAGACCACGGAACCGCTTACAGACAACATTCCCCAAAATCCCATTGTGCACTTCGATCAGATTAAGGATAAGCTGCTAAAAGACCTCCTGGCTGGTCCTCCGAACGATGAGCAGTCAGACGCCCGTCATACCAGGTTCGATAATACGGATCTAGAGAAGAATTGCGACGATACGGATACAGGAGAACATCCAGAACCGCCACCCAACGGGACCGATAAACGCAAGTAAAAAATCGATTTACATTTCGCGTGGGCGGCTTACTGAGTGTTCACGGTACCGCCGGCATCAAGTCCCCTGCCCAGCCCTGCCCCGCTAGTCCGGGCGGCGGGCGGAAACGACGCTGATGCCGCGCTCAATCCCCTGATGGATGGCCAGGTTGATGATGGCGATCCGGCTCTCTTCGAATATTCTGTCGGGTGTTATAATCCGATCACAACATCAGATTTACAGGGGGTGGCCATGGCGCTCGTTCGTTGTCCTGAATGCGGTAAGGAGGTCAGTTCCGATGCGCAACATTGCATACACTGTGGCAAACCGCTGAAAAAGAAGAAAGGATCCTCCATCGGGAACGCCTGTATATTGATCATCGCCGTACCGATTATCATTGTCGTCATTGGTTTGATCGTCATACTCCTCGTCCCGCTTTTGGACTCCTCTCCACGCCGCCAATCATCGCCCGCACCGACAGCGCAGAATACCCCCTGGACAACGTTGAATCAAAAACCGCCACAGGAAGGGGCAACGAATCAGGCGCCGCCGGACCCGGGGCAATCTACGGCGGTCCCGCAAGCCGCTCAGCCACCCGCCGCCGATGCCCGGTTTGAGGATTGCCGAGCCAAACTAAAAAAAGCACAGCAGCTTGAACTTCTATACAATCTGGATTACAAAGGGGGAGTTCCCCTCGTTGTGGTAGGCCCGACTTTCTACACGGTTCCGTTCGATACGAAGCAAAATTTCGCTGACACGATCAACTGTTTTTTGATGACAGGAGAAGCCAAATACATCAATTTCGATTTGCGCGACTATCGGACCAATGAGGTCGTGGCGGTCTATCGGTTTGGCAAATTGAAGATGAAATAGAACCATTCAACCGGAAAGAACGCCCCTACTCTTTAAAAAGCCTCTCGCTTATTGTTCAGACAAGGCGTCTGATTGTCTTGGTAGAACGCCCAAAATCAACAATTCGATTTAGGTCGGAAAATGTTTTTGTTACGAGACAATAGCATTCTCAACCATGTTTTTTGCTTCATCAAGCAGGCGGATAGATTCTGCACGTGAATCCAAAGAATCTCTTACCTTTGAAGCTATCGTTGTGCGCGTTCGTTCATCGGGTATCTGTAAAGGAACGCGGAGAAGGTCGGCGGTTGAAATGGCGGGATACATGGAAGCTGTTGTGTGAAGGTTTAGAAGTTCGGCGACCAATGGTAGGCGAAGATATGTTAACAGAAGTTCGGGTTCGATATCGCGCGGGCGCAGGACAGCGAACCCGGATGAACATACAAAGCAATCCTGTTCAGGAAGAATGATTGCAGACAAACGCCGAATGGGGCGCACGGTTGTTGTGATGATATCGCCCGGTTTGACGATCCAGGTTGCCCGGCTGGGAGTGTCTTCGCCGGCAACGGTGTTGCTTCCGGCGGTTCCAGCGGTACCGATGTCGGCAATTTCAATGTAGTCGAAGGGCTTGCCTGGAATGGCCTTAAACCGCCGCTTCATCAGCGACACAACGTCACCAATTGTCTTCCCGCCGGCGGAGAGAGTATTAATCACGTTTTGCATTCGCGGGCTATAGTATTCCGCATCGAAACGCGCGGCGCTAGCGGCGTGGGCGTAGGTGTCTTCGTAGAACAATCGCGGGGTCAAATCCACACGGTCAAGGCCAAGGGCGGCGGTTAGGATTGCTTCAGCTTCTTGAAACACGTCGCGCGCTTGTGATGCCTTTTGCTGAGCTGCTTCCACTAGGGTGTTGAGAGAATCGGAAAGGTCTAGCACCGAGTTAGGAATGGGGAGGCCCAGCAGAACAGCCTCATTATAGCGGGGATGCTCGTTTCCATCCTGACTCCACGCAAGTATGGTCTGAACAGGGGCAGAAAGCAAAAAGGGCATAAGGAATGCGATATTCCGTTGTTCCTTTTGGTGAAGGACGATGAACTCTGTTGAAACCGCCGCTTGTTTGATCACGGGCGGAACAATGGCAACTTGTCGAAGGTAAGAACGAAGACGCGAAATTAGAACGTCACCAGCACGAACCATCTTCTTGACGCTTACTCGTTCGTCCTTGATTGCCTGGCCCGCGTCCAGAATGTGTGATGTCGCAGCTCCAAGGTCAAAGACCGGGATACCATCTAGAATATTCGAGCCCGCGTGAACACGAGCGCTTGACGCAAAGGAACACACCAACTCTCCACCATTTTTCTGCAAGTCCTTCAGGGCTGAGAGCTTGTCGGGATGATAGTGCTCAGCGGCAATATCTACGCCCTGAAACAAGCTTCCGAAGTCTATGACGCTCCACACGGCCATTATTCGACATCCCCCTTGCAGAAGGCAAAGCCTTGTTCCCTGCCCCACTCGCGGAAGGCGTCGGCAATGCTTGGGCGGTCGGGGACAAAGGGAAGTTTCGCTTCGTAGGCGGCGCGGATTGCGGCGCGTTCTTTCTCCGTCCGGGCGGCGCTCAAACGCTGGTCGCGTTGGTCGGCAAGCGCGGCGCGTAGGTTGAAAAGGTCATGGTCAACCATCGGGTGGGCGTGCAGGTCGTAAAGCCGTCGTCCCTTGTCGTCTGACAGGTACACGTATTCACCGGACGTGTCCTTGCCGCCGGCCTGGCTCGTGGCGAAAAAGATGGGGTAGTCTTCGCAGCGCGGGCAGAGCGGCCCGGCATCCGGGTCTTCGTTCCATTTCTGCAAGAAAAGGATGCTGGTCTTAGTGCCTGTGTGGGGCTTAAAGGTGTTACCGTGAAGCCCGACCACGGCGAGAATGCGGGCGCGCTGGGCGATGTAGTCCCGGATGGGCTTATCGCTCGTGTTATTGAAGCGTCCCTGGGGAAGCACAATCGCCATGCGCCCGCCGGGCCGCAGGAAGTCAAGGTTGCGCTCAATAAAGAGAATGTCGCGCCCGACCTTCGTTTGCCACTTGCCGCCCTTGGGTTTCTTGGCAAGTTCGTACTGATGAAGAATGCGTGAATCCTTGATATCGCCGGCAAAGGGCGGATTGGTCAGCAGTACGTCGAAGGCGAAGTAGCGGAAATTCTCCCGGTTCCAGCGGTCCCTTTCGGCGTCGCGCGGGAAGCGGGCGAGCCGGGGACGAAGCCCGACCTTGACTTCATCTGGCCAGCCTCGGGGGTCGAGGGTATTGGCACGATAGACGTTCGTCCGACCATCGCCGGCAATGAGGTTCAAGGCCTTGGCAATCTTGATCGAACGGGCGTCGAAGTCGATGGCGAAGACGCGCTCGCGGGCATATTCGGCTTGCCACGAAGCGGGACCGTTGGCTGTGAACTCGTTGCCCCAGACGTGAAAGATCGTGTGGACAGTGAAGCCGCACGAGCCGGCGGCGGTGTCAATGACGTATTCGTCAAGGGTCGGGTTCAACATCTTAACGCACATGTCGATGTCATGGCGCGGCGTGAAATACTGCCCCTTCTTGCCCTTGCCGACTTCAACGGAAAGGTACTCGAAGGCTTCGTCAATCACTTGGAGATTTGAGTTAAACAGCTTGACGTTTTCGAGGGCAGAGCCGCAGGTAATCAGGTGCTCCGGAGTCAGGTCGATGTGTTCGCCTTCGAGGAAGACGCCGGGCCACTTGCCTTTGGCCGCGTCGAACAGTTGGTTAATCTTGTCCTTGAACTCGCGGGGAGTCGCGCCGCCGACCCGAAATTGAAGGTAGCGGGTCTGCTTGCCTCCCTGGGCGGCGCTGGCTTCGTCGTAGAGCTTGGCATAGATGAGCTTGAAGACTTCCTCGAAGGCGTCAACGCCAGCGTTCGCAAGGACCAAGTTTTCCATGTCCAGGATGATCTTTTTCAGAGTCGTTTGTTCTTTGACCAGGACGTTATGCTCGGCAAGGTTGGTAAGGGTCCAGCGCTCGGCCAAGACTTCAGAGAGGGTTTGTGACGCCTTCGGGATGTCGGTCAGGTTGCGGAAGAAGTTCGGGTCCTGCCGGTGAAGGATGATCGTTTCGCCACCGTTCGTCCATACGCCAATCGGCGCGCCTTCGGCGTGGCAGTAGCTCTTCAGTTGTTCCAAGCCGTCGGCGCGCTTGGGCTTCTTGCATTCGATGATGATGAAGGCCGTATTGGGGTCGTCCTTGTCCCAGATTACGATGTCCGCTGCCTTCTCGTGGACAGCGGACCCGAACTGGACAGGCTTTTCGATGGCAATGCGCTCGGCAGGGTAACCGTAGTCATCCATCAGCATCTTAACGTAAAGCTGCCGAACAATCTCTTCGGGTTTTGCGGGGCGTTCCCGTCCGGTAGCAAAGCAATTAAGATACGGCCTTCCTCGTTTTAAAAAGAGTTTTAAATCGTTTATGGCACTTGGTCTAAAAATCGTTAAAACGTGGGCACTGCCTTTTAGAATGTCATCAACCGAGGGACTAGTATTCCCCTTTTGTTGATTCCTGTCTCTATCCACTGTAGCTTCTCCTCAATAAGGCTACGATGTTCAGTCCCTGATTATATATTTCAATTCACCTGGCCCGGACGTTTGGCGGCGTCCTGGAGCCGGGCCTCGATCTCGTCCGCCTGGTGCCGGAGGGCGGCCAGGTCGTCCGGGGAGGCCGTCATCCGGATCTGCTCCAGCAGCAGCCGGAAAAGCGCTGCCAGCGTGGCGTTGGCGGCCTCGGCCGCCGCCAGCTCTTCCACCAACTGGTGGATCTCCTCCACATTCTGGTCCAGACAGGCGTTGAGCAACTCGTTTTCGTGTTCCGGGTCTTTCGACATGCTGCCTCCTTGGCGTTCACCGCTTGACCGGCCGAACGACAGGCCCGCCGTCGCCGGCCGCGGGTCCCCTGCCCCGCCCCGCCCCACTAGTCCGGGCGGCGGGCGGAATCGACGTTGATGCCGCGTTCAATCCCCTGGTGGATGGCCAGATTGATGACGGCGGCCCGGCTCAGGCTGAGCCGGGTGGCCAGCTCGTCCACCCGTTCCAGCAGCGGCTGGGCGATGGTCAGCGTGATCTGGATCTTTTTGCCCTTGCGGACGAAGCGGGGCTTTGGGCGCCCGGCGGCGGAATCCTCGGCGACGACGGCATCCGGCGCCGACGAGATGAACTCCTCGGGGCTGCGATGCCTGGGTCGGGTAATGGCCATTGTTTTAATCTCCTAATAATCTTAAAACACAGTTCATTTACTATTAAAATAACTTCGTAACAAGTTCTTTTAACTCCGCCGTGGCTTTCGGGTCCTGGGGGCGGAGCTCCAGCACGGACAGGCCCGCGCCGATGGCGTTGGCGAACGCCTTCCGACGGCGCAGCGGCGCAGCGAGGTATTCAAACTGCGGGAAGTCCGCCGCCGCGGCCGCCGCGTCCAGATTGTCGCGGGCGACTTCCCCGGGATCGGCCAGGTTCAGCATGGCGTAGCAGCGCAGGCCGTCCCGGACGCTCCGCGCCTCCTCGATGAGGGCGGCGATGGCGTCCAGCGCCCATACGTCCAGGCTCCGGGGCTGGAACGGCACCAGCAGCACGTCGGTCAGTACCAGCGCCGCCCGCAGGGCCGAGGAATCCCGCCCGCCGGCGTCGATGACGATGTCCTCATACTTGGCTTTCTGCAGCAGGACCTGGTTGCGCAGCACCGGACCGTCCGGATAGGTGGAACACGCGATGCCGGGGTCGCGGCCGGACTCGGACCGGATGTTGATGGAGGTCTGGGCCGTCATCTGGCGGTCCCCGTCAATCAGCCACACCTCATGCCCGTCCAGCGCCCGGGCGATGGCCAGGTTGACCGCGATGGTGGTCTTGCCCACTCCGCCCTTGGTGTTCCCGACGGTTACGATCATATTCACCTCAAACAGATAGTAAATTACTATTAAAATAACTCGGAAAAACATGAAAAGTCAAGATTAATAAGTGAAGCAAAAAGCGAGGGGACGGCGGTCCCCTCGCGCTCCCCGGTTGTTTCCGCACGGGAGCCGCAGACGGGGCAGGGGAAACAGGCAGGCCCCTGAACGGGTGCGCCCGGGCCGGCGCTGGCTCGCTTGAACCCCGCGCCCCTTCCTGCGCTGCGGCATAAACGGCCGCCACCCCCGTCCCGCTCGGAGCGGGACGGGTCCCCGCCATTTAATCCTCGCTCCGGTCGGGGAGCGGGGCCGCTTCGCTGGTTCGCGACCGGTCCGGGCGCCCCCTCCAGGGGCAGCCAATTATCGGGTCGGACAAGGAGAACGGGAATGCGGAAAACACACGATGAACAGACGGCCAGCCGGGCGGGGCAGGGTGACAATCTGGCCGCGCTCGGCCGGGAGGTGGGGCGCGCCGTGGAGGAACTGGCGGCGCTGACCCGGAGCTGGTGGCCGCCGAAAACGGTCCGCCGGCGCCTCATCCGGGACCGGGGGCCGGCAGCGGGCCCGGCCGCACAGCAATCCGGCGACCGGGGCTGAACCGGGGAACGATCCGCCGTCGCGGCGGGTCCGGGCGCTATTTGCAGGATTCGCGCAGGATGGACAGAATCGCCTGGACCAGCTTGGCGTTCTTTTTCTTGGAGGCGCTGAGGATCAGTTTGTCGATGGCGTCCCGCTGCTCGTCGCTCAGGAGCGAGTACTTGTAGAGGGCCTTCTTGCTCTCGGCGGACAGGCCGCTGAGACTGCCCAGAAACTTGCTGGTGTCCCGCCGCAGCGTGTTGGTGGTTTCCTCGGACACGTCGGCGTCGATCACGTTGAAGTAGTTTGGCGGAAGCTCAAAGCGGAGCAGGGCGGTCTGAATGTGGGCCAACGACCACTCATGCCGGCCCAGTTCCAGGGATGAGATGGTCTGATAGCTCAGACCCAGATAGGTGCCGAATTCGCTTTGGGACAACGAGCGGGTTTTTCGCAGCTCGATCATCCGCAGACGGACATGTTCGGGGTAGGTGAGTAATACCATGCAAACTCGGACCGGTAAGGATCTTCAAAGACAGCATGCGTACCTTCCAATTATACGGAAAGTGGCTGAAAAAGAGACCCAGAAATATTGATTACTCTCGTAATATTAGAATTTAAAATTGTTTTTTGTTGACAACTACGGAAAATCGATAATAATCAGGGGCAATGGATGTCTTTGTCGAGATCAAGGGGAGGCGGTGGCGGCTGATGGGCCGCGACCAGTTTTGCGCCTGGGTCGGTATCCGGCCCGGCACCCTCCGCCGCTGGATGCAGCAGGGCACGGTCCGCACGTGCCGGGTGGACACCGCCCGGCTGGTGATGATCGGTCCGGCGGAAGAAAAAAGGGATTACGTGGTGCTGAAACAGCGCATTTTAAAACGACAGGAGGACCGATGAAAAAATGGATCACGGCCACGTGGATGCCAGCCTTGACCGCCTTGCTGATGGCGCAGCCGGCCGGTGCGGCCGCCGGAACCGGCGGGGTCAGCTTCCGGGCCGTCATGAACGTCGTCTTCGGCGTCATGGCCCTGGCGCTGATCGGGTTGGGGATCTGGTACCTGAAGCTGCGCAAGGAGGACTGATGAACACGAGCCAACGAGCGTGCGCGTGGGCCGTCTTCGCCGTCCTGCTGGCGGCGCCGGTTCTGGCCCAGAGCCAGGCGCAGGACGCCATGCAGAGCGCCGCCGATCAGGCGCTGGCCATCGCCCAGATCGTGGGCGCGGTGGTGTTGGCGGTTGTGGGGATGATCGCCCTCGGCCGTGCGGCCTACAAGTTTTCCACGGGTGATCACGATGCGGTGACCAGCCTGGTCACCAGCGTCGTGGCGATCTGCCTGGGGGTCGCGGCCAACAACTTCTAATAGAGGATGGCATGAGCGAGAAACGGATCTTCCGCAACATCCAGCACGAGCCCCGGATCTGGGGGATCACGTTCGGCCATGTGTTCGGAACGCTCATCGCCTCGCTCGTGCTGGTCATGATCGGTCAGAGCCTGGAAGCGGGCGGGCTGGTCACGGCCGTGACCGGCGGCGGCTGCGCCGCCGGCGGCTACGGCCTGTTTTTCTATCTCGACAACCGCGATCCGTCCAGGGGCGATCAGGCGAAATTCGTGCGGCCGCGGCTGGCCGCCCTCTGCCTGTCCAATCAGGGGGTGGTCATCGCCGAGGCGGGGGACGGGGCATGAAGCCGAACTACCGGCTGCTGGTCCAGAACCTGCTCAAACAGGAGCAGAAACTGGACAACCTGCTGCTCTACGTGGATTTTTATCCCGCCGCGGCGGACGGGTTCCACCCCATCCTGCTCAAGGACGGCGCGATGATCTGCCTGTGGGAGCTCTCCGGGGTGGACTACGAGGGCCTGTCGGAGGTGGACAAGGAGATGTTCGCCTACTTCCTGCGCTGCGCGCTGGAGCAACTGCCGGACGACGGCCGCGGCTACATGATCTCCAACACGCTGCTGCGCGTCCCGGCCCGGGCTCCGCAACTGGATCCGGGCGGCGCGGACGCGCCGGGCGTGGTGCGGTTCGTCCAAGAGCGGAAGCAGGAATTCTGGGAGCAGATAGCCGGCGCCTCCTACGAAAACCGGCTGTACTACTGCCTGCGGTACTACGACAAGCCGGCCGAGCCGGCCTGGCGGGACCTGATCAGCGACACCCGGACCTTCCGGTTCATCCGGGCGGACCTGGAGGCGCGGGCCGAAAAGCTCCATCGCGGCTATCAGGCCATCAAGGCCGGCCTGGCCCGCTTCGGGGTGCGGGAGCTGGACCGGGAGGACGTCTTCCGGCTGATCTACCGGCTGGTCAACCGGGCCGAGCCGCCCCGGCGGTATCGGTCCGACCTGTCCCTGGGGGTGCAGGTGGCGGCCTCCCAGGTCCGGATCCGGTGGCCGCGGCACGTCGAGGTCAACGGCCGGCTCACCGCCGTCATCGGCCTGAAATACCCGCCCGAAGTCAGCCGCGCCATGTACCTGCGGCGGTTCTACGAGCTGCCGTTTCCCCTGATCCTCAAGCAGTCCATGGCGCTGGTGGACAAGGCCAAAATCAAAAAGAGCCAGGAATTCCGGAAAAACATCGCCACGGCGCTCTCGGCCGCCGACAAGAAATGCGCCCTCTACGTGGAGGAGTGTTCCGAGTTTCAGGACCGGGTGGAGCGGCTCAAGGAGCTGCCGCTCTGGTGGACGTTCGTCATCCAGGTCGAGGCCGCCGGCGAGGACGAGCTGAAGGACCGGGTGCAGCAGGTGCTGACGCTGCTCAAGGAGATCGGCGCGGCCGGCCAGGAGGACCAGGCCAACCTGAAGCTGGGCTATTTTGCCATGTTTCCGGGACACGAGCGGCTGTACGGGGCCAACCGGAAAAACCTGATCACCTCGGCCAACGCCGGCGACTTCATGAGCGCGTTCAACTACTCCCGCGGCGACCGGCAGCCGGTGGAATATTTTCAGGACCGGCTGAACGGGATCTTCGCCTACGATCCGTTCACCGCGCGGGAGCCCGGGCACCACATGACGATCACCGGCCCCCTGGGGTCGGGCAAAAGCTTTCTGGCCAACAAGCTCCTGATCTCGATGCTGGCGCGCAATCCGCGGCTGTATGTGGTGGACCTGTCCAACTCCTTCACGCCGCTGTTCGAGTTCCTGTCCGGCGAGCTGCCCGGCGAGACGTCCATCGTGACGGTCACGCGGGAGACGACCGACATGGCGTTCAATCCGTTTCTGGTCGCCGATCCCGAGCGGCCGCCGACGGAGGAGGAGATCCATTTCGGCCTCGGGCTGATCCGGATCATGGCGGGGCAGGGGATCGCGCCGGGCGTGGAGTGGGAGCTGCGCAAAGGCGTGGAGAAGTTCTACCGCTCCTACCGGACGCTGCTGCGCAACCGGCCGCCGGGGCCGGACGCCGCCATCCCGCCGATCACGCTGCTGGCGGAGACGCTGGAGACGGAGGTCCGAAGCCGCGAGCTGGCCAACGCCATCCGCCTGTGGACCGAGGGCCGGAAGGGACGGGTGTTCAACACCGGCCGGGACACGCTCCACGCCGCCCGCCTCTCCCTGTTCGACCTGGCCGACCTGGACCAGGACGAAACACTGCTGCAGAGCCTGGTCTACGTCATCTTCGAAAAGATCTACGCCGAATGCAGCGCCGGCGACCGGAGCGTCCAGAAGATGCTGGTGATGGACGAGGCCCACCGCTATCTGAAGCATCCGGCGTTTCAGCACTGGGTGGAGCTGTTCTACCGGATCGGCCGGCACCTGAATCTGGCGGTGGTGCTGCTGACACAGTCCATCCGCGACCTGGTCTCGGACGCGATCTGGAGCAAGGGAGTCATCGGCAACACACGCCAGGCGTTTTTCTTTTCGGGGCAGAAATCCATTCAGAAGGAGCTCGCGGCCTTCGGGCTGAGCGAGTACCAGATCGAGCAATACCAGCGCCTGGACCCGGGCCGCCGGGAGGTGCTGTATTGGTCCAGCTCGGGGTTGACGCGCATCCTGCGGCCGGTGACCGACCCCTACACCTATTGGCTGGCGACGACGCATCCGGTCGAGCGGGTGGCGCGGGCGCGGGTGCGGCGGCACGCCGGCGGCGACATCAACCGGGCCATTGAAATCTGCGTGCGGGAAACCCGCGGGCAGGCGACCGTCGAGGAGCGGACGGACAAGCTGGACCGTTACCTGCGGCGAAGTGAGGCATGTCAGGAGGAGGTGTCGTGAAACACGCAATTGTGATCGGCCTGGTGCTGGCTGTGGCCGGTATCGGGTGGGGCAGGGGACAGGCCGGGGTGGAGGGACAACAGGCGGAGGTGAGCACTTGGGAAAAGGAAGAAATTGAGAGACAGATTACTTTGGGTCTGATCTTTGACTCGTTTATGGGGGATGTATGCCAGATCAACATCTACATGCAGCATCGACCGATATTGAGTGGGGATGAAAAAGCAGAATTCATAAAAACTTATATGGTTGAGTGTGTAGAGGAGATCTCATACGACAGGGAGCGGGGCCAAATTACAGCCAAAAAAACAGCTATATCGTCACAGCCACAGTATTTAACCCGTGCTTCAAGGAACCTCTATACTACTTCGATTGTACCGATAGCGTGGCGCAGAATCAGCACCATTCACACAACCAAAGCAGAAGGGAAAACAAAGCAAACATATGAGATCACCTATATGTTTGAGCCCTGCTACCAAACCCTGAAAAAATTTCCGCCCAAGGGACCGTTGATTGGGCATGTGGAGTGTCTGGTATCGACAACGAACAGAACGTTGAGGGTGGAGCAATTCCGGTTTGAAGACAAAGGGATCAAGGAATTTGAAACAACGGAAGGAGGCGGTTTATGAAACACGCAATCGCAATTCTGTCGTTGTGCGCGGTCTGCGCCGGTTCGGGACACGCCTTCGTCTTCCATGATCCGGTGCACACGGCCCAGACGGTGGCCTACAAGATCCAAAACCACCAGCAGATGCTCCAGCAGATCACCAAGAGCACGGAAATGGTGGCCCGGGCCCAGGAGCAGATTCAGAAATTCCAACAGTACCGACAGGTGTTCGACCAATACTACGGCACGTTCAACGCGTGCTACCGGGCGATTCAGCACGGCAACTGGGAGCGGCTGGCCACCACGATCAACGCCTACTATCTGGCGGAGATCGCCCGGCGGCAGGAGGAGATTTCCGCCGAAGACGCCGCCCGGGTGCGCCAAGAGGCTCAAGATAACGGATTGATTAGCGGTGACTCTTTGACCGAGGGCGATCTGGAGCAACAGATCGACGATCTACAGAACACACAATACTATCAATCCAACACGGCGTTTCAGACCGCGGTAAATCAATATTTGGAAAAACAGCGGTACAACTATCAATACAACAACGCGGCGCTCACCAAAATCGCCGCCACAATTCGCATGATCCAGTCGCGGAGTGCCACGATCGCGCGGCTGGAGGAACAGAACCAGCAGCTCTCCACCGGGGACGACCAGCAGAGCGTCGTGGCCCAGATGGCGCTCCAGAACCAGATCCTGCTGGAGCAGGTCAAGCAGAACAACGAGGTCGCGGAGCTGACGGCCCTGCTGCTGGCGCGGCAGATCGAGGCGGAGGAGCAGATGCAGAAGTCGCTGATCATCAACGGGACTCACGAGGAGAGCCGCACGGGCGTGCTGGACCAGATGCTGGCACCCCTCCAGGACGCCCCGCCGGCCCAGCCGAAGCGAAAGAGGTAGGCCCCATGGACGGCCTGTTACTGGCGCAGGGGGCCGGGGGGTCGCTGTCCCTGGGCCACATCATCGACACGATCTGGGCGGCCATCGCGGGGGGGGCGGGGGGCGCGGACTACATCGTCATCATGCGCAACGCGGCGCTGGTGCTGACCACCGCCATGGCCATCCTCCACTTCTCCCGCTCGGCCTACCGGATGGCCCTGGGGGAGACGCAACACCTGGTCGGGGACATCGTCAAGTTCCTGGCGATCTACGCCGTGGTGGGGTCGTGGGACGGGATCGCGCACACCATCTACGGTCTGGCCGCCGGGGTGGCCAACGGATTCGCCACGGACTTCTACAACCAGGTGTTTCAACCGATGCTGTCGGCCTACCAGCAACAGATGGAGGCGCAGCGGTACCTCAATCTGTCGTCCATCTCGGGCTGGATGGCGGCGGTGGGCAACCTGAACAACGCCGGCATCTACGCGCTGAGCTCGGTGCTCTGTCTCGTCATCATCGTGGCCGCCATGCTCTACATCATGGTCAGCATCGTCGGCGTGTTTGTGGTGCTGGCGTTCTATCTGCTGATCGGGCCGGTGTTCGTCGCGCTGTCCATGCTGCAGACGTTCCGGCAGTATCTGGCCCGGTGGATCGGGGTGACGGTGAGCATCTTCATCGTCATTCCGATGTACGGGATCGGCCTGGCGATCTGCGCCACGTTCACAGGCAAGCTGCTGGCCTCGACCCTCAGCCTGGCCCACAACCCGATGGAACAGTTGTTCGGGATGTGCGTCGTGCCGATCCTGCAGGCCTCCGTCATTCTGTCGGTCAACAAGATTGTCAGCCAGGTCACCGGGGGGTATTTCGGGTCCACGGGCTCCCTGGCCGCCGGGATTGCCGCCGGGGCGGCCTCCATCGCGGCCGGGGCAGGGGCCTCCTCCTCCGGCGGCGGCGGAACCGCCGCGGGCAGCGCCGCCGGCGGTGCGGCGACCGGCGGGGCCGGCCTGGCGGCCACGACGGCGGCGGGAACAGCCAGCGCGGCCGCGGGCGCGGCCAGTGCCGCGGCCCAGTCGGCGGCGCGGGGGTAGATCATGGTCAAGGGCAACGTGGATGACTACATCCGTTCGACCGGCCACCTGGCCTTTGTGAACCTCTTTCTCAAGTACGCCCTGTTCGTGCTGGGGCTGGTCTGCGCGGGCCTGGTGGTGGCGCTGGTCCTGATCTCCCGCCACGCCGGCGAAGTCCGGGCCATCCCGATCGTGATCAACGAGGCCACCGGCGAGAGCCGGCCCATCGACTGGCGGGTGGTGGACGCCGCCGGCGAGGACCGCAAGCCGGCGGAAGTGCATTATTTTGTCCGGCAACTGCTGCGCAACATCTACACCTACACCCGCTACACCGCCTCGTCCAACCTGGCGGAGGCCTTCCGCTGCTGCGTCCCGGACGCGACCCTGCAGATCAAGGACGCCGTCAACATTGAGGCGCGGCAACGGCACTTGCAGGCGGGGGATCAGGGCGTGGTCGAACTCCAGGCGGTCAACATCCTGCAAACCAGTCCCAACATTCTGGTGCAGTGTTATTTCAACAGCAAAGCCATTTCGCCGCAGGGTCTGACGGACAGCCAGCGGCGGGTGGCCTCGCTGCGGCTCAAGACGGTGCCGCGGACGGCGGACACGCCCAGCGGCCTGCTGCTGGTGGAGTATTCGCAGAGCAATTTCGTGCGGGAGGAGTGATATGAACCGAATCGTGGTGGGGGCGGTTCTCGGGCTGGCGCTCGGCGTCTGCGCCATCGGCGTGACGCCGCGGACGCTGGTGGCCAACTTCGACGGGGAGAACGAAGACACGGTCTATCCGGTGGTGTCGCCGGTGGGGATCGGCACCACCTTCAAGCTGCCCGAGGGGGCGCGGATTCAGGACTTCGTGGTGTCGGATTCCAAGCTGTTCTTCGGCCAGTCCAACGGCACCATCGCCGTCATCAAGGCCCTGGCCGAGAACAAGGAGACCACCGCCGTGGTGCACACGGACAGCGGCGCGACCTACGTGTTTCTGGTGTCGTCCGCGCCGGCGCCGGTCGCCGACACGCTGGTGGTGATCGAGGCGCACGACAAGAACCTGTTCCGGCAAACCGTCGCCGGAGAGGTCCGCCGGCAGACGGAGAATCTGGAGCGGAGCCACCAGGTGGAACTGGACAAGCAACTGGAGGCCCAGCGGCTGCACCTGCTGGCCAAGGTGCAGAGCAACTACCGGATCCAGGGCGACGCCTTCCCGGTGGAGCGGGTGGCCGATGACGGCGTGTTCACGTACATTTTCATGCCGCGGGCCCAGGTCAAGCCGGCGGTGTACCTGCTGGGCCGGGGGGCCAAAAAGGACCAGCTCGAGCCGCTGGCCTACACCGATCAGGGCGGGTATTACCGGGTCAGCCACGTGCTCGGCCATGCCGCCGACCGGCTCGTGCTGAAGCTGGACAAACAGACCGTGGACATCACCCGCGAGGGGCGATGATGGCTGCAGCAACCGGAGACCGGACCGGGCCGGCAGAGGAACGGGACGCCGGCCGGGTGTCCCGTGAGGACACGCACGTTTTCGAGTCGCGGGACGAGCTTCCGGGCGGCGGGAAGCCACCGCGCCGGCCCCGGGCCTTTCTGGTGGCCGGCGGCGTCGGCATGGTGCTGCTGATCCTCCTGGGCGTGGTCATCCTGGCCGCCCTGGGCAATTCCGGCCGGCCGGAGACAACGGCCCCGAGCGCCGACGCCCAGGCCCAGCAGAAAATCCTGGCGGAAATCGAGCGGAAAAGCCGGATGAACCTGAAGGACCGGACGCTGCACCAGACGGACGTCCTGGCCGATCCGGCGGCGCAGACCCGGGAGATGACGCCGGAAGCCATCGCCCGGCAGGCGGCCGAAGCCCAACACACGAGGGCCGAGGGCAACCTGATGATCCGCGGCATCCTGCAGCAGGCGGCGGCACAGCAGGACGCGGCCCTGACGACGGCGCCGGCCCGGCCGGCGGAGGCGGCCGACAGCCGCCCGCTGTACCGCGGCACGGAGTCCCGGGCCGCCGCCGAACAACGGGACAAGGACTACGCCCGGGAACGGCAGACCATGTTCTGCTACTCGCGGACGATGAAGCAGGCCGATCTGTATGACGAACCGCCGGCCCGGCCGGGCCCGGCGGAGATGCGCCCGGACCGGGCCGAGCCGGAGGCGGCGGATTCCGCCGCCCGCCTCGGCGCGCACAACGAACGGGCAGGGGACGGCGGCCCGCCCCGCCTCGCGGGCGCCCGGGTCTCCCAGGTCGCCTATGGCGACCGGCCGGCGGTGCGGTTGTATGAGGGCGACTTCATCGACACGGTGCTGCAAAACCGCATCGTGGCCGACACGGAACCCTCGCCGGTGGTGTGCTACGTCGCCAAGGACCACTTCGATCCGGCCGGAAAATGGGTCGTGTTCCCGACCGGCACCCGGCTGATCGGGCTCAGCCAGGCGGTCGATTACATGGGGGCCGCCCGGCTGTTCGTCAAATTCAACCGCATGGTGCTGCCCAACGGCAGCCTGGTCTATTTCCCGGAGTCGAAAAAGGCCGCCCGGGCGCTGGATCAAACCGGCGCCCACGGCGTCGTGTCCAAGGTGAACCGCCACTGGATGCTGCAGTTCGGCACGGCGCTGTTCGTGGGCGCCATCGAGGGACTCGGGGCGGCCGCCCAGCAGCACACCGACCCCTACTCCGGCCGGGCCTACGTCATCGAGGACACCACCGACAACTTCGAGAAGATCCTCAACACCATCATGCAGCGCTACACCAACATCGTCCCCACCATCACCGTGGACGCCGGCAAGAAGGTCAAGGTGTACCTGGCCGACGATGTGGAAATCAGCGCCTACAGCCGGATCGACGAGCGGAGCTATGCGCGTTAAGACCCGCCTGATTCTGTTCGGGTGCGTCGGCCTGCTGGCCGCCGCGGCGGCGGGGCAGGGCGCCCCGTCGCCGCCCGCCGGCGCGGACTCGGCGGCGGACCTGGAGTTCATGCGCCGGATGGCGGAGTTCCGGCCGTTTCTGGAGGATTCTCCGGACGTGCGGGACGACCCGCAAACGATCGGCAAATTTTTCACCCCGGAGATCTACGCCAGGCTGCGCGGCAACCCGTTCTTCGGCTACCGCCACGACGAGGGCTACACGCCCCCGGCGGGCACGACCGTCCGCCTGCGGGTGGTCCGCTGCGTGCCGGAGCTGACGCACTACGAGGCGGCGCTGCGCTACGCGCTGGTCGCCGGCGCGGTGGACGCCGGCCTGCGGCCGGTGGGCCGGTCCGACCTGGAAACGGGGGTGTGTCTCCTGGGGGTGGACCGCACCGCCCGCCCGGGCCTGGCCGGCGTGCTGCTCGAGGCTTACATGCTCAACGTCCGGACGAACAAGGCCCGGTATATCCGGTACGCCTTCGGCCGTCCGACGCTGGACGAGACCCTGCTGCAGGCGGCCGCATTCCTGATGCGGCTGACGCAGCAACAGGAGAGGAGGGACCCATGGAAACCGTGACCCTGACCGGACGGCTGTATGGCCAGGAAGTGGATGTGGAGGTGCCGGTGTACGGCCGCTGCCCCCTGTGCGGCGGCTGGGTGTATGCCAGCAGCCCGAAGGCATACGGCTGCACGAATTTTCCCAAGAACAAGTGCCCGCTGACCATCTGGAAGGAATACGGCGGGCTCCTGCTGCCCGAGGAGGCGGTGGAGGACCTGCTGGCCAGGGGGGAGACGGACCGGCTGGACGGCTTCGTCACCCGGGACGGGTCCCGCCGGTACTCCGCCCGTCTGAGACTGGAGGCCGGCCGGGTGGCCTTCGCCCGGGGCGAATCCGCGCCCGGGAAAGCGACCGCGCCGGAGGACGAGTAACCGGGTGTCGCCATGGAGCTGACCGCCGAAATCATCCAGGACACGCTGGGACCGCTCAAGCCGCTCCTGGCCGATCCGGAGATGACCGACATCCTGGTCTTCAGCGCCCGGAAAATCTACGTCCGCCGCCGTCGCTCGGAATTCGCCCGGTTCGCCGGCGGCTGGCGCTCCGACGAGGACCTGGCCATCTGCCTGGAGGCCATCTCCCGCTTCATCAAGCGCAAGCTGGACCGGGACAACCCGATTCTGGACGCCCGGCTGCCCGACGGCTCCCGGGTCAACGTGATCATGGAGCCGTGCTACGCGGCCGGCGGGGCATTGGTGGCCCTGCGGATCCACGGCCAGGACCCGCTGGGGGTGGACGAACTGATGCGGCTGGGCGCGTTCGATCCGGCCGGGCTGGCCGTGCTGAAAAGCATCGTGGCCGCCGGCCGGAACATTCTGATCTCCGGCGGCGTGGGCAGCGGCAAGACCACCCTGCTCAACGCCCTGTGCAGCTTCATCCCGGACGGCGACCTGATCGTGACCGTGGAGGACGCGCGGGAGATCCGGATCGGCCACGAGCTCTGGGCCGCCCTGGAATCCAAGAAGAAGATCTACGCCGACGACACGGAATACACCCTGCGCGACCTGGTGCGCAACGCCCTGCGGATGAACCCGCGCTGGCTGATCGTGGGCGAGGTGCGGGGCCCGGAGGCGCACGACCTCTGCCGGGCGATGAACACCGGCCAGGCGGCCATCGGCACCATCCACGCCAACAGCGCCTTCGACGCGCTGCTGGCGCTGGAGACGCTGTACCTGCAATCGGGCCTGGAATCGTCGGCGCGGGCGGTCCGGGAGACGATCGCCCGGGCGGTGCATGTGGTGATCCAGGTGGAGATGCTGCCGGACCACAGCCGGAAAATTGTCGAAATCGCCGAAGTGCGGGGTCTGGATCGGGCATCGCCGGACTGTCCCTATACAATCGCGGGGTTGTACCGCTTCCTGCCCGAAGGCATGGAAAACCGCCGCATCCGCGGGCGGTTCGAGGTGGAGGGCCCGCCGCGGTATGTGGAGCGGTTGCGGACATTCAATCCGGATGCGATCCCGGAATTCTGGAGGATCGGTCCGTGAGCACCGCTGAAAAACCCAGTTGGGAACAATTCCGCCGCTCCCTGCAAGCAGAGTGCCGGCGCTGCCGGCTGGCGCTGCGACCGGCGGCGCTGGTCGGTGACATCCGGCGGCGGCTTTCGGCCGCAGCCGCCGCCTTCCAGGAAGCGGTGCGGCGGGAGCCGGCGCCGAAGCGCAAGCGGTTTCTATTTTGAACTCGAGGAGGCCACGATGGGCAGTGCGCGGTGGGTGATGCTGGCAGTCGCCGCCCTGGGCGGGTTGGGTGCGCTCCCGGTCCGCGGCGCGGACCAATATGAACGGGACTGGCACACCGGCGGCTTCCACGTCGTGGAGCTGCGGAAGGACAGCGCCGAACCGGCGCTGTTTCGCGTGGTGCGGATCGAGCGCGTCCATGATGGTGACGGCCACCTCCGGATCTATCTCCCAGCGGAATGCCGGGACGCGGTCCGTGCCGCCCTGGACGCGGGCGGGCTCGCCGCGGAGATCTCCAGCCCGGGCGGCGGCGCTTCCGCCGCCGCCGGCCTGACGCTGTGCCGCTCCTGCCGCTGCGGCGGCGAAGGCAGCGCCACCAGCGACGCCTACACGGGCCAGCCGTGCGCGGACCGGTGCGGCGCCGCCGGAGTGGAAGAGGAGGCATATTTTCTCCGGGTGTCCGCCCGGCTGGAAGCGGGCGAGGAGCTGGCCATCGGCTGGGAGCCCTCCCAGTTGTGGCTGATCGAACGGGAATGAAAGGCTACCAGCAGCACGAGGCGTTCGTCGCCGACGTCCGGATGTATTGGAAGATGGCCGTCTATGCCCTCGGGCTCGGCCTCGTCCTGCAGGTGGCGGCCTTCGGCTACCT
>Ga0209605_1001181_pt1 | contig 30291 bp, 15 predicted proteins | sample AD_UKC035_MetaG_FD_184408 | JGI IMG/M metagenome (GOLD analysis project Ga0209605, IMG submission 184408) | Active sludge microbial communities of municipal wastewater-treating anaerobic digesters from USA - AD_UKC035_MetaG (SPAdes) (version 2) | ecosystem: Engineered > Bioreactor > Anaerobic >...
GCGCGCCCGCCTCGCGCCGGCCAGACCCGGCTGAAGCCTCGACTCCGTGTTATATTTGCTGGCTGCCAAACCGGAGTCGAGCCTTCAGGCGGGTCAGCGCGCCCGACTCGCGCCGGCCAGACCCGGCTGAAGCCTCGACTCCGTGTTATATTTGCTGGCTGCCAAACCGGAGTCGAGCCTTCAGGCGGGTCAGCGCGCCCGACTCGCGCCGGCCAGACCCGGCTGAAGCCTCGACTCCGTGTTATATGGCTGAAGCCTCGACTCCGCGTCATGTGGCTGAAGCCTCGACTCCGTGCCATATGGCTGAAGCCTCGACTCCGCACCAGATGGGGAATTGTTGATGACGGCCCTTCTTCAGTGGCGGCGCGACGCGGCGCTGTGGTATAATCGCTGGCGTGAACACCCTTCCTGTTGTCGCCTACCTGGCCATCTTTGGCGCAGCTTTCCTGCTGGCTCTTCTGTTGACGCCGCTGGCCGGCCGGCTGGGAGAACGCTGGGGGCTGGTGGATCGGCCCGGCGGCCGCCGCGCCCACCGCGGCGCGATCCCCCGCACCGGCGGCATCGCCCTCTTCGGCGCCTTTGCCCTCACGCTGCTGACCGCGTTTCTGCTCTTTCATCGCTGGCTGCCCCCCTCCACCGATCCCAACGAGCGGACGCGGCTGGCCGGTCTGCTGCTGGGCAGCACGCTGGCCTTCGCCTTCGGCCTGCTGGACGACAAGCGCGAGCTGAGCTGGCGCGGCCAGTTTGCCGTGCAGTTGCTCTGCGCCGCGGTCGCCATCGCCTCGTTGATCTTCATCGAACGGGTCAACAACCCCTTCACCAACACGCAGGTGGTCTTCCCCGATCTCGTCGTCTGGACGCTGACCACCTTCTGGTTCCTGGGCGCGATGAACACCCTCAACTGGCTGGATGGGCTGGATGGGCTGGCGGCCGGGGTGACGGCGATTCTGGCCGCGGTGCTGGTGGGGCACATGCTCTGGCGCGCCGATCCGCCGCAGCTTTCGGTGGCCATCCTCCCCCTGGCCCTGCTGGGCGCGACGCTGGGCTTTCTGCCCTGGAACTTCAACCCGGCGCGCATCTTCATGGGCAGCAGCGGCTCCTATTTCCTCGGCTTTGCCGTGGCCGCGCTGGGCATCATCGGCGGCGCGCGCATGGCCACGGTGCTGATGGTGCTGGGCCTGCCCATCGTGGACGTGGCCTGGCTGATCTGGCGCCGCAAACGGCGCGGCCTGTCGCCCGGCGCCGGCGGCCGCGATCACCTGCACTTCCGCCTGCTGGACCTGGGCCTCGGCCAGCGCCAGATCGTCCTGGGCTACTACGCCTTCTGCGCCGCCTTTGGCCTGCTGGCGCTGAGCATCGGCCCCCGCATCTTCAAATTGCTGGCCCTGCTGGGGCTGAGCGTGGCGGTGCTGATCGTCCTCTGGTGGGCAGAACGCCGGGAGGAGCGGGTGGGAGGGGGGCGGTGAACGGTGGGCGGTGGGCGGTGGGCGGTGGACGGTGAACGGTGAACGGTGAACGGTATGCGGTGGACGGTGGGTTTTCCTCGGCTGAGGCGATGTAGCTCTTGTGGCGGGTATGGGATTGGGAGTCGATGCAGCTCTTGTGGCGGGCTTGGGATTGGGAGTCGAGCCTTCAGGCGGTCGGTGCGGCGAATCTCACGCAACGCCGCCGAGGACGCCAGGAAATCTGCCCTTTGCGGCCTTTGCGCCTTGGCGTGAGGCAACAATCGTGAAGTCGCTGAGATTGGGGGCAACTCACGAATGCAGCGTCAACAGCGTCACCTCTGGCGGGCAGTTGAAGCGCACGGGGGGCGCGATGACGCCGATGCCGCGGTTGGTGTAGAGGGACATGCCGCCCACCTGGTAGAGCCCGGCCGGGTATTTCTTGCCCAGAAAGGGCAGCACCGGCCGGCCATAGCCGGGCACGTTGATCTGCCCGCCGTGGCTGTGGCCAGAGAGCTGCAAGTCCACGGGGTAGCGGGCCGCCTCGTCGGCGTAGTCCGGCTCGTGTACCAGCAACAGCTTGCACTCCTCATCCGGCGCGCCGGCCAACGCCGCGGCCATGTCCTGCTTGCGCTCCCACACGTCATCCAGCCCCACCAACCACAGCGGCGCGTCCACCTCCAGCCGCCGCGCCTGGTTGATCAACGGCGTGACGCCGGCTTCGGTCAGCACGCGCATGGCCAGCGCGGCGTCCTCCCAATGGTCATGGTTGCCCAGCACGGCGTAGACCCCCAGCGGCGCGGCCAGGGTGCGCAGCGGCTCCACCAGGAGTTCGGCATACTGCCACACCTCCCGCCAGATGAAATCGCCGGTCAGCACGATCAGGTCAGGCGCCTGGCGCATGGCCAGCGCCGCGGCCCGGTCGATGTCGTCCGCCGTGGTGTATTGACTGATGTGCAGATCGCTCAACTGGGCCACGCGCAGGCCGTCAAGCCGGGCCGGCAGGCGGGGCAGGGTCACGCTGACCCGCTCGACCACCGGCCAGTTGGGCTCGATCAGCGTTGCCCAGCCGGCGCCCAGCGCGGCTGCACCGGCGCCGGCCGCCGCACCAGCGGCTGCCAGGCGCAAGAAACTGCGTCGATCCATGTTATCCTCATGCGCCAGCAAAGGCTCGCGGCCGGCAAACCCGGCCGGGCTGGCTGGCCATTGCACGCCGCAGCGCCCGTTGAAGTTCAACCCGCCCGGAGCGCCCTCCGCCGGATTGCCGAGCGCAATCCGGCGGAGATTCGGCCGCGCCCCCTGGACGAAACGGGCTACAGCCCGGTCAGGTTGCGGGCGATGACCATGCGCTGGATTTCATTGGTGCCCTCGTAGATCTGCGTGATCTTGGCATCGCGGAAATAGCGCTCCAGCGGCAGCTCCTGGCTATAGCCCATGCCGCCGTGAATCTGCACCGCCTCGGTGGCGCAGTAGTTGGCCGTGTCGCTGGCGAAGAGCTTGGCCATGCTGGCCTCCAGCGTGTAGCGTTGGCCGGTCTGCGCCGCGGCCATCTTGGTCAGCGCGGCCTGGTAGATCAACAGCCGGCTGGCCTCCACCCGGCAGGCCATGTCGGCCAGCTTCTGCTGGATCATCTGGAACTGGCCGATGGGCTGGCCAAAGGCGACCCGCTCGCGGGCATAGCTGATGCTGGCCGCCAGACAGGCCTCGGCGATGCCCAGCGCCTGGCTGGCGATGCCGATGCGGCCGGCGTCCAGCACCGTCATGGCGATCTTGAAGCCCTCCCCTTCCTCGCCCAGGCGATTTTCCACCGGACAGCGGTAATCCTCGAACATGATCTCGCTGGTGGCGCTGGCGCGGATGCCCAGCTTGGGCTCCTTCTTGCCGCGCGCAAAGCCGGGCTGATCGGCTTCGACGATAAAGGCGGTCACCCCTTTGTGCTTTTTCTCCGGCGCGGTCATCATGAAGACCACGATGGTGTCGGCGTAGGGCGCGGATGTCACCCACGACTTGCGACCGTTGAGCAGATAGTGGCTGCCGTCGGCGCTGAGAGTGGCCCGGGTGCGCATGTTGCCCGCGTCGGAGCCGCTCATGGGCTCGGTCAGGCTGTAGGCGCCGATCTTCTGGCCGCTGGCCACCGGCTTGAGGTAGCGCTGTTTCTGCGCTTCCGTGCCATACTTGACCAGGCCGTGGGCAAAGAGGGAGTTGTTGACCGACATGATCACGCCGTGGCTGGCATCGACCTTGCAGATTTCCTCCAGCGCCAGCACATAGGCCAGGGTATCCAGGCCGGCGCCGCCGTAGATCTCCGGCACCTCGATGCCCATGAAGCCCAGCGCGCCCATCTTGCGCACTGTGTCCAGGGGAAAGTCGCCGGTCTCGTCGAAATGAGCCGCGATGGGCGCGATCTCCTTCTGGGCGAACTCGCGCGCCGCGTCCTGAATCATGCGGTGCTCGTCGGTGATAAAGTCGAACATGAGAAGCCTCCAGAGGGGAACTCGGGGAACTGAGGGAAACCGAACTTTGCCACAGTATACCTGGAATGGGCAGATTGCGCCAGTTGGCACGAAGCTGCGATGGCCTCTGTTTCAGCGCTTCCCAATATGGGCGGAGTCGAGGCTTCAGCCGGGTCTGGACGATGCGAGTTGCGCGTGCCAACCCGCCTGAAGGCTCGACTCCAGTTTGGCTGTCACCATATTTGGAATTGCTGCCCCCCGTTTTGACCGGCTATGCAAGCCGTGCTACACTGGCAACGACTCCGGCGGTGGTGAGTACTAGGTCACGTCGGCCTAAATCGGTCTTCACTCACTGCTCAAGCCGGTTCCCACTGCTCAAGCCAGTTCCCACTGCTCAAGCCGGTTCCCACTGCTCAAGCCGGTTCCGTGAACCGGCGGCGTTGTTGGGCGCAAACCCGGCGGATCACGGATCCGCCGGGAGCAGGTAAACTGAAGAGTTATTTACGCCAACTTGTACTAGGTCACGTCGGCCTAAATCGGTCTTCACTCACTGCTCAAGCCGGTTCCCACTGCTCAAGCTGGTTCCCACTGCTCAAGCCAGTTCCCACTGCTCAAGCCGGTTCCCACTGCTCAAGCCGGTTCCGTGAACCGGCGGCGTTGTTGGGCGCAAACCCGGCGGATCACGGATCCGCCGGGAGCAGGGTACCTGTATAGTTACAGTGGTGATGTTGTTTTTTGGCGGGCGTGCCTGGCCCGCCGTCATTGTTCTGGCGCTGCACGCTTGGCGCCTCCCGCCAGGCTGTCAGGGCCGCCACGGATGCGGCCGCGCTGAACCTGGCGCTCTGGGCAGTTTGACGTGAACGCCGTGATTGACTGAGTTTGGAGCCTCTGCTATGGCCCGTTTGGCGATCTATGGAAGGCTGATGCGCTATTTGCAGCCCTACTGGCTGCAGATCGTGCTCGCCTATGCCGCGATGTTCTTCGCGACGCTGCTCAACCTGCTGATCCCGCAACTGCTGCGCGGCGCGGTGGATCGCGGGCTGGAGGAGCACAACGCCGCCATTCTCTTCACGGCCGCAGGTGCGATCCTGGCCGTGGCCGTGGTGCGCGGCGTGGCTGGCTTCTTCCAGCGCTATTTCGGCGAGTGGCTCTCCTACCGGGCCGCCTACGACCTGCGCAACGATTTCTACACCAGCCTGCAACGGCTGCCCTTCGCCTTCCACGACCAGGCGCACACCGGCGATCTGATGAGCCGCGCCACCGGCGACATCACCGAGACCGAGCGTTTCGTGGGCATGGGCCTGATGGAGCTGCTCTCCACGGTGCTGCTGATGATCGGCGTGGTGACGGCCATGCTGCTGATGGACCTGCGGCTGGCGCTGCTGGCGCTGATCCCGCTGCCGCTGCTGCTGGTCTCCACCGTGCGCTTCGGCATGACGGTGCGGCCGCAGTCGCGCCACGTGCAAGACCAACTGGGCGTGCTCTCCACCACCATGCAGGAAAGCCTGACCGGCATCGGCGTGGTCAAGGCCTTCGCGCGCGAGCCCTACGAGTTCGAGAAATTCGACCGCGACAACAGCATCTGGTTCCGCCTGCGCGAGGGGCTGATCCGCCTGTGGGGCAACAACTGGCCCTTTTTCACCTTCCTGATCGCCCTGAGCAACTTCTTGCTGCTCTTCTTCGGCGGCCCCATGGTGCTTGAGGGTACCATCACCGTCGGCGTGCTCTTCGCCATGATCAGCTATGTGCTGATGCTCAACGGGCCGGCCCAGCGGCTGGGCTTTCTGGTCAACGCCGCCGCCACGGCCGACGCCAGCGCCAGCCGCGTCTTCGAGATCATGGACACGCCCAACACGGTGGCTGAACGGCCCGACGCCCGCCCCCTGCCGCAGCCGCGCGGCCAGGTGGATTTCGAGGGGGTCAGCTTCGGCTACCGCGATGGCCTGAACGTGCTGCAAGATCTCTGCTTCAGCGCACAGCCGGGCCAGGTGATCGCGCTGATGGGCCCCACCGGCTCCGGCAAATCATCGATCATCAACCTGATCCCCCGTTTCTACGATCCGGTGGCCGGCCGGGTGCTGGTGGACGGCGTCGATGTGCGGGAGCTGACGCTGGACAGCCTGCGCGGCCAGATCGGCATCGTGCTGCAAGAGCCCTTCCTCTTCAGCGCCAGCATCGCCGAGAACATCGCCTATGGCCGGCCGACCGCCAGCCAGGCAGAGATCGAACGGGCCGCCGCGGCGGCCAACGCCCATGATTTCATCGTCAGCTTTCCGGACGGCTACGCCACCCGCGTCGGCGAGCGCGGCGTGACGCTGAGCGGCGGCCAGAAGCAGCGCGTCGCCATTGCCCGCGCCCTGCTCTACGACCCGCGCATCCTGATCCTGGACGACTCCACCAGCAGCGTGGACACCGAGACCGAGTACATCATCCAGCAGGCGCTGCAAGCGTTGATGCAGGGGCGCACCACCTTTGTCATCGCCCAGCGGCTGTTGACCCTCAAACACGCCGATCAGATCCTGGTGCTGGAGCAGGGCCGCATCGTGCAACGCGGCCGGCATGACGAGCTGCTGGCCGAGGACGGGCTCTACCGCCATATCTACGATCTGCAACTGCGCGATCAGGAGCAGTTTTTGGCAAACGACCATGATCAACACAACCCAACGCAACCGGTCCCGCGTCTCCCTGCGCGAGTCGCTGGGAATCCCTGACCAACGCGCCGGCCAGGTGCAGCAGGCGCGCGAGGCGCGCATCCGGGTGTTGATGCCCGACCAGCAGGATGATGACCTGCTGGGCAAGGTCTACGACGCCGGGCTGGTGCGCCGGCTGGGCGCTTTCCTCGCGCCCTACAAGCGCAACACCATCATCGCCGTGGTCTTCATGATCATCTCCTCGGCCATGGCCGTGGCCGGGCCGTGGATCATCGGCCAGGCCATCGACCAGGGCATCACCGCCAACGACCCGGCCGCGCTGCGTCGCTGGACGCTGATCTTCCTGGCGGCCGCGCTGGTGGAGTGGCTGACCAACCGCTACCGCATCAGCCTGATGGCCTACGTGGGCACCCAGGTGGTGGCCGACGTGCGCAGCGCGCTCTTCCGCCATCTGCATCAGTTGACGCTGACCTTCCACAACAACTTCAGCGTGGGTCGCATGATGAGCCGTCTGATCGGCGACGTGGGGGTGTTGCAGGAGTTCATCACCTGGACCATCACCGGGCTGGCGCGCTCCGTTTTCCTGCTGACCGGCATTGCCCTGGCCATGTTCGCCCTCAGTTGGCAGTTGACGCTGATCGCCCTGGCCGTGATGCCGCTGATGATCCTGCTGACCAATTTCTGGCGCCGGCGGGCGCGCGAGGCCTACCGCGCCACCCGGCTGCGCCTGTCGCTGATCAACGGCTATCTCAACGAGTCCATCTCCGGCATCCGCGTCACCCAGAGCTTCGCGCGCGAGACGGTCAACGAACGGCACTTCGACGACCTCAACCACAGCTTCTTCGACGCCAACATCCTGGCGGCGCGGCTCAGCGCGCTCTTCTTCCCCGGCGTGGACTTCATCGGATCGCTGGCCACCGCGCTGGTGGTGGGGGTGGGCGGCTGGCTGGCGCTGGGCGATGCGCTGACGGCCGGCGTGCTGGTGGCCTTCGTGCTCTACGTGGAACGCTTCTTCGACCCCATCCGTGACCTGGCCCAGCGCTACAACACCTTCCAGGCCACCATGGCCGCCTCCGAGCGGCTCTTTGCCCTGCTGGATCTGGAGCCTGACCTGCAAGACGGGCCTGACGCCATAGCTCTGCCCCCGGTGACCGGCCAGGTGACCTTCGACCGCGTCAGCTTTCAGTACAAAGATGGGGAGCCGGTGCTGCGGGAGGTCAGCCTGCACGTCCAGCCGGGCCAGCGGGTGGCGCTGGTGGGCGAAACCGGCGCGGGCAAGAGCACGGTGATCCGCCTTCTGGCCCGTTTCTTCGACGTCACGGCCGGCGCGGTGCGGATCGACGGCCACGACGTGCGCACGGTGAGCCAGGCCAGCCTGCGCTCGCAGTTGGGCATCGTGCTGCAAGACACCTTTCTCTTCGCCGGAACGGTGGCCGACAACATCCGCTACGGCCGGCTGGAGGCCAGCGACGAAGAGCTGATAGCTGCGGCCACGGCCGTCGGCGCGCACGCCATGATCCAGCGCCTGCCGGAGGGCTACGCCACCCAGGTGGGCGAGAACGGCGTCAACCTCAGCGTCGGGCAGCGCCAGCTCATCTCCTTCGCCCGCGCCCTGCTGGCCGATCCCCGCATTTTGATCCTGGACGAGGCCACCAGCAGTGTGGACACCACCACCGAGAAGCTGATCGAGCAGGGGCTGGACGCGCTGATGGCCGGCCGCACCAGCTTCGTCATCGCCCACCGGCTGAGCACCATCGTCGACGCCGATCAGATCGTGGTGATGGATCACGGCCAGATCGTGGAGCAGGGGACGCACGCCGAGCTGCTGGCGCAACGCGGCCGTTACTACAAGCTCTATACCATGCAGTGGGCGCAGGCGGGGCTGGCGCCGACCTGAGCATGGCTGTCTGTTTCAGCCGGCGGGCCAAACGTTGATTGAGTAGGCCGCCGTATCGAAATCAACGTGTTCGCACCAGCCGGCTGAACAGTGTCGTGGCTCTTCTTGATTGGCGTTGGCCCGCTGGGGGGACTATAATTGGGGCTATGACTTCACACACCCAATGGATCGAACACAACGGACACCCGATTCTCTACAGCAACTACGCCCGTCTCACCGAGGCCGAATACCTGCACGCCATGGATGAGACGCTGCGCGTGCTGCTCAGCCGGCCCAACAGCACGGTGCTGACCGTGACCGACGTCAGCCACAGCCACCCGTCGCGCGCGATCATGGCCAAGGCCGGCGAGCTGGCCGCAGCCGCCAAGGCGGCGGGCATCACGACCATCGACGCGGTGATCGGCGTCGGCCGCCTGCAACGGCCCATCGCCCAGGCCGTGCGCCGCGACATGCACTTCGCCGGCAACCTGGAAGAGGCCAAGGAGTGGCTGACGCGCCAGGTCCAGCGGTAACCGGCGCTGGCGGCTAGAAGGGAATATCGCCCTCCAGCCAGGCACGCTCCAACTGGATATCGTGGGCCAGGTCGGGATCGTCGGCGCCGGCGAAGGGCAACATTTGCGCTTCAGCCTTGCGCGCGGCCTGGCTGGCCTCCATGCGTTCCTCTTCGATGCGCCAGCGCTCGTCAGAGCCTTCAGGATCATACGCGTCCAGCAGGCTGAAACCAGGCGCCAGGCTGAAAGCCCAGCCGTGGTCGTGGTCGGGATCGGCCGCCAGGTCTGCCTCCGCCTCGGCCCGCATAGCAACGCAGACCGGGCAGTCATCCTCGAACATCTCGCCCATCCTGTCGCCGGGGATGGTGTTGGCGAAGCCCAGCTCCTCGTTGCGAATCACCCGTTGCGGCGTAAAGCCATAGAGCTCATCCTGAGGGGTGAAGAACCAGGCGCGGATGACCTCATCCAGCGCGGCGCGTTGAGCGTCAGGGCTGACGCCCTTCAGCTCAGCCAACTGCTGTGCGCAGACGTCGCGCAGATATTTGACCAGATCGCCGTAGAGTGCTGCCTCTGCGATGGACATGGGTGCTTCCTTTCTGTCTGTGAACAGGCGCCCGGCGCTTGATCCCAGCCTGGCGCCACGCATGATCTGCCAGCAACGTGCCGGGCGCCGATGCGTCCGGCAACGTTTCGCAGACCTCGGTCACAGCGGCGGCAGCGCCCAGCGATACGGAGCCAGCGCCGCGTCGACCGCGCCGTCGAGGGCAAGAGAGCTGAGCGATCGCGACGCGAGGTCGTTCAGGCCCGCCGCGTTGGACGGCTCTGCCAGGGCGGCCTTCATGGCGTCCAGGCCGCGGTCGACCACCTCTCGCGGCAGAAGGAAGTAGTCGCTTGCACTAACGATCGCCCGGTTGATGGTCCAAGGCCGCGGCCAGCAGGGCCACGGCCGCCTCCAGATGCTCCAGCGCCTGGCGGATGGCCTGGCGCTGATCGACCGGCGCGGCCGCCGCGGCCTCCGCGGCCTCCGCGGCCGCTGCAGTCGCCGCGACCACCGCGGCTGCCCCTCGGCTGGCCGCGGCAGCCGGCGCGTCCGCGGCAGCCGCCAGGGTGATGCTCTCGATCTGCGGTCGGGGCTGGCTTTCGGTTTCGGCGTTTGCCACGGCCAGCTTGACGGCCGGGTCGCCCAGAACCACGTAGCTGCGCGCGTCGTTGTTGGCGGTCCACAGCCCGGCCAGCTCCTCCGGCGGCACGATCTCACGGAACTTGATGTCCTGGATGCGCTGGGTCAACTGGGTGGAGAGCTCGGCGTAGCGGTTGTTGAAGTCCTCGATCACCACCCCCAGCCGTGCGCCGCTCAGCAGACGGGTCAGGCCGCTCTCGAAGGTGGCCAACTGCTGCGCGCCTTCCCAGATGAAGGAGCTGCCCCAGGCGCGGTCCACGTGGCCCACCACGGCCAGCGCGCCCCCCTTGGGGTGGCCCAACAGGCGCTGCGGCAGCCGGGCCACGAAGGGATAGGGCGCGATGGGGATGCGATCATACTGCTCCAGCCCGCTCACGGCCGCGCCGGTGGCCTGCAGTTGCTCCTGGCGGGTGCGGATGGCGAAGTCGTCGTACTGCGGCGTGCCGGCGCCGAAGCAGGCGAAGAAGAAGGCGATCAAGCCCAGCAGCCGGGCGTCGCCGCCCACGTCGTCGGCGCTGAGCCGCATGGCCTCCTGCACCGGCCCGGCGCCCGGCCAGTCGCTGCAGATCAGCGCGCCCTGCTCGGCCCGTTGGCGCGGCTGGGCCTGGCCGTTGAAGCTGAAGCCCAGGCCGTGGCCGGCCGAGAAGAGGAAGGCCGGGGTATCCTCGCCCCCCAGCAGGCGGCCCAGTTGCGCCTTGCTGGCCGCGCCCTCCATCCAGCGCCGAAACTCCCATCCCGCCGCCCGTTGGGCCACGCTGTCGGCCAGCGGGCTGACCAGATGCCGGGTGCTCGCCTGCGTCGCCGGGTCGAACTGGTTGCGCGCGCCGAAAAAGGCCGCCTTGCGCGCCAGGGCCAGCGGCCGGGTCGGGTCCTCGCTGGCGACCACGCTGACCGCGTAGCTGTGATACTCCTCCAGCGTGTCGAAGTGAATGCGCCCCACCGCGTGGGCCACGTCAAGCTGATACTGAAACTCGAAGGGGATGCGCTGCGGGTCGCCGACGATCAGCAGATAGTAGGGTATGCGGGCCGGATCCACCTGGCCGGGCGCGCCGCCGTTGCGGCTGCGCCAGGTGTTCATCGACTCGCCGGGGCGGTAGAAGAACTTGGCATCGACCGTCTCATCGCGGTAGCGTTCGCCGGCCTGGGCGCGGCGCAGCGCCAGGAGGGGGGCCAACGCCTCGCGCAGCGCCGGCAGCTTCTGCTCATCCGCGAAGGGAAAGATCACCCCCCAGCCGGCCTGGGCCAGGTCGTTGGGGTCCACGCCGGCGATGACGCCGTAGTGGGCCTCGCGGCGCTGCTTGAGCACCGCCACGCGCGCGCGCAGCTCGGCCAGCTCCTCCTGGGCGATAGGCTGGCCCTGCGCCAGCGCGGCCACCCTCTCCACCGGCAGCGGCGGCAGCAGCGGCAGGCCGGTCTCAGCGTCGATGCCGTTGGGATAGATCAAGTTCTCGGACATGAGGAATCTCCTGGCGCTGCTGCTCTGCTGCCCTGGCCGGTCTCCTGACCGAGCCAGCCCAAACCTACCACACCTGCTGCTCTGGCCGGTCTCCTGACCGAGCCAGCCCAAACCTACCACACCTGCTGCTCTGGCCGGTCTCCTGACCGAGCCAGCCCAAACCTACCACACCTGCTGCTCTGGCCGGTCTCCTGACCGAGCCAGCCCGAACCTACCACGTCATATGCCGCACCTCGTCCCACCGGCCGATGGGCACATAGACGATCCCACCCACGAAACCCTGGCAGCGGTAGCCATCCACGTCGAACTCGCCGGTCATGGGCACGCCCAGATTGTTGGCGCGGGCATAGCGGCCGATGGCAGCATCGGGGTTGAAGGGGATCTGCAACGCATCCCAGGCGCTGCGCCGGATCGTTGCCAACGGGTCGGCGACCGGCGGCGTCACCGGCGGCGTCACCGGCGGCGTGACTGGCGGCGTAACGGGCGGCGTGACTGGGGGCGTGACCGGCGGCGCGCCAGTCTGGCGCCGCTCGGCCCGCCAGACCGCGAAGGTGGAGACGTGCCAGCCCATGCCGGGCAGCCCGCCGCCGGTGACCACATCGGCCGCGCCGGCCGGGCACCATGACCAAGGCCCGCGCTCGCCGCGCGTGTGGTCATAGCGGGCGTAGATGTCCTGATTGGCCCAGCCGGAATGGCTCTTGGGGGTGATGCGCACATAGCCCCGATAGCCGGGATCGCCCAACTGCTGCACGCCATCCGACCAGACCAGCACCAACTCCGACGTGGTCAACGGCCTGCCCTCCAGATCCAGCACGCGGGCAAAGAGGTGATGGTCGCCGCCGGCATCGTCGAAGTAGTCGGGCGCGTCCGAGGGCCGCAGATAGCTCTCCCGCGCCCAGGCCGGCAGCCGGCCGGGCGTGTCCACGCTGGGATCCCACGAGCCATCGCGCGTCGTCCACAGGTCCACCAGGCGGTAGACGATCTCGCCCTGTGGCCGATCAGGCCGCTCCTCACAGCGCACCACCTGGAGATTGAAGGGATCGACCCAGTCCCCCTTGCGCACCGTCGGCAGCAGCGCGGGGGGCGGATCGGCCGGCGGCGGCACGACGGGCGGCGGATCAACCGGCGGCGGCACGACCGGCGGCGGATCGGCCGGCGGCGTGGTCCCCTGCCAGGAGAAGCTCCGCTCGAAGGGTGGGATCGCCTGCATCGCCTCGATGGTCTGCGTCAGCTTGCCGTCAGGCATCAGCGGATTGTCCCACCAGTTCTGGCCCTGGAAGGTCCAGGAGCCGGCAATCCAGGCAGTGATGCTGAAGAGGTAGTCGGGCAGCGGCTGGCCGTTGGAGAGCACGCCGGTGCGCAGCCACTGGAACATCTCGCTGGTATAGGCGGCGTGCAGCGGCGGTTCCACCTTGGGATAGCGCTTGTCCTCCTCGGAGCCGGGCAGCCAGCCCCCTTCGCCGCCGATCAGCGGCAGCACAAAGCCCAGCCGCTCCTGCATCCAGGCGGCGTGGGCCTGAAACTTCAGCGCACAGATGTAGTCCTGCAAGATGGTGCAGCCCGGCTTGTCCTGCTGGTTGCGCGCATCGTAGGGGTAGCTCGGCGGATGGTTCTCGCCGTAGTTGTGATGGACGAAAAAGGCCCGCTGCCAGATGTCACGCCGGTTCATGGCGGCGATGGCGTCCACCGCCACATCGAAGCCATCGCGGTCCAGGGTCTGAATGCCGGGATAGCCGCCCGCGTCGTAGACGCGCACCGCCTGGTGAGCCCAGTTGCGACCGAAGATCTGCGGCCAGTCCTCGGGCTTCTGCCAGCCCGGCGGCTTCTCGTGCGGCAGCCACTCGCGCCAATCCTCCGGCTCGTTGTAGATCTGCACATAGAGCGGCGGGCGGGCGGGGTCATGGGGGAAATCGCTGGCGGCCAGGGCGCGGCGCAGGCCGTGGACGTAAGGCGCCGGGTCGAAGCCCTCGTCGATCAGCTTGCCGATGCGCACCACAGGCATGATGCCGGCGCGGAAGCAGGCCAGCGCCGCGTTCTCAGCCAGCATCTCATCCTGGGCAAAGATCAGCGTCCAGGTAGCGCGAATCGATTTCAGATTGGCCACGGTGCGCTGGATCAGCTCCGGGGTCAGGTCCACGTGAAAGTGCAGGCCGATGCCGTTGTCGTGGGGCGGGCGGGGATAGGTTCGGAGTTGCGCCAGGTTCTCGGCGCTGAGCGTCACCTGCGGTGGGCGTGTGATGGTCATGGGACGTCTCCTTGGTCCAAAGCAAGCAGAGTCTGCGCTGGCCGGGCTGCCGGCGCAGATAAACGACTCAGTCGGCGGCGCTCAGCCGTCGAAAAGCCTCGATGGCCGCAGCCAGCGCGCCGGCCAGGTGCGCCGCATCGCCGTGACTGGCCGCTGCCATACAGCCGGGTGATGATCTCGACATTGGGATTCTCGCGCTTCATCCGCTCGAAGTGGTGCGGCCGGGTCTGGCTCATGGCCTTGACTACTTCAAGGCCCGCGTCGCGCAGCACCTGAAAATCAAGGTCATGCCATTCTGCGTGATTGCGGCCGTGAACGCCGACTTTGCAGGTTCGGGTGGACATGGTCTCCTTTCCTTTTGCCATTGAACGACGATCCTGACGTTTTGTTGCGCCTCATGCACCTCTGCGAGCATAGCCTGCCGGTTGCGGGTACGGCGGCTGTCCGCTGGCCGTCGGCGTCACCTGGGCGCCAGATTCTGGGACTGTAGATGCGGCGGCAGGCCCGAATCTGTCAGCGCTCGGACGCAGGGTTCAGAAGAGCAAAGCCACGGCCTGTTGCCAGATCCATCTGGGCTGGATGGTCAGCGCCTGAGACAGGGCATAGTCGCCGTAGCGCCAGCCGCGCCCAGTTCGATCGCATCCTCCACAAGATCGCCGAGGCCGACCTGGAGCCCGCTCCGGAGGACCAACTGCCAGAGGGAGCCGCGGTCGAGGCGGCGTGATGGTCAGCGCACGGCCCGCCAGCAGTGTGGTCCAGTGACCACGCCACGAACCTTGTGCGCTACACCGTCAGCGGCAACAGGTTGAGCTTCAGGCCCTTCTCCACCTGTTCCGTCTCGCACGCCCACCAGCCGTGGTAGTCGGTCTGCCACCACAGACGGCTGTGGTGGTCGCACGTTGGTTTGCCCAGAACGGTGAGCGTGTCGCCGGCTGTAAGCTGACCCATGACCTCATAGCCGCCGCCCGGCCCGCTGAGCAGTTGCAGCTTGCCCGTTGGCACATAAGCCCGTTTGCCCGCGGCGAGATAGGACTTGAGCGGCGGTTGGCCTGGCTCGTCACAGGCATAGGCACGTCGGATCACGGGCAGCAGGAACTCCTTCCACTGGCCGACGAGGGGGCCATAACCCGCCGTCCAGGCGTTGATCACCTGGCCATGGGCCGCGGCCGGGTCGCCCTGGAAGGAACGCACATACCACCAAGTGATGCCGGTCTCGGGCGGCTGGAAGGGGTTACGGTAGGTCACCTGGCGGCCGTCGATCTTCACCGACACCGTTCTGGCGCTGAGGACATACATGGCCGCGCCTTCCGGCGCCGTTCCAATGAAGTTGTCCTCGTCCACATCGGGCCATTTGCGCAGGAAGTTGGGCTTATCGCCCGGCTGGTAGGCGACGTAGACGAGGTCGCCGCGGTTGATGGTGGACATGGGTGGGTTTCTCCTTTATAGATTAGCCTTTGCCGGTTGATGCTCGTGGATCTGGATAGTCGATGCCAGGTACCGGCTGGTCTTCGCAGAGCGTTTTGGGATCTTGCGGTGCGATGAACTCCCGCCAATCAGCCGATCCCAGATTGCGAACGGCCGCCTGGCAAGCGATGGTGATCAAGTCCTCGGATCGGGCAGGAAGCAGCTCGATCCCAGAAGACTGTGTCTCAAGGAGAATGTACTTGCCATCGGGACTGAACCCGGCAACTGCATAGTCGCTCCCTGTTCCGGTGTCGATCGAGGCAACGGCAATAGGGTCATCAAGGCTCCAAAGCCGTACTTTGCCATCCGCGCCCCGAGAGACTAAGCGCCTGCCATCGATACGATCCCAGTCAATCTTGTTAACATCGCCTCTATGTCCGATGAACTGCCTGAGTTCCGCGTCGGCAACGGCATCCCAGATGATGATCGCTCCATCTGATCTGTCGGCAGCCAGGTATGCGCCGTCCGGCGACCAGGCGATGGCGTCACCCTCCACCTCAGGCACCAGACGCCAGTCTCCTGGTTGCCACAAAAATACCTTCCAGTTATCTGTGACTGCGGCCAGAAAGTCGCCGTTCGCATTCCAAACCGCTTCCCGAACCTCCGAACCATCCCCGACCAAAGCGGCAATCTGCTCACCGGTCTCGCCATTCCAGACACGCGTATGGTCGTCCTCGGCGTCGTATGGGCGAACCGAAACCAGGAGAGGGCTGCCCGGCTGAGGGTTCCACAGGACCCGGTGCACCGGCCCGCTGTGCCCCGTCAAAACGTGCATCTGTTCCCCGGTGTCGGCTTGCCAGACACGGACAGTCCCATCCACGCTCGCCGATGCGATGGCGGCGCCATCCGGACTCCAGTCCACATCGTTGACAGCGCCTTTGTGGCCGCGCAGAACGTGGATTGCTGCGCCGTTTTCGGCATTCCAAACGCGAACGGTGCCATCTTCGCTGGCTGTTGCCAGGCGATCTCCTGCCGGCGACCATGCTGCGTCCGTAAGCTGGCCGGCATGCCCTTCGAGATCCACATAGGCGTTCCAATCGGCCGTATCCAGGATGCGGGCAACGTTGTACCGGGGATAGGTCACGAGCTTTGTGCTATCGAGACTCCATCCACCGAATTGGTGACCGGCGACCTCCAGATCAGCAACGGGTGTTCCACGGGTTGCATCCCAGACCTGAGCGAAGGCGCCCGAGGTGCTTGAGCTTTCTGTGACAGGATACTGCCCATCCGGACTCCATGACCAGTACTGCTGGTCTTCGAACGTAGTCGGTGCAAGGATGGGATCGAGACCCCATACGCGCAGCTGCCCGGTTTTGTTGATCCCTAAGACTAGGTTGCTCGCAGGGCTCCATTCCACACGGGTAAGATCTATGTCAGCCTCGCTGTTGAAGGAGGCAATTTCCGAACCACTGTCGGCGTCCCACACGCGCACTCTGTTCTGGTTCACAGTCAGGACTTTGCGCCCATCAGCGCTCCATGGCTCGTAAATGGCTTTCCAGGAAACATTGATGCTCTCCGTGCCATCAAGTCGAACCGGATCCTGGTTGCTGCCATCTGCGCTCACAATCCGGACCTGTTGACCGTCATCGATCAGAACGCGGCTACCGTCCGGACTCCAATGTGCGCCGAGTTCGGAGGTCCCGCCATTGTGCAGTGTTGTGATTAGGCCACCCTCGTCGGCATCCCAGATCTGCACGCGGTCTTTGGTTGTCAAGATACGGGACCCGTCTGGGCTCCAATACAAGCGACCGCGCCAGTCCCCAGGATCATAGTTGACATCTGTGATTATCAGCAGGTCTGAATTCTGAGATTGAGGCGCGTCCGGCAAAGTCGCCAATTCGACAGTCGCCTCTTTCCCAACGGTCCACACGCGCAACCTGCCGTCGGCGCCGATGACGAGCAGGCGACTCTGTTTGGGACTCCACACTGCGCCGCCAGCCGACGCCAGGTCAGGTGCGACGGCGAGCGAGGCGCCATCACGGGTGTCCCAGATTTCCAATCTGCCGTCGGAAAGGGTATACAAGTAGCTGCCATCCGCGCTCCATGCACTTTCTGATGCTCCACTCGCGGCGAGCGCTACCCTCTGATCGGTTTTCCAGTCCCAGATGAAAGGGCCCTCATCCCCTTGAAGAGCAATTCTGGAGCCATCGGGGCTCCAGGCATTGTCTCCCAACCAAACTGTCCCCGGGGTTGCTGCAACACGTTGGCGCGGGGTGGTTGACCATACCTGCACGCCGCTGTCATCCTCAAGCAGGAAATATGCGTCATCCGGGCTCCAACCCCGAAACGAGACGTCGCCATGGTGATCGATTGGCGCCAGATGGTTCGCTCCTGTCTTTGCATCCACAATGATGACAGGGTTCTCAGGGGTTTCCATCATCAGATGGTTGCCGGAATGACTCCAGACGGGCTTTCCCCGGACTGCCGGTTCAAACCAGTACGTATGACCCGGGCTGGCGAGCACCCTGCGCAACGCGTTGTCCGCGAATGCCGAAGCACCTTGTTTGGCGGCGTAAACGGCCAATAGCAGCGCACGCTCCTTGTCGGTGGCCACCTGATCGATGGCCGACAGGGCAACGCGTGCCGCCTCAGCTCTGGCGCGCTGTTCCGCCTCGCCGTCCGCAGCTGCTTCTGCCGTCGCTTGGGCGACAACTGCTGTTGCCTGGGCAGCCTCAGCCGTGGCCTTTTGCAGGTTGGCCAGTTGGGCGTTGGCATCCGAGGTGGCGCGCGCCTCTGCTTCTGCCGTCGCTGCTGTCTCGGCCGTTCTTTTGGCTGTCACTGCTTCATCGCGAGCCTCTTGTGCTGTCACGGCAAAATACCCAACCAAAGCGATGACCAACACCGCCAGCGCCAGGCCTCCCGCGAAGAGACGCGAGCGTTGGCGGTTGCGCATCGCATCTGCCTCTTTGGCTCTTGCCTGCATCAATGCCGTATTGCTAACCTGCACCAGGTCGGTCAGGTCCTGGCTGTAGCCCAACTCCCCCGCGTCCTCGCTGGCCAGCCAGTGCTCGGCCTCTTGCAGCTCATATTCGTCCAGCAGGCCGCCGCGCTTGTCCGTCTGCACCCATTCGACCGCCTTGCCCTCCAGCCGGCGACGGGTCTGCTCGGCGGTCCGGCGCTGGCCCAACCACTCTTGCAGCCGCGGCCAGCCGGCGATCAGCGCTTCGTGGGCGATGTCCACCCGGCGGTTGGGATCGCCTGCTTCGCCGCTGGCGGTCAGCAGCCGGCTCTCGGTCAGCCTGGCCAGGGTCTGATCGAACAGAACGGGGTCGTCGCCGCTGGCCCGCAGCTCGGCCGCGGTCTGCTGGCGGCGGGTGTCGGCCCGGCCCTCGCCGAACTGCACCAGGCGCAGGAAGATGCGCCGGGCCATGGGCTGCGCCGCGGCGGGCAGGTTGTCGTAGACCAGGCTGGCGCGGCGGTCGATGGCCACCTGCAGGCCGCTGCGCCCATCCCGCGCCATCTCCTGATAGGCTTGCAGCCGCAACTGCCGCTCCTCCACCCGCTCCCAGAGCAGCACCAGCGTCTCCTGCACCAGCGGCAGGCTGCCCCGCTGGCCGGCCGCGTCGGCGATCAGCCTGACCGCCAGCGCCTCGTCCACCACCACGCCGACCTGGTTGGCCGGCTCGACGATGGCCGCCCACAGCTCGTCGTCGCCCAACGGCGGCAGCTCCAGCCGGTTGGCCTTGATCCGCGGCCAGAGGGTGCAGGCCATCAGCTCGGGGTAGAAGTCGGCGCGGGCGGTCAGCAGAATGGAGAGGTTGGGCCGGCCCATCAGGCTGGCCAGCGCGTCCAGGAAGGCCTGGGCCTCATCGGGCGCGGCCAGGGTGAAAAGCTCCTCGAACTGGTCGACGAAGAGCAGGGTCGGGGTGGAGGGATTGGGAGATGGGGAGACGGGGGGATTGGCAGGCTGATCGCCTGGTGTTTGGGGCGTCAGACCGAGCAGTTCCGCCAGCGCCTGCATGGGCGCGGCCCGGCCATCGGGCGTGCGGCGGTCGCTGGGGCGCATGGTCTTGATCTGCCACTCCCCCGCGCCGCCGCGCCGGGACTTGCGCAGGGCGGGGATGAGGCCGGCATAGATCAGCGAGGATTTGCCGCTGCCTGAGGGGCCGATGACCGCCAGGAAGGGGTGCTGGCGCAGCCGGGCGGTCGCCTCCTCGATCTCGCGCGCGCGGCCGAAGAACAGGTCCTTCTGCGCCTCGCTGAAGGGAACCATGCCGGGATAGGGACAGTCGGGCGTGGGCAGCACCCCGCGGATGTCGAAGAGGCGGTTGTCGGGCGAGCGGCTGAAGAGCACGGGAATGGCCCATTCGCCGCTGCCGGTCGCGCTGAGCGCGACGCGCGCCTGGGTCAGCGCGGCATCCACCGGCCGGCCGGCGGCCAGGGCGGTGTAGAAGGTGCGGGCCAGCTCGATCGCGCCGGGGTCGCTGATCTCGGCCTGCATGGCCACGGCCGCGGGCACGCCCTCGCGCACCAGCGCCTGGGCGACGCCGGTGAAGACCGACTGCCCGGAGGCCAGCGCACCCTGGCAGGCGTTGAGGTAGGCCAGACGCACGGCGGAATTGTCGCGCAGCAGCTTGGCCAGGTCATCGCCTCGCACCAGGTGGGGTCGGTTGTGGGCGTCGGCGAAGGCCAGGCCGCCGGTCTGGTTGGCTTCGTCGAAGCGACCATGGCCGATGAAGTGCAGGATATGCACCGGTTCGCCCAGCAACCGCGCCTGCAAGGCGTCGAGGGTGGGGCTGGCCAGCCGTTCCAGCACGAACTTGCCGTCGGCCACCAGGCCGGCCAGCGCCGTCTGGATGGTCTGCCACTCCTGCTTCACGTCCAGCGGAGGCAGGCCGGCCGGGCTGGCGAGCAGGGCCAGCACGCGCAGGGGCGGTTTCACCGGCAGGGCCGAGCGGGAGCGGGGCAGGGCCAGGTAACGCAGGATGGGCGACGCCTCGCCCAGGCCGACGAAATGGCCCTGCGCCGGGTCGTAGAGGGTCTCCCAGGGCAGCAGGGCCAGCTCGGCCGCGTCCGCCTCGAAGCGCAGCCGCAGGCGCAGGCCGGTAGGCTGCTTCTCGGCGGCCACGCTGGCCAGGCTGGCGGCCAGCAGCGTCCCCACCTGGCCGCCGAAAACCGCGGCGAAGAGCTGGCTGCCCAGGTCGGTCAGGCTGGTTGTGGCGCCGGGGTCGTCGGCCGCGCCGATGTTGCGGGTCGCGCCGCGGGCCAGCCCCTCCAGGCGCGGGAGCGCATCGGCGGCGAAGGGTGGGTCGAAGAGGACGCTCTCCTCCCCCGCCGGCGAGTCCACGACGATGGCCTTGTAGCGCGCGCCGGCGCGGGTGAGGAGGAGGTCGAAGTTGTGGTAGGTGGTGAGGGTCATGGGTGGGCCTCGTCTTCTGTGTGCGCCGGCGTCAGGCTGTGATCGTCGCCTCCGCCGGCCGCAACACCGTCGTCGCTACCTCCAGGGTCGTCCAGTCAGCGAAGGTCTCGTCGCCGCCCGGCGCGGCGCCGAAGTCGCGGGTGTGAACGCGCGCCATCAGACGGTTGAGGGTGTTGAGGCGGCCTGGCATGGCGCGCATGACGGGCGTCACCTTCACCGGCAATTCGCTCTGTTGCAGCAGCGTCGCGTCCGCCTCTTCCGTGCTGACGATCAGCTTGATGATGTCGTGCAGTTCGGTCACGCCCTGGCGCCACAGATCGTCGGGGATGAACAGGTCGAGGGTCTTGCGCAGTTGGCCGCGCACCAGCACCGTCGCCCACGCCTCCTGGCCGGGATCCAGCCAGACGCCGCCGCGCGGCAACAGGCCGGCGTAGATGCTGTATTTCTCCGTCAGGTCCAGCAACATGCAGAACAGGCGCCGGTCATCTGTCGTGTTGGTCAGGCGCAGCTGCAGCCGCGGCCAGCGCCAGCCGCCGTCCACCTGTTCGTAGGCCAGGCGCAGCCCGGACGACGCTTCCAGAAGCTCCGTGGCGCCATCCGCGCCGACGCGGAAGATGTCCAGCCGCACGGCGTCGCGCGGCAACAGCGTGGCCGGGTTGACCAGCCGCGCCGCGCTGACCCAGCGCGCGATGTGTTCCAGCCGCTGGGCCGCCACCAGTGCGCCCTCCGCGGCAAGGCCAGGTGTCTCGACGGCCAGGTTTTTGGCGTCGGTTGTCCGGCGAATGCTGGTGCGCCCCGCGGCTGCATCGGCCAGGAGACGGTACTCGGCGCCGGCCGCCTGCGCGCGCTCGCACACCAGCAGCGACGGCGCGCCCGGCCCGTTGATGTTGTCCAGCGCCTCGCGCACCAACGCCAGGGCAGCCGCATCCCCCTCGAACGCCACCGTCAGCGGCGGCAGCGGGACGGAGGTCACGACCGCCTTGTAGGTGGTGTGCGTGTTCAGCGGCGCGCGGTCGAAGCGCAGCGGCGCGACCAGGCTGTAACCGGGCGAAACCTGGGTTACGCTGGCCTGGCCCGCGGCAGCGTCCAGGCTGCGCAAGGCGGCAGCGTCGGCGTCGAAAGGAAAGAAGGCCAGCCGCGTCGTCTCGCCGCCTTCGACCGGCTGCGGAATGCCATGCACCGCGCCGGCGTCCACCATCCAGCCCAGCTCCTTGTCGGCCCGAAGGGTGAACATGGCCGGAGCAGCCAGGATGGCGCCGCCCAGAAAGGGCTGCTCCAGGTCGGCCGGCTCGCTGGCCTCCAGTTGCGGATGCTGGTTGCTCACCCGCGACTGCACCAGGGCGTTGACGCGCGTCAGCAGGTCGCGATAGCTGAGGGACGCGCCGGTTTGCTGCAAGGTGTCTTGCAGGTAGTAGGAGAACGCGCCGCGACGCTCCAGGCCGTTGGGTCCAGGGAAGAGGGTTTCCTTGGCAGTCTGTTCCGGCCGGCAGGCAGCCAGCAGGATGTGGCGGCCGGAGGCGATGGCCGCCCAGGGCGTGGCCGGGCTGGCTGCGCTGGCCGGCTGGCCGTGCAACTGCGCCGCCTGCTGCGGCGTCACGATGTAGCTGGCGATGGGCCGGGTGCGCGTGTCGGCCCGCTCCTGACGGACCGTGATATCCTCGGCGTCACGCGTGCCGGAGCCGGAGTGGCAGCAGTCCAGGATCACCGCGCAGTGCGGGCCGTTGGCCGCCGTTTCGGCGATGAGCTGCGCCAGTTCCTTGTCAGCCAGGTCCCAGCCGCCGGGCGCGCGGCTGTCGTGACAGACCAGCGTTTCGTTGAGATGGTCCGGCTCGAAGTCCCAGAACTCCGGCGGCGCGTTTTCCTGCGAGCCGTGGCCGGCGTAGCAGAAGAGCGCCACGTCGCCCGGGCCAGCCTGGCCCAGATGTGCGCGCCAGGCGTCGATGATCCCCTGGCGGGTGGCCTGCCCGTTGGTCAGCAGCAGCGGATTGAAGCGGTCGCTGCCGCCGGCCAGCCGGGTCGTCAGCAGGTCATGCAGGCGGGTCACGTCGTTGACGCAGCCGCGCAACGAGTTGACGCTGCCCAGGTAGTCGTCGATGCCGACGAAGAGTGCGTAGATGGTGCGGGGCATGGTTGCGGGCTCCCTGTTAGTTAGTGCGATAGTTTGTTGGTGCGATGGTGCGGTGGTGCGGCTGTGTGGCGACGCTGGAGAGGCTGGGGCGCTGCGGAGTTCGCATCGGTGAATGCGAACTCCGCAGCAATGACGGTTACAGGCTGAGGGTGACGTTGCCGTCCGTGTCGGTCTGCGCCATCCAGCCGTTGAGGGAGCGTCCGTCGTTGGTCACCAGGCTGACGGGCCACCAACGCAGACGGTCGCGCTCGACCATTGTCCCGGTGACGGCGACCTGGCCGCGCTGGGGCATCTTATAGATCTCGGCCTCGCCGATGCCTGGCCCAGCGCGCAGCCGCAGTCCCGCCACGGCAAATGCCTTCTGGCCGCTGGCCAGTTTGCTGGTCGGAACCGGCACATCGCGTGTCTCGCCTGCCAGCTTGTCTGCCCAGGAGCGCAACAGCCCGGTGACGTCGTTCCAGTCGTTGTTGTGCTCCTTCTGGTCGATTCCCAAATCGTTGTCGCCGTCCTTGTTGTCGTGTCCAGCCATAAACCCCCACGGCATATAGCCGGCGGCGCGGGTTCCGTCGCCGCCCATCAGGTGCTCCAGCTCGCGGGCGTACAGATCGCGCCGGTTCTGGCCGGGCGCCTTGAAGCCTGCCTCCTCCACCAGCAGCGGCTTGTTCCAGCGAACCGCCAGGCCGTGGTCATCCTCCCGACTGGGGGTCTGGTTTTCCTGGTCTGGGTTGGTGTTGGGATCCTCGTCGCCGTGATAGGCATGATTGGTGATGAAGTCGATGTTGCTTGAGCTGTAGAGCTTATCGCGCAGGTCTTGTCTGCCCTCCATGAACGCGTGGCGGGTGCTGATCATGCCGGTGCTGATCATGTGGTTGGGATCCCAGGCGCGCATCTTGGCAGCCATATCCAGCATGAAGTTCACCAGAAGATCGGGACGCTCCTGAGCCTTGAGTTCATTGCCGATGTTCCAGGCCATGATCGTTGGCTCGCCTCTGAAAGTCTTCAGAATACCCTCGACGAAATGGACGTAGGATCTCTTATATCCGTCCTGAAACCAGTCGGGGGCCAACAGGTCGTGATCGTCCTGCCTGAACGTATAGGCGCCCTTGTTTTCCGGGCCAAAGCCCGAATCGCCGGGTACGTTGAATCCAACGTCGCCGTAGAGGTTGGTCAATGCCACGATCAGGTACATCTCCCGGTACTCGCTCTTCATCAGCTCGATGGTTCGGCGGAGGCGGTTCTTGATCTCGTCTACCGAGAGATCGCGATGCGGCAGGAAGATGCGAATCACCCGGGCGCCGATGTCGCGCGCGGCGTTTAGTTGCTGACGGGCGTTGGCATGCGGCAGGATCGACGTTTCATAATGGACCAGGCCGCGCAGGTTGACGCCGATGAAGCGGAAGGAGCGGCCGCCGATGTGGAAAAGTCGGCCAGCAGGGCGCACAAATGTGTCGCCACGCGTGACCTCGATTTCCAACAGTTGGAGCTCGAAAGCGACGGCCTGGTCGCCGGAGATCGTGATCGGCTGCGATAGCCGTTGGTAGCCGTCGGCGGCGATCTCAAGCCGGTAGCTGCCGGCCGGCAAGTCATCGAACACGAAGCCGCCGGTGGGGTTGGCATAGGCGACCCGAATGAAGTCGTGACGCCCCGGGTTCTGCGGCAGGTTGTACGTCTGACCAGCTTCGAAGCGGCCGCCGCTGGCGGCCAACTGCGGGTTGTGGCGCATCACCTGGTCGTCGAACGCCTTCCAGTCCAACCCCACGACCTTGCCCTGCACGAAAAGACGCCAACAGTCCCAGCGGCTGCCGGCGAAGCCGGCCAGCGGCCGGTCCCAGGCTAGCACCGGCGCCGCGCTGCGTGTGTCAGCAAAGGTCCGGTTCTCGGGAAAGGCGTAGATTTCGTCCGCCCGCAACTCGTCATCGGACAGGCGCAGCGACGGGTTGTAGCGCGGCGCCAGCACGCGGAAGTCCTCCCAGGCGATAGCAGCGACCTCGCGCGCCACGAACCTCTGCCAGGCATTCCAAAGGGTGCCCGACCATCCTGTGACCGCCCGGGTCCAGGTGATCGTGCCCGGCAAGTCTGCCACGGCGCGCGGGTCGCTGCCCAGAGTTGCCAGGTCGCCAGCCAGGCTGACGCGGGCGCCCAACACCGGTTCCCCAAAGCTCGTAATCGTTCCAAGTAGCCGATGGGTCATGATTTGTACCTCCATGCCTTTCGCGTCTCCGCGGCGAAGTGGTTTACCCTACCAATCGTTCAGCCACCCAGTCCATCAGGCGAATCGGGTTGCCGTTGTTGTCGTCGCCAGTCAGGCGGAAGGACTTCCACTTGTCGGTCCAGCCGACCTGGTAGAGACAGGCCCCCAGAACCGAGCTCTCCTGCAAGAGCAAGCCGTTGTACCACTGCAACGAAGTCCAGTAGTCCTCCTGCGTCTGCGGCTCGACCTCTGTCAGCCAGCCCACGTCGCCGGCGCCGTCGCCGCTGTGCAGATGGGCGCGCGCCAGGCCAGCCTCGGTGATGATGGCCTTGAAGCGGTCGCCGTGCCGGGCGCGGATGCCCTGCATGATGGCCGGGAAGAGGCCGGCGTCGGTCTTGGTCGGTCGGGCGGTCAACTGCGCCGCCATGGCCGGCCAGCCATACTCGTGGAAGCCGAGGTAGGTGTACTCCCGCAGCGTCTCCGGGTAGAGGTCGAGGTACTGCTGGGCGGTCTTGAAATTGCCGGCGCCGAAGTTGAAGGCCACCGCCTCGACGCCCGGCACGTGCTCACGCAGCCGCCGGCGAAAGGCCACCTGCATGATGTCGTAGCGGCGATGCTTCTCGCGGTTCTCGGCGTGCCAGGCGGCGTTCTGCTGGGCGGCGCCTTCCCAGGACGGGCCTTCGATGGGCTCGTTGAGGCTCATCCAGGCATCCACCAACAGCCGGCCCGATGGTTCATTGGGGAAGCGCTTCAACAGAAAGCTGCGGTCGTAGTCGAAAATCCGATCGGCCAGCCGCCGGCCGGCGGCCTCAGGGTCCGGATCGTTCAACAGGTCGTTCTGTTCCGGGCCGCTCATTCCCAAACGGCCGACCACAAAGGTGTCCGGTGAGCGCCATTCGCGCATCTGGGTCAACAGCGTGTCGTTCTTGAACTCCAGATGGATCACAGCCACGGGGGGCTTGATGCGCTGAAACAGATTCCACAGGCCGTAGTCGTCTTGGGAGGAATGCAGATAGAAACCGAGTTTGTTGGGCATGGGTTGTGCTCCTTGCTGCTGGATGCATGAAATCTGGCGTCAGAGATGCCAAAGACGCCGGCCATCTGTCGCCTGTAAGATCTAAAGTTGCCAAGCTGTCGCAATGCGCAGGACTGGCAGTGCTGTTCCGTCGCGCAACATCGTTCCGCGCAGTGGGCTACCTCGTCAGCCAACCAGCACTGCCAGTCCTCTCCCAGCGGCTACCGCCTCAGCAGCTCCGCCACCGTCGCCGCGTCGAACACATCGGCCGCCGGCTCGCCGGCCCGCAGCCGGGCCGCCCACCTGGCGCGCTGTTGGCGTTGGTAGGAGTCGTCTCCGTTCCCGGCGAAGTACTCGAAGTCGTCAATGGCCCCTTCCACCTCGCCGGTCAGCGCGCGCGCCAGTCCACGCGTGTCACGGTAAGCGGCCAGCGTCGCGGGATCAAGCTTTGCCGATGCGTCCGGCAACGTTTCGCAGATCTCGATCACAGCGACGGCAGCGCCGCGCAGCGCGCCGAACCAGCAGAGCGCGTTGCGGGCGTCGGCTGTGAACTGGACTCCGCCGCCGGCCGCACCCCAGCGATACAGATCCAGCGCCGCGTCGACCGCGCCGTAGCCGGCGAAAGACCTGAGCGATCGCGACGCGAGGTCGTTCAGGTCTGCGGCGTTGGGCGCCTCAACCAGCGTGGCCGTCATGGCGTCCAGGCCGCTGTCGGCCACATCTCGCGGCAGAAGGAAGTAGTCGCCGTCCTGCGGCAGCAGCGCGGTCAGCCGCGGTCCGTAGTCGTTGCTGGCCAGCGTCGCGCCGCCGGAGGTCGCCAGTTCCAGGGATGGCCAGCTTCCATCGCCGCCGTCGGCAATCTCCACGGTCAGCGCCTGGCCGGCCCGCCCTGACACCCTCCAGGCGCGGTCGGCCACGACCTCGACGGACGAACCGTCCAGCGGCAGGGGTGAGGGGATCAGCTCAGCGGCGGCAAGAGTAAACGCCCCTGAGCCGCCCCAGCGATCTGCCTGCACCAGATAGCCGGGACTGTCAGGCAGCACCAGCGTCAGCGCCGAGTTGCGGCCAACGCCGGCGTCGTCGTCCGAGGCGATCTCCTGGCCGTCGGGTTTAAGCAGTCGCACCAGGGGATCCAGGTCGGAGTCGCCCACTGCGTCGAGCGTGATCTGAACGAGCTGGCCGGGCGCGGCATCCAGCGTCCAGAAGGCAAGCTGGTCAGTGGCGGATTCCGTCCGGTCGCCGATCGAAAGAATGCCTGGTTCAATCTGATCGGCGCGCAGCCGATACGGCGCATCGGCCGCAACTCCGCTCACGCGCAGGTAGTAGCGCTCCGCTGAGGGGGGAATCAACCAATCGATGACGGTTGCTCCGCTCTCCGGGTCACTAACAGCCGATTTCACCAGTGCGCCCCGGCCGGACAAGAGTTCCAGAACTGGCTGGTTAACCGTGTCCGACGTCACCAGGCTCACACGGATGATCTGGCCGGGCGCGGCATCCAGCGCCCACACAGCAGGATCATCGAAGAGCTCGGCCTGGTCGAAGACTAGCGGCCTGGCCTCCAGTGAATTGAGCGTCACGGAGAACGAGCCGCTGCCGTACAGCCCAGCAGTCACCAGGTACAGGTCATCGGCCGGCAGCACCAGTGGATCGATGCGCCCCCCGACATCGCTGCTCACGAAGGCGGAGCTCGGAGACCAGGAAGTATCGCCGACCCGCGCCAGCGTCATGGTGGGACCGAGTTCCGGCCGATTGGTCGTCATGTCCAGCGACACGATCTGGCCAGCCGTGCCCGCGAACAGCCAGACCTCCTGAGAACCTGTGCCGCCGAAGGCAGGCGTTCCAGCCTGCAGGGTCGGCAGGTCCCGCGTCTCGACCGTCAGCCGGTAGGCGCCGTTTCCGCTCCATGCCTTGGGAATGATGCGATACAAGCCGTCCTTCGGCAACGCGGTTTCGATGCGCGAGTTGAGTGTGCCGCCGAAGTCGTCGTTGATGGCAACAACGTTCCCGTCAGGCCCCTGGAGTTCCAGAATGGCATCGAACCTATCGGAGAGCGCCTCCATCGAGATCGTCACGCCCTGGCCCCGCTTCCCCTCGATGTACCAGGGTGCGCCCGGACTTTCGCGCAGAATCGCCTCCAGCGAGGCGCCCGAGGCCAGCAAACCAGGCGCACCACGCTGGCGCCAGACCGTACACGCCTCTTCCATTCGCTGCCCGTCGCAAAGCTTCAGAAAGTCGGCGCCCAGCCGGTCATCCAGGTTCACCGACCAGCGTTCCAGGCTTTGACTGACCGTCTGCAGCGTTTGCAACGCCTGCTGAGGCTCGCTTGCGATCTTGTTCTCCGCGTCCAGCAGTTGCATGGCCGTCGCCTGCGCCTCGTCCAGCGGAATCTCTGGCTGGCCTTCGCCTTGCAGCAGCGCATTGGCCTCTGTGAAACACTCTGCCGCCGCCTGATTGCGCTCGTCGCTGGAGTTCCCTGCCAGATGTTCGAGCGCCTGCTGCAACAGAATGGCGACGGCGTCCGGCAGGCGCGGCGGTTCGCCCAGGTCCTGGGCAAGCTGCTGCAACTGGCGCCATCCTTCCTGGGTTCCCTGCGGCGCACAGTCGTTTAGCTCTTCGGCCGCCAGGTCGATTCTGGGCTGAACCGCGGTCCGATGAACCTCGTACCGGTCGCAGGTCTTGGCGTATTCGTCCAGGCCGCGGCCAGGATAGGCCTCGCGCCACTCGTCGGCCGTCATGTTGCGGCCGGCGCGCTGGCAGACCAGTTGAGGCCAGTCGTCGATGGTGTTGAAATTCATGCGTACCAGATTGTTTCCGGCTGCAGTCCAGAGCTGGCCGCTTCGTTCATCGAAGGCCAGGTCTTGAACGGTCCCGTTCACCCGAATGGGCAGGCCAAGGGGAGTGGTTGATTCCCGATCCCAGATCTGAAGCTCAGAACAAGCTGCGGGACCATCATTGGGCTGGCAGGCTGAGGCTGAAGCAAGCCACTGGCCGTCGCGAACGAGGGCAATGGCCTGGCCCGACCCGCCCCATGTTAGTGGTCGCCAGTCGGCGTCAATAGGTGTCGAATCCACCCAGCTCCAGGCGCGATAGTCACCCATCTGGTACAGGGCGATCAGATCCTTCCCGTCCGGGCTGAACAACAGATCGACAATGAAATCATCCGTATCCGTGTCAGGGTTCAATCGTCTGGGTGTCGGCTCGCTGGCAGGCAGGTTCCAGAGCAAGAGATCGCCATTTCTGTCCGCCGACACCAGCTGGCTCAGTCGGGGATGAAAGGCCAACGCCGAGATGCTGGCGCGGTGGTCTTCCAGCCGCAGGATCCGGAGAAACTCGTCGTCACCGGCGACAGAGACAACATCGACTCGCCAGTTCTCGCAGACCAACGCCGGTTGGCTGGAAGAATCCTTCGACGAACTGTCTTTGTCGCCGGGATTGGGTTTGGTTTGGATCTCCTCGCAGCCGCCGGCTGCGATCAGCGTCCCGTCGGCGTTCATGGCAAGCGCTGTGATGCGCGACAAAGTCGTTGAGATCGACCGGGTCAACCATCTGCCAGACGGCGCGCCCTCTTCTGCCTGCGCGATCACCACCTTGCCGTCGTCGACCGCTGCGACGGTGGATCCGTCGGCGCTGACGGTCAGCGTCAGCGCGTCCGTGAAGGGCAGGGCCAGCGTCTCACTGAAGACAAGCGTCTCCGCTGCATCGGGCTGCCAGCCGTCGCTGTGGCGATAGGCCGCGTCCAACGCCTTGATGCTGGCGCCTACCGCCTCCAGCGTCGGCGAGATGACCATCGCGTCCCGGCTGAGCAACAAGGCAAACACGCGCTGTTCCGCCGACGACTCCAGAGCCAGCCGCGAGACGATGCGCGCCAGAGTGACCGATTGCAGCTTATCCTGTGCGGCATTGGCCCGGTCGGCCTCGGCGTTGGCCCGGGTGGTTTCGACTTTCAGAGTCTGGTTGAGCGAGATCAACTGGGTTCGAGAGATTTCCAGAGAGTCCGTCTTCGCAGTGAGCAGCTTGTTCGTCTCAACCACCAATTTTCTTTCGGCATCAAACTGCAACGCCAACCAAATCGCCGTCAGCAACAACAGCGTGATGACGCCGGCCAGCGCCGCCAATGCAATTCGCTGCCGCTCCAAGTCCTTGGCGGTGCGCGCCTCCAGATTGGCGCGCTCGGTCTCGGCCGCCGCCTGCCGACGCAGCGCCTCGGCCGCCTGCGCTTCCAGGTTGGCGCGCTTTCGCTCCTCCTCCGCCTGCACGCGCAGCGCGCCCAGCGCCGCCTCCTGGTCGCGCTTCTCCTGCGCCTCCTTGGACGCCTCCAG
>Ga0209605_1001184_pt1 | contig 30270 bp, 25 predicted proteins | sample AD_UKC035_MetaG_FD_184408 | JGI IMG/M metagenome (GOLD analysis project Ga0209605, IMG submission 184408) | Active sludge microbial communities of municipal wastewater-treating anaerobic digesters from USA - AD_UKC035_MetaG (SPAdes) (version 2) | ecosystem: Engineered > Bioreactor > Anaerobic >...
AGGCTTCAGCCGGGTCTGCGCCGCGGAGTCGAGGCAACACCCCGCGGAGTCGAGGCAACACCCCACGGAGTCGAGGCTTCAGCCGGGTCTGCGCCGCGGAGTCGAGGCAACACCCCACGGAGTCGAGGCTTCAGCCGGGGTCTGCGCACATCGAACGCGCCCTGCATCTTGGCGCTGATGTCCAACTACGCTATAATCGCGCCGTCGGGCTTTCACCCCACCGGAGTCGAGGCTTTAGCCGGATTCCGCGCCGTACCCGGCTAAAGCCTCGACTCCAAGCCGTCGTTACGACCTGCCAACACCACCCAGTCGCCCGACTGATCCCGCCCAGCGCACATAGCTGGGGAGACCGATCCCGCGATCACCGCCGTCCATGCCCGAACAGCCCCTCATCACCAGCCGCCACAACCCGCGCATCATGGCCGCGCGCCAGCTTGGCGAGCGCAAACAGCGCCAGCAGCAGGGCCGCTTTCTGGTGGAAGGGGTCAAGCTGTTGGAGATGGCGCTGCGCACCCCGGCTCAGCCGCGCGAGGCCTTCGTCTGCCATCAACAGCTTGCACCCGCCGCCGCGCCGCTGCTGGAACGGCTACACGCTGCCGGCGCTCAGATCCACGCCGTTTCTCCGGCCGTGATGCAGGCGCTGGCCATGCGGGAAGCGGCCGAAGGGCTGGTCGTCACCTTCGAGCTGTGGGAAGCCGGCCTGGACGAGCTGCCCGTGGCTGACCGGTCCCTGCTCCTGGTCTTGGATCGCCTGCAGGATCCGGGCAACCTGGGTACGCTCCTGCGCACGGCCGACGCAGTGGGCGCCGCGGGCGTCGCGCTGATCGAGCCCTGCGCCGACCCCTTCGACCCCAAGGTGGTGCGCGGCAGCATGGGATCGCTCTTCCACCTGCCGCTGGCGCGCACCGGCGACGTGGCCAGCCTTTTCGCCCACCTGCGCGCCCGCGGGCTGCGCATCGTCGCGGCCGACGCGCACCAGGGTGTGGACTGGGGCCAGGGGCTGTGGCAAGGCCCCGTGGCGCTGGTCCTCGGCAACGAGGCACGCGGCCTGTCGCCAGACGTCACCCCCCACATCGACGCCTGGGCGCGCCTGCCCATCGTCGGCCAGGCCGAGTCGCTCAACGTAGCCGTGGCCGGCGGGGTGTTGATGTACGCGTGGCTGCGTGATGCGTAACCGGAATTGCGGGATGAGTCTCTGGGTTGCGTGGGGCGTAACACGTAACTCGTAACCGGAATTGCGGGATGAGTCTCTGGGTTGCGTGAGGCGTGATGCGTAATGCGTGATGCGTAATGCGTAACCGGAATTGCGGGATGAGTCTCTGGGTTGCGTGAGGCGTGATGCGTAATGCGTGATGCGTAATGCGTAACCGGAATTGCGGGATGTGTCTCTGGGTTGCGTGAGGCGTGATGCGTAATGCGTGATGCGTAACCGGAATTGCGGGATGTGTCTCTGGGTTGCGTGAGGCGTGATGCGTAATGCGTGATGCGTAATGCGTAACCGGAATTGCGGGATGTGTCTCTGGGTTGCGTGGGGCGTTACACGTAACCCGTAACACGTAACCCGTAACTCGCAACTCGCAACCGCAATTGCAGAAAGACTCTCCGGGTTACGCATTACGCATTACGAGTTACGTGCCACATATTCGAGAGCAGTTACTACTTCTTACAAGGATTCTCCCATGCCTACCCTCACCCTTGACGCTTTTTCCCGTCGCTCCAATGTGCTGGCGCGGCGGGGTATGGTGGCCACCAGCCAGCCGCTGGCGGCCATGGCCGGACTGCGCATGTTGCTGGAGGGGGGCAACGCGGCCGATGCAGCCGTGGCCACCGCCGCGGCCCTGGCTGTGGTCGAACCCATGTCCACCGGCGTCGGCGGCGACGCGTTCGCCTTGTTCTACGACGCGGCCGCGGCCCCACAACAGCGCATCAGCGCGCTCAACGGCAGCGGCCGCGCGCCGGCCGGGCTGCGGCTGGAGGATCTGCGCCGCGCCGGCCTGGCCGAGATCGACCTGGAGAGCCCACACAGCGTCACCACACCGGGAACGGTGGCCGCCTGGGCGGATTTGCTGGCGCGCCATGGGACCATGCCGCTGAGCGCGGTGCTGCAGCCGGCCATCGACTATGCCCGCGACGGCTTTCCGGTCAGCGAGCTGATCGCGGCCAGTTGGCAGCGCGGCGAGGCCAGGTTGCGCCGGCTGCCCTCAGGGCTGGAGCTGCTGCCAGGGGGCCGCGCCCCGCGCATGGGCCAGGTGGTGCAGTTGCCCGAGCTGGCCCGCACCCTGCAAGCCATCGCCGACGGCGGCGCGGCGGCCTTCTATCAGGGCGAGACCGGCCGGCGCATCGCGGCTTTCGTGCAGGAACAGGGAGGCTGCCTGACGCCGGCCGACCTGGCCAGCCACCGCTCCACCTGGGATCAGCCCATCGCCATCGACTACCGCGGGCTGCGGGTGTGGGAGTGTCCGCCCAACGGCCAGGGCCTGGCCGCGCTGCTGGCGCTGGGCATCGTCGCCCAGGATGACCTGACCGCGGCCGCGGCGGCCGAACGCTGGCACCTGCTGATCGAGGCCATGCGTCTGGCCTGGGCCGACGCGCGGCGCTGGGTGGCCGACCCGGCCTTCGTCGATCTGCCGCTGGCCGAGCTGCTCTCCACCCCCTATCTGGCCGGCCGGCGCAGCCAGATCGACCCGCGCCGGGCCAACCTAGCCCCGGCCAGTGGGCTACCCAACGCCGAGCGCCGGCCGGTCCAGCCTGCCCCGCGCTCCGATACCGTCTACCTGAGCGTGGTGGATGGCCAGGGCAACGCCTGCTCCTTCATCAACAGCCTTTATCACGGCTTTGGCAGTGGGCTGGTGGCGCCGGGGACCGGCGTGGCCCTGCAAAACCGCGGCGCGCTCTTCAGCCTGGATCCAGATCATCCCAACCGGCTGGAGCCGGGCAAGCGGCCCTACCACACCATCATCCCGGCCCTGGCCACGCAGGGCGACGAGCTGTGGGCCTGCTTTGGCGTCATGGGCGGCTTCATGCAGCCGCAAGGCCACTTGCAGGTGCTGGTCAACCTGCTGGATCTGGCCATGTCGCCCCAGGAGGCGCTGGACGCGCCCCGCTTCTGCCTGCCGGATGGGGAGCCGGGCGGGCCGGTGGCGGTGGAGGCCGGCGCCGGGGAGGCGTTGATCGCCGCGCTGCGGGCCAAAGGCCATGATGTGACGGTGATGGCTGGCATGGAGCGGACCCTCTTCGGCGTCGGCCAGGTGATTCTCCGCGCGGCCGGCAGCGGCGTGCTGACCGCCGGCAGCGATCCGCGGCGCGATGGCTGCGCGCTGGGCTGGTGAGCATGGCTGGAAACCTTTGGGATCAATTGCTGGCCTGGGCGCAAGAAGCGCCGCTGTGGCTCGAACGCATCCTGACGATCGCGTTCTTCTTCTTTGTCGCCTGGGTGGTCTACCGGCTGGCCCCGCGGCTGGCCCGGCGCGGCGCACGCTTGCAGCGCACCGGCGCGGCCAGCGCACGCACACGGCCAGAACGGCTGGCCACGCTGAGCGGCCTGATCTCCAGCGCCATCACGGTGCTGGCCTTCGTGGTTGCCGTCGTCCTCAGCCTCAGCCTCTTCGTAGACAACAACACGCTGATCTGGGTGATCGGCCTCTTCAGCGCGGCCTTTGGCCTGGGCGCCCGCAACCTGGTCAACGACTTCGTCAGCGGGGTCAGCCTGATCTTTGCCGACGACTACGCCGTGGGCGAGAAGGTGGAGGTGGTGGGCATCGAAGGTGTGGTCGAGGCGGTCAACGTGCGCACCACCCTGCTGCGCGCGCCCACCGGCGAGCTGTTCGTGGTGCCCAACGGCGATGTGCGCCTGATCCGCAACTTCAGCCGCGGCCGTTTCTCCACCGTCACGGTCGTCGTCAAGATCGGCGGCGCGCAGGTGGGGCGGGCGCTGCCGCTGCTGGAAGCGTTGGGCAAAGAAGCTGTGGCGCTCCTGCCCAACCTGCTGGAGCCGTGGCAGGTCATCAGCGAGATGGGGGTCATTGGCCAGACCACCGAGCTGAAGCTGGTGGCCAAGGCGCGTTTCGGCGCCGCGGCCGAGATGCGCCCGCGGCTGCTGGCGCTGCTGCACGAGCGCCTGTCAGAGGCAGAGATCGAACTGGAAAGTTAGCCTTTGTCCGCAACCAACCCTGGTTTGACGCCAGAGTTCTCATTTGCACCATGCTTCCGACCATGCCACAGACAGCCCCATCCCCGCCCTCCCCGGCCGATCGCGCCGGCGGCGCGGCGTTCCTGCGCTTCGAGAAGCTGTCCAAGAGCTACCAGGAGGGGGAACGCACCCGCGTGGTGCTGCACGAGGCCGACGCCCAGTTCGCCCGCGGCGAGTTTGCCGCCATCCTGGGCCGCAGCGGCAGCGGCAAGAGCACCCTGCTCAATCTGATCAGCGGCATCGATCGGGCGGACAGCGGCCGGCTTTGGCTGGATGGCCAGGAGCTCAGCGCGTTGGATGACCGCCAGCGCACCCTCTTCCGCCGCCGTCACATCGGCTTCGTCTTCCAGTTCTTCAATCTGATCTCAACGCTGACGGTGTGGGAGAACGTGACGCTGCCCCTGGAGTTGAACGGCGCCGCCGCTGCGGAGATCCGCCAACGGGCCGAGCCGCTGCTGGCGGCCGTCGGCCTGCTGGACCGCCGCCAGACCTTCCCCGACCGGCTTTCCGGCGGCGAGCAGCAGCGGGTGGCCCTGGCCCGCGCCCTGGTGCATGATCCCCTGCTGGTGCTGGCCGATGAGCCGACCGGCAACCTGGACGAGACCACCGGCAAGAGCATTCTGGAACTGCTGGACCGCCTGACCCGCCAGGCAGGCAAGAACCTGATCATGGTCACCCACAGCGCGGACGCGGCAAGCCACGCCGATCGCGTGCTGCACCTGAGGGATGGGAAGCTGACGTGAGGCGCATCCCCCACTGCGTGATGCGTGGCCCGGGACAATTCACTTGACAGAACGCATCAACAAGGCATAATTACCCCATCGATCGGCCTTGTACGCTGTAAGTTCCCTGGCCTGAACATGGACCTGCTGCATTTGCGTGACTTCGACATCGAGATCGGTCCGGCGGGGGCAGATGGCCGCTACCCGACGGCGGCGCTCAACTCCCCATCGGGCCAGGCGCGCGCGGCGATGACTTTCCCCTGGGCAGCCGCTGACCTGGAGGCGCGGTTGGCGGCGCTGGAAAATGCCGTGCTGGACGGCGGCGCAGCAGCTCAGGACGCGCAACGCTTTGGCAGCCAGCTCTTCGACGCCCTGCTGGCCGGCGAGGTGCGCACCGTCTACGACCGCAGCCGTCAGGCTGTGGCTGCCAGCGGCGAGGGCCTGCGCCTCAAGCTGCGGGTCAACGCGCCCGACCTGGCCACCGTGCCCTGGGAATTTCTCTTCGACCCGCGCGCCGGCGAATTTCTGGCGCTTTCCCGTCTCACCCCCATCGTTCGCTACCTGGAGCTGCCGCTGGGCGAGCAGACGCTGGCCGTCAAGCCGCCCTTGCGGATCCTGGGCATGGTCGCGGGGCCGACGGACGCGCCGGCGCTGGATGTGGCGCGGGAGAAGGCTCGCCTGGAGCAGGCCATACAGCCGCTGCAGGCCGCGGGCAAGGTCGAGCTGACCTGGCTCGAAGGCCAGGGCTGGCGCGATCTGCAAGCGGCCATGCAGGCTGGCCCCTGGCACATCTTCCATTTCGTCGGCCACGCCGCCTTCGACCCGCGCGAGGAGGCAGGTATCCTGCTGCTGGCCGACGACGCCGGTCGTGCGACGCCGGTCAACGTCAGCCAGTTGGGCGGGCTGCTCTCGGACCATCGCACCCTGCGCCTGGCCGTGCTCAATGCCTGCGAGGGGGCCAAGGGCAGCGAGCAGAGCCGCTTCTCCAGCATCGCGGCTGGCCTGGTGCGCCGCGGGCTGCCGGCTGTGCTGGCCATGCAGTATGAGATCAGCGACCGCGCCGCCATCGAGTTCACCACCAGCTTTTACGGCGCGCTGGCGGCCGGCCTGCCCATCGATGCCGCCACCTCCGAAGCCCGCAAGGCCATCGACCTGGCGCTGGGCAGTTCGCTGGAGTGGGGCACGCCGCTGCTGATCATGCGCACCCCCGACGGCGTCTTGTGGGATGTGCGCCAGCAACGCAGACTGCCCGCGCTGGCCATCGCCGGCGTGGCCGCGGCCGCGCTGTTGGTCGTCAGCCTGTTGGTCTGGATCGCGTTGCAGGTTCGTCCATCCAGCGGCCCGCCGCCGCCCATGCTGGGTGAGTTCAACATCGCAGTGGCCGACTTTGGGCTGATCGATCCCGCCACCGGCGCGGTCAATGAATCCCCGGCCGGGCAGGCGGCCAGCCGCTGGCTTTTCGATGGCTTGCAGAGCGAGCTGCAGGCCCGGGCCGGGCAGGTTCCGCTTGCCGAGAAGATCGAGCTGCGCCACGACGCCACCACTCCGCTCATACGCGGCGCCAACGCCGACGAGCGCGCGGCCGCGGCCGCGGAGCTGGCGCGCGCCATCAACGCCCACCTGGTGGTCTATGGCTATCTGACGCCGGGCGGAAACGCCAACGACCTGCAAATCGAGCTCTACGTCTCGCCCCAGGCCAGCGCCGATGAGCTGGGCGGGCTGGTGGGCGGCTACGCCTTGGGCAACGCGCTGCGCCTGCCCTTGAACTTCGACACCAGCGATCCACGGGCCAACATCACCATCAGCAACCAGCTTGCCCTGCGCTCGCGCATCCTGTTCTGGCTGACGCTGGCGCTGACGCAGGATCTGCTGGGAGCCAACGACCAGGCCCTGGCCACGCTGCAGCAGGCTGAGCAGGAACTGCAAGGGTGGCAGGACTCCGATGGCAAGGAACTGCTCTACTATCTTCAGGGCCGGGAACTCCTCTTCCTGGATGATCTGGACGGGGCGCAAGAGGCGTTGCAGCGCAGCCTGGCAGCCAATCCTGATTTCGCCCGCGCCGCCGTCGCCCTGGGCGGCGTAGACCTCAAGCGCGCCCATCAGATGCAGGACGACGCGGCCCGTCTGGCGCCGGACGCGCCCCTGGCGCGCGCCATCGAGGCGCAGCGCCGCGGCCTGGCGCTGGCCGAAACCGCTGGCGACGGCTACACCGCTGCCGTCGCGGCCACGGCCCTGGCCCAAAGCCTGGGGGTGCGCTGCATCGCGCATTTCAACGCGGGCCAACTGGCAGAAGCGGACGCTGCGTGCAACGAGGCCGCACAGCAGGCCAACGACGCCCTGGCTGTGTTGGGCGCGACCCAGGAGCAGCGTCTGCTGGCTCAGGCCTGGTTGGCGCAGGGGCTGGCGCACTATGGCCTGAATTTCGTCACAGCCGCGGCCGGCGACGCGGCCGGCGCGCGGGCCGAGACCACAGCCGCCATCGCGGCCTTTGAGCAGTGTATCACCCTGGGCGATGCGACCTTCTTCGACCAGGTGCTGGCCGAAAAGGTGATCGCCGCGGCCTGCCAGCCCAACTTGCAGGCCGCGCAGGCTCGCCTCGAACAACTGGAGGTTCCCTGATCATGTCCCTTCGCAATCTGACTATGGCGCTGTTGTTGGCCGGTTTGATGGCCGTTGCCGCGGCCTGCGGCCGACAGGCGACGCCCGACGTCAACCAGGCGGTGCAGACCGCTCTGGCTGAAACGCGCGCGGCCGAGGCGCAGATCGCCCAGGCGGTGGCCGCGACGCTGACTGCCAGCGCGCCGCAGGCCACCGCGGCGCCGGCCGCACAAGCCACCAACACGGCAGAATCGACCCCGACCAGCGCGCCGCAGCCCATCGCCACGCCGACCCCCGTGCGCGTCGCCATCAGCCCGGTGGACGGCGACGATGGCAATGACTTTCTGCGCGGCAGCAACGATGAGAACAATGGCCGCGTCATCTTGTTGCCCGGTCTCAGCCAGGCCGAGATCGACGACACCCCCACCTTCCGCGATTTCATCAACTTTCGCGTCGAGGTCTTCGACACGCGCGCTGGCCTCTATGACGGCGCTGGCATCGATCACGTTGCCTTCCGCATCATCGCCGACGACGGCCAGGGGGATGTGGTATGGGAGAAGGAGGAGCTCAACCCGGCCTTCTGCGTCTTCGGCGGCGACGATGCGGGGTGCTCCGCCATCGATCTGAGCGGAGGCGCCCAGTGGCCCGCGCCCTTCGCCGGGCAGATCAACAACAACGTCTACCTGGCCGAGATCGACATCGTCCCCGACCAGGGCGAGCCCACGCAGTGGCGCTGGCGTTTCTTCATCGACTCGCCTGACCTGGCCGCTGCCCAGCCGGAGGCCGCGCCCAACACCGCCCGCATCAACGACATCTGGATTCTGGACGGGCGCTACTTCGTCGATTTCGAGGCCTTCGGCTTCACGCCGCAGATGCCTGGCCAGCACCTGCACTTCTTCTTCGACAGCGTGCCGCTCCTACAGGCTGGCGCGCCTGGCAGCGGGCCATGGCAGATCTATCCGGCGGCCAACGGCCTGCCCGCCACCAACCCCTTTACCCTGCTCACCGTCGCCAACCGGCCCCCCAACGCCAACCAGATGTGCATCCTGGTGGCCAACGCCGATCACAGCGTCAACCAGGGGACAGGGAATTGTGTGGAACTTCCGTGACACGTAACCCGTAACCCGTAACCCGGAAAACGCGTCCGCCATCTTCCGGTTACGAGTTACGAGTTACGGAGTTACGAGTTACGAGTTACGGAGTTACACAGTTACGTTCCGCCCGGAAACGCGGGCGAGGCAGGCAAATGCCTGCCTCGCTTTGTTTTGCCAACGCGGGGGACGTCTGTGCGACGCCGGCCGCGTCTGGTTACGACTGGTTCAGGCCGCTGGCCACCAGCTCCACCAGGTCCTTGACCTCGATCCCCTGGTCGGCCTGCTTGGAGGCGTCGGTGAGCATGGTCAGGCAGAAGGGACAGCCCACGGCGATGGTCTTGACATCCAGCGCGGCCGCCTCCTCATAGCGCACCATGTTGACGGCCGCCTGGCCGTGTTCCTCTTCCTTCCACATCTGAGCGCCGCCGGCGCCGCAGCAGAAGCTCTGCTCGCCATGGCGCGGCATCTCGACGAAGCTGCCGTTGACGCCCTGCAAGGCCATGCGCGGGGCATCCACCACGCCGTTCATCCGGCCCAGATAGCAGGGATCGTGCAGGGTGATGCCGCCCTTGACCGCGCCGGCCATGGGCCGCAGCTTGCCCTTTTCCATCATCTCGGCCATGAACTGGGTGCTGTGGATCACCTCGTAGTTGCCGCCGTACTGATGATACTCCTTGCCCAAGGTGTGCATGCAGTGCGGGCAGGTGGTGACGATGCGTTTGGGCTTGTCGCCGGCCATGAACTCGTTCAGCACCTCGATGTTGGCCATGGCCATCTCGTAGAAGAGCGCCTCGTTGCCGGAGCGGCGGGCCGAGTCGCCGGTGCAGCTTTCCATCTCGCCCAACACCGCAAAGCTGACGCCGGTGGCCTGGAGGATCTCGGCGAAGGCGCGGGCCGTGCTCTGCGCCCGCATGTCGTAGGAGGGGGAGCAACCCACCCACCAGAGCAGCTCGAAGTCGGGGTTCTCCTCCACCGTGGGGATCTCCAGCCCATCGGCCCACTTCATGCGGTCGCGGCGGGCCAGGTTCCACGGGTTGCCGGAGCGCTCCATCCCCTTGTAGGCCGTCTGCAGCTCGTGGGGGAAGCTGTTCTCCATCATCATCTGATTGCGCCGCATGTACATGATGTCGAACATCGGCTCGTTGCCCACCGGGCAGACCTGGATGCAGGCGCCGCAGGCCGTGCAGGCCCACAGGGCCGACTCGCTGATCGCGAAATCCAACAGCGGATCGGTCGCGCCGCCGTTGGCGATGGCCGTGCTGTTGGCGTTGATGTACATGCGCTTGTTGATCTCCAGCGCGGAGGGGGAAAGCTCCTTGCCGGTGGTGTAGGCGGGGCAGACATCCTGGCAGCGGTTGCACATGATGCAGGAGTAGGCATCGAGGATGTGTTTCCAGGGCAGTTGCTCCAGCGTGGCCACGCCGAACTGCTCGATGCTCTCATCCTCCATGTCGATGCGCTCGAGCTCGCCGCGCGAGGTGCGCTGGGGGAAGAGCAGGAAGTTGACGCCCGACATCATCAGGTGGATGTGCTTGGTGTAGGGGAAATAGGGGATGAAGGCCAGGATCAGGCCCAGGGCGATCCACCAGGCGGCGTGTTGTGCGATCACCAGCGCGCCCTCGCCCATGCCGCCCCAGAGGCCGCTGACCATGCTGGCAAAGGGCTGCCAGGGGTCGGTGTGGCCGAGCACCAGTTGCTCCTGCGCCACCGTGAAGCTCTCGCCCAGGAAGCGGAAGCCAATGTGGCAGAGGATGAACAGGCCGACGATCAACGAGTCGCGGCGGATGCGGCCACCCTTGACCTGCTCGGTCAGCTTGACGTTCTCGTGGTAGTTCAGCACCTGCGACTTGAAGACGAAGCGGCGCAGCAGGAACCAGGTCATGGCCACCAGCGCGGCCACGCTGAGCACGTCGGCCACCAGGCGATAGATGTCGCCGATGGTCCCGGGGATGGTCCAGCCGGTGTAGCCGCGCACCACGTCCAGCGCGTTGACCAGGAAATAGAACATGAAGGCCCAGGCGATCAGCGCGTGCATGAAGGAGGCGCCGGGGCGGGCGCGCCAGGTGGGCAGCAGGGCGATCCACTGGACGGCCGCGTTCCACAGCCTGCGGGGCAGCTCCTTGATGGGAAAGTCGCCCTGGCCACGCTTGATGATCAAGTAGACCTTCTTGAAACCCTTGTAGCCGAAGTAGAGCGACGCCACCACGGCGAGCGCAAAGAGGATCATCTCGATCAGTGTGAGTTGAAATTCGACCATAGCGGGGCTCCTTCTGAGTGTGAGGACTGACGAGGCCACGACATCTGTCACGACCCTGCTAGAGTGTAGCGCAATTCGGCGCAGTTGACTATGATCTGCGTCATAGAACGGGGGCAATGCGGGCCATTTGTGGGGTATTATACAAGAGCAACACACATTTGACAAAGTTGTGACGCGGCGCGTCACGTGCATCCATCTGCACAGGGCGCGCGCCTTCCAGGGCGCAACTCCCCCGCCGCGAACTTTGGGAAAATCGGCCGCCAGCCGTACACTGTCCCCATGGAAAATCCCGCCCCGCCCGCCTACGTCTACATGGTGCGCTGCGCCGATGGCACCCTCTACACCGGCTGGACCACCGACGTGGCGCGTCGGGTGGCCGAGCACAACGCCGGCCGCGGCGCGGCCTACACCCGCCAGCGCGGCCCGGTGACGTTGGTCTACTGCGAGGCCCACCCCGACCGCTCCACGGCCATGCGCCGCGAGGAGCAGATCAAGCGGCGGGGACGGGCGTACAAGGAACGGCTGCTGCTGGGGCGCAGCCCATGCGGGGCCGCCGGGAAGTCCTGACGTGTGGCCCGCCCCTGTTATTGACCGGCCAGCGCGGGCGGCGTATAATGACCGGGACACCCGTGTGTCGCCAATTCACTGATCAGGAACCTTCCCTTGAACCCCTTTAGCCTTTCCGTCTGCATGCCGGCCTACAACGAAGAGGCCAACCTGCCGGGGATGATCGCCGACGTGGCGGCCATCATGCAGGCGCGCTTCGCTGATTTCGAGATCGTCGTCACCAACGACGGCAGCAAGGACCGCACCGGCGAGGTGCTGACCGAGCTGGCCCAGCAGTTCCCGCAGCTCAAGCCGGTCAACCACGCCGTCAACCAGGGCTACGGCGCGGCCGTCTTCACCGCGCTGAGCAACGCCTCCAAAGATGTCATCTTCTTCACCGACTCCGACCGCCAGTTCAAGCTGGAGGAGATCGACCGCCTCATCCCCCACCTGGCCGAAGCTGATTTGGTGGTCGGCTACCGCTCGCCCCGCCGCGATCCCCCCATGCGCGTCCTCTTTGGCCACGGCTGGAGCTCGCTGGTGACGCTGCTCTTCGGCTACACCGCGCGCGATATCGACTGCGCCTTCAAGCTGCTGCGCCGCTCGACCTTCGTCCAGGTCGCGCCGCAGATCCAGTCGCGCGGGGCCACCTTCAGCGCCGAGTGGCTGGTGCTCTCCAAGCGCGCCGGCTTCCGCTTTGCCGAAGTGCCGGTCAGCCATCTGCCGCGCACGGCCGGCAGCCAGACCGGCGCCCGCCCCGACGTGATCAAGCGCGCCTTTCGCGAGCTGTGGCGTTTCCGCCAGCGGCTCTGGCGAGAAGGGCCTGGGCTGGCGGCCGCGCCGGCGCAAGAGGAGTAATCCCGTCGTTGCGCCTGCTGGCTTTGGCGCCGACAGGCTTCTTTGCCGACTACGGCTGCCATGTGCGCATCCGCGGGCAGATGGCCGCGCTGCAGGCCCGCGGCCACACCGTGCGCATCGTCACCTACCCCGCCGGCCGCGAGGTGGATGGGCTGAGCACCACCCGGCCGCCCTTCTGGCCCGCCGGCCGCCCCATGCCGGTGGGCTCGTCACGGCGCAAGCTGCTGCTGGACGCGCTGCTGGCCCCCACCGCGCTGCACGCCGGCCTGCGCTTCCCCGGCGGCCGGCCTGATATCATCCACGCCTATCTGCACGAGGGGGCGCTGTTGGGCACGCCTCTGGCCCGCCTGCTGGCCGCGCCGCTGGTCTTCGACTTCCAGGGCAGCCTGACGGCCGAGATGTTGGATCACCGCTTCCTGCGGCCGTGCTCGCCGGTTCTGCCCGCGCTGCAGCGGCTGGAAGGGTGGATCGACCGCCGGCCGGACGCGATCCTGGCCAGCTCACACCACGCGGTGGGCCTGCTGGCCGGCGCGGGTGTGCCCCCTGACCGCGTCCACACCCTGCCTGACAGCGTCGATCCCGCGGTCTTCCGGCCGCGCGCCGAGCTTTCCCGGCCGGCGTTGCAGGCGCTGCGACGGCGGCTGGACCTGCCAGATGACCGGCCTGTGCTGGTCTATCTAGGCCTGTTGGCGGCCTATCAGGGCACTGAGCTGCTCTTGCAGGCCATGCAGCGGCTGATTCGACGCCCGGCGCCGCCGCATCTGCTGGTGATGGGCTTTCCCGACGTGGCGCGCTATCAGGCGCAGGCGCAGGCGCTGGGGCTGGCTGGCCACGTCACCTTCACCGGCGCGGTGGCCTATGAGGCGGCGCCGCTGTATCTGGCGCTGGGGGATGTGGCCGTGGCCCCCAAGGTTTCGGCCACCGAGGGGAGCGGCAAACTGTTGCCCTATATGGCCGCCGGACTGCCCGTGGCGGCCTTCGACACGCCGGTGCATCGCGAATATCTGGGCCAGTGGGGCATCTATGCGCCGGTCGGCGACGCGGCCGGGCTGGCCGACGCGCTGGCCTGGGCGCTGGATCACCGGGAGGCCGCCGGCCGCGCGGCGCTGGCCCTGCGCGCCCGCGCCGTCAGCCAGTACACCTGGGCCCACGCGGCCAGCGCGATGGAGGGGGTCTATGCCGCGCTCAAGCGCCAGGACTGACAGTCCTTCGGCGGACTGTCAGTCCTCCTGGTGGCTGGCAGTCGTCTTCTTCATCGCCCTGCTCAACGCCAGCCTGTTCGGCCTGGCCACACCCCTCTGGCAGGCGCCGGACGAGCCAGGACACTTCGAATATGCCTGCCTGCTGGGGCAGTTGCGCCGGCCGCTGCAAGGGCACGACCGCGAGCTGCCGCTGCAACAGGCCATCGTGGCCAGCCTGGAGCGCCATGATTTCTGGGCCCGGGTGCGCCAGTCACAGCCCGACCCGCTGCCGGCCAGCTTCGCGGCCGACCCTTTCCTGCTGCGCTCGGCCAGCCAGATCGGCGACGAGCCGCCCGCCTACTACCTGGCGCCGGCCAGCCTCTGCCTTCTGCCGCTGCCGCTGGAGACCCAGGCCCGGCTGATGCGGCTGTGGGGCGCGCTGCTCTTCGGGCTGACGGCCGCGGCCACCGCCTGGGCCTGGCGCGGCGGGCGGCCCGTGGTCGGCGCCGCGACCGCTCGCCTGCACCCCTTGGCGCTGGCGCTGTTGCCCATGCCCGCCTTCATCGCCGGTTCGATCAACAACGACAGCCTGGCGCTGTTGACCGCCACCCTGGTCTTCGCGGCCACGCTGCGCGGCCAGCGTCTGGGCTGGAGCTGGCCGCGCGTTCTGGGGCTGCTTGGCCTGACGGCCTTGGCGCTGGCCAGCAAAAAGACCAACGCCTTCCTGCTGCCCTGGCTGACGCTGCTGGTCGCGGCCGGGGTTTGGCGTCGGCTGGGGCGGCGCGGCTGGAGCAGGCGGCGACGCAGCCTGGCGGCCGCGCTGCTGGCCGCGGCCGCCAGCCTGGTTCTGCTGCTGCCCACGCCCATGCCGGCCGGCTGGAGGGGCGTCGGCCAACTGCCTGGCGGCGGCCGGGTGCGCCTGGCCGGCGAGGAGCCTGGCTGGGCGGTGCGGATCATGCCAGGTGCGGCTGGCCCGGCCGCGCGCCTCTATCAGAACGTGGACGGAATCAGCGCCCTGGCCGGCCAGCCGCTCCAGGCCACGGCCTGGGTGCGCAGCGCGGGCGCAACGCCTGCCGCGGGTCGGCTGGCCCTGCGCGACGCGGCCGGCCTCAGCGAGACCCCTTTCACGGTCGGGCCCCAGTGGCAGCCGGTGCGCATCCAGCGCACCCTGGCCATCACCACCACCTATGCCCGGCTGATCCTCTTCGCCGACGAGGCTGAACCGGTGTGGTTGGCCCAGGCTGACATGCGACCGCTGGCGGCTGATCCTGCCGCTCCGTCGCTGCTGCGCAACGGCGATCTCAGCGCCAACGCCCGCCTGGGAGAGCTGTTGACCGCGCCGCTGGCCGACCGCTGGCGCGCCTTCATCCCCAACCTGGCCGCGGGTCAGCTAAACCCCGGCCGCAGCCTGCTCTACCTGGCGCTGACCTTCGCCGGCTTCTGGGGCAACTATGGCTGGCTGCAGCATCCCTTGCCGGCGGCGTTCTATGTCCTGTTGGCGGCCGTGACGCTCATGGCTGGCGTTGGGGTGGCCCAGCGCTGGCGGCGCGAGGGGGCGCTGCGGCCCCTTCTGGCCAGTTGGCTGCTGGCGGGCGCACTGATCGCGGCGCAAACCTTCCTGCCCATGTTGGGGCGGGACTGGCAGCCGCAGGGGCGCTACCTCTTTCCGGCGTTGCTGCCCATCACCGGCCTGCTGCTGCTGGGGCTGGATCGTTGGCTGCACTTCGAGACGCACCCCCGCCGCCGGGCTGGCCTGGTTGCGGCGCTGCTGGCCTTCAACCTGCTGGGCCTGGCGCTGGCGGCATGAGAATCGTGAACTGCCGGGTTTTAGCGCAAGCGCGCCGACGTGCATATAATGCCCAGAGTCCGCTTCGATCCTCTGATCTGCGTTTTTCGCGTTGATCTGCGTTCCAATCAGACCTTGAACGAGCAAACTTTCGAGCAACGCCCCGAACAGCGCATCGCCATCAACTCTGGCCTGCTGCTGTTGGCCTATGGATTCCAGGCCCTGGTCAGCCTGGTGATCGTAGGTGTGGTGGCGCGCTATCTGGGCCAGGCCGGCCTGGGGCGCTACGCCTTCATTATCACCTTCATCGAGCTCTTCACGGCCATCGTCGACATGGGCATGAACCGCATCCTGGTGCGCGAGATCGCCCGGGGCCGCGAGGATTCCAACCGGCTGACCAGCGCCATCTGGACCATGCGCCTGCTGCTGGCGTTCATCGTCTTCGTGGTCGTGGCGCTGCTGGCAGCCAACAACGGCGATCCTTACCTCTGGCTGGCCACCATGGCCTTCTTCGTCGCCCAGGTCATCTATCTGCAAGGCGATGTCCTGGCCGCCATGCTCCAGGGCTACCAGCGCATGGAATACACCTTCTGGAGCATCCTCATCGCCCAGATCTTGCTGCTGACGCTGACGCTGACGGTGGTCTGGCTGAACCTGGGGCTGGTGGCGCTCTTCTCGGCGCGCATCCTGGCCAACGGCGGCCGGCTGGCCTATCTGTGGTGGGACAGCCGTCGCAAGAACTACGCCCAGGCCCATTTCCTGTCGGGCATACCGGCGGGCGCCGGTTTTGCCCTGCGTCAGAGCGCCGCCGCCGCGTCGCTCTGGCGACGCCAGGGACGCTCAGCCGCCAGCCGGCAGCTCAACCTGGCCGGGGCGCGGGCGGTGCAACGCTGGCAGGATGCGGTGCTGGCCTGGCAATTGCTGATCGAATCGCTGCCGGTGGGCGTCAGCCTGCTGCTGCGCAGCTACATCTGGCGCGCCGGCGTGGTGCTGACCGTCCTATGGCTGGGCCAGGAACAGGGCGATCTGGTCAACGGCGTGCTGTACGGCCCCCTGCGCGTGGTGCAGCAGATGCACATCCTGCCCGGCGCCTTCGCCGCCGCACTGCTGCCCGCCCTGAGCAGCCGGGTCGCCAACCGCATCGAAGAATTCGACGTCGCCTTCGCCAAGAGCCTGAAGCTCTTCGTGGGGCTGAGCCTGCTGATCGCGCTGGCCTTCACCTTTTTGGCCGCCCCCATCGTCGAACTGCTGCTGGGCTCGGCCATCGACCTGGCCGCGGCCGAGCAGGTGCTGGCCTGGCTGGGCTGGGTGATCATCTTCTACTTCCAGAACTGGCTCTACAGCGTGACGCTGGTGGCGCTGGGGCGGCAGAAATTCGAGACCATCGGCCTGGCGGCCGGCCTGGCGGCCGGGCTGCTGGTCGCCTGGTGGGGCATCCCGCGATTTGAGGCCATGGGCGTGGTCTACGGCATTCTGACGGCCGAGGGAGTGCTCTTCCTGGTGGGCACCGCGGTCATGTGGCGGCATTTTCACTGGCGCCGGCTGCTGCCCTCGCTGCTCAAGCTGATCGCAGCCTGCGGCGCGGCCGGGCTGGTCTTTCTGGTGGGCAACCGCGTCTGGAGCGCGCTGATCCTGGCCGGCGTGGCCCCATCGGGAACGGTGGGCGCTGTGCTGGAGATTCTGGCCATCGGCGCGGCCGGATTGGTCGCCTTCGCGATTGCGGCGTGGCTGCTGCGCACCTTCGACGCCAACGAGCGCGAGGGCATCCGCCTGATGTTGCGCTGGCAGCGAGGCAAACAGTGAGCGACTCAGCGTGGACTTCTGACATGGCAACCAACAATCGCCGCCTGGTCATCATCGGCCTGGACGGCGCAACCTTTGATCTGATTCAGCCGTGGATAGCCACCGGCGACCTGCCCAACCTGCAACGGCTGATGACCGAGGGCAGTTGGGGACCGCTGGAGTCGGTGGTGCATCCCTTCACGGCCCAGGCCTGGACCTCCATGGTGACCGGCGCCCAGCAGGGCAAACACCGCGTCTTCGACTTCTGGGAGCGCGATTTCAACACCTACGGCTTCCGCCTGATGAACGCCAGTCACCGCAGCATGCCCGCGCTCTGGAACCTGCTCAGCCAGGCGGGCAAGGAGGTGATCATCGTCAACGTGCCGCAGACCTACCCGCCCGAAGCGGTGCAGGGGGTGATGGTCAGCGGCCGCGACACGCCCGGCCTGGACACCGTCTATACCTACCCCCCGGAGCTGAAGGCTGAGCTCGATCACGCCAGCTCGACCCCCTACGTGATCGTGCCCAACGATTGGCTGTGGACCCAGCGCGGCCGGCCTGACCTGGCCCGGGCTGAGCTGCTGCGCGAGGCCGACGTGCGTTTCGACGTGGCGCTGCACTTGATGGACACGCGGCCCTGGGACCTGCTCTTCTTCGTGGTCAGTGCGCCCGACGGCGCGGCCCATTTCTTCTGGAAATACCACGACCCCAGCCATCCCCTCTACGATCCGGCCGAGGCCGCGCGCTATGGCGACACCCTGCGCGAGGTCTACCGGCGCTGCGACCAGCGCATCGGCGAGCTGTTGCAGCGCATCCAGGAGATGCCTGACGTCAACGTGCTGGTGGTCTCCGACCATGGCCAGGGCCCGCTGGGGCCGCAGGCGGTGCACCTCAACCTCTGGCTGGCCAACCAGGGCCTGTTGCACTTCCGCGACCGCGCCAACAACCAGGCCACCTTCGGCGAGCGGGTCGCCATCGTCGCCTCGCACGCCGCCCAGCGCGGCAAACACTGGCTCTATCGCCAGGTGGGCTTCCAGACGCTGACCAAGCTGCGCGCCTGGTGGCCGGACAGCCTGCGCACCCGCCTGGGGGCCGAGACCTTTTTCCCCGGCGTGGACTGGTATCACACCCGCGCCTTCAGCGAGGAGCTGCGCGGCAACATCTGGATCAACCTGGCCGGCCGCGACCCGCACGGCATCGTCCAGCCCGGCGCGGACTATGAGGCGCTGCGCCAGCAGATCATCGCCACCCTGCCGCAGTTGACCGATCCCGCCACCGGCGCCCGGCCCATTCGCAAGGTCTGGCGGCGAGAGGAACTCTTCCACGGGCCCTATCTGGAACGCTTCCCTGACCTGGTCGTGGAAGGGGAATACGCCGACGTGTTCAAGCCGCATGGCAGCTATCGCGGCGCCGACGCGGCCCGCCAGTTGAGCACCGCCGAGCTGAGCCAGATCTGGATCACCGGCTGCCACCGCGCCAACGGCATCTTCATCGCCTGGGGGCCAGATATCCAGCCCGGCAGCCAGGTGCACGGCGCGGCGCTGATCGACATCGCGCCGACCGCGCTGCACCTGCTGGGCCAGCCGGTGCCGGCGGAGATGGATGGCCACGTGCTGGCCGCGGCCCTGGCCGGGAGCGCAGCCGGGCCGGTGCGCGCCACCACACTGGCCGAGCTGGGCCTCGACGGCGCCGGCGCGGAGGTCAGCTTCAGCGAGGCCGAGGAAGAGTATGTGCGTGAGCGGCTGGCAGGGCTGGGCTATCTGGGATGATGCACCGGCTGCGACGGCCGGCGCTTCGAGCAAACTGTGACAAGCTGGAAGGTGAACCGTGAGCGATATCGATTGGTTTGGCGTTGTCTATAACGCCCTCTGGATCCTGGGCCTGGCCGTCGCGCTGGCGGCAGTCAGCTATGCCGACTGGCGGCGCAGGCTGGTGCAGCCGCGGCTGACGCTGCGCCAGGCGCTGGCCCAGCCATCGTTTCAGGCCGCCTGGAGCCTGGGGCTGCTGTTCTTCTGCGCCGGCCTGGCGCTGAGCCGCGGCCCCTGGTGGCAAACCGTCGCCTGGGCCGCGCTGGCCCTGGCCTTTCTCTACCTGGGCGGCAGCGCACTGCTGCACGCCCGACGAGGTGCGCCATGAGCAAACCGAGTGACAGCGTGATCTGGGGCGCCGTGCTGCTGGTGATCGGCGCCGGCCTGCTGGTGTGGAATCTGGACATCCTGGCCAGCATCGAGAGCACCGCCACCTGGGCGGTGGTGGCCCTCTTTGCCCTGGCGGGGCTGGCCTTCATCTTCAGCTATCTCAACAAGCGTTCGGCCTGGTGGCGTCTGATCCCCGGGTTCACTCTGCTGGCAGTGGCGGCCATCCTGTTCCTTTCCGCGCGCGGCATGCCGGCCACCTGGGTCGCCGTGGTCTTGTTGGCCGGCGTCACCCTGGCCTTCCTGGTGATCTATCTCAGCGATCGCGAGGAGCGCTGGTGGGCGCTGATCCCCTTCGGCGCCGTGGCAGTGATGATGCTGGTGGTTCTGCTCAGCACGCGGCCGGAGGCCACGCCGGAGCTGCTGGGCGCGGTGCTCTTCGGCGGCATGGGGCTGGTTTTCTTTCTGATCTATGCCCTGGCCCGTGAGCGGCAGCGTTTTTCCTGGGCCCTGGTGCCCGCGGCCGCGCTGGGCATCATGGGTCTGGCGGCGTTGGCAGCCTATCTGCCCACCGCGCTGCCGGGCCTGGCCGAGGCGCAGCGACTCTGGCCGGTGCTGCTGGTGCTGGGCGGCGCCGGCCTGTTGGGCTATGCCGCGCTGCGGGCCAGCCGCCAGGCCCCGCCCGCGGTCGAGCTGCCGGCCGCGCCGGCCGCGGCTGAGGCTTCCCTGGCCCCCGGCGCCAGCGTCACCACGGTGACCGAGGAAGCGCCGCGACCCAGGACGACGCGCTATCAGCGCTCCCCCATCACCCTGGTGGACGAGAAGCCGGCCAGCCAGGAGACGGGAACTGCGGCCGCAGGCGAGGCGCCAGATATCTACGAGTTTCTCAAGAACGCGCCGCCGGAAGGGAGCCAAGGGAGCCAGTAGTCCGCCGCCCCGCTGCGCCAGCGCCTCAGTCGAGCAGCTTGCTCAGCGCCCCGGCGATGGTCAGCGCGGCCTCTGGCTGGGCCAACCTGCGGGCGCGGGCCCGCCGGGCAGCCAATTCCCCGCTGCCCGGCGCCAGCCAGGCGGCGGCCAGCGCGGCGATCTGATCGGGGTGACGGCAATAGACCCCGACGCCGTTCTGCTCGACGTAGCGCACGTTGCCGCTCTCCTGGCCCGGGACAAAGCTGTGCAGGATCAGCGGCAGCTCGCAGGCCAACGCCTCGGCGATGGTTCCCGGCCCCGCTTTGCTGACGACCAGATCGGCCGCGGCCATCCAGAGGGGCATGTTGTCCACGTAGCCGGCGATGCGCACGGCCCCGGGCCAACGCTGTGCGGCCAGTTGATCGTGCAGCCGCTGGTTGCGTCCACAGATCACGGCCAACTGAGCGCCCTGCGGCGCCAGCCGCGCGGCCAGCGCCGCGGCCAGCGGCGCCAGCGCACCCATCCCTGCGCCGCCCCCCAACAGCAGCGCCGTGGGGCGCTGCTCCAGCCCCAAGGCGGCGCGCGCCGCGGCCGCCGTCGGGCGGGGCTGGGCATAGGCCAGCCGGATGGGCAGGCCGCCCAGCAGCACACGCTCCGGGGGGATGCCAGCCCGCAGCGCCGCACTCTGCACCTGGGGACAGGAAGCGGACAGTTGATCCACCGCGGGGTTGTACCACGGCCGCGGCGCGCTGGCCAGGTCTGTGACCACCGTGGCGAAGGGGGCGCGCCGGTTGCGCCGGCGCAACGTCCACCAGGGCGCGTGGTTGAGCAGCGGATGCACCGAGACGTACAGATCGGCGGGGTATTCAGCGGCGAAGCGGCGCAGGCCCTCCCGCTGCCACAGCCGCGCGGTCAACGCCGCGATCTGCCACAGCCGCGCCTCGTTGACGCACCCGAACCCCAGCCGCCACAGCCAGAGATGGTGGTCTATCAACGGCTGGTAGTAGGCCCCGGCGCGGCTGAGCGGCCATGTGCCGTAGTGCGTCAGGAGGTCAACCAGTTGGCACTGCACCCCGTCGCCGTGCAGGACGCGCAGCGCCTCGACCAGCGCATTGGCCGAGGCGCGGTGTCCCCCGCCGGTGTCCGACATCAAAAAGACGATCTGTTTTGTCATAGCGACTGCGCAACCCGCGGCTTCTGAAGTTCTATCGCACCCTGCTCAGCGCCCAGGGCAGCCGGCCTATGCCGGCCGCTGCCAACAACACGCCGCCGGCCACCGTGAGCGTATGCTGCCCGGTGGCCGGGCCGATGGCCAGAAACACCACGCCGAACATCAGAATGCTGGGGGTTTGCAGAACGACCATGACCTTCTGGCCCAGTGTCGCCGGGGGCACAGGGTAGCCCAATGCCTCCAGCCGCGCCAGCAGCTCGCTCTCCTTGGGCTCGGTGAGCGTGCTGCCATCGGCGAAGACCAGGGTGGGCACGCTGGCATAGCCCTGGTTGATCTCGATCACGCGCTGGCGCGCCGTGCGATCCAGGGAGATATCGATGTACTCGTAGGCCGCGCCCGCCCGGTCCAACATGTTGCGCACCGGCGGTATCATGGGGCAGATCAGATTGCCGTAGAGCACGATCTTTTCGGTCATCAGCTCGTCACCTGAATGGGGATTCGGCCAGCCGCCGGCCGGCCGCGGGCTATCATACCATAGCCCGCGCATTGCAGTGAAAGCCGGCTGGCCGTCGCGCCGCAACTCCCCTGCCAAGGCGCTGAGTCGAGGCTTCAGCCGGCTTTGTCCCACGCGCACCGACCCCGGCTAAAGCCTCGACTCCGGACTGGGCGCGGAGTCGAGGCTTCAGCCGGCTTTGTCCCACGCGCACCGACCCCGGCTAAAGCCTCGACTCCGAACTGGGCGCGGAGTCGAGGCTTCAGCCGGCTTTGTCCCACGCGCACCGACCCCGGCTGAAGCCTCGACTCCGGACTGGCGCGGAGTCGAGGCTTCAGCCGGGTTTGTCCCACGCGCACCGACCCCGGCTAAAGCCTCGACTCCGAACTGGCGGACTCCTCCTGGACGCGGAGTCGAGGCTTCAGCCGGGTTTGTCCCACGCGCACCGACCCCGGCTAAAGCCTCGACTCCGAACTGGGCGCGGAGTCGAGGCTTCAGCCGGGTTTGTCCCACGCGCACCGACCCCGGCTAAAACCTCGACTCCGGACTGGGCGCGGAGTCGAGGCTTCAGCCGGGTTTGTCCCACGCGCACCGACCCCGGCTAAAGCCTCGACTCCGGACTGGCGCGGAGTCGAGGCTTCAGCCGGCTTTGTCCCACGCGCACCGACCCCGGCTAAAGCCTCGACTCCGGACTGGGCACGGAGTCGAGGCTTCAGCCGGGTTTATCCCACGCGCACCGACCCCGGCTAAAGCCTCGACTCCGGACTGGGCACGGAGTCGAGGCTTCAGCCGGCTTTATCCCACGCGCACCGACCCCGGCTAAAGCCTCGACTCCGGACTGAGCGCGGAGTCGAGGCTTCAGCCGGGTTTGTCCCACGCGCACCGACCCCGGCTAAAGCCTCGACTCCGGACTGGTGGACGTTGTCGAACGTGGTCTCGTCGCCGGGGCCAGATTGCCAGCGCCGCCGCATGGGGCTATAATGCGCCCGCTGGTTTCGATACGCCTCAGAAGGCTACTCAACCGGCGGATGCGAACCGCTATCGTTCGGAGCAAGGCGTCATGGGTCGTTGGTTTGTGGTTGATCGGTCCGGTACCATCGTGAGCGCGCCGCGCGCGGCGTCCTCAACAGGCGCCAGCGCGCCCCGTGAGGGCGCGGTTTTCCCGCGCCGGCCGGGCCGCGTCAGCTTTGCGCCGGGGGTGCAGGGCCGTTGATGCACACAGACCACACCCCGGCCAGCCGGCCGGCGACGCGCCGCGATGGCTGGTGGGCGCTGGGGCTGACAGCGGCCGCCCTGGCGCTTTACCTGGCCACCCTTGCGCCCTCGGTGACCACCGTCTTCGATGACAGCCTGGAATTTCAGGTGGTCCTGCCCAGCCTGGGCATCGCCCACCCCACCGGCTATCCCCTCTATACCCTGCTGGGCTGGCTGGCCAGCCGTCTGCCCGTGGGCGACCTGGCCTATCGGGTCAACCTGCTCTCCGCGCTGGCCGGCGCGGCCGCGGTCGGCCTCTTCTTTCTGACCGCCCGCCGCCTGGGCAGCGACCGGCTGCCGGCCGGCCTGATGGCCATCGTCTTCGCCCTGAGCGCCACCTGGTGGTCGCAGGCCACCATCGCCGAGGTCTACACGCTGCACGGCCTGGCCGTGGCGCTGATCCTCTACCTGACTCTGTCCGACCGGGGCACGCACACGCCCTGGCTGGCGCTGGTTTTCGGCCTGGCGCTGGCCCATCACCGCACCACGCTGCTGCTGGCGCCGGGCGTGGCCGTCTACCTGCTGTGGACCGATCCCGGCGTGCTGCGCCGGCCGCGTGACCTGGCCATGCTGGCGCTGGCCTTCCTCCTGCCGCTGACGCTCTACCTCTATCTGCCGCTGCGCGGGCAAAGCGTCACCTCGTTGGACGGCGTGGTGATCGACAGTTGGCCCAGCTTTCGGCGCCACGTGCTGGCCAGCGACTACAGCGCCTTTCTCAGCGCCAACCCGCTGGGGGTGCAGCGCCCCGCCAGCTATCCCCTGCGCCTGCTGCTCAGCCAGATGGGGCTGGCCAGCCTGCTGCTGGGGGGGCTGGGCTGGCTGCGCTGGCCACAACAGCCCCAACGCTGGACGCTGCTGGCGCTGGTCTTTGCCGCCAACCTGCTCTTCGCCATCGGCTACCAGACCGCAGACGCGGATGTGTTCTACCTGCCCGCCACCATGGTCTGGCTGCTGGCCGCGTCGGCCGGGCTGGGCTGGCTCTTGCAACGCCTGGCCGCCTGGCTGGAGGGCCTTGACCTGCCCTCAGGCCGGGCCTGGCAGGCGGCGCTCACCGCCCTGCTGGCGGCCGTGGTGCTGCTCCAGCCGCTGTTGACCACCCAGCGCATCCTGGCCGGCGCCCAACGGCCGCAGAGCTGCGCCGAGGTGCTGGCCGTGGGGGAGAAACCCGCCTTCACCCCCAAGCGCAACGACGCCTGGAACGCGCTGAACTGCGGCCTGGCCATGTTGAATCAGGATCTGCCGGAGCAGGCGACCATCATCGGCCTGCAAGGCGAGATCACCCTGTTGCGCTATTTGCAGATGGACCGCGGGCTGCGGCCGGACGTGCGGCTGATGGACGCGGACCAGGAAGCCGAGCGGCTGGCGGCCATCGAGGCGGAGCTGGCCGCGGGCCGGCCGGTCTTCGTGACGCGTGAGCTGCCTGGCCTGGCTGAGCGCTATTCGCTCAGCGCGGCCGGCCCGCTGGTGCGGGTCTGGCCAGCCGGCGCAGCGTCGGCGCCCCCCCTGGCCCAAGCACCGGACGTGGCCATGGGCGACGGGCTGCGCCTCACCGGCTTCGAGCTGAGCGAGCTGCCAGCCGTCGGCGCCCGTTGGCTGCGGCTGAACGCCGCGCTGCGCGTCGATCAGCCTGTGACCGAAGAGTTGAAGGTCTCAGCGCGCCTGCTGGGGCCGGACGGCGCCGTGGTCGCGGCCATCGACGGCACGCCGGTACACTGGGCCTATCCGACCAGCGCCTGGCGCGTGGGCGAAACGGTGCTGGACTCGTATGATTTTGCCCTGCCCGCGGAGACTGACCTGGCTGGGCTGAGCCCGCTGCTGATCCTCTACCGCGCCAGCGATGGATCCGAGGTGGGCCGCTATCAACCCAGCCCATAACCGTATCGCCTGCCATTGGAAAGGGTTTTGCCATGCTTCAATCGCTTCGTTCGCCGCAGCAGCTTCGCATCCTGGGCGTGCCCATGGACCTGGGCCAACAGCGCCGCGGGGTGGACATGGGCCCCAGCGCGCTGCGCTATGCCGGCCTGTACGAGCGTCTGACCCGCCTGGGCTACCAGGTGGAGGACGTGGGCAACGTGCCGGTGCCGGAGCGCGATCAGCGCTCGGTTCGGGCGCGCCAGTGGACCGAAAGCGCCGGCGGCGGCCTGCGCCATCTGCCTGAGGTCGTCTCAGCCTGTCAGGCGATCTACGAGATTTCCCAAGCCTCCTGCGGCGCGTCGGAGATCCCCATCTTTCTGGGCGGTGATCACTCCATCGCCATCGGCACCGTCAGCGGCACCGCCTGCGCCGGCCCGCTGGGGCTGCTCTGGATCGACGCGCACGGCGATTTCAACACGCCGGACACCTCCCCCTCGGGCAACATCCACGGCATGCCGGTGGCCGCGCTGATCGGCCGCGGCCACCCTGAGCTGGTCAACCTGGGACATGATGGCCCCAAGCTGCGACCGCAGGAGATCGCCATGATCGGCATTCGCGATCTGGACGGCGCGGAGCGGGAAGCGCTGGCCGGCGCCGGCATCCACGTCTACACCATGCGCGATATCGACGAGCTGGGCATGGCCATGGTGGCCCGACGCGCCCTCAGCCATCTGAACCACCTCTCGCGCATCCACGTCAGCCTGGACATGGATTCCATCGACCCTGACGTGGCGCCGGGCGTCGGCACGCCGGTGCCGGGCGGCCTCTCCTACCGCGAGGCGCACCTGCTGATGGAGATCCTGGCCGAGTCGACCAAGGTCGCCTCCCTCGATGTGGTAGAGATCAACCCCATTCTGGACAACGGCAACCGCACGGCCGAGCTGGCGGTGGAGCTGGTGGCGTCGTTGCTGGGCCAGCGCATTCTGTGATCTCGCACAGCATTGGGCTGGCTCGGTCGGCCCCTACCGGGGTACGCGCACGTGGATTGAGTAGGCCGCCGTATCGAAATCCACGTGCTCGCACCGACCGGCTGGTACGCGCACGTGGATTGAGTAGGCCGCCGTATCGAAATCCACGTGCGCGCACCGGCCGGCTGAGCAGTTGCTTCAAGGATTGTACGACGTGTTGAAAACAAGATTGAACCTCATTCTGGCAGGAACGCTAATTGTATCGATTCTGGCGATCTCGGGCTGCGCCGGGCAGGCCAGCCCCACGCCGGTGGCTCTGGCGCCGACGGCCGCGGCCACGCCATCGCCGCTGCCCAGCGCCACCCCCACGGCAACGGCCACCGCGACGCCAACAGCGACGCCGACCGCGTCGCCCACGGCCACGGCAACCGCCACGCCAACGCCGACGGAAACGCCCACCCCCTCGCCCACCCCGGATCCCTACGGCCAATGGACAGTGGAGGGGCTGGCCGCGCGGCCCTATGGCGACGGCGAGCTGCAGATCGAACAGATCCTGGCTGTGACCGACGCCTTCACCCGCACCCTGGTCACCTTTCCCAGCGACGGATTGACCATCTACGGCTTCATGAACGTCCCCCAGGGAGAGGGGCCTTTCCCGGTGATCCTGCTGCTGCACGGCTATGTGGACCCGGCGCGCTACCAGACGCTGACCTACACCACCGGCTATGCTGACGCGCTGGCCCGCGCCGGCTATCTGGTGATCCACCCCAACTTCCGCAACTGGCCCCCCTCAGACAGCGGACCGGAGGATTACCGCGTCGGGCAGGCGGTGGATGTGCTGAATCTCCTCGCGCTGGTGCAGAAGATGGGCGGCCAGCCGGGGCCGCTGGCGCAGGCTGAGCGGGAACGCATCGGCATCTGGGGGCACAGCATGGGCGGCGGCATCGCCCAGCGGGCGATGGTGGTCAGCGATGCCGTGGATGCTGCGGTGCTCTACGGCAGCATGAGCGGCGACGAGGCGCTCAACCACGAGCGCATCCTCTGGTTCACCAACGGCGTGCGCGGCCTGTGGGACCAGGCGCCGCCGGAGGACGCGCTGCAGCGCATCTCGCCCATCAACTATCTGGCCCGGACGGCGGCCGCGGTCAGCATCCATCACGGCGACCTGGACGACCAGGTGCCGCTGGCCTGGTCTGAGGATCTGTGCGCGCGCCTGCAGGCGCTGGAGAAGCCGGTGGAGTGCTTTACCTACGCCGGCCAGCCTCACACCTTCGTGGGCGAGGGGAATCAGTTGTTCATGCAGCGGGTGCGTGAGTTTTTTGACCGGACGCTGCGGCCGGGCGGGGGGTGAGCTGAATCGCCGCCAGCAACAGGATCAGCGTGGCGATGAGGGCCGAGCTCAGACACCAGATGCAGACCGCATGGATGACGAAGATCTCCAGCAGGGTCAGGTAGATCGAAAAGAGCACGCCCAACAGCGCCAGCGCCAACAGGCCCAGCGCGGCCGGCCGGGCCCAGCGGCCTGTGCCCGTGCGCTGCACCATCCACAGCACCAGGACAGCCACATAGTTCAACTGCCCCAGCACCGCCACAGGCAGGCCGGCGATCTGGGCGTATTGGCTGCTCTGCACGACATTGCACTCGCCCACTGGCCCGCAGACCGCGGCCACATGGCTGATCTCCACATAGGCCAGGTAGGTTGACACGGCCAATCCCAGCACGGCCAGCAGCGGGATCCAGGGGGAGCCGGCCGCGGCGGCCAGCGCATGGCGCGCCGGCCAGATGCGCAGGATCGCATAGAGCAAGGCCAGCGCCATGCCGACCAGCAGCGCGGCTGCCAGCCATCCCCCCTCAGGCATGCCCGCGGGCGCGGCAATCTGTTCGACGGGGGGCAGCGCCTCGCTGACGGCCGGCGCGGCCTCCGGCGCAGGGGCCGCGGCTGCCTCTTCCGCGGCCGGAGCTGACGGGGCCGCGCTCTCCTGCGCGGCCTGGTTGGCGGCCAGCGCCTCGGCCAGGCCAGGGATGGCCGGCCAGTCGATGCCCCCGTCAGCCAGCCCCTGTTCGACGATGCCAGGGAATTCCTGGGGAATCTGCACGCTGCCCACCAGGAAGCGATCACCCACCACCAGCCGCGGCACCCCTTGCAGCTCGTCGGGCACCTGGAACTGTTGGGTGGAGGCGGTGTAGAGCGCCTGTCCACCCGGCTCGGTGATGTTGACGCCGATCACCACCAGCTTGTCGCCGTACTGCTCCATCATCGGCAGCAGGGTTTCGTTGATGACCGTGTGGCAATGGGGGCATGTGGGAGAATAGAACAGCACCGCTCGCACCACCGGCGCATCGGCTTCTTGCGCGGCCGCGACCGGTGCGATTGCCATCAACAGGCATAGCATCAGGAATAGAAAATGTGCTCGTTTCATGCCGGGTTCTCCGATCGTTGGATTCTCGTCATTGTCACCAACCGCACGCCCAGCCGGTGTAGCTGACGAAAGCCGGCGCCCTCGCTCACACCGCGCAGCACGGCATCGATGTTCTCCACCACAGCGCCCGACAGCAGGTGGACGCCGCGCTCGAACAGCAGCGGGGACAGGGGTGTGCTGGGGCCCAGCAGCATCACCTGGGCGTCGGGCCGGCACAGAGCCAGGAGACCATCGAAGGTGTGATTGAGCAGGGTCATGCTGGTCAGCGCCACCATGTCGGCCTGGGGAATGACCTCAGGCGCGGCGCTGGCCGGCAGGTCGCCCGGCCGCGGCGCCAGCTCCAGCACCCACAACATTTGCACCCGCTCCCGCAGCCAGTCTACGAAGGGAAAATGTCCCACCAGCGCCACCTTGCCGTGGGCGCCGCGCTGGGCGAGCAGCTCAGCCGCGTTGACCTCGGTCCACGGCAGGTCGGCGCGGGGCAGCAGCGCGTTGATGGCCGCCATCCCCACCGACACCTCGACCGGGCTGGCAGAACGGGCCAGCTCACATAGCGCCCGGCTGCCCAGCGTGGCCAGCCGCCCGGCATCGCGCACAGCCGGCTCGTCACGACCGGCGGAGGAGAGCGTCGCCGCCAGGCCGCAGCGCCGGTCGCCATCCACCTGCACGACCACGGCGGTCCAGGACGAACCGATGCGCACGTCGACGACGGCATGATCGGCCGCGGGCACAGCCCCTAACAGTTGCTCGATAATCGGCGACGCCATGGTTCAACTCACCAGGGATGGACGGGCGCTGATCTGGCGCAGCAACTGCTGGCGCGCCAGCGGGTCGTCGAAGGTGCGCTGCAAACAGGCCAGACACTGACAAATGGCCGGCTGCTCGGCCTGACGCCACCCTGCGTCGTCGCAGCTCAGGGCCCCGCTCCGGCAGAGATCGGTCATCATCTGCTCCAGCATGCGCTGGTCAGCCACAAAAAACTGCTCGCACAGCTCGTCCAGTGACAGGGCGCGGTGCGGCTGCTGTTGCAACAGGAGCAAGACCCGCAGCTTGAGATAGGAGTCCACTCCGTAGCTGTCGATAAAGGCGCAGGTCATGGCGGCATCCTCGGTTGTTCAATCTCTGGCAGCGGTTAGCGGCTCTTGTGTCATTCGGCACAAAGGTTGTGGGCAGTATACATAGATTTGATGGCTTGTCAACAGCATTGTGGTGCGTAACCCGTAACTCGTAACTCGTAACCCGGAGTGTGTGTGGGTGGGGTGCGTAATGCGTAATGCGTAATGCGTAACCCGGAGTGTGTGTGGGTGGGGGTTGGCTGTGAGGGTGTGATGCGTAACCCGTAACCCGTAACTCGTAACCCGGAGTGTGCGGCGCTTTGGCCGGTCTCCGACCGTGCCAATCTGCCCTGCGCGCATCCTGCTTTGGCCGGTCTTCGACCGTGCCCGTCTGCCCTGCGCGCATCCTGCTTTGGCCGGTCTCCGACCGTGCCCATCTGCCCTGCGCGCATCCTGCTTTGGCCGGTCTCCGACCGTGCCCGTCTGCCCCGTGCGCATCCTGCTTTGGCCGGTCTCCGACCGTGCCCGTCTGCCCTGCGCGCATCCTGCTTTGGCCGGTCTCCGACCGTGCCCGTCTGCCCTGCGCGCATCCTGCTTTGGCCGGTCTCCGACCGTGCCTGTCTGCCCTGCGTGCATCCTGCTTTGGCCGGTCTCCGACCGTGCCCGTCTGCCCTGCGCGCATCCTGCTTTGGCCGGTCTCCGACCGTGCCCGTCTGCCCTGTGCGCATCCTGCTTTGGCCGGTCTCCGACCGTGCCTGTCTGCCCTGCGCGCATCTTGCTTTGGCCGGTCTCTGACCGTGCCCGTCTGCCCTGCGCGCATCCTGCTTTGGCCGGTCTCCGACCGTGCCCGTCTGCCCTGCGCGCATCCTGCTTGGGCCGGTCTCCGACCGTGCCCGTCTGCTCTGCGCGCATCCTGCGCTGGGCCAAGCACACCGGTTGCTGATTACTCAAACCGCATCGCGTCGGCCGCGGCCATCCTCGTCATGCGGTAGGCCGGGTAG
>Ga0209605_1001187_pt1 | contig 30165 bp, 36 predicted proteins | sample AD_UKC035_MetaG_FD_184408 | JGI IMG/M metagenome (GOLD analysis project Ga0209605, IMG submission 184408) | Active sludge microbial communities of municipal wastewater-treating anaerobic digesters from USA - AD_UKC035_MetaG (SPAdes) (version 2) | ecosystem: Engineered > Bioreactor > Anaerobic >...
GCGCCGGACGCGCTATTGGTCACAAACAGGCAGTCCTTGGCCATTAACGTGCAACTGCTACCGCGGAATGCGGCGCGATGGCTGTTATAATAACCGTAATTGTCAATGTACCAGTGCGTGCCGTACAGATTGATAGCCGCCGCCGAGGATGGCGTGTAGCTGCCGCTGCCTGCCCCGCCAAACCGGTTCCAGATGTATGCAATGCCAAGTTGCGGGTTTTGCTCCTTGATCGTACAGCCGCGCGTCCCCATCTCGGCGGCGTCCCCACTGTTCCATATCTCGCCCAGCGTCAGCGTCGCGCCCCCGGTGACGTACCAGAACGCGCCATGCACGAACGTTAGTGCTAAATCCTTAAGCGTTACCGCTGTCGTGGTGCTTTCGTCGCCTACGATCAAGCACGCGCCAAACGTGTAATTGCCGGGGTAGGCCGCAGCAATCAGGCCCCAACGCCTCTGCGTCACCTCCACCGTACCGTCCGACCAGCCGGCACAGGCTACGTCAGTCAGGTCGGAAAAATAGCGGGTTGAAGAATATGTCCCGTTGCCTGCCGAAACGTCGAGCGTCTCGGTGAATGCCGCGCCGCCATAGTCGAGGCCGGTCAGCGTCACTGTGTCGCCCGCGCCTGACGTCCCACCGGCCAGGGTCACGTCCACCTTGGACATGGCCCGGAGGGAGCGCACCGGCATTCGGAGCGGCGTCATGCTGGCCGCTGGCGTGGCCGCCGCCAGCAGCGTGTAACTGCCGGCCAGGTCAGCCGTCACCGCGCTGTCAAGATCGGTCACAGTGCCGGTCACTTGCAGCGCCTTGAACAGCCATCCCACCTTGTTCGTTGCGTTGGCCCCGCCCTCGGTGAGGCCGGTCAGGGCAGAAATCCGACAACGGATTGCCATGCCCTTATCCATGTCAGCGTACCAGTCTTCATCCGGCGGCGTAAACAGGACAATCTGCGTCCCGGTCGCCGTCAGCGCGTTGGGGTTGCTCACGGGCAACGTGGCCCACGTGCTACTCCCCGTCTTGTATTCCCAGGTAAACGTCACGCTGGACGCTGCGAACGCAGTCCCGACCTCCAGCTTGATACCCCAGTATTGCCTGGTAGCGGCGAAATACAGGTAGTCGCCCACTACCGCAGCATCGCTGAAATAATCAAATGCGGCGGTGTTCCAGTAGTTCGTACCGGTCGCGTTGAGCGCGATATTCGCCACGCGGGGGTCGCCAGTCGAGAGAAACGGGTTAGCCGTCTCCCAACGATCACGTACTGACCAGGTCATGCGGCCTCCACCAGCGCCACAATGTCAGCCCACGCCGGCAGCCGGCCCGCAGCAAGCCCCGCGTCCACCAGCGCCACGGCGTCATTATAGCCCGTCGCCAGTCGCGAGCGTAGCACGTCGTAATCCACCCATAGCCGCGCCGCTGCAATGTCGGCCTCGGTCACGTCGGCCCCCAGGTTGGACTGCGACCAGGACGGTCGCACTACATCCGCCAGCGCATCGATGGCCGCGGCCTGTTGCTGCGTGACAACGCCAGCCTGCGCCAGTGTGTCGAACATCTGGACACTGGCGGGGCTGTCGAGGTCAACGTCTGCGAACCGGGCGGACGCCAGATCAAGCACCGTCTGGCAGACGGCCCGCAGGTCTGCCGGGGTGCGGTCTGACGCAACGGCAACGCGGAGCGCGGTGTAGACGCCGGTCTCCATAGCGCGCGCCTGTAAATCACCAATAGTAACGCGCTGGCGCGCAGTGGTCGCCGCGTTGAGCGCGTCCGCAATCTCCGCGTCCGTCATGCCGGCGTAAGCGGGCTTGCTGATTTCATCGTACAGACGTCGATAGTTGGTCATTACTTCAGCTCCATCGTTGTGTTGCTAGTTGTCGTCCTGTGCGTAACCCAAGCGCTGTAATCCGTTCAGCGTCGCGCCTCGGCCAGCCCACCGCGCACTGCTCTCGTGATCTGCCCGGAGCCGCGCGCCGCCCAGCCCGACCCCGCCGCGCGCGGCCAGGCCAATGCCAATGCTACGCAGCCGGGCAAGCCACTCGTCCCGCGGATTTCGAGACAACGCCGTTGTAATCATCTCCAAGTCCTTGCTCCACCGGACCCGCCAACCTCAAACGGCATCGCGCACCACGTAGCGCACGTTACCCCAGTCGCCGTCCAGCACGTAATACGCCCGCACCTCGCCGCTGTGGAGGTGCTCAGCCCGCTGCGCCACGTAGCGCCGGTTGTGCCACGTTACGTCAAATTCGCCGCTGTTGGGCACAAAGCCATCGGCAAAGATGCGCTGCTGCAAGGCTGCGCTGGGGTTGAACTGGATCACCTGTGCACTGGCCGCACCTGCCAGCAACGCCTCGTCCAGCGTCTCAGGCTCCTGCGGCGTTGCGCGGTAGATGATGCGCCGGTAAACCGCGGCGTAGCAGACATGACGTTTCCAGGGTAGGCCCATGCCCCAGAACGTGTCGCTCTTGCCATCGGCCACCTGCACCCAGTACGGCCCCGGCACCGTCCAAGCGTCGTAGTGCTCGTACAAATCCCAGTGCGCCAGGTTGCCGCCGAAGATCGTAGCCTCAACCCGCTCATCGTACTGCGGCAAGCGGTGCGTGGGCCAGCCGTGCCAGATGCGCGTCCCGTTGATGCGCTGGCCGGTCTCGTCTACAACGTCCACGTCCACCGAATGACGGCCAGCCGCGGCGACCTCGTCGATGAACACCGCGCTGACAAGCTTGTAGTACACGTCGCCATCGGCCAGATCGGCGGGCTTGAGCAGCCCGCACGCCACGCCAAGAACCTTGTCGCCTTCGACGCGCGCGGCGCTCAAGTCCGGGTCCCAGTAGACGCCGGGATCGACCTCAACGCGGGCGGCCTCGCGCCGCACTGCGGGGCATTCGGGGATGGGGGTAATATCTTGCATGATCGTCTCCTTACTGCACTTGGCTAACCCGGCATCACTGCGGCCCGGACTGCCAGCCCCCAAAGGGACTGACAGCCCGGCGACCGCAGTCAGTCGTCACTGAGGCGGCGAGGCCGTCAGGTAGTCCTCCGGGCAGAACGCCGTGGAGAGATAGTCCTCGGCGTAGTAGCTGGAAGTCGGATCGGGCGACAGCGGGTTCAGCGGCCCCATGCACGCCACATCCTGGATACGCGCCTGCGCCCAAGGCGCAGAACACCACAGGTTGGGACGGAAGACAACGGTCGGCTGGATGCACTCGTTGTCAGTCTTCCAGTACCACAGGAAACGCCCGCCGTCGGTCGCCTTGTAGTGCCCATTGCCGGATACCTCGCCGAAGCGGTTGGCCGGCTTGCTCATGTCGATGTACTGGCCGCGCAACACCGGCACGGCGCCGTTGTTGACCGCACGGGTCAGCACGTAGATGTCACCCGTGAAGTAGGTCGCATTGTGCGTCACCGCCTGCCAGTCGTAGGTCAGTACCGGCACCGGCTGGCTGTCCACGAAGATCTGGCCGTCGCCATACTGGCCGCCGTTCAGGCTGTTGCGGAAGGTGCGGGCTTCGAGGGTGTTGAGATTGGCCTCGTTGTACTGCGCGCCGGGGCAAACCGACCAGCAGGTGAACGCGTCCAACAGACAATCCCTCAGGAAGGTGGGCAGCATGATCACCATGTCGCCCACAGCCGCCCGTCCCATGCCAGCCCAGGTGATGCGCTGGCGGATGCGCCGCACGATGGCAATCACGTAATCCACCAGGGCGTGCTGGCCGTTGAGCTTGTAGCTCATGGCGTGGTTGGCCCAGTTGACCACGATGCTGTCCATCGCCGAACAGCGCACGCCGTTGGTGACATTGACATAGCCGGTGTTGACGATCCGTTCCAGGCCCTCGAACTGATTGGCGCTGGAACCGTTGCCGGTGATGACCATGCGCTTCAGGTCGTCGTAGACCACCCGACCGGCCAGCACCGTGGACCAGGTCAGGTCGTCGTCGATCTGGCGCCCGTCCAGGGTGTAGACCGGTTGCTCAGCCCACAGGCGCCGGTTGTTTTCGGTCAGGTCGCGAGTCGGGCCAGAGCGCGCCAGCCGTCCTTTGTCCGGCAGCAGGATTTCACACGTCCCGAATTCCACGCCCGCGGCGTCGTCACACGCGGCCTTTTCGCCCGTACCCTGCGTACCGCTGGCGGTTCCGCTCGGCCCGGTGTAGGACAGCAGCTTGACGAACTGCCGACACTCGTCGTTGGCCACCCAGCCCATCCAGGCCAGGAACGCCTCATCCTGCATGGTCAGCGAGAAGAGAGGCGAGTTGGATTGATCCTGGAACAGGCCGCAGCAGCCGGTCAGACTGCCCAGGCCGCTCAGGGTCAGGCTCGCTTCCTTCCCGCGCATTCCGGGCAACTGGTTCGCACCGTAGCTGCCGCCGTTGCCCGACAGAGCGCCGGTGGCCGCGGCCATGCGGAGCAGTTGCTCGATATCGATATTCAATGCCATGGTGTTCTTCTCCTTGGATTTCCTGTCAGCGACCTTCGTCGCTGTGTACCGTCTGCTTGAGCAGCGACAGGAAGTCCACAGACTGGCCAGCGTCCGGGTTGGCGCTGGCATCTTCCTTTGCGACGGCAGTCGGTCGGTGCATCCCCTGCGCCAGCCGCACGGTAGCCCGCGGCAAGTTCGCCACCTTTTCCGCCACCTTCGCCTCGTCAGACCGTCGCAAGTCAGCCACCGCACCTGCCAGCTTCTCGACAGCCGCCTGCAGGACGATCAGGCTGTCGGCCACTGGCCGCACTTGCTCAGTCACGATCTCCGGGAGTTGCGCCAGCACGCTGGCCTTGGCCTGTTCGGCCACGCCAGCCAGCGCCTCCGGCTCCAACACCACCTCCAACGCCTCGCCGACCAACGCCTGGCCGGCCAGGGCCTTTTCGCCCTCGTCGACCTCCGGGGCGTCCGGGTTGACGCTCTCATCCGGGGCTTCCTGCTGCTCGGCGGCGGCGTCAGCCGCATCGGCCTCTACCACCTCCTTGAAGCGGATGCCCGACCCTGCCAGCGCTTTGGCGTTCTCTTCCAGACTTGCCTCGATCACGGCTGCCAGCTCTTCACCCAGCACCCGCTGAAGCTCCGCGCGCTTGATTTCATCCAGCTTTGCCATCTTTGACACCTCCGATAGCGATAGGGCCGACCAAGGGAACGCCGCTTTTCCCTTGGGCAGCAGACTACGTTCAACGATCGCGCCCGGCGGCAGGTAAACCCCGTCGTCGCTGCGATTGACGTATAGAAATTTGATCGAACAGCCATACTCTTTGGCGTGTTCGGCGTAATAGGTCGCGGCCTGGCGGCCGGCTGGCGTGTCGTCAAAGGTTCCGCTTTCCAGCAACAGCCCCGGCTCGCCGATCACCGCCTGGAAATCGCAACTGCCCACATCTGCGCCGGGGATGTGAAAGATGCGCAACGGCCCGCGCTCCTTGGTGCGGTCAGCCAGTTCCACGGCGCTGCGCAGGAAGTCCGTCGAGACCACCTCGCCGTCCCGATCCTCGAAGCCGCCGCTGCTGACTGTCACCCAGCGCACGCTGCCCGACGCCTCCTTGAACACGGTCAGTCCGGCGTACACCGGCACAACCCGGCGCCACGCGTCGCGCGGCCCGAAGCGAACGCCCGTCACCACCTGCTCGTCAGCCACATCGGCCACTTCGATGCTTTCGATGGGCACGCGGTAATAGCGGGTGTACGGGGACGCGTCGCCGCTCCCGTCCGTGACCACCACCGCATCGTCGTACATCTCAACTACCCACATCTGCGGGTAAAGCTGCCGGAATTCCTGACTGGCAAAGTTGCTTAGCGTCATCAGGTTGACCGCCTTCTCGCTGGCCAGCCGGCTGACTTCCTGGCGGCGCAGAATGGTCTCGGCCACATCCGGCGGCAACACCGACAGGTCAGGGTCAGGCTCCGCGCCGGCTGGCTCCGCGGTCTCTTTCGTCGTTGCCCGACCCAGCAGCTTGTCCAGCAGATCGTTCATGTTGATCATCTCGTTTTTCCTTTTGGCGGTAGCGGCCCGCCGCACAGCTTTCCAGGCCGCCCGGTGCGCCTGGCCTTCGTCGTTGCCTGCCTTGGCGTTGTACACCGCCAACCACACCTCTCCCAGCCACGCTGGCAGCTCGCGCACCTGGTTCGGCGTCGCCTGGTCGTAAAGCGTCAGACCGGTCATGCGCCTACTCCCAGCGTCCGCTTGATGGCGGTCAGCCCGGCGGCGATGCGCGTCTTGAAGTAGGCTTCGCTGGCCGGGTCAGTGAACGCCTTGCGCATGTAGTGCCACGGCTTCATGCCCTTGACAGAGCGGGCAAAGACCAGGTAGGTGTCGGCCTTGCGGTTGGCCTTGAGCTTGCCCTTGCGCATCTTCATGCCGCTGGCTATCAGCTTGTGGCCCGCGCCGGCGCTCTTCCACGCCAAGACCTTGGCCACCTTCGGCGTGATGGGCCGCGCCTCTGGCCCGAAGATGCCGGTGCCCTCCTCGACCCAGCGGGCATAGCGCAGGTTGGTACCCACGTCGATGCTCGCCAAAGCCGCCCGGAATTCCGGCTTGCCGACGGTGATCGACTTGCCCAATGTCCCTGTGCGCTTGTAACTGGAACTGTCCGGCTTGGGCGGATAGGTCGCAGCCTTGGCCCGCACATAGCGCCCCGTGTCGGTCAGCGCCTTGCTCATCTCGGCGCGCGTGACCGCCTGCATCTGCGCGGCCGTGGGGAGCTTTTTCTTGGAAGAAGGGACGTAAGGCATTGCTTTTATCCTCGTTGTGTGCTAGACTTAGAACGTCTAGAAGCTCGCCGGTCTCCAGGGTTGTCGCCTACACCGGACAACCACATACCGTAACGTTTGCCCTATGGCCCGTCGCCCACCGCAGCCGGCAGCTTCTAGACAAAGCGCCAGCGGTGGGCGGTGGGCCATAGTGCGTGAAAGGACACAACCATGTGGATTTTTCTGTCGGATAGTTTCTTGTCGATTGTTGCGCACCGGTTGCTTCCCGACATGCTTTTGGTGCGCGCCCGGCAAGCGGGCGATATTGAAACGATCTTCCCCGCCGCGGCTGTCGAATACACGCCCGAACGGGACTACCACTACCGCACGGTCTTGCCGCGCCACGAAGTCAGCCAGATGTTGTCGCACCAGATCGAATGGATCAGCTACGACAACTTCAAGAACTCTGTCGGCGATGACTACCGGCACGGCTTCTACTTCCGCGCCTACAACGCCATGTTCAGCTTCGGCCAGCAAGTGCGCCGGGGGGTCCAGCGCCGGTTCGGCTACTAAGAACCTATCCATTATTGATGTACTCCCTGTCCAGGTAGTCCTTCGGCCAGCCGTGCGCCAGGGCAATCGTCGCCGCGTCCCTGGCCGATGCGGCTTGCACTGCGTCGATGCGACCGCGCCTGGTCAGCACCTCATCGGCTTGGCGCCACCAATAGTCAAGCGCGCCCAGGGGGTCAGTCACCTTCCGCATATCGCCGTATGTGTCTTCCAGCGGCTTGTAACGCTTTTGCGCCACAAGGGCCACCTCGTCTTCGTTGGCCGCCCAGGCTGCGACCAACACCCACCGGTCAAGGCTCCCTGCCACCCGGTGCCATTCCAGCATCGCCTGATACTCATGCAAAACGGGGGGCGGGGTTATCAGCGGTTCGCTCTCCGCTTGAGCGTCGACCGCAATCTGCAAATAGTGCTTGATCTCGGCCCTGTCGCTGTTCTTCACCCAGCGGGCAATCTTCGCCCGCTGGTCGTCGTTCCAGATCGGCCCAATTTCCACGGTGATGTAGTCGCAGTCCAGAAGCACCGCGTAATCATCCTCAGTCACCTTCTTGACCCGCATCGCGTGGCCGCTCGAATCTTCGCCTATCCACCGCCAGGCGAAAATGCGACGGTCGGCATCCCAGAGCATGTCAACCGTGGGCCATTCCTGTTCAAGATCGCCCGGCGACCCATCCGGGTAATGCCAACGCAACCCGACCGTCGCTTCGCCCTCGGCGATGTAGTAATCAATAAGTGGCATCGACATGGCTATGACCTCTTTACCCAGACTGCATCTTCAACGGGCGTTCCCTGCAAATGGGTTATCCCGTAGCTCTTGAACAGCTTGATGATCTCTTTCCGTTCCGTCTCTGATTGCGCACGAACCGAGATCAGGTAGTCTACCAACGAGACGCCTCGCTTGACATTCGTCTCGTTGCTGATGCTGCTTGCGTTTTTCTTCCATCCGTCGATCGTTCGTTGCCGATGCTCTGCAATGAACTCGGGATATGATTTTCCGAAGTAATCCCTGCGGTAACTCACCACGTCGGTATCCAGCAACAGCACAGGGTCAAAGAACAGGTTGCCTGCGCTGGCGCCTCGCCATCCGCTGCCCGCGATGCGGGTGAACGCGTAGGTCGATCCGCCGCTCTGTTCGTCTGACTCCTTGCTCTCCTCGCGTGCGAACACACCCAGGCGCGCCTTCTCTTCGTTGGAGATCAGGGAACCGTTGTTGTTCAGTATCACCTCCAAGTGCGACAGGCTGGGCCCGCCGCCGTAGAGCTTGTTGAGGTTGTGCTGAAGCGCATACCCTGGCATCTCTCGCTGCAAGTCTTCCACCGTGATGTCGAAGCGGCGCCAACGTGGAATGCCGAACTCTCCATCCTTCTGTCTCAGGACAGGGGCGGGCGAGTCGAAGTGCGGCCGCGGCTGGTAGCTCGGCAGCTTGGTCACGTCGGCCACGCCCAGCCGCTTGTTCCAGTAGCGTTTCAGCTCCTCGGTCTGCTGGCTCACTGTGGCGCTGGCTGTCACGATAGATGACAGATCGCCGCCGGCTGCATAGGTCGTCTTGATCAAATACATCCATTCCACATCCTGCGGCGTGGCCAGCCGGTTGTTCAAGCCGATGTCGCCCAGGAAAGTCAGCGCCTCCTGAATGTTCTCTTCGGTCGCCTTGCCGTCAATGATAATCCGGGCCATGCCCTGCTTGGCATACTGCGAATCGTTGCCGTTGGCGTGCGGGATGTAGTTCAGACGAAGTGTGCCGCTCGGCGAAACGATGTTGAGCGCCTTGCCGCTGTAGGTGCGCTGGCGCCCAGGGGTCTGGATGATGCGCCCGTTTTCGTTGCGCACCTCCATGCTGGACACCTTGACCGCCGTCACGTCCACCCGCCGCGGCCGACGCGTCTCCGGTCGCTCTTCCTTGGCGGGCGGCGGCGGCGTGTACTGCACAGCCAGCACCCCGAACATGCCTTTGTCGCCAGCGGCGATGGCTTCGTCCAGTTTGACGATGTAATCCAGATAATACGCCGCTATCGGATCGCCGTCGGACCTGAGTTGCAGCTTCGCCAGGAGCACCTTGGTGTTTTCCTTGGTGTACTGCGGGACGATCTGGTCTGCCCACGGCTTGTAGTGATGGTTGTAGCTGACGGCGACCTTCTGTACATCAGACCAATACGGATCGCTGACGTTGGGCTTCGGCGCGGCGGTTGTGCTGACCGGCAGATCGCCCAGGTTGGCGAACATGCGACCTTCCGCTTCCTTGCGCACCTTGAACTCGATCACCGTACCATCGCCCTCGATCTCGTAAATCAGCCCGGTCATGTTTTCGATGTCCGCGCCGCCGAAGAGAAGCGACTTGCCCTGGAAGCCAGACCGCTTGATATCCGCTACCAGTCTGGCATCGACAGGGGTCAGGACGCCTCGGCCCGGCTCCGGCAAGCCCAGCGCCTTGCGTCGGGCCGCCTCGGCCTTCTCGTACAGCGCCCGCCAGTCCTTGCCGATGTTGTTTTTGCGGTCGGTCGCGGCTGCCAGGAACGCATCAATATCCCGGCCCGGCAACCGCCCGGCGGCCAGCGCCTTCTCGGCGTAGGGCCGCAGGATCGCCTGGAATTCGCCATCGTCCAGACCTTCGATGCGATTGATGAAGCCTTTGATCTCGGCGTGTTCCGGCCCAAACAGCCGCACATCCTGGCCAGCGGCGTAGGCCCGCAGCGTCTTGTTGTGCCAGGAATAGACGTTGACGTTGCTGTTGGGGTTGTAGTCCCAGTCCAGCCGGTCTTTGCCCCAGAACTTGAACGCCTGGCCTTTGTCGATGCCCACCAACCGGCCATCGTCCAGGACAAGCAGGTTCCCGTCGTGGCCGTCGTGGTTGGAAATCAGCCAGTCAAACAGCGCCTCCTTCTGCGCCTGTACCGTCTGGGCAGGGGTCAGCCGGTTCGTGTTTCGTACCGTCGTGCTGGCCTCAGTGTACCAGCGTTGCATTGATCCCACCCTGCCGCCGATCGTGACCACGTGCGTCTCTGCCGCCTCATGCCCCAGCGCGCCGGCCATGCGGTAGGTGGCCCGGTCGTTGTAGGCCAGGAATTCTTCCTGCGGCTTGAACATCCAACGACTGCCGTCGGGGGCATCGTAGAGCAGCGCCTCATGGGTTGCTCCCGACACCCGGCCACGCGAGATCAATTCGTCCGCCTTCCAGCGGAACTGCTGTTCCGGCTGGCGCTTGGGCGGCAGCGGCGTCTTGACCGGCGCCGCCTTGGCCTGTTGAATACGGTTGAGCAGTGCGGCCCGGTGCGATGCGTCTTGCAGCGCCTCGAACTCGCCGAACGCATCCTCCAAGATGGCCAGGTCGCGCTTGACGCCCGCCTTGTTGCTTCCCTGCTGGATCAACTCGGCGGCTTCCTCTTTCGACACCCACCGGATTTCCTCTGTTTCCATGTCCATCAGCGAGGCGTCGAAAGTCTTCGACCGCATGATGGCCATGTAGGTGTTGGTCGTACCACCTTTGTAGGGCTTGCTCAGAAGCCCGATCACCTGCCCCTCGTGTCCGGTCTCTTCGGCCACCTCGCGCAGCGCCGCGGTCAGAGGATGCTCTGTCGGTTCGATGCCGCCCTTGGGGAAGGTCCAGGCGTAGCCGCCAAACTCCCCCTTGGGCCGGCGCAGCAGCACCCGCCCGTTGTCGTCGAAGACCGCCGCGCCGTAGGATGTCGTGCGCTTGCCCTTCTTGACCGCGCCCCACAGCCCGTCGTCGTGCAGGTCTCGGCTCAGCAGCAGGTCGTGGTCGATGTCCCAGGCGTCCAGCGGGAAAACCTGCGGCGCCTTGGCAACGGTGGGCAGGACAGCCGCGTCGGCGTCGATGTAGACGGCTTGACTTGCGTCGAAGATGAACACCATGTTGCCGTCTATCACGCTGTCATAGCCCTTGTTTTTCAGCCAGGCGCCAAGCGGTGTTTTCTTATCCCAGCCATCGGCGACTGCCTGAGATATTGTCCCGCTTGGATGCGTGACAGGGTACGGGTTGTTAACCTTGACCTTCACCGGCACGTCTTCCGATACAAGATACTCCTCGAATAGTGTTGTATATTTTCCTACGACAGGAGAATTCATCATCTCGATGCCGTTTTGCAAGGCCCCCTCGTTCGGTATGTTGAAGTAGGTCTTGTCTGCCAGCGCCGATCCCTTCACCCAAGCGTCCGCATCGGCCTGCGTCATGGACGCTTGCCAAACGACAGCCGGCCTGTTGGCCGGTTCGCTCTCCGGCACCCCGGCGGGCAGGGCGGCCTTGCCCGGCGTCTTCTTCTTGGGCGGCTTCCAGGTCGAGGAAGACGGCTTGCCGTAGCGGTTGACCGTCACCACGGCGTTAGACGGGTCGAGGACGGTCAGACCGGTCAACGAACCATCCGACCCGACGTAGCCCACCGCGTCGTAGCCCGCCGCCGCGATCTCCTGCCCCAGCTTCTCCATGCCGACCTGGGCGTCAAAGCCCATTTCCTCCAAGACATCGGCCCAGCCTTCGCTCGGCACAATCAGAGGGTTCCGCACGTTGACCTGCACCGGCATGGAGATGGTCATGCCGACCGGCTTGCTGTATGTCGTCTTGAGATCAAGGTACTTCGGCGGTAGGCCGCCCGCCTTGATCTTGGCCCATTGCGCCGCCGGCGCTTGAGCGTAAAACTGCTGGTCTTTGTACGGCCCCCACGTCCACTGCGCCGCCTCGTCCAGCGTCATGGCCGGTTTCCAGGGGATGGTAGGCGACGGCACGGACGGCGGAACGTTCTTCGGCTTCTTCGGCTTCTTGGGTTGCGCCGGTTTCTTGGGCTGCGGCCCGCCCTCGCCTTGCAGCGTCAGCAGTTCCGTAAGCTCGGCCAGGTCTTCAACGATCCAGCACCGGCAGTTGACATGTCGCGGCGGGATGCCTATCTTCTCGCCGGTGGTCGGGTCAATGAAGGTGCCATGCTCTCCCACCGCGCCCTGCTGCTCGTTGGCCAAACCCAGCGGCCCGCACAGAGGACAGACCAACTCATCCATCGCCGTGCGCCAGCGTTGCCGTTTCAACCCGGCAGCCTCGAAGCTCTTCAGCCGGCTGTGAGCGTAGACGCGCGTCGTTTCGGTCTGCGCAATCACCCGCGCCCGGTCGTGCATGTTCGGGAACGGATTGGTCGGAACCAACTTCCAGATATCGTCTACCAGCGCCTCGAAGTCCTGGTCAGTCTCGATCCAGCGCGCGATGGCTTTGCCGATCTGCTCCCGCGTGCTTTCGTTGATCTGCTTGATCAGGGTATAGCCGTAGGCCAGGGCTTGGTCACGCGCCTGCGCATCGTAGATATCCCAGGCAACCTGTAAGCCTGTGCTGTCCACCTCCGCCTTGACGCTGGCGTTGGCTTGGTCGTAGATCGCCTGGATCACGGACAACACCTCGGCTTGCATCTGCGCTTCCAGGCTGGCCCAGTCCACCGCCACATCGAACGCCTGCTTGCTGCGCGCCCGGTCGGCTTGCGCTGCCAACAGATCGACCTTTGCCTCTGCCAATGCCCGGCGCAAGACTGACCGTTGATCCCTGAACGCCGCATAGAACGCATCGGCGAGGGCGTCTTCCGCCTCCCGGCGCTCGGCGTCCAGGGGATCCTCCGGCCAGCCCTGACCTACGGCTTTCGTTACGGGTATGTGGTTGTTAAAGTGCTGCGGATGCCGAAAGGGTCGTCTTGCCCGACCTCAGCGCGGGCGCGACGGGGCCAGTTCGGCACGGCGAAAACCTGGCGACTGGTCCACAGGGTGCGGATGTCGCCAGCCCGGTCGATACGCACGAAATCCTCGCCAGCCGCCAGCCCGGCCCGGCGCGCCTTCTCGGCCACCGGCTCGGCCGCGGCCGGCTGCGCTTCGGCGTCGTCAAGCGTGTTGGCGTCGCCGTGCGCCGTCACCTGGTCGGTAGCGTGCAACCAATCCGGCGCCGCATCCAACTCTACCAGCCAGCGCCGCGCCTCATCGGTCGTAATGATGCCCGCGCCCGCGCCCATCGCCGGCTCCCAGAGCTTGCGCACATTGTCGACCGCCGCCGCACGCACGCCCTCGCGCAGCAGGTCGTCTTCGCTGTCCTGTTGATCGAAACGGAACGCCAGACCTTCCGGCAGCACGTCCCAGTTGATCATGCGCTCGACACTGGCCAGCATTCGGCCAAAGCCCTTCCCTTTGGCCTTCTGCGCCTGCACCTCAGCCTCGGCCTTCGTGGCCCCGGTCTGCGACGCTGGCCAGAATTCCCGCACGTCTACCCCGAAGTCCAGGGAGAGGGTGTAGACGTAGTGCGTCACCGCCTGCTCCCGGTCGAAACCTTCCGGGATACCAGCAAAGGGGGTGAAGTCCACCTTGATGGGATTGATGGGCGACGCCTGCGCGGCCAGCCACAACAGACCCTTGAAGGTCGTCTGTTCCTTCGCCTCGCGGCTGGCTTTGTAGAGGTCGAACGCCGCCTTGACCTCAGTCTGCGTCATGCCGGTGATGGCGACAATGCCCGGCAGCGGCATATCAGCCAGGCGCTCCTCGTCGTAGTTGTAGAGCGCCAACAGCACCCGCGCCGCCTTCAGCGCCCGGCTGACCGCACAGAAACCCAGACCAAAGCGATGCTCCTGCGTAGACGGCATGTCCACGATGCGCCCGAAGTCGCTAGGCGCCAAGGGAACCGCCCGCCCGGACAGCCCGCCCGACGCCAGCCGCGGCTGGTAACGCAGGGGAAAGTCGGCGTTGCCGGTCAGTGCCAGCGTCCCGGCGTCCAGGTTGAACAGGCCAACGACCGGCCCCCCTGGCCCTTGGCGTCCCAACTCGACCACGCCACCCAGGTCAGTGACCAGGTAGTCTTGCAACAGCCTGTCCAGAAAGAAACTCCAACCCTGACCAGCCTCAGCTTCGGCCAGAATTTCCTGGTAGCGCCGCACCCGGTTACGCCCGCCCTCGATCTGCCAGTCCAGGGAGATGGCCTTGCTAACCATGCTGGCCAGCGCGCCGGAGAGGATCGGCTCGGCCTTGCTGAACTCGATCAGCTTGTCCGTGCGTCCGCTTGATCCCCATGGCGGTATCGCGTCGCCGGCGTAGGCGTCCCAGATCGTCCATAGCCAATTGGCTTGGTCCCTGGTCGTCTCGAAGCGGGGCTGTATGGATGTCACTGCGCTGTTGTTGGCTGGCATGGCAGGTCAAAAAACGAAAACCCCGCGAAAGACAGGCTCTCGCGGGGCACAGGGTTGCTACGGGGTGCAGCGGCGCTCGGCGGCGCTCAGCGTTATCAAGCCGGCTGCGTTTCCAGCATAGCACACGGCAAGCCAGATGTCAAGCCCCAACCGGCCCGCACTACAGCACGAACCCCCTTCCGCTGGCCTTGGCCGCCGCCGTTTCCACCTCGGCCAGATAGGCGCTCAGCTCCTTGACCAACTCCAAGATGCTCACCTGGCGCAACTGGCCGCATCGCGGGCAAACGATGGTCAGCGTCGGCCCCGCCACCTCGGCCAGCTTCCTGCCACAGCCGTGGCCCTGCGCGTCCGTACAGCGGATGTCGCTCACAGCACAAAGCCTACGCCGCCGGTCGGCTGCGCCGCATCGCGCCAGAACGCCATCACCACCGCGTCGCCGTCGTCGGGCGACCTCCCCAGCCGCTCTTTGATATCGTCCTTGCTCTCTACACGTATCCTGCCGCCCGACTGCACCCGCCAGTGCGGCGCGGTCAGGTCGCCGGTCAGCAGGTCATCGGGCGGCAGGGCAATGGGGGCCGGCCCGGCAGGGTCCAACAGTTCCCGCAGTTGCCAGTAGGCCGCTGCCCGCTTGTCAGCAAAGCCCAACTCCCCCGAAACATCCCGCTTGTCGGTGCGCTCTGAGGAGTTGAAGGCGTCTACCGCCCGGCCCATCTCCCGCAGCCGATCCACCACACCGGCGCCCACGCCGATCACGTCCACCACCGCCCGACCGCCCTGGGCTTCCAGCACGCCAGCCACCCGGCCCGCCGTCTGCATGGTATCCTCTTTTGAATGGCGCCGCAGCGCCTTGACGCCCGCCTCATGGCGCAGCGCCAGCACCGTGCGGTCGGAACCGTAGCGCGCCACGTCCACGCCGACGGTCAACAGCGGCCCCCAGTCGCCCGCCTCGCTGATGGCGTGCCAGCGCTCATTGGCCGCTTCCACCCAGGAGAGCGGGATCACGCCGTCTTCGTCGCCGCTGGCGAATTGCCCCTCGACCCGGTTCTGATAGACCGCGCTGTTTTCGCCCCATTGCTGACGGCGCTTCTCAGCCCACTTCTCGTCGATGCGCCCGGCGGCGACAGCCTCGTTCCTCGTCACGTGGCGCACCCACCAATCGTCATAGCCGGGCCGGCGCCGGTGAATGTCGTAGAAGCGCCCCACCGGCTCCCCTGGCGTCGAAATCGCCAGCCAGTAGGTAGACCCTGAGGACATGGCGCCTTCGGCCGCGTCCCAGGTGTCCGGCGGAATGGTCTTCGCCTCGTCGAACAGGTAGAGCAGGTGGTCAGCGTGCGCGCCTTCGATGAGCGCCGCCTGATTGGACGCCAGGGCAAAGGCTTCTCCGGTCGCCAGTTTCATGCTCAGCGTCAGCAACTCGGCGCGCCGATCCAGCGCGCCGCGCCCGATCCTGTCCCAACGCAGCCGATTTGACCACTTGTGGATTTCCGGCCACAGAAACTTGGTCAACTGTCGCCAGGCGCTGGCCGTGGTCGGTATCTTCCAATCCTCGCCGTCCCTGGTCAAGGCGAACCACAGGATCGCCAGCGAGGCCAGCGCCGTCTTGCCCAGTCCGTGCGGCCCGCGCACGCTGGCGCGCCGGCGGCTGGCCAGATGCGTCAGGACTTCAAGCTGATAGGGCGCGGGATGTTCGCCCGGTCGCCAGTTGACGCAATCCAGCGCAAAGCCGGCCGGATCGTCCCGATAGCGCGCCTGGAAACCGGCGTAGGTTGTCAGACTGGATGCGTCATCAACCCGGATCGGTCGCATCACCTGCTCTAAGCAGGCTTGCCATATCGGAGAGGATGGCCGCCTTGGCAGTTCGGTCTGTAACATGCGCCTCGATTGAGTCGCCGATGCGCTGGAAGAGCATCAGGGCCTCTTGCAGGGTCAACACCTGCTGCATTTCCACCATGCGCCGGCGCTCTGACTTGACCAAACGCTCGCGGCGGTCAAGGGCGGCGCCCACTTCCTGCCAGGCGAGATGGTCGGCCAGCCCACGCCGCGCAATCTTCTTCAGGCTGTCAATGGCCGCCACCATGCGCGGCACGTCGCTGCTATCCATGCCAGCCTGTAGCTCGGCGACCGCCTCTTGCACCCGGCGCCACGCCTCGCCCGATTCGCCGCTGTCCACACGTTCCAGCAGATCGCCCAGTCGGGCATCTACCAAGGCGATATCATCCCGCAACACCAACAGGTCGGGATCGCTCACCGCCTGGGCGTAACGCTCAATCAATCGGCCCGGCAGATGCTTGGAGTAACGGCCATGCTTGTATCCTGGATGCGCCGGACCTACCAAGGACTTGCCGCCATGGTGACGGCACAACTCCCGCCCCGTTACCGCATTGCCCTTGCAACGCTCGCCGGTGCGCTTGGAGGTCGCTTTGCATTGGGTCATGACACAGGAACCAGACGCACGCACAAAAAGCAGTCGCGCGCACAAGAAGTAGCGGCGCAACACAAAGTCACACTTGACAGTTTGGTTGTCATGTGATATAATTCAAGCATAGTAACATCCTTCCTTGAAACACCCAGGAGACCGCAATGATCAACCTCATTGAAACAAGCACCATAATCGCCGGGGACAACGGCAGCGGCCACCAAGACCGTACATCCTTCGATCCGGCCAAGCTGGCGGAACTGGCCGCCAGCATCCAGGCGCACGGGCTGCTACAGCCCATCACGGTGCGCCGCTTGGGGGAAACCGACCTCTTTCAGATCGTCGCGGGGGAGCGACGCTTCAGAGCGTGCGAAAGCCTCGGATGGCAGGAAATCCCGGCTATCATCGCCGATGTGACGGCGGAAGAAGCCGCCGCCCTGATGCTGGCCGAAAACACGGCCAGGCAGGACTTGGACCCGGTCGATGAGGGTCTGGCCTATCAGGTGCGCATCAAGCACCTCGGCTGGACAGTCGCCGACTGCGCCCGCAGCGCCGGCGTCTCAGAGGTGCGGGTGCAATTCCGGCTGAAGCTGCTGCGGCTTCGGCCCGACCTGCTCGACCTGGTCCGAACGGGAAATCTGGCGCTCGGCTATGCTCAAATCCTGGCCGACGCCAACCTGGACAGCAACCGCCAAATGATGGCCGTCGTCGCCTTGCGGGACAACCCGGCGCCTACGCCGGTGTGGTTCCGCAAGGTGACGGCGGAGTTGGTCACGCAGCAGGCGCAGGGCATCTTGTTCGACACCCTGCCCCTCTTCAGCGGCCAAGCGCCCGCAGCGCCCAACAAGACCGCCAAGCCCGCCGAACCGCCCACGCCCGCCACGGCGACGCCGCCGGCACACGGCGCCAACGCCAAGGAAGTCATCGGCAACCAGATGACCTTCTGGCGCCAAGCGGCGCAAGCCTGGGACGGCCTCGGCAAGCCGTTCAAGCGGCAGGAGTGCGAGGCCGCCGCACAGGCGCTCTCCTTCGTCTTTGCCGCACTGTAGGAGATACTACCATGGCCAAGACCACCAAGACCAAGGCCAAGACCAAGCAACACGGCGGCCCCCGCCCCGGCAGCGGACGGCCACCGGTTGCCGATCCCAAGCGCGCCGTCACTGTGACGCTGACGGCCGCGCAGATCGACCACCTGAGAACCCTCGGCGACGGCAACGTCTCCGAAGGCGTTCGGCGTCTCATTGAGAAAGGAACAACCATCCATGACACAACAGCTTGACCTTTTCGGCAGCGCAGCGCCGGCTGCGCCTGCACCGTACACCGTCAACCCAGATGGATGGAGCGTCAAGGGATGCTCCATCATCTATGCGCCAAGAGGCCAGGCTGGCGAATATGCCAAGCTGGCCACGAACCCTTATCGGGGATGCGGCCATGCCTGTGCTTATTGCTACGTCCCTGGCGTCATCAAGATGCGCCGGGAAGAGTTTGACGCCACCGCCACGCCGCGTCCCAACTTCCTGGACGCCCTGCGCAAGGATGCTCAGAAATACCAGGCTTGCGGCATCACCGAGCAGGTGATGCTCAGCTTCACGACCGACCCGTTCGGCCCGGTCGATGTGTCGCTGACCCGGCCAACCATCGAAATCTTGCAGGCGCACGGCCTGGGCGTCTGCACGCTCACCAAGGGCGGCAGCCGCGCCTTGCCGTTCCTCGACCTCTTCCGGCCAGAGCGTGATGCTTTTGCATCCACGCTCACAAGCCTGGATGACGCATTTAGCCTTAAGTGGGAGCGCCGCGCCGCGCTCCCTGGCGACCGGATCGCCACGCTGAAAGCTTTCCATGACGCCGGTATCTTCACCTGGGTCAGCCTGGAACCAACCCTGGACACGGAAAGCTCGCTGGCGATTATCGAACACACCCGCGGCTTTGTCGATCTGTTCAAGGTCGGACGGGCCAACTACCTGCCGATGACCAATACAACCGACTGGCGGGACTACACGCTGCGGGTCATTGATCTGTGCCAGCGCCTCGGCGTCCGGCACTACATCAAGCGGGACTTGCAGGGGTATCTTCCCGCCGGATACCCCAACCCGAAATACATCACACAGCATCACTGAAGGGTCAGCACTGCGGCGTAGTGGGTCATCTGCTTGTTGTAGCCGCAGTAATACCCCGTCCAGCGGGCCAGCGTGTATCCCACCTGGCCCGCTTTTTCTTGCAGCAACTCCTGGCAGACCGCCAGGTAGTTGGCGCGCAAGCTATTGCCATAACGCTCAGTCATCATCGCCATCGACGCTACGCCCCAACTGCCGCCGCCCAGCTTCAACTTCTGCAACAGCCCGTCATTGACCGCCAGCGCCAGCGTCGCCGGCCATTCCCGGTCTCGCCGGCTGAACAGCGCATCAATCACCGGCCACGGCTGGCCGTAGGGATCGAGGTCGATGAAGCTGAACGGCCATGCGTCCACCGCGCCGGCCGCGATGGCCTGCTCGCAATCTCCCTCATAGACGGCCCAGGTCGGGCGTTGCTGCGCCAGAAACGCCGCTTTGTCCGGGTCTTTCTCAAAGACTGCGCCCGGCGGCAGCGCGTGGTAGAGTTGCTGGTAGATATGGCCCCAGCCGCCGTGGGTCTCAAGCACCACCGGCGGACTGGTCAGTTCGGAAAGCAGCGAGCGCCGCAAGGCTGCTTTTTGCCTGAGAGTTGAATTGTCCTTCTGCGTCGGCTTGGCCATGATGCTCCAAAAAGAATTGGCAGATTTCCGTCAGCGCCGCGCCCCGGTTTTGGCTTCCCGTCGCTCGCAGCGCCCGCTCGAAGATGACCACCTGGTCCACGTACAACACCGGCTTGATCTGATGGCTCTTGTCGCCCAGGGCGCGCTGTCCGGCGCCCGGCTTGCCATCGCTCAGCGCCGTCTGCTCAACCATCGTCGCCAACTCCGCCGCCGCCAGCGCGCCGCCCGCGGCCAGCCTGGCCAGCGTCGTGTCCGTCTGGCGCACCTGCTCGGCCAGGGCGGCCAGGGCTTGCAGGTTGGGCGACGCGCCTTTGGCCAGTTCGTTGTCCGCCGCTAGGTAGGCTGTCACCTTGTGGTCTGGCCATGCGTCGGGCAGCCGGCGCGCGGCCAGATGTGTCCACCCCAGCCGGCGCGCGGCCAGCGCCACGCCATGCCCGGCCACAAAGCGGTCATGCCAGACAACCACCGGGCGCGGCTGGCCGAACAGGCGCAAGCTCTCCATCAGTTCCAGGATTTGATCTTCCGGGTGCTCGTTGTAGTTGTCGGGATGGTCGGAGTAGTCCGCAATGACAATGCGGACATCCGTGATCTCATCTGTGTTCATCGTCATCGACCGCCTCAATCCTGATTTCCACCCGTGGCTGTTTTACGTCAACTTCCGTCACCGTGCGCACCGACCGCACGAAGCGCCGGTCGTCGTCGGTCAGCAGCCAGGGGCGCAGCGCGTCGACGTAGAGCTTGGCGGGGATGTTGTCGGCGTCCAGCGGCATCCGGTCGAAGAAGACCGTCACCGTCACATCGACCGGCACGACGAAGGGCGTCGTCTGCTCCGGGTCAATCTCTGCACGCACGGCCAGGCGAATGCGCGCCACCTCGTTGCGGCGCTGCGTCCAGTGCTGGCCAGCATAGGCTTTGTTCCAGGACGGTGGGCGCTCGTTGGGCAGGACAAGGCAAACACCTTCTCTCATGCTGCGACCTCCGCGGGCTGTTGCCCGGATTGCGGGCACTTGCCGCCAGAGGGTGCGCTATGCTCAGAGAGACGCCCGGCGCTGGTCAGATCGACCACCTCGCCGCAGACTGAACACCGGCGCGTCTCTGGCAGCGCGGTCAGGTAGGCCAGATACACCCAGCCTCGCACCACGCCCCACCGGCGCCCGTACACGTCCGGCGCGTCCTGCGTCTCGAACGCTGTCCGATCCAGAAGCACGGCATCGACGCTGCTGTTGTCCGGCCCCAGGCTGTCGGCGTAGAGCGTCTTGTTGTCTGGCCCCAACCATCCCCCGACCCACGCGGGGGCATAGCCGGCCGCGTTGGCCGCCCCGGTCACGCACGCCAGGGCCTGCGGCGAGATGCTGGCCACAATGGGCGCGCTTGCGGCGCCGCTCTTGCGCAGGTTCAGGCTGCGCTCTGTGGCAACCCGAAACAGTCGATCACTCATGGGCAGCCTCCAAGTAAGCTATCTGGTCATCTATCTGCGCCAGTATGTCGGCCCTGGCGCTGGCGTTCAGCGGCATCAAACACAGCGCCGCGCGGTAATCCTGCGCCAGCACCAACGCCCGCCGCAACGGCGCCAGCGTCACCACGCAGCAGGTCGCCTCGTCGCGGTAGACCGTCGGCAAGCCGCAAACAGGACAGCGGGTCATGGGCGTTTGCCCTTGGCCAGACAGGCAAGGCACCACCACCGCCCGTCCCACCATCCGGCGCCGCGTGTTTGGTCCAGGATGCGCTCGCAGCGGCAGCAGGACGCACCGAGGGGCAGGGGGGGCTGTTGGTAATGGTCGTTGCTCGGCGTCGTCATCGCCAGAACCTCACATGGGCCGCATCGGCCCGGCGCGCGCCGGCTGGCGCTCGGCCAGGTAGGCTGCCCGCCTCAGCGGATCCCATAGCTCGCCGCGCTGCGGACGCCAAGGCCCGACCCACAGCGCTGCATCGACATCGGCTATCAAACCACGATCTGCCCGATAGGCGGCATCGGCAGACCAAGCGCAATCGGCCACAGCCACCAACACGTCGGGCAAGCCAGGGCGCACCAAGACGTAGCGCTCTCCCATGGCCGCGCAGTCTGTCACCGCCACATAGCCAGCGACAGCCGGATCGGCCCGCTCAGGGAAATGCGCCAGCACAGCCGGGAAGGCGGCGTGAACCACAATCAAGCCGGCCAACAGCGCAGTCTCAGACACCGCACACCTCGCCGCCAAATCCCGGATCACGCATAGCGCCTCGCGATGATCTGCTTGATCACCTGGACGCCCCGGTCGGCAGCCAGTCCGATCAAGACCGCCTGCCACCACACGTCAATCTCCTGCCCAGTGGCTTTCGCCGCGACCAACACCACCCCGCCCACCGCCAGCGAGGCCAACAGAAGCCGCAGACCTGGCCAGATGTGGGCGAAAATCTGCGATGCTGTCTCATTTAGCCCCCGCTGGCCGTTCTGCGGCGACGGCCAATTTCCAGCCACAGCGGCCAGTACTCAATAAGCAGTTGCGTCTCAGTGAGTGTCGGATTTTGCAGCCTGATTACCCAGGACGCAACCATCAAGGCAATCAAGACGATTATGGCTAGTATGTGTTTCATTTCACCTGTGGGGTGAATACCCTTCGGGGCGGGGCCATGTCACCCCGCCCCACGCTCGCGGCTGTCAAGTCGCCAGATTTACACTGGTCACGGCGCGGAGGACGCCGGAGCCGTTTGCCCTGCCAGTCGCCCATGAAACGCAAACACTGCCTGTCACTCGGCCTATCGCCCAGCCTTGTTGATCGTCATTTCACCAGCCAGCGCCGTAACTGTGACGGCTGGCTGTCGAGCGCGCGGGCTTCGCTTTCGGCCCGCGTCAGGTACACTTGCAGCGCCTTGGCGATTGCGCCCAGCACCAGCACCAGCGCCGGTATCCACCATTCGCTGCTGACGCCCTCAGCGCCGGCCGCTACGAACTCCAATGCCGCAATGAGCGCTGCAATGAGCGCCAAACTAGCCACGTTCGGAAATTGCATGTGTGTCCTCTTTCGCTGCGGGTGTGAACCGCTTGGCTTGTTCCAGCCGATACAGCCGCGCCCAATCGCTCAGTATCCAGCCCTCGAAGTCAAGCAGGCTCAGCTTGGCCGCGTCAGCCGCTTCGAGTAGGGTGGCTACCGTCGCGTCGTCAACCGCTACATGGTGGATGGTTCGGTGTGTCATGGGTGTGTCCTCAGAACGCGAAAACCGGGCGCAGCGGTATCAGTCCGGCTGCACCCGGCTCGATTTCAAGTATAGCACGAAAAGCGTCGTGTGTCAATAGGGAGTTTGCCGGGGAAGGATGCAGCCTCCCCCGGCCCTGTCGGTTGTCAGTCGTTTCGCCCGGTGTCACCTCCTACGCCAGTATGAGCGCCACTGCCAGGCCCAGCAGTGCGGCCAGCAGCAGCGCAATGAGGATGATTGCAACGTTGCGGATCGTGTGCGTCATGGAATTACCTCTTTGCCTTGCACACCCACAGCGGCACGGCCACGCGGCCGCACATGCAGGCTTGCTTGCGTGCGTTGCCGGTCAGGTAGCACGTTGGCGCTTTCGCGGCCGGCAGCGTTGTCGCCAGCACGAGCGCCAGCGCCACAGAATAAATCAAGCAATCGCGGCTTGGCCGTCACGGTAGCACCTCCTCAGTGCCGTATTCGCCCGAAAGCTCGGTTATGCCTCGCGTCTTGCCCCACCCTGTGCTGCGCATCCACAGGGTGTCGGCCCATGCTTTCGCCACGCTGCGTTCCATGCGCAGCGCAGCGCAGCGCACTTCTCGCGGTGCCACACTACCCATTGCCCCGCAACGATGCGCTTGACATATTGGCGGTGGGGGATGTCGGGTAGTTTGCGGTAGACGATGGAGGTCATAGTTCGATCATCTCCGCTTCTTGTGCTGCCCAGGAGAACAAGTCTACGGTGGTCATGTCGCTTTCAGCCGCCTTGAGATTGCGCACACCAACCTGCCAGTATTCGGGCTTGAGTTCCACGCCAACAAAACACCGCCCCAGCCTGATAGCCTGATCGCCTGTGCTGGCAATGCCACCGAACGGATCAAGCACCAATTCACCTGGATTTGTCCACAGGCGGATGCACCGCTCGATGGTGCCGAGCTGCAACGGGCAAATGTGGCGCTCGTCGTCATTGCCACGGGCTGCCATCCATCCTTGCAGCGTGTCGCTCTCTTGGATACCGTACCACGTCGCCCAAGCGCCCCACTCTGCGCAGCGGTCTTTTTCGTTGGGCCAGGTCGGGTTAGCCAGATCGATCCACTCGTCGCCAGTCATGCCACCGACCACGGGCTGCTGATTGTCGCCTGGCTTGCGGAATTTGAGAATGTAGTCAGGCAAGGCGGGCCGCAACCATGACCGGTCGCGTTGCATCTGGCTCATGGTCAGCGCCTTGCTATGCGTGCGAATTGACTGGGCCTGTTGGTTCTTGTCGATGGGGATACGGGCATCGAAAATCCAACCCCGCTCTTGAAACAGTTTGATGACATCACCCGAAAAATCCTTGAGGCCGATGTAGCCATCTCGCACCATCATGGCAGGAACGTCTGCAACGTGTACGGCGCAGATGCGGCCAGGGCGTGTCACCCGGAACAGGTGATCGATGATGTAGCCAAAGTGCTCGTTAAACTGGTCAACGTTGCGGCTGTTGCCGAGGTCTCGTTCGGTCGGGCTGTAGGTGTACAGCGACTGGAACGGCGGGCTGAACACAGACAGGTCAATGCTAGCATCCTGCAATTCTGCCAAGCGCTCTACACTGTCACCCAGCATGTAGCGCCAGTTTGCGCCGGTCGCTACGCCAGTCTGGTAAGTCCACCCGTTAATGTCGCTGTCGCTATGCAACTCTGCGACTTCGTACTTCTGAACGTGGTCAATCAGCTTAGCTGCCATAGTTCGTGCCTGCTCCTCTTTGCGCATGATGTTAGCGTAGATTTGATCTTCGATGTCGGCCAAGACGATGTAGACATTGACCGGGTGTTGTTGCCCAAAGCGATACTCGCGCCGGATACACTGGTAGTAGTCCTCCCAGCTATCCGACAAACCAACAAACGCCATGTTGTGAGCGTTCTGGAAGTTAAGGCCAAAGCCTGCAATGCTGGGCTTCGTAACCAACACCCGGACGCTGCCATCCTGAAACGCCTCGATGGTGTCTGTTTTCTTGTCAATACTGTCAGAGCCTTGCACGTTGACAGCGCCAGGGATTTGCGATGCAACGTCATTAGCTTCTGCGTTCAGACCACACCACACGATCCATTGTTCGTCGCTGGCGTTGACCAGTTCGGCCACCGCTGGCACCCTGACCGATACCGTTGCCTGCCGCACTTTCGATCTGTCACCAATGCCCTTCAGACCGGAGAAGAATAGCTGGTCATCGGGCGTGTAGTCGGAGCGCACATAAACCGGCTGGATGTTCAGCGGCGGGAGATTGTAGCCTTCGTCACTGTGGCCCAGGTCACTTGGCTTGCGCACGAACATACCCCAGCTTGCCATCCAGCGGTAGAACTTCTCCTCGGCGTGTCGGCGCAGGTTCCATTGCTGGCGTGCGCCCTTCTTCTTCTGCCCGGTCACGGCATCTTTCGGTTCCCGGTGGACAAAAAACGTTGCTTGCATCTCGACGTGGGACATGATGCCCAAGAACTCGGCGTGTTGCCCGATTTCAGCATCATCGTTCGGGGCTGGGGTTGCTGTGCCGCACAATCGATACGGGGTATCCGCAAACATAGCAGTCAACTTCTGGCGGGTCTTGCCTGCCAGGTTCTTGAGGATGCTGCTTTCATCCAACACTACGCCAGCAAAGGCGGCAGGGTCGAAATGGTCTAGCATCTCGTAGTTGGTGATGTTGACGCCGCTTGTCACTTCGGACTGGTCACGAATATAGCGCACGTCCAGATCGATGTTGTGCGCCAGTCGCACCGTTTGACGGGCCACGCCCAGCGGAGCCAGGATAAGCACAGGCAATCCCGTATGCTGGCTGACGTGCTTTGCCCACTCGCACTCCATGTATGTCTTGCCTAGGCCGGTATCGGCGAAGATGGCTGCGCGTCCCTTGCGCAATGCCCAAAGCGTCAGGTCGCTCTGAAACGGCTTGAGAAACGGATGAATGCTTGCAGGGTCAATTTCGATACCGTTGCCGCGGTAAACGATTGACTTCTGCGCCAAAAACTTGCTGTATGCGTCCACGATTGCCTCCTTAATTCTCTGCGTCATGGCAAGTCACCATGACGGGTTATCCTTCCGCGCCTTCTCTGCCACGGCCAGCACCACGAGCAGCACGGCGCACACCGTCAGCCCGCCCGCCGCTATGCCATCGGCGTGGGCCATCACCCACGGCCCGTAAGCCGCGATGAAGCGCTCAATCAGCCAGCCGACGATAGACACTATACCGCACAGCGTCATTAGCAGCGCAGTCCACACGAGGCAGGCTAGGCGGTTCATCGGGTCGCCTCCCATGACGCCGCGATTTGTTCCAGCACTGCCGCGCCGTTTTCGTCGCTGTCGTCGCCATAGGCAAAGACCCATGTCGGCCACTCCTGAATGATTTGCGTTAAGATAGCGTCTAGCTCGCCTTGCGTCGGTTCACGCCCGTCAATCGAAAATGACAATTCAATCGTCGCTGTGTGGTTCATCGGGTTGCCTCCTGCGCTGCTGCGCCTGTCATATCGCCAACTCCTCGTCTACCGTGCCGCTACTCAACGCCCGTTGGCAGGTTGGGCAGCATGGCGCAATGACGAACCGCACCACAACACGCTCAGGCTTCGGGTACCAGACAACCGTCTTGCCGTCGAGGCGTTCAACGGTTGAGCCAGGGGGAAAATGGGATAAGTCGGGAGTGGTAGTCATAGGGTGGCTCCTTGGTAGATGTCTGCCAGCCGAAAATACTCAGGTTGCATGTACTGGTCAAAAGCTCCGGTCGCGCCCATCGTGTTTTTGTCCACCTGAACGTGGACGGTATTGCTATAGCTGCCGTCGTCGTCGCGGTCGCGCTTGAGAAGCACAACCAGATTGGCCTTGTCGGATTTTGCGGCGCTTCCTCCCATGTCGTTGCGATCCATCTTTTGCCAGTCTGTCTCCTTCCCGGCTTTTTTCATCTGCGCAACCATCACGACCGGAACCTCATTGCTCTCCGCAAATGTCTTCAGCCGCTCCACATCGTCGCCTTGACGAGCGTAGACGTTTTGGCCGAACAGCGCCACCTGGCGTGTACTCGCAGCCGCTTTTTCCAGGTAGTCAATCACAACCACGTCGCAGCGGCCATCAGCGTGAAGCTTGCTCAATTCCTGGACGGTGCGCTCCATCGTCCAGCCGGGCGTGTGGAGATAGGTGATCTCACCATCCCACGCCAGCAAGCGGGGCCGCACCTGGCGTACCGCGTCACGTTGCGCCATCGTCATCATGCCGCTTTTCAGCGTCCGAACCAAGATGCTGGTATGGCGCGCCGTGCGCCTGTCCATCATCAGCGCCCGGTTTAGCTCGTAGTGGACAAAGACAACTTTCAACCGCCGTGACGCCCAATGCTCGGCCAGGCATTCAACGACAATTGTCTTACCCTGTCCGTCCGGCGCAGCGATGGATGCCAGCATACCCGGCTCTAGCGGGTCGATCAGGTTGTTCCATGACGCCCAGGGCCAGTCAACCAGGCGGCGCTCGTTGACCGGAAGCTGCGCCAGCGCGTCGCGTTTCTCAAGCAACGCATCGTACCAGTCGAAGCTGTCTTTCCATGCCATCGCCGCGTTTTCATCTCCACCGCCTAAACGCGCGATCTGGCGCTGTAGCCATTCTCTGATCTCGACTGGCTCCACTTCCGCAACAACGCGTTGGAGCAGTTCGCGGGCGAGAACGTCATATTGTACAAGTTCCGGGTTCAAAATAGTTCCTCCGTCTCGCGTCGTTCCCGGCGCACTTCCTGGCCCGTCGCGATGTCGGTGTAAATCCATTCAGCACCGTCAAGTGATGCGCTCCTAATCAGGCCAGTCTGGGGCTTTTTCTTGGCGGGGTCGGTGCCGTTTTTACCCTGCGTCGTTGGATGCCCGGCCGCAAGCCAGCTCTCCAGGACGGCTTTCATGTACTGCCAACTTGGACGCTTGGCCTTGTCCACAGTCTCAGTAATCGCCAGCGCCCACCAGTTCAGCGCATCGCGCTTTTTGAGACGCTCCATGTAAACGACTGCATCGGGGTAGCTGGCAGTCGGGAACATACCAAGAACAGCTTCCCATTGCCTGATTAGTCCGGCGTTGTCGTCGTTGTTGGTATCGATACCGCGGATACTATCTGTATCTGTATCTGTATCTGTATCATAGCGCGATTCCAAATTACCTATCGATACGGTATCGATACCGTATCTGGAAAGATACTCGCGCTTCAATAGGGTATCTGGTAGCATCGAAATGTCCTTGTCAATCCGCTTTTTCACCAGCGGGCTTGACGTTGCCTGATGCTCGCGCATTTTGATAACCCACACTGTGCCGTTCAGGTACCGCACCTTCCCATCGCGCTCAAACGCTTGCAGCAATGCCGTGATGCGATCCGGCTCTATGCCGGTCTCATTGTGGATCGTTCGCAGCGGCAATTTGTAGATGCCCGCTACTGATGTGTGCGCGTTGGTGAATAGATAAATCCACAGGAGCTTAGCATCGGGCTGGAGTTCCATGAACCATTCGTCTTGCGCCCACATGGACACCTTGACACTGCGGTAATCCGCCATCTCTATTCTCCGTTTTCCTGGTCTTGCCGCATCAACGCGGCCAGCCGGTCAATCTCTTCCTGAGTGAAGCGGCGATGGTTGCCGACTGGCAGAACCAACGGCTTGGCGATGCCTGCCTTGTGCCACCGGCGCAAGGTGTCCGGGTGGACGCCCAGCCTCTTGGCCGCTTCTGCGATTGCGTAATGGGGTTTATCGTTCATGTTGTGCATATGTTAGCGTACCTTTGCTGTATTGTCAAATTCCTACTTGCGGCTGGTCCCACGGCCAGGCATCCAGGGAGTAACGAGGTCGTGCCATAGGTCGTGATGGTACTGGCACAGGTCAGCGGTGTATGTGCTCCACTGACCCCACGCGGGTTTAACTTCCTCGTGGCTTGAAAACATCTGCGGGAAGAAGTGATGCACCTGCGCGCCCAATTGCCCACAGATGGCGCATGACGCGCGGTAGTCTTCCCAAATTGGGATATCGTCGAGCGTGTACCTGCTCCCAATGATTTTGCGGACGGTATCGTGCTTCAACCATTCGCCGGGGTTGGGCGCTGTTTGGCAGGCCGTACAGCGCCAGGCAATCATGTTCGCGCCTCCCGCGCTGATTGTCCTGCGCAGGAGCACCTGATCGGCCTTGCCGCAGACGGGGCAAACTGGCTTGGTCATTTTGGCTTTCCAGCAGCGCGGAAAGCGCTCCGCAGTGTTGCCGTGATCTCAGCCTGCTCTAGCCCAGCACTCAGCGCCGCAGCGGTCAAGGCGTCCTCAATCTCAATCTGCGATAGTTCGCCGGTGCCGATGAACCTGGCCAGGCTCCAGCACGCCTTGTTAAGCGTGTCGTTACGCGTCCCGCTGGGCGCAGACCGGACGGCCTCGACTTCGTTGCGAAGCGCGGCGGTCGTGTACCGGTCATTGGTCGCCACAGCGCCAGCCCGTGCATGGCGCGCCAGTTCCTTCCGGCCCGTCTCCTGATATTGTCCGATGACGCGTTTTAACGTCGCCAACGGCAAAACGTTGTCCAACATCTCGATCTCGCACCTGAGCGAACCATAGAAGAAACGTGCGGCGTCCTTGCACTGCCTGTCGGCAGTGCCGAATAGCCACAGCAACGCCGCGGCGCTCAGCGCGTAGTTTTGCGCCTGCTGGATCGGGGTATCCAACAAAAAAACCACACGCGCGCGGGGAGCGGTGGGCGTGTGGCTGGGGGTTGTGTAGATCATGGAGGCGAACTTGCCGATGAACTGCGAACTCCGCAGCGTCTCCAGGCTGCTGGATTGATCGCCGTTGTCGAAGTCGAGTCCGATGTGCTGGCCACAGACGAAATTGGCGGTCGTGCGCCAGTTGTCCTTGTGCCAGGTCGTGAAAGCGTGGCCGTCGTACACCTGACGGGCCAGGTCAAAGGCCGTCACGTCACGATTGACGAACGATGCATTGAACCCGCGCCAGTCGGGAGAACCGGGCGGGATTTTGTGATCCAGCGCCCAAGAGGATATCGCCACGCGGTGGGTTGCCATCCTATTCCTCCGTCTTGAGGATGCTAATTGGATCGACACCCAACGCGGCTGCAATCTCGCTTACCGTGCTCAGTGACGCATTCCGTCCGTTGAGCGCGTTGTAGATGGTCTGCCGTGTGACGCCCATCCGCTGGGCGATCTGCGGAATTGTCATATCGGAGTCGATCAGGGCAATTCGGATTTTGCGCTTGTCTAAGCGCAGGATGGGGGGGTATGTGTTGGTGCTCATAGTTGTAGTATACACGTGTTGTTGTCAATTGTCAAATTGCCGTTTGCAGTGTTAAGCCAAATTTGACAATATCCATAGAGCATGTATAATAGGAAACATCAGCAGCGCAACGAGCGCAGCACAACCCTCAAGGAGACGCAACCATGAACGATAGCATTAGCTCTACCAAAGCCAGAGAAATTGACATAGAATGGATGAAGGCAGGGATGCCCACCGATGGCCT
>Ga0209605_1001198_pt1 | contig 29950 bp, 22 predicted proteins | sample AD_UKC035_MetaG_FD_184408 | JGI IMG/M metagenome (GOLD analysis project Ga0209605, IMG submission 184408) | Active sludge microbial communities of municipal wastewater-treating anaerobic digesters from USA - AD_UKC035_MetaG (SPAdes) (version 2) | ecosystem: Engineered > Bioreactor > Anaerobic >...
GCGGGGTGCAGGGGTCCTGCGAACGGGTGTAGACGTCCACCGTGTGGCCCTGGCGCACCAGCTCGCGGCTCAGGTCGCGCACGTAGACGTTCATCCCGCCCGTCTCCTTGCCCCCCAGCGTGGCCAGCGGGCAGGTGTGGACGCTCAGGAGGCAGATGTTGAGAGGGTTGTGGGTGGGTGGCATGGGGGGCGTAATGCGTAACGAGTAACGAGTAACCGGAGTGGGTGGGAGGTGGGTGAAACGTAATGCGTAACGAGTAACGAGTAACCGGAGTGGGTGGGAGGTGGGTGAAACGTAATGCGTAACGAGTAACGAGTAACCGGAGTGGGCGGGAGGTGGGTGTGGGGATGGGTGAAGCGTAATGCGTAACGAGTAACGAGTAACCGGAGTGGGTGGGAGGTGGGTGTGGGGATGGGTGAAGCGTAATGCGTAACGAGTAACGAGTAACCGGAGTGGGCGGGAGGTGGGTGTTGGGATGTGTGTTTTGCTCGGGCCGGTCTCTGACCGTGTCCGGTGGTTTCCATTCACCGCCGCTCGGGCCGGTCTCTGACCGTGTCCGGTGGTTTCCATTCACCGCCGCTCGGGCTGGCTCGGTCAGGAGACCGGCCAGAGCATGATGAGCTCGCTGGTTTCCATTCACCGTCGCTGCGGACTGGCTCGGTCAAGAGACCGGCCAGAGCGGTGAGACTGGCCAGACGTGACGCGGACTGGCTCGGTCAAGAGACCGGCCAGAGCGGTGAGACTGGCCAGACGTGACGCGGGCTGGCTCGGTCAGGAGACCGGCCAGAGCGAAAAGACAAGTGTGTCCGCGCAAGGCTTTCCGGGTTACGCATTACGCATTACTCGTTACACATTCCGGGTTACGCATTACTCGTTACACATTCCGGGTTACGCATTACGCATTACTCGTTACGCATTACGAGTTACGAGTCACGCACATCCTCCACCACACGACGCACCACCGTCGAATACACCACCGTGTCCTGCGCGCCGAAGCGGTATTTGTAGACCTCGTTGCCTTGCAGGAAATCGAAGAAGCGCAGGCCGCGCTGGATGGCATCCTCGATCACCCGTGTGGTCAGCACGATGCCGGGGCTGAGCTCGGCGTAGCTTTCCGGGTCATAGCCGGAGTTGTAGACCAACAGCCGGCCGTGGTAGATGAAGCTCAGCAGCGCGGCGGCCCGGGCGCCGTTGACCTCGATGAAGGCCAGGTGCAGCCGCCCCGTGTCATGCATGGCCACCATGATGGCGCGGAAGAAAGCCTCCATCTCGTCGGTCATAAAGCCCAGCTTCTCCTGCTTGCTCAGCCGGTGCAGCCGGATAAAGGCGTCGATCTCCTGATCCAGATCCGATCGGCCATCGACCACATACCAGCGCACCGTCGCCTCCTCCTCGATGCGCCGCAGCTTGCGCCGCACCTCATGGCGCTGCTTCTTGCTCAGGCTATCCTGCATATAGGCGTCGAAAGTGTCGGGCAGGGGGATCACCGGGCAGACATCCTCCACCGCGCTGACCGCTTCCCAGCCGCGGCCGGCCGCCAGTTCAGGCAGCCGGCGATGGGTGGCGGACCCCTCAGGCAGGTTGCACAGGCCGATCACATCCCACGCTGGGCAGGCGTCGCTGGCCAGCCAGTCCAGCAGCGCGCCGTAGACCGCGTCCTCGCGGCCAGGCTCGATGATCAGGTCCAGATAGTCGGAGACCTCCACGCAGCCCACCAGGTCGAAGCGGCGCTGGCCGGCCTCGTCGGTGTGCAGATAGAGGGGCGCGAGGGCTATCAGTTGGCCGGCGTCGAACCAGGCCAGCAGGTAAAGGTCGCCCTGGCCCAGGCAGCGCCACCAGATGGTCTGCCATTCCCAGGTCAGAAAAAAGGCGTCGGCGCAGCTGCGCGCCAGCAGCTCGTTCCAGTGGCCGCGCAGCGCGTCGAAACCGCCCTCGTCGGTGTAAAGCTTCAGATCCACAGCATCTCCTTGATGGCTCAATGTGTTGCCGATGTTATGGCGGCGGCTTCTCCCCGCCGGCGCCCCGGAAGAAGATCAACGCCGCCAGCACGCACAGCAGGATCAGCCCACTGATGACGAAGATGATCACCCAGGGGCTGTTGAGCAGATCCAGGTTGAGCAGAGAGTCCCGCTCGCTGCGGGTGGACGGCGTGTCCGTAGGCGTGACCATCGGGCCGGGCGTGACCTCGGCCAGCGGCGTGGGGTTGTCGCCCACCGAAATGACGGTGGTCTGGTTGGCGGGCATAGGCACAGCCGCCGGCAGCGGGGCCGCGGCCGCGGCCGCGGCTGCGGCGACCTGCGGCGCGCTGGCGGCCGCTTCGCCGAACGGTGTGATGGCGAGGGGGTCGCAGACCAGCATCTGCACCTGGTCCAGGTACATGCCGGTGCGCGTGCCATCCCCGGCGTTGCGCGCGTTGAAGTAGATGGTCAGGGTGCGGCCCAGATAGCGGGTCAGGTCGCGCTCCACCAACTGCCATTGATTGCCGTTCTCCGTCACGCGCCAGGGCACATCGATGGTCTGCTCGAAGTTGAGAGGATCCAGCAACACCAGCTCCTGACGGTTGAGCCCGCCAGCAGCCGCGTTGGAGTTGGGGAAGACCTGAAAGCGAATGCGTGCCGTCTGCGCGGCAGCAGGCAGGGTGACCGACTGCTGGATGGAGGAGAAGGAAGCGACATTGCTGGGCGCGCTGGAGAGCACCGCGCCCAGCGCCATGCTGCGGCTGCCGCTGAACACCGGGCTGGGAGGTCCGGCGTAGAAAGGTCGAAGCGCGGTGTCGCCAAAGAGCCAAGCGCCGTTCCACTCGAAGTCGCCGTTGGCCAGAATGTCGACGCAGCCGGCGGGCACAGGCGACGGCGTGGCTGGCATGGGGGGGAAGGTGGGCGTCACGGTGGGGAAAGGCGGCGTGGTCGGGGTGACGGTCGGAAAAGGCGGCGTGGTCGGGGTGACGGTGGGGAACGCCGTGGGGGTGGGCGTAACCGCCGACAGGCAGATCACCAGCATCACATTGTCTACCGTCATCCAGGTGCGACCGCCCGCGCCGTCGTTGTAGACCGAAAAGACCAGGTCGAAGGTGCGTCCCTGCTGGCTCAGCACATCCTGCGAGATCTGCCGATAGCCGCCGCTGTTGGTCAGATCCGACCAGATCGCGCCCGGCGAGGCGCTGAGCACGCTGGCGCCGGGGGTTAGCAGCAGGGCCTCCTGGCGATCGCTGCCTGAATTGGCCTCGGTATTGGTCCACACCCAGAAGGAAAGCTGGGCGCTGACCGCGTTGACCGGTATGGTCAGCGTCTGGCGCACGGTGGAATAGGCCTGGATGGAGTTCGCGTTGACCTGGTTGCCCACCTGCACGGCGGAGAGACCGCTGACCACCGGGCTGGAGATGTAGGAGGCGGGGAGCAAGCCGCCGCCCAAGACCCACCAGTTGCGCTGCTCGAACCCGCCGTCGACGACGATATCGAAGCAGCCCTGCTGCACCGGCGCGGCCAAGGCGCGCGTCGCGGAGGCCGGTGTGGCCAGGGCGATCAGCCACAGCGCCAAAACGCCAAGAGAAAGCCAACGATGCGATTTCAATGCGGTCATGCGCGTGCCAACGCTCCTGGTGAACGCCCGACGGCGGATGTGAACCAATGCCGGACATTGTACCACGGGTGACGTGGAGGGCCAACCGGCGCTTGACCCAGATGCGTCGGACGCTGTCCGCGCGATCTGGCAGCAAGCGCCGGGATTTGACTTCTCATCTCAGTTGCACTATAATTCTGCCCGTGTTTCTTACCAGGCGCTCCCATGCTGCACCAAGGCTGGGGGCGCCGTGTTCGGTTCGGGGCGCCGTAAGCTACGGGGCTCAGTTGAAACCAATTCCAGCGCACCTGAAAATCGCACGTTTTGGCAGCAGATCGAAGCACGACCCAGGCTCGGCAGGCTTGCGATTTCTCATGGACACCAGTTTAGCATAAGGCGGCAGCAATTAGCAGCAAAACACATCGCGTCAATGAGCGGATCAAGGCGCCCCAGTTGAGGGTCATCGGCGATGACGGCCGACAGTTGGGCGTCATGACACGCGCCGAAGCCTTGGCCATGGCTCGTGAGCAGAACACCGATCTGGTGGAAGTGGCCCCACAGGCTGATCCACCTGTGTGTCGTCTCATGGACTTCGGCAAGTTCCAATACGAGCGTGCGAAGAAAGAACGCGAAGCTCGTAAGGCGCAGAAAGAGGTCGAAGTCAAGGAGATCCGTCTGCGGCCCAAGACCGGCGAACACGACATCGAGGTGGTTCTGCGCCGGGCGCGCAAGTTCCTGCAAGATGGATCCAAAGTCAAGGCGCGTGTCCGCTTCCGCGGACGCGAGATCACCCACCCGGAAGTCGCAGAAGATCTGCTGCAACGGGTGGCCCGCGACCTCCAGGACGTGGCCGATATCGAGAAGGCGCCCGGCATGGAGGGTCGCAGCCTGTTGATGATCTTGATACCCAAGGGCGCCAAGCCCTGAGCTGGGCAACCGGCGTACAGGCTCCGAAGCTGAACGGAAAGGCGCGGGGAACCGTGCCTTTTTTCCTGACTCGAACCATCGACCGGCGCCGCATCGAGACCCGTATTTTTCGAGGAGAAGTATCCCGTGCCTAAAATCAAAACGCACAAATCGACAGCCAAGCGCTTCAGATATTCCAGCACCGGCAAACTGATGCGCATGCGCCAGGGCAAGGGCCACCTGCGCCGCAAGAAGTCGCCGTCGGTCAAGGCCACCTACAGCTACGCCCACGTGACCGAGAGCGCTGGGGCTCGCCGCCGCGTCAAGCGGCTGGCGCCGACCTTGGAATAACCAGGACCGTTGCACCCTCGGTGCAGGATCCATTGAAAGAGGCAGAGCAAAATGACGCGAGTAAAACGAGGCGTAACCGGTCGCAACCGCCATCGCAAAGTTCTCAACCTGACCAAGGGGCAGAAGGGCTCCAAGCACCTGCTCTTCCGCCGCGCCAACGAGGCGATGCTCAAGTCGCTGTGGTATGCACACCGTGATCGCCGCAACCGCAAGCGCGACTTCCGCCGCCTGTGGATTGCGCGCATCAACGCCGCCGCGCGGCTGAACGGCACCAGCTACAGCCGGCTGATGCACGGGCTGAAGCAGGCCAACGTGGCGCTGGATCGCAAGGTGCTGGCCGACATCGCAGTGCGCGATGCCGCCGCCTTCACGCAGATCAGCGAGATGGCGCGCAACGCGGCCTGAGTCGCCAATCACCTGGTCGTCTGAACAGCGCCGGGCTTCTCCACGAGAGGCCCGGCGCTGTGTTATTGGTGGGAGTTGCGCAACATATCTGGGGGCATTTCAAGTCGGACATCCATACGCTGGGCGCACAACTGCAACCCTTCAAGTTCCCGACTGGCGACCTCCGAAATCCCGACTCAGCGCGAAAGTTTGTTGCACAAAGCGTTGAAGTGATGTATGATGAGCCAGCATTTGTCACCGATCTCATTGGCGTTTTCATCCGTCTTGCCACAAAAGATGGGCTGGCCCTGCCGCCAGCCTGCGGGGATGTGGCCCACAATTCTACAGAAAGGAGGTGACAGTGTATGACGGCTGATCGTCTCGCTCGCATTATTCTTTTTATTATCTTCGGCATCATCGGCTGGTATGTTGGCACCGTCATCGCTGGTTCATCGGATCTGACGCTGGACACCCTGAAATGGACTGTGCCAGCCATGCTGATCGGCGCAGTGCTGGGCGCGCTGGTCGCACCTTTCCTCACCACCAAGCCTGCCCGCTGGGTCCGGCGTGTCATCGGACAGCTGGCCGCCCAGGAGATCGTCGCCGGCACCATCGGTCTGATCGTCGGGCTGGTGATCGCGGCGCTGTTGGCGTTGCCCCTCTCCCGCCTGCCGACCCCCTTCGGCGACGTCCTGCCGGCCATCGGCGCCGTGGTCTTCGGCTACCTGGGGATCACGATCATGGTGCTGCGCGCGGACGACATCACCGACATGGTGGGCGGACGCTGGCGCAAGCCGCCAGTCGCCAAGACTGAGCCCAAGGTGGAGGAGCCGACGCCGGTGCTGCTGGACAGCAGCGTTATCATCGATGGCCGCATCGCCGACATCAGCCAAACCGGCTTCGTCATGGGGCCGATGCTGATTCCGCGCTTCGTGCTCAACGAGGTGCAGTACATCGCCGACTCGGCCGACGCGCTGCGCCGCAACCGCGGCCGCCGCGGGCTGGACATGCTCAACAAGCTACAGCGCGAGTCGGCGGTGCCGGTGGTGATCACCGACATGGATGTGAAGAACGTTCGCCAGGTGGACGACAAGCTGGTGCAGTTGGCCAAGCAATTGCGCTGCCCGATTGTGACCAACGACTTCAACCTCAACCAGGTGGCTCAGCTCCAGGGCGTCAAGGTGCTGAACATCAACGCCCTGGCCAACGCCGTCAAGGTGCTGGTGCTGCCCGGCGAGATGATCCACGTCCAGGTGATCGACGAGGGCAAGGAGATGGGCCAGGGCGTGGGCTACCTGGACGACGGCACCATGGTGGTCGTGGAGAACGGCCTGCGCCATATCGGCCGGGCCATCGATGTTCAGGTGACCAAGGTCTTGCAGACCAACGCCGGGCGCATGATCTTCGGCCAGCCGCTGCTGGACGGCGGCCAGTGAGCGCCAGGGTTAATTCTCAACGCAACAGCAAGGAGCAAGTTCGCTGATGGCCCTTCAGGTTTACAACACGCTGACGCGAAGCAAGGAGCCGTTCGAGACCATCGAGCCGGGCAAGGTGCGCATGTACGTCTGCGGCCCGACGGTCTACGACAAGGCCCATGTGGGCCACGCCATGTCGGCCATCGTCTTCGACATCGTGCGCCGCTATTTGCAGTACAAGGGCTACCAGGTCACCCACGTCATGAACTTCACCGATGTGGACGACAAGATCATCAAACGCGCCCAGGAGAGCGGCGACGACCCCTTCGCCATCTCGCGCCGCTACGTGGAGGAGTTTCACCGCCACATCGCCGAGCTGCACGTGCTGCCGGCCACCGTCTACCCCCTGGTCTCCGACACCATCCCCGAGATCGTGGCCATGGTGCAGACCTTGCAGGAGGGCCGCTACGCCTATTCCACCGATGGCGATGTCTATTTCCGCGTGCGCCAGGATGAGGACTACGGCAAGCTCAGCCGGCGCAAGCTGGATGACGTACTGGCCGGCACGCGCGTCGAGGTGGACGAGAGCAAGGAAGACCCCAACGACTTCGCCCTCTGGAAGGGGCAGAAGCCGGGGGAGCCGGCCTGGGAAAGCCCCTGGGGCCCCGGCCGGCCCGGCTGGCACATCGAATGCTCGGCCATGGCCCTGAAACACCTGGGCGAACAGATCGACATCCACGGCGGCGGCAACGACCTGATCTTCCCCCACCATGAGAACGAGATCGCCCAGAGCGAGTGCTACACCGGCCAACCCTTCGCCCGCTACTGGATGCACAACGGCATGTTGCAGCTCAGCGGCGAGAAGATGTCCAAGAGCCTGGGCAACCTGGTGACGGTGGATGAGTTTCTGGCTGAACACGAGGCCGACGTGCTGCGCATGTTGATCCTCTCCAGCCAGTACCGCCGGCCGTTGGCCTTCAACGCCACGGTGATCGAGGACACCACCCGCGCCCTGGCGCGCCTGCGCAGCGCGCTGCGGCCCGCCACAGGCCAGCTTGTCGACGGCCCGGAGGTCGCAACCCTGGCCACGGCCGCCGACCAGGCCCGCGCCGGCTTCGTCGAGACCATGGACGACGATTTCAACACGGCCGGCGCGCTGGGCGTGCTCTTCGAGCTGGTGACGGCCATCAACCGGGCGCGCGATGCCGGCCTGGGCGGCGCGCCTTTCACCGCGGCCCAGGAGACGTTGCTGGAGCTGAGCGGCGTGCTGGGCTTGCAGTTGGCCACGGCCCAGCCCCAGAGCGCCGAGGCCGCGCCCTTCATCGAGCTGCTGCTGGAACTGCGCGCCAAGCTGCGCACCGTCAAACAGTACGCCCTGGCCGACGAGGTGCGCCAACGCCTGACCGACCTGGGCGTCGTGGTCGAGGATACGCGCGAGGGCAGCACCTGGCGCTTGCAGCGCTGACCGGGCGACGGTGAGCGGACATGGCTGGGCGGACCTTCCGGCGCCCTTTGCCCGCCACTGACTTCCGGTTGCCGCACTAAAGGACAACACCGACGTTGCCAATCGAAATTCTCTATGGCCGCCACGCAGTGCATGAGGCGCTGCGCGCCCGGCGGCGCAAGCTCTACACATTGAACCTGGCGGCCGGCGTCAGGCAGACCGGCCTGGTGGAGGAGATCGTCCAGCTCGCACGTCGGGCCAACTGCCACGTCCAGCAGGTGGACAAGCAGCAGTTCGAGCGCGCCCTGGCCGATGTCAATCACCAGGGGGTGGCGTTGGAGGCCAGCGCCTACCCCTACGCCACCCTGGAGGAGACGCTGGCGCGGGCTGGCCAGCGCCAGGAGGCCCCGCTGTTGCTGCTGCTGGACCACCTGGAGGATCCGCAGAACGTGGGCGCGCTGCTGCGCACGGCCGAGGCCATGGGCGTGCACGGCATCGTGCTGCCTGAGCGCCGCTCGGCCGCGATCACGCCGGCCGTCTGCAACGCCTCCTCCGGCGCCGTGGAGCACCTGGCGATCGTGCAGGTGACCAACATTGCCCGCACCCAGGAGGAGCTGAAACGCCGCAACGTCTGGATCGTCGGCCTGGACGACCGGCCCGAGGCGCGTGAGCTGTTGCGCAGCGATCTGAGCGGCGCGCTGGCCCTGGTGGTGGGCGCGGAGGGCGGCGGGCTGAGCCGGCTGGTGCGGGAACAGTGCGACTGGCTGGTGCGCATCCCCATGCTTGGAAAAATCGGCTCGCTGAACGCGGCCGTGGCCGGGTCGGTGGCCCTGGTGGCCGCCCGCTCGGCGCGTTCATAGTTGATCTCTTTCTCAACGACGAGAAACTGAGGAGGCATTCTGATGGCATTCTTGATGGATGAGGCTGTGGTCGAGGCCATCCCTGTCTGGGACACCACCCCCGACCCACGCCAGGAGCTGCGCCAACAGGACAAAGAAGTCTTCGAGGCTATTCAAACCGAGTATCGACGCCAGAGCAGCGGCATCGAGCTGATCGCGTCGGAGAACTACGTCAGCCGGGCGGTGCTGGCGGCCCTGGGATCGGTGCTGACTAACAAGTACGCCGAGGGCTACCCTGGCAAGCGCTACTACGGCGGCTGCTACGCGGTGGACATCGCCGAAGACCTGGCGCGCGCCCGCGCCAAGCAGCTCTTCGGCGCTGAGCACGCCAACGTCCAGCCCCACGCCGGCGCGCAGGCCAACGCCGCCGCCTATCTGGCGCTGATCCAGCCGGGGGACACGGTGTTGGCCCTCAAGCTGGACCAGGGGGGCCACCTGACCCACGGCTCCAGCGTCAACTTCAGCGGCAAGTTCTACAACTTCGTACACTACGGCGTCGACCGGGAGAGCGAGACCATCGACTACGACCAGGTCGCGGCCCTGGCGGCTGAACATCAGCCCAAGCTGATCGTGGCCGGCGCCAGCGCCTATCCGCGCTGGTTCGACTTCCCCCGCCTGCGCCAGATCGCCGATGCCGCGGGCGCGCGCCTGTTGATGGACATGGCCCACATCGCCGGCCTGGTGGCGGCCGACCTGCACCCCGATCCGATGCCCTACTGCGACGTGGTCACCAGCACCACCCACAAGACGCTGCGGGGTCCGCGCGGCGGGCTGATCCTTTCCACCGGGGAGTGGGCCCGCAAGATCGACAGCGCCGTCTTCCCCGGCACGCAGGGAGGCCCGCTGATGCACGCCATCGCCGCCAAGGCGGTGGCCTTTGGCGAGGCCTTGCAGCCGGAATTCCGGGTCTACGCCCAGCGGATCCTGGACAATGCCCAGGCGCTGGCGGCCGGGCTGGTGGAGGAGGGCGTGCGCCTGGTCAGCGGCGGCACCGACAATCACCTGCTGATGGTGGACCTGCGGCCGGTGGGCGTCACCGGCCGGGCGGCCGAGCTGGCGCTGGACAACGCCGGCATCCACACCAACAAGAACATGATCCCCTACGACCCGGAGAAGCCGACCATCACCAGCGGCATCCGCCTGGGCACGCCGGCCATCACCACGCGCGGCTTTGGCCCGACCGAGATGCGCCAGGTGGCGGCCTGGTTCGGCGAAATCGTGCGCGATGTGGAGAACGAAGCCTTGCAGGCCCGCATCCAGCGCGAGGTGCAGGCGCTCTGCCAGCACTTCCCCGTGCCGGTGTAGGCGAGTTTCGAACGCGTCGACCATCAACCGCCCGCTGTGGCCGGTCTTTGCACAGCACCCCGGCAGGGGCCGACCGAGCCACGCCCAGTGAACAACCCGCCGGATTGCGCCAGCCGCAATCCGGCGGATTACGTTGCCCCGTTGCCATGCCCGCCACCGCCCCGCACACGGCTGTCATTCAGAGCCATGACCATTGGCTGCACTTCTCTGACCCCCTCCGCGTGATCGCCGCGTCCACGGCCGAGGAGGTGCGGCCGGCGCTGCGCCGCGTGGTGGCAGCGGTGGAGGGGGAGGGGCTGCACGCGGCCGGTTTCATCGCCTACGAGGCCGCGCCCGGCTTCGACCGCGCCTTGACGGTGCAGCCGCCCGGCCCGCTGCCGCTGCTCTGGTTTGGCCTGTATGCAGCGCCCACGATCTGGGAGCAACTGCCGGCGGGCGGCGCCTATGCCCTGGGAAGCTGGCAGCCCAGCCAGCAGCTCGGGGCCTATCGCCAGGCCATCAGCCAGATCAAGGAGGCCATCGGCCGCGGCGACAGCTATCAGGTCAACTACACCATCGCCCTGGACGCCGCCTGGCAGGGGGACCCCTGGGGGCTCTTCGTCGACCTGGCCAACGCCCAGCGGGGCGGCTATGCCGCGTACATCGACCTGGGGCGCCACGTGATCTGTTCGGCGTCGCCGGAGCTCTTCGTGCAGATCGATGGCCAGCGGATCAGCGCCAAACCGATGAAGGGCACCGCGCCGCGCGGCCGCACCCTGGCCGAGGATCGCCAGCGCATGGCCGCCCTGCGCGCCTCGGCCAAGGATCAGGCCGAAAACGTCATGATCGTCGATATGATCCGCAACGACCTGGGGCGGGTGGCGCGCTTCGGCAGCGTGGCCGTGCCCAGCCTGCTGGAGGTGGAGCGCTACCCCACCCTCTTGCAGATGACCTCCACGGTGGAGGCGCAGAGCGAGGCGCCGCTGGAGGAGATTCTGGCCGCGCTTTTCCCCTGCGCCTCCATCACCGGCGCGCCCAAGGTGCGCACCATGCAGTTGATCGCCGGGCTGGAAGCCCGGCCGCGCGGGGTCTACACCGGCGCCATCGGCTATCTGGCGCCAGGCCGGCGCGTCCGCCTCAACGTGGCCATCCGCACGGCGCTGGTGGACCGGGCCGCGGGCCAGGTCAGCTACGGCGTGGGCGGCGGCATCGTTTGGGACTCGGACGCCGACGCGGAATATGCCGAGTGCCAGCTCAAGGCGCAGGTGCTCAGCCGCCGTTTCCCCGATTTCGAGCTGTTGGAGACGATGCGCTGGACGGCCCAGGCCGGCGTCGCCCGGCTGGAGCGGCATCTGGCGCGCCTGGCCGGCTCGGCCGAATATTTCGGCTTTGCGCTGGATCTGGCCGCGCTGCGCCGCGAGCTGGACGCGTTGGACGCGGCCGCGCTGCCCGACCCCGCCCGGCTGCGCCTGCTGGTCGACCGGAGCGGCCGGCGGCGGCTGGAGGTGCAGCCCCTGGCCGCGGACGCGGACGAACCTGTGCGGCTGGGGCTGGCGACCGCGCCGGTGGATGTGGACGATGTCTTTCTCTACCACAAGACGACCCAGCGGGCGGTGTACGAACAGGCGCGGGCTGGGCGGCCAGACTGCACGGAAGTGTTGCTCTGGAATCGGCGCGGCGAGCTGACCGAAACCACCATCGCCAACCTGGCGCTGAGGCTGGACGGACGGCTGGTGACGCCGCCGACGACGAGCGGCCTGCTGGCCGGCGTCTTGCGGGCCGAGCTGCTGGAAAGCGGCCAGTTGCACGAGCAGACGCTGCGGCTGGACGATCTGGCGCGCTGCCAGGGCATCACCCTGATCAGCGCGCTGCGCGGCCGCCGGTCGGCTGTCTGGTGCGGCTGAGACGGGCGGAAAGGCAGGGCGCGTCTGCAAGCCCGTGGATTTCGATACCGCGGCCGTAACTGCTCAGCCGGCGGGCCAAACGTTGGTTGAGTAGCCTTCTGAGGCGTATCGAAACCAACGTTTGGCCCGCCGGCGGGTGCGAACACGTTGATTTCGATACGGCGGCCTACTCAATCAACGTGTTCGCACCCGTCGGCGATTTCACGATGTAGCTTAAAAGTCGCGCCGCGCGTGGCCGATAACCCAAGATGCAACTAGCAGCAGCAGGGCCAGTCGTGTTATAATCGGGCGCGACCCAGCATGGGAACGGGGCAACGGTTCACGCGACCAGCCACAGCAGACGGGTCGGCGCTGCCTCGGTCGGCCCCTGCCGGGGTGCTGTGCAAAGACCGGCCAGAGCACATACCGCACGTTTCACCTTTCACCTTTCACCTACCGCCATGTCCAACGACTTCGTCCATCTCCACGTACACTCGGAATTTTCGCTGCTCGACGGCCTGGGGCGGGTTGAGAAGCTGGTGCAGCGCGCCCAGCGGCTGGGCCAGCCCGCGCTGGCGCTGACCGATCACGGCGCCATGCACGGCGTGATCCCCTTCTTCCGCGCGGCCAAGGGCGCGGGCATCCACCCGGTGATCGGCGTCGAGGCCTACCTCACCCGCTGGGGCCGGCCGATGCAGGGCCGCGACTCGGTGCTGGACAAGGATCGCCACCACCTGCTGCTGCTGGCCCAGAACCAGACGGGCTACAGGAACCTGCTCAAGATCTGCTCCGACGCCCAGATGCAGGGCTACTACTACCGGCCGCGCATCGACGCCGACTACCTGGCCAGTCACAGCGAGGGGCTGATCTGCACCACCGGCTGCCTGGCGGGCGAGGTGCCGGCGCTGCTCAACGGCGAAAAGGGCGCCCGGCCGCAGGAGAAGCTGGCGCTGGAGCGGCTGCACTGGTACCTGGACATTTTCGGCAAGGATCGCTTCTACATCGAGCTGCAAGAACACGACATCCCGTCGCTGCGCGAGGTCAACAAGACGCTGCTGGACTGGTCCAAGCGCCACGATATCGACCTGGTTGCGACCAACGACGTGCATTATGTCGAGCCAGAGGATGCACGCTACCACGATGTGCTGCTCTGTGTGCAGACCACGTCGCTGCTTCATCAGGCTGACCGCATGCGCATGTCCGACGCCAGCTATTACCTCAAGAGCGGCCAGGAGATGCGGGACCTCTTCCGCCCGCTGATCGACCTGCCGGAGAGCGCCTTCACCAACACCCTGCGCATCGCCGAGATGTGCCAGGTGAACCTGGAGGACAAGACCTTCCACCTGCCTGACATCGATGTGCCGGAGGGGCAGGACTACCAGAGCTATCTGCGGGAGGTGACGGAGGAAGGGCTGCGCTGGCGCTACGGGACGCGGGCCGACGACGCCGACGTGCAGGCGCGCAAGGAACATGAGCTGAAGATCATCCACCAGATGGGCTTCGACGTTTATTTTCTGATCGTGGCCGACCTGTGCCGCTATGCGCGCGGCCGGGGCATCTGGTACAACGTGCGCGGCTCCGGCGCCGGCTCCATCGTGGCCTATGCCACCGGCATCACCGGCATCGACCCGCTGAGCAACAACCTGGTCTTCGAGCGCTTCCTCAACCCCGGCCGCGTCAGCATGCCTGATTTCGACCTGGACTTCCCCGACGATCAGCGCGAGGAGATGATCCGCTACACCATCGACAAATATGGCGCGGAACATGTGGCCCAGATCGTCAGCTTCGGGCGCATGAAGGCGCGCGCGGCCGTGCGCGATGTGGCGCGGGTGCTGGATATCCCCCTGGCCGAGGTGGATCGCATCGCCAAGCAGATCCCGGCCATCCCCGGCAAGCCGGTGACCATCGAACAGTGCCTGGGCAAAGATGAGAAGAAGCCGGAGCTGGCGACGCCGGAGCTGATCGAGCTCTATCAGGGGGATCCCAAGGTCAAGGAGCTGCTGGACACGGCCAGCGCGCTGGAGGGGGTTGCCCGCCATGCCAGCACCCACGCCGCGGCCGTGATCGTCACCGACCAGCCGCTGACCGCCTATCTGCCGGTGATGCGGCCGCAAAAGGCGGTGATCACCGAGGCCGTCACCCAGTTCGAGTTTCCCATCTGCGAGAGCATTGGCCTGCTCAAGGTCGATTTTCTGGGCCTTGCCACCCTGACGGTGATGCGCGAGGCGACCAAGCTGATCCGCCAGCGGCATGGGGTCGAGTGGACGCTGGACAATATCCCGCTGGATGATCCGGAAAGCTACAAGCTGCTGAGCAGCGGCGAGGTGTCGGGGGTTTTCCAGGTGGAAGGCGCGGGCCTGCGCCGCATGTTGACCGAGATGCAGCCGCGCGAGTTCAACCACATCGTGGCCGCGATCAGCCTCTACCGGCCGGGGCCCATGGACTTCATCCCGGAATATGTGGCTGTGATGCACGGCAAGAAGGAAGCCGAGTATGTCCACCCGGCGTTGGAGCCGATTCTGGCCGAGACCTACGGGGTCTGCGTCTATCAGGAGCAGGTGATTTTGCTTCTGACCGATATCGCCGGCTACACGGCTAGCGAAGCGGACAACGTGCGGCGCGCCATCAGCAAGAAGTCGGAGAAAACGCTGCTTCAGCACCGCGAGATCTTCGCCAAGGGCGCGGCGCAGAAGTCGGGGCTGAAGCGTCAGGAGACGGACGCGATCTGGGATGCCCTGCTGGGCTTTGCCCGCTACGGCTTCAACCGCAGCCATGCCGCTGACTACGCCGTGATCACCGTGCAGACGGCCTACCTCAAGGCGCACTACCCGCTGGAATACATGGCCGCCATGCTCTATGTGGAGCGGGACAACCCGGAAAAGGTGGCCTACTACATCACCGAGGCGCGGCGCATGGGCATCGAGGTGTTGCCGCCCGATGTCAACGCCAGCAGTTTCAACTTCACCGTGGAGCAGAGCGACGGGGCTCGGCCGGCCGCGCGCGATCTGCACATCGCCTATCCTTTCCCGACGCCGCCGGGCGCGGCCATTCGCTATGGCCTGGCCGCGATCAAGAACGTGGGCGAGGGGCCGGTGGAGGCGATTCTGGCCGGTCGCCAGGCCGGGCCTTTCCCCTCGCTGGAGGCGCTCTGCCAGCGGGTGGACCTGCGCAAGGTGGGCAAGAAGGCGCTGGAGTGCATGATCAAAGTGGGCGCGCTGGATCAGTTCGGCGAGCGGGCGCAACTGCTGGAGGGGATGGAGCAGATGGTGGGCGTCAGCCGCTCGCACCACGAAGCTGAGGAGGCTGGCCAGCTCAGCATGTTCGACCTGTTCGGCGGCGGGCTGGAGACGACCGCCAGCTTTGCGCCGACGCTGGCCCTGCCCTCGGTCGCCCCGCTCAACCCCAAGCAGCGGCTGGAGATGGAGAAGGAGCTGTTGGGCGTCTACGTCTCGTCGCACCCCTTGCAGCAGATGGCTGTGGACCTGAGCGGGGTGGTGACCTGCACCTGCGGCGAGCTGGGCGAGGCGCAGGTGGGCAAGTCGGTGGTGCTGGCCGGCAATGTGGTGCGCGTCAACCAGATCACGACCAAAAAGGGTGATCGCATGGCCTTTGTCACCCTGGAGGATCTGCAAGGCCAGTGCGACGTGGTAGTCTTCCCCAAGACCTGGGAGGAGAGCAAGGAGCTGTGGGTGCAGGATCGCATCGTGCTGGTGCGGGGCAAGGCGGAGAAGCGCGGCGAGTCGGTCAACGTGCTGTGCGACTCGGTGCAGACCTATGTGAACCGCGCCCTGGCGGCCGACGATGGCGATCCCTATGCCGACCTGCGCGGCGCGCCGACCTTCGTGGATGGCAACAGCTCCGGCCGGCCGGCGGCGCCGCCGCGGCCCGCCGCCGCGCCGCCATGGTCTGCGCCCAGCAGCGCCGGCCTCAGGATCGCCGATGGCGACGAAACGCTGAGCTATGGCGCTGAGGCGGAGGATGCCGGCGAGGATGGCAACCCCTTTGCGCTGGAAGAGCCCGATTGGCTGCGCGAGGCGCCGGCGCCGTGGGAGGAGGAGGGGAGGGGGGAACGGTTAATGGGGAATGGTGAACGGTTAATGGGGAATGGTGAACGGTTAACGGTTAACGGTGAACGGTTGATGGGGAATGGGGAGGTGGGAACGGTGAACGGTGAACGGTTAATGGGGAATGGTGAACGGTTAATGGGGAATGGGGAGGGGGGAACGGCGCGTGTTGAGCCGGTTGCGGCCGGCGCGCGGCAACAGGTGGACGCGCCCGCGGTTCAAGGGACCAAGCCGCCGGCTGCTCCATCCGCGGTTCAAGGGTCTGAGTCGTCGGTCGTCCCATCCGCGGTTCAAGGGTCTGGGTCGTCGGTCGTTCCATCCGCGGTTCATGGGTCCAAGTCGTCGGTCGCCCCATCTACGGTTCAAGGGTCTAAGTCGCCGGTCACGCAGTCCCCTTCCCGTGAGATTCGCGTCACCGTCCAGCGCACGCACGATGCCGAGCGCGACAAGCGGCTGTTGGGCTGGGTGGTGGACGCATTGAGGGCCAAGCCGGGGCCGGATCGCTTCTGCATCGTCGTGCGCAAGAACGGCGCGGCGGTGCAGCTCGACTTCCCCAACGACAGGACAGCCTTCAGCCCCGAGCTGGAGCAGCAGTTGGTGCGCCGGCTGGGCGTGGGCAGCGTGGAGGTGCGGGAGGGGGGCGGGCGATAATCGCCGGAGCCGCACAGCAGCCACGCCCCACATTCCCACACCCCCCCGTCCCCCCATCTGGTCACGAGTTACTCGTTACGCATTACTGCTGCGTGATGGTGAACTCGTACAACGCCTTCTCTGTGGTCTCCGGCGCCAGGCCGCTGATGGCCAGAATTGCGTTCTTGCCGCGGCCCAGGCCCTGCACGAGCCACTGGGCGGCGCCGCTCTCGTCCACCGGGATGTGGGTGATGACCGGATCCTCGCCATCCTCCAGCTCGATGAGCTGCAAGAGCCAGCGCTGACGCAGCAGGTTGTCGGTCAGGATCCAGCCCTCGCTGGCCCAGTCGCCCACGCCGTTCTCCATGTCATCCATGAAACCGATCTCGGGGACGCTCACATCGTCGATGAAGATGCCAGGGTAGGTCACGGCGTCGTCGGTGATATACTCGAAGCGCACCAGAACCTCGGCGTTGCCGGCAAAGGGGCTCAGATCAGCCGTCTGCTCGATCCACTGGGCGCGGCAGGTCTGGCCCGGCTCGGTGACGTCGGGTTGACCGGAGCAGCCGGTGAATGCCCAGCCGAAGCTGTTGCCGTTGGGGTTGCTGTCCACCATGGCCTCGCTGCGCAGGATGGTCCAGGTTGCGCCGTCGTCGACCGAGGCCATCACATAGCCGTAATCCCAGTCGTATTCGATGTTGTACCAGGTCCAGAAGTTGAGCGTGGCCGCATCCACGCCGCTCAGGTCGAAGGTGTGGGTCAGGCGCGCGTCGGAATCGTCCTCGCGGTTGGCCCACCAGGCGAACTGACCGCTGTGCGGCTGATGCGAGGCCAGGCGGGTGGTGGCCGCGCCGCGAAAATCGATGGCCAGGTCGCCGGAGCCGCTCAGTTCGATATAATCGGTACCGTATTGGCTGACATCCCCCTCGATCTGCGCGGGGAAGCGGCGCAGGTTCTGGTCGCGCTGCATGGGGGCAGGGTCCAGATCCTGATAGCCATACTGGCCATCGGCCAGGCTGGGATCATCCAGCAGATTGGCCACCACCCAATCGGCGAACACCTGATCGAAGGTCAGGCCGGTTCCAGCCTGCGCCAGCACGTTCTCGAAGCCATCGATGCCGTTGGCGTCGTCGGCGATCACCGCCTGCATCAGCTCGTTGCCGAAGCGTTCCAGGAAATAGGCCATGAAGAGGTAGGCCGCGCCGTAGTGCTCGGTGCGCGAGTTGGGATCGTCGCTCCAAGCGTTGAGCTGGGTGTCAGGCAACTGGCTGAAGATGAAATCCGCGCCGCCGGTGTCATAGCCATTGAGCTGCATGGCCAGCTCGCTCAGCCCCTCGTTGACCCAGGTGGTCTCGTTCTTGTCCTGGAACCAATGGATCATGTGCTGGAACTCGTGAGCCAGCACGCCATTGTAGAATTCGCTGTTGGGCTTGGTGTTGTCGACGTTGATGTAGAACATCTCCCGCTGATTGGAGAAGGGCTGGGCCAGGCGGCTGACCGCGTCCGCGCCGCTGAAATAGCCGGCAATGCTGCTGCCCAACTGCTCCGAATGCAGGATGTGCAGCCGCGGGTCGCTGTCGATACCTGGCGACCATTCGCTGCCGAAGAAATCGCGGTTGGTGGGATAGGTTTCTGAGGCGAAGCGGTCGGCCGCGCGGCGCAGGTCAGACTCGCTGTAGCGCACCCCCTCCTCGACCCACATGTAGAGCACGTCGTTCATGTAGGCCAGCTCGGCGCGGATCTGCTTGTTCTGGCCGGTGTCCTCGTTGCTGATCCAGAACGACTCGACATCGCCCACGCGGTAGACCGGGGCCGTGTCGGACACCACTTCGGGGATGGGGCCGGTCCCCAGCAGCCCCTGGGCCAACATGCGCAGATCGCGCGGGGGCACCACCACATCGCGCAACTGCTGCTCAGTCAAAAATTCGCTCTGAACCGGCGTCAAGAACGACGAGTCGGCCTCTGGCGTCTTGGCGCTGGCAGGGGTGGCCGTGGGCAGCCCCTGCTCCTGCGACAGATCAGGCGTGGCTTCCAGGTCCGGGTCGAACAGATCCACATCGGCCGTCACATCTCCCGACCAATCTTGGCTGGCTGTGGAGCCCGCCAATCCGTAGATCATGCCGCCGGCGGCGACCATGAAAAGCAGGCAGCAGCAAAGCAGCACCACCAACCCGCCCAACACCCACCATACCAGGTTATTGTTGCGTGACTCGTTCAAAGTCTCTTCTCCTTCAGATTATCCACCCACGGTGACCTGCACCGTGCACTGACCGAAATTGCCGGTGATATCCACCGTGACCAGGCGCAGTTGGTAGTCGCCGGCGGGCAAGCCGGCGGGATTCCAGGTGCCCAACGGGCCATTGATCACCGGAGTGTCGCGCCTGAGATAGAAGCCAAAGTCGCCCGGCGCGCCGGCCGCCTTGAATTCGATCTTGAAATATTCGAAGTTCTCGCTCTGCGCGGTGCCGATCAGCGTGACCGGGCCGTTGACCCGCTGGCCCACCCCAGGTTCGATGATGACCGCACGGCTGTCGGGGCAGGAAGGGGCCACGACCGCCGGCGCGGTCGGCGTGGGAGGCTGGGCGGGGGTGGGGGTGTCCAACGGCCGCGGCGTTGCGCGGGGCCGCGGCGTGGGGGTTTCCGTGGCAGTCAGCGTCACCGTGACCACCGCGGTGGGCGCGACCGTGGGGGTGGGCGTGTCCAGCAGGAAGACCGGCGTGGGCGTGGGGTCCGCCTCGGCGATGATCGGCTCCACCGCCACCGCCAGCGTGTTGGCCACGAAATAGGTCAGCCCCATGACAACCAGCAGCAGGAGGGCCCAGCGCAGCGTGGAGTGGGTGCGGTTGATGGCGGCCTCGCGCTCCAGCTTGAAGGCCGCTTGCTGGCGCTCACGGCGCGCCAACAGCGCGCTGCGCAGCAGGAAAAGCGCCGCCAGCAGGCAGGCGAGATAGATCCAGGCCGCGTTGTTGCTGATGATCCTGACCAAGACCGCCATGCGGTGTCATTGCCTCAAAACGAAACGAATGCCCGCGCATCACGCCGGGCATCGGTCTCCGTTGCTGTTCGTCCAGATTGCCTTCGATCTGGCCATTATACCACGTTTCCTCGTGACGAGAAGTTCACAACTGCCTGAGAACTCCCCGGATCACCGCGGTCATGCGCGGGGTCAGCAGCGCGCCAGCCTCCAGCACCTCCTCGTGGCTGGCCTCGCTCTGGCTGTCCACCTGGTCGATGGCCACATTGCTAACGCCGGAGATGCCCAGCACCCGCATGCCGCCGTGGTGCGCCGTCACCGTTTCCGAGGTGGTGGACATGCCCACGGTGTCGCCGCCCATCAGGCGCAGAAAACGGATCTCGGCCGGCGTCTCGAAGGTCGGCCCGGCCAGCCCCACGTACACCCCCTGGTGCATGGGGATGTCCTCGGCTGCCGCCACCTGCAAGGCCAGTTGACGCAGATGGCGGTCATAGGCCTTGGACATGTCCAGGAAACGGGGGCCCAGCTCCGGGTCGTTGGGGCCGCGCAGTGGGTTGATGCCGGCCATCCCCACCATGTTGACGTGGTCGACGATCAGCATCAGGTCGCCGGTGTGAAAATTCTTGTTCAGCCCGCCGGCCGCGTTGGTCAGAATCAGCGTCTCGACGCCCAACAGACGCAGCACGCGAATCGGCAAGGTCACCTGATGGATGGAGTAGCCCTCGTAGTAGTGGGTGCGGCCCTGCATCACCGCCACCGGCTGGCCCTCCAGCGTTCCCAACACCAGCCGGCCCTGATGTCCGGGTATGGTGGAGATGGGAAAGTGGGGAATGTCACGATAGTCGAGGGAGACCGCCTGCTCCACCGCGTCGGCCAGCCCGCTCAGCCCTGATCCCAACACGATGGCGACCTTGGGCTGCAGCGCTGTGGCCTGGCGGATAACGGCGGCGGCTTCGGCGAAATGCTGGCGAGTTGGGATGGTTTCCACGGTTAAGCCCTCGGATGTGCTTCGTTGTAGGCCTCGCGCAGGTGATCACGCGTCACCTGGGTGTAGACCTGGGTGGTGGAGATGTTGGCATGGCCCAGCAGCTTTTGCACATCGCGCAGTTTGGCGCCGCCGTGCAGCATGTGGGTGGCGAAGGAATGGCGCAGGGTGTGCGGGGTCACTTCACTCTCGATGCCGATGGCATCCACGTAGTGTTTGATGATCAGCCACAGCCCCTGGCGGGTCAGCCGCTCGCCGCGGTGATTGAGAAACAGCGCCTTCTCCCCCGCGTCGCGCAGCAGGTGGGGCCGGCCCTCGTTCAGATAGCGCCCCAGGATCAGCCCGGCCTGATCATAGATCGGCACCACGCGCTCGCGGTCCCCCTTGCCCAGGCAATAGATCGTGCCGGCCTCCAGATCCACATCCTCCACGTTGAGCGAGACCAGCTCGGTGACCCGCATGCCGGTGGCGTAGAGCGCCTCCAGCAGCGCGCTGTCGCGCAGCGCCTTGGGCGAATCTGACTTGGTCGGCTCGGCCAGCAGCCGCTCCACATCCTCCTCTGAGATGGCCTTGGGCAGGTGTTTCTTGACCTTGGGCGATTCCAGCGAGAGGGTGGGGTCGTTGGTGATCACCCCTTCGTCGCGCAGATAATGGAAGAAGGACTTGATCGCCGCGACCTTGCGCGCAATGGTCGAAGAGACATACTCCAGCTCCTTCATGTGCAGGATGTAGTCAACGATCTGGCTTTGGTTGACCTCATCCCAGCTCGTCAGGCCGGCCTGATTGGTCAGGTGCTGGGTGAACTGGCTCAGGTCGTTGCGATAGGCTGCCAGCGTGTTCTCTGAATAGCCTTTTTCGGCGGTCAGGTAATCCAAGAACTCATCAACTTGTGCTTGCATGGCTGGATCCCTTTGTAGGATGCTGGCTGGCGGCAATGTTGGTCATGGTGCAGGGTGCGAAGGCTAGCATCTTGTTATGGTAATTGTCTTTGCCTATTGTACCGATGCTTGCCATAAAGTCAAGAGCCACAACCGCCGATTTTCATACGCAATGCTAACACTTCGCTGGCGAATTTCTCACATTGGTCTGGTATGATGAAAATAAAAACGCCTTGACCCAAACTGTTCGGGCCGGTCTTTGGGCGACGCCCCGGCATGAACCGTCAGGGGACGCCCCCGGCTGGAGGGAACCGACCGAACCTGTGAAAGGAAAACCACATCATGAGACTGGATAAATTCACCCAAAAGGCCCAGGAGGCCATTTTCGAGGCCCAATCGCTGGCCGAAAGCTATTATCACGCCCAGGTCGAGCCGGAGCATCTGCTGCTGGCCCTCTTGCAGCAGGCCGACGGCGTCGCGCCGCAGATCGTGATGGGGCTGGGGCGCAATCCCCAGCAACTGGCCGGCCAGGTGGAGGCGGAGCTCAACCGCCGGCCCAAGGTCTACGGCGGGGCCGCCCAGGTCGGCGGCAGCCAAGCCTTGCAGCGCGCTTTGCAGGCGGCGCAGGGGGAGGCCGAGGCCATGAAGGACGACTACGTCAGCACCGAGCACCTGCTGCTGGCCCTGGCCGGCAAGGGGGGCGAGGGCGCCCACAAGCTGCTGGCCGCGGCCGGCGTCACCAGGGACGCCATCCTGCACGCGCTGCAAGGGATCCGCGGCAGCCAGCGCGTCACCAGCCAGAACCCGGAGACCACCTACCAGGCGCTGCAAAAATATGGCCGCGACCTGACTGAGCTGGCGCGCAAGGGCAAGCTGGACCCGGTCATCGGCCGCGACGAAGAGATCCGCCGTGTGATCCAGATCCTCAGCCGGCGCACTAAGAACAACCCGGTGCTGATCGGCGAGCCAGGCGTGGGCAAGACCGCCATCGCCGAGGGGCTGGCGCTGCGCATCGTGCGCGGCGACGTGCCCACCGGCCTGCAAGACAAGCGCATCGTCGCCCTGGACATGGGCAGCCTGGTGGCGGGCGCCAAGTTCCGCGGCGAGTTCGAGGAGCGGCTCAAGGCGGTGCTCAAGGAGGTCACCGAGAGCGACGGCCAGGTGATTCTCTTCATCGACGAGCTGCACACCGTGGTCGGCGCGGGCGCGGCCGAGGGCGCGCTGGACGCCGGCAACATGCTCAAGCCGCTGCTGGCCCGCGGCGAGCTGCACACCATCGGCGCCACCACGCTGGACGAATACCGCAAATACATCGAAAAGGACGCCGCGCTGGAGCGCCGCTTCCAGCCGGTGCTGATCGACGAGCCCTCGGTGGAGGACACCATCTCGATCCTGCGCGGCCTGAAGGAGCGCTACGAAGTCCACCACAACGTGCGCATCACCGACCCGGCCGTCATCGCCGCGGCCACCCTGTCGCACCGCTACATCGCCGACCGCTTCCTGCCCGACAAGGCCATCGACCTGATCGACGAGGCCGCCAGCCGGCTGCGCATGGAGATCACCAGCGACCCGGCCGAGCTGGACGAGATCAAGCGCAAGGCCATGCAACTGGAGATCGAGCGCGAGGCGCTGAAGCGGGAGAAGGACAAGGCCAGCAAGGAGCGGCTGGAGCTGATCGAGCGCGAGCTGGCCGACCTGGGCGAGCAGAGCCGCGCCCTGGAGGCGCGCCTGGAAGGGGAACGCCAGGTGATCCAGCGCAACGCCCAGTTGAAGGAGGAGATCGAGCGCACCCGCTTCGAGGTGGAGCAGGCCCAGCGCATGCAGAACTGGCAGCGGGCCAGCGAGCTGCAATATGGCAAGCTGCGCCAGCAGGAAACGGAGCTGGCCCGGCTGGAGGGGCAACTGGCCGAGATGCAGGCCAGCGGCATGCTGCTCAAGGAAGAGGTGGACGCCGAGGACATCGCCGCGATCGTGGCCCGCTGGACCGGCATCCCGGTCAGCAAGCTGCTGGAGGGCGAGGTGCAGAAGCTGTTGCAGATGGAGGAAAACCTGCACCGCCGCGTGGTGGGCCAGGACGACGCGATCCGCGCCGTGGCCAACGCGGTGCGCCGCGCCCGCGCCGGCCTGCAAGACCCCAACCGGCCCATCGGCAGCTTCATCTTCCTGGGGCCCACCGGCGTCGGCAAGACTGAGCTGGCGCGCGCCCTGGCCGAGTTCCTCTTCGACGACGAGCAGGCCATGGTGCGCATCGACATGAGCGAGTACCAGGAGCGGCACACCGTCAGCCGGCTGGTGGGCGCGCCCCCCGGCTACGTCGGCTACGAGGAGGGGGGCCAGCTCACCGAGGCGGTGCGGCGCAAGCCCTACTCGGTGGTGCTCTTCGACGAGATCGAAAAGGCGCACCCGGAGGTCTTCAACACCCTCTTGCAGGTGCTGGACGACGGCCGGCTGACCGATGGCCATGGCCGCACCGTGGACTTCAAGAACACGGTGGTGATCATGACCAGCAACGTGGGCAGCGAGGCGTGGACCGTGCAGCGGGAGAGCGAGGATGCCATTCGGCGTCACGTGTTGGAGGCGCTGCGCGCCACCTTCCGCCCGGAGTTCCTGAACCGCATCGACGAGATCGTGGTCTTCCACCCGCTGAGCCGGGAGCACCTGGGCAAGATCGTGGAGATCCAGTTGGCGCGGCTGCGGGCGCTGCTGGCCGGCCGCAAGATCCGGCTGGAGCTGAGCGACGCGGCGCGCGGCCTGCTGGCCGAACGGGGCTACGACCCGGTCTACGGCGCGCGGCCGCTGAAGCGGGCCATCCAGCAACTGGTGCAAGACCCGCTGGCGCTGGCCCTGCTGCGCGGCGACTTCGGCGAAGGAGACAGCATCGTCGCCGACGTGCGCGACGACCAGATCGTCTTCCACCGGCCGGGGGAGGAGGAGATCGTGGAAGGGGAGTTCAGGGTGCTGTAAGGGCGAGAGCCGTGGAGCAAGGCAACAGGCCGGGGATCAGAGCGATCTCCGGCCTGTTCGATTCTGTTGTGTGATCGCTGCCAGACCGCGTGCCAAATGACCTGGTCGGGCAGCTTCCTGGGACGAAATTCTGGACCCATTTTCCGTTGTTTGACGAGCGTAGCGACCGGTGCTATGATCGCCGCGACGACGGACGATATTGCGTTCGTCGTGCCGCAAGCAGTCCGCATGTCATCACGGTTGCAATTCCGCACAAGCTCCGGCTGCGGGTGGACATGCAGCGGGCAGTCGGCATATCAATCCACACAGGGACAAGAAGCGGAAACGAGGCGTGTGGGATCAGACGACCGGCATTCCTGCGAATCAAGTAGTTGGGCTGCTTCGCCAATAAGACAATTAGGCCTTACAGATACGATGAATAAGTCAAACAGTACTGCCAGATTGATTATCATTTGTGGTCTACCTGGCTCAGGAAAGACAACTTTAGCCAAGTGCCTTGAGGAAAACCTCCATGCTGTTCGTTTATCTCCAGATGAGTGGATGGATGCGCTCTCCATTGATCTTTATGACGAAGAAACCCGAGCAAGGATTGAATCGTTGCAATGGAAACTGGGTCAACAACTACTCAAACTCGGTCTTGTAGTCATCATCGAATGGGGAACATGGGGAAAATCTGAGCGTGACGCATTGCGTGAGGGAGCTCGTAATCTGGGCGCCGCTGTGGAATTGCATTACCTGTCCGCCCCTCCTGAAATTCTTTTTGGGCGCATTCAGCGCAGACGCATGGAAAATCCGCCAATAAAACGTGAAGATGTTTTTCGATGGGGAGAGATGATTCAAGTTCCAACTGAAGAAGAGATGAAGTTATTTGACCCTGCAAGTAAATGCACGCAAAACCTAGAAACACATTATGCATAAAGACGCAGCTCAACAAAGCGTGCACCTGACGGTGGGTGGGCCGCGCGGTTTTTGAGCATTTCCTTAGCTTTGGGCTTTTTCGTTTCGGTGGCGCGTCCACCCTCTCACCCACCGCAGCTAACGCAGACCGTTAGCCCGCTTCAAGTCTAAAGAGGAAATTCGATACATAGTACGAAGATGTAAGAAATGGAAATAACTTCGATCCTCGGCACGTTTGGAACAATCCTTGGATTGGTTCGGGCAATGCCACAACTCATCAAACTATTGCGTGCCAAGGAAGCCTTTGGCGTTTCTGTAGATACTGCCGCAACAAGCGCCGTCTGCAGTTTTGGCTGGGTTGTCTATGGGGTTTTGACTAACCAATTCTACTTTGGTCTTGCCAGTGGTTTAACGGGTTTCATCTTCGCCTTAATTGCGTTGTTTGCCTTGCGCTATGGTCGCCAAATCAAGGAGTTCAAAGTTGCTCCCATTTGGTTCACTGTTCTACTTCTGGCTGCGGTTGTTTTTGGCAAAAACGGACTGGGCATGGTTCTGTCCATCAGTGTTTTGATCGCAAATATCCCTCAACTTCGACTGGCTTATAAAGAAAGCAATTTGACCGATTTATCTTTGGGCACGTGGGCAATCTCAACAATTGAGGGGCTGATCTGGCTAACCTACGCACTTCTACTCCTGGATGGCGCAATCATTGTCTCTGCTTTCTTTCAGGCGATGACGAGTGGGCTGATTGTGGCATTAAAATTTACACGTCAGGTAACGCCAGCCGTTAGCCCGCCCTTCAGACGCCACCGGCCGATTTTGGCATGGAGCCGTGAACACAATGACCGGCATCAGGCCGATAGCACAGGTCAGTCCCGATGATCTCGATCGTCTGGTGACCGGCTATACCTCCAACGCCAGGTTTCAGATCAGCAAGACAGAGTCGGACCAGCAGTTCGTCTTGAAACTCACACTGGTGAACCAACGACAATGCGCTCGCCTCCACGGTTGAGCGGGGCGCTGCCAACTTCCCCGAGGCGGCGTCGTCGCGCGCCATGACGCGAAACGACGCTGAATACGTTCCACATCAGTAAAGAGACGGTGGTGTCTCGACCTGAGTGCAACGACAAGGAGGTTGCTATGAAACCGCGGCTGCTTGCTCATTTGACAGCGATCGCTGTCGTATTCGCGCTCACCCCGACGCTGTCCAACGGCGCGGGTGCGGCGGGGCCGTGCGCAGCCGGCGCGCTCTACGACTCCGCCTGCGACGTCGACCACGACGGCGACGTGGACATCTTCGACATCCAGTTGGCCGCCGGCCACTGGGACCAGTCCGGCGTCTGGACCAGCGACAACGCCCACGACCACCTGGGCCAGACGTGGACGGGCGCCAACAATCCGCTGCAAATCACCGGCGTCTTCGCCGCCGCCAACTCGGCCGCGCTTATGCTCAGCCCCAGCGACGGCGACGCCCTGCGCATCACCGCGCAGGCGGGCGATGGTATCAATGTCGATTCGACCGGCGACAATGGCCTGTACGTGCGCTTAACCGGCGACGATGGCGTCTACGTAAGCAGGGCCGGCGTCGTCCCGTCCTGGATTTCGAGCTTTGCCAGCAACGGCTTCGAGGTCGCGGGCGCCGAAGGCGACGGGCTGTTTGTCGGCCGCGCCTTTGGGAACGGCGTCCAAGTGTACGACGCCCTCGACAACGGCGTCCTGGTGGTGGAAGCCGATGGCAACGGCGTGGATGCGACCTCCGTGACATCCACGAACTACGGCGGCAGGTTCGTGAACACGGCCTCCGGCGGCGCGGGGGCCTACACCATCGGCGGCGGCAACGCGGCGGCCGACCTGATCCTCGGTGGAACCGCCTCCGGTGACGATGGCCGCATCTACTCCGAGCCTTCGCTCAGCGACAGCGATGTCCTGTTCTTCACCAACGACGAGGCGCACATCCACCTGGACGAGGACAACAACAGCAACAGCGCCTTCGTCATCTACAACGGCGCCAACACCAGCGTCTGGTCGGTCACCGAGGCGGGCCTGGCCGTCGCCGCCGGCGGCAGCGCCGAGCAGGTCGACGCCGGCGCGGCCGGCGCGCGCCTGGCCTACGCCGTGGTCAGCCCGCAGCGCTGGATCGAGGACTTCGGCAGCGGCGAGCTGCTGGCCGGCCAGGTCGAAGTCGCGCTGGAACCGGTCTACGCCGCCAGCATCAGCGCCGCGCAGCCCTACCACGTCTTTTTGACGCCGCTGGGCGACTGTCCGCTGTACGTGGCCGCCAAGGCCGCGGCCAGCTTCACGGTGCGCGCGCTGGACGGCCGGCAGTGCAGCGTCGCGTTCGACTACCGGATCGTGGCCCTTCGCCGCGGCGATGAGGCGCTGCGTCTGGAGCCGTTCGCCGCGGCCAGCGACGACGACTGATTCCCTCTTGACCCCGCAGTGACGCCAAGCCATCCCATGAACAGTACTCAGATCGACTACGACAGCGTTGCCGAGATCTATGACCTGTACGTGGCCGCGGACTACGACATTCCCTTCTTCCTGGAGGAAACGGCGCATGTCGAAGGACCGGTCCTGGAGCTGACCGCCGGCACAGGGCGGCTCTCCCTTGCGCTGATCCAGGCAGGAGTGCCATTGACCTGCGTCGATGCATCCCGCGGCATGCTTGACGTCCTGTCCCGCAAACTGAGGGAGCGCGGTCTCAACGCGGAGGTGCTGTGTGCTGATATCTGCGAGCTGGAGCTCCCCACACGCTATCAGCTCGCGCTGCTGCCCTTCCAGGCGTTCATGGAAATCACAGGTGAGGCGCGCCAGCGCCAGGCGCTGGCGTCCGTGTTGGCATGTCTGGCCCCAGGCGGCCGCTTCATCTGCACGATGCACAATCCCGCCGTGCGCCGTGCCCAGGTCGATGGCACGCTGCGCCTCGTTGGACGCTTTGCGATCCCGGACGGCAGCCTGGTCGTCTCCGGCTTCGAACAGGGTGGTCATCCGCTGGTGAAACGGCTTCAGTTTTTCGAGTTCTTCAACAGCGACGGATCGCTGCGCTCGAAACAACTGTTGCCCATGGAGTTCGAGTTCGTCGAGAGAGATCAGTTCGAGGCCATGGCGCTGGAGGCAGGATTCCAGGTCCGCGCGCTCTATGGAAACTATGATCGCGCTTCCTTCGATGCAGGCCGCAGTCCGGTGATGATATGGGTGCTTCAAAGAGCCGACGCCCAACCATACTCAAGATCTAAGCCGGTTTGCGTGTCCAGTCAGAGGGGCGCACCTCAGGCGGCTCCCGACTGCTTCGCCACGTTCTCGCGCACCCGCGGCGCGATCTCGGCGATGAAACGCTCCAACTGATCGCCCGGCGGCTCGGGCAGGCCCAGGACGAAGCTGTCCATGCCCACCTCCAGCGCCAGATGCGTCAGCTCATCCACCCACTGCTCGACGCCGCCGCTGAAGGGCTTGGAGGATGCGCCCTGGCCGATGGCGCCCATGACATTGTAGATGCGCCGGATGGATGTCGGGTCGCGCCCGGCCGCAAGGGCTGCATCGTCGATGCGCGCCTGCATCTGCGGCAGGTCGGAGGGCGGCGCGTACGAGGAGGAGGGCACCCAGCCGTCGGCCAGCCGCCCGACCAGGTTGAGCATGCGCGGGCCAATGGCGCCCAGCCAGATGCCCATGGGGTGCGCCGGCAGCGGGCCGGTGTGAACGCCGCTCAGGCGGTAGAACTCACCCTCGAAGCGCGCCCCCCGTGCGCCGCTCCAGAAGAGGCGGATGATCTGCATCGCTTCCTCCAGCGCGGATACTGCCTCGCCCGGCGTGCGCCGGGGGCCGCCCATGGCCTGGATCGCGTCCCAGAACGCGCCCGCGCCCAGCCCCAGCTCGAAACGCCCGCCGCTCAGCAGGTCCAGCGTCGCCGCCCCCTTGGCCAGCACGGCCGGCGGTCGCAACGGCAGGCTGGCCACATCGGGGAAGAGGGTGATCCGCTCCGTCCTGGCGGCCAGAAAAGAGAGCAGCGTCCAGGTGTCCAGGAAACGGCTTTGGTAGGGGTGATCCTGGATGCCGATCAGGTCATAGCCGGCCTGATCACACAGCAACGCCCGACGTATCGCCTCGCCGGGATCGAGGCTGTCGGGCGTCAGGAAGTAGCCGAAACGGACTTGTGTGACACGGTTCATGGGGATAATCCTCCAGTTCGTCTTCAACTCCTACGGTCGGCATCGGTTGAGCTTTCAACCACGACATGCCGCCGCGATCATAATAACCCACTGCGCCTGGAGAGTAAGTAAGCCTGCCGCCACAGCCCGGGGCTATTTCAGGGTCAGCAGATAGGCCACCAGATCGTTGACCTCCTGCTCGGACAGCTTGCGCGGCCAATCCTGCGGCATGATGTTGGCCACGCAGGGCATCTCAGGCCTCGACGCGTTGCACCCCTTGGCCAGAAA
>Ga0209605_1001199_pt1 | contig 29924 bp, 25 predicted proteins | sample AD_UKC035_MetaG_FD_184408 | JGI IMG/M metagenome (GOLD analysis project Ga0209605, IMG submission 184408) | Active sludge microbial communities of municipal wastewater-treating anaerobic digesters from USA - AD_UKC035_MetaG (SPAdes) (version 2) | ecosystem: Engineered > Bioreactor > Anaerobic >...
AATCGTTAATACTTCTTCTGATTTATCAAATTATTATAATAGTGGAACCAATGCATTCATGGCAGCAATATTGGCTGATGCTAATTCCGGGGTTGTTCCACAAGATTCATGCATTGAATTGAAAGTACAACAGATAGGAAATTTGATTTGGGCCCCAGGAATACCGTTATCAAAAGAAGAACAAGAAGGTATTATTGCTTGGAGAAAATTTATTTCATTCGGTTAAGGTCCCATTCTGGAGACCATCGTCGCCTCCCTCTGCATAGCGTATCAGGAATTAAAGATATGCAAATAGAAGTGATCAGATGAAAAGGGATATGGATTTAATTAGAGAAATTTTATTGAAAATTGAGTCTTACAATGAAGATGACCCGATAACAGATCTAAATATTCAAAAATACAATAAAGAAGAGATCGGATACAATGTATATCTCATAAAAAATGCAGGGTTGATTGAAGGAAAGATCTTCTTTAGGTCAGAAACGATCCAACCAGCAGGATATGCAATTTTTCGAATGACTTGGGCGGGTCATGATTTTCTCGATGCTTGTCGTGATGAAGATCGTTGGAACCAAGCAAAGGTAATTATCAAGAAATTAGGAGAAGGGGTGACTTTCGACGTTGTAAAGCATATCCTTGTCCGTCTTTTAATGGACTCCGTATCCATGTATATGAAATGATTGTAATAGGTTTATGTGTGGGTCCATACATAAATAGGCGGATTAATATTAAAAGAAAAGATGAATTTGAATGGTAGTGTACACGAAGTGATGTAAAATTGGAATACCCCCTGTATCCAACCTAGAATTGCAAACAGGAGAATACAGGGCATGAATCTAAAGGAAGTCGTACTTAATTATCTTACCGATAACGACGAGGGAATGAAGCATCTCATCACTTGGTTTTTGAATGAGGTGATGCAGGAGGAAGCAGATCAGCAGGCTGCAGGCACATAAAAATCACTCCGAGTTATCCCGAAAGACTCACTTCCCTGATTAATCAATCTGAACAAATCACCCAACCGCGTATACAATGATGTATTGATTGATTGGTATCTCTGATGGACGGGACCCTCATTCTTCAGGCGTATTTCATTTTTTAATTTTTGAAGACTGTAATTTTCCCTGTAAAGGAGATTATTCAGATCTAACAGCCTTTTACCTTCAGCATAGAGAAGAAAAAGGATTCGATAAAGAAGGAGCATGGTATTTTTATGAACTAATTCCACTGATTCGGGATTGTGGATATCAAGTTGATTTCCTCTCCATTCAATGAATCCCTCTGCAACCTTTTTCATCGCTTTATACACATTATCTTTCAGATCTTCGCCGATTTCTTTGGCATAATCTGCAGAGCCACGCAAAACCCTTTCAAGGAATGGTTCCCGTGCATCAGAGGGCAGTAATGCCCCTTTCTTAAAGAAATAATAGAAATATCGAAATCCTTCGATATTATTCGATTCTATTAGCGAAATAAGGTCAATTTCATAATAATCATCACGACGTTTCTCTTTACAATAAAGTCGCCAGAGTCTCCCGTTTGAAAGGATTCCCCATTTAGGCTCAGTGTCAATCAAGTACATCCAGAGCTGGAGACTAGGATTCCTACTCCGATTATATTCATCTCTACCGAAGCGGTCTAAATCTACCGAGATTTGTTTAACCTCCCCAATAGCGATGCTATTTGCATAAAATGAGCGAGTATTTTTAAATTGGTGAGCATTTCTCCTTGCATTTTCATCTGGGAAAAAGGCAAAATCAGGAAACTCTTGAGAGCGAGTTCTTTCTGTTACCTCGAAATTATGCCCAAGGATAGTGAAAATTGGTTTGAAAAAATGATCTTCTAATTGTTTTTCATTATAGGTCCTTAACAAATTTTTCTCTCTCTGAAAGACTTCATTTATTTGCTGAAATGCGTCGCGATATTCAGAATCACTCCATTCAGGAGATTGAAGAAGCTGATTCGTGAGAAAATAATTGGAAAACAAATTATTGTTTTGAAATGGAAGTAACAGCCTTTGTGTCATTTATTGCCTCTTTTGGATGAAGGTCAACAATCTCAATACTCTACAACATTGTATTGCTTGTTAAGAAAAGTGTTGTGAAATTATCGATGATAGAAGGTAGGGAATGGATTAAAGGCGGATTATCCCCCCTTCCCACACCCCACCCCACGTCGCCCCTCTCATTAATATCCTGTTAATTAGACTGATGATCATCCCAAATCCAATTGCTAAAAACAACACTTCACGAATCCATTTGTAAGTAATGCCCTATCAGTCGTTATTTTATTACTAAGATTACATTAACAAAACGACACACTTATCATAGTTGATTTAAAAGACTGAACCTTAACTCGAAAATGAACGCGAAATTAACACAGCTTTTAAAAAATGTGGCTCATCAAAGAGGCATTACTCTCCAAGCGCTGAAGGAAGAGATTGATGAAAAAGAGATCCTGGATAGATTCACAGATTATCCTAAGGTATCATCCATACTGCTTGCAAACGAGATCGATATTGACGCATTGAGAAATGCTACCAGTGATCTTTTGGTCTTATCCTGGCGAGACAGATATAAATTTCATACTTTTCTCAAGGATTCAGTTTTCGCAAAGAATGCAATTCAATCATTAATCAAAGATTTTCCAAGAGATGAACAATCAGCAGCGAAAAGAATCGATGAATTCATAGAGAATGTAAATAATGCTGACATCTCGAAAGGAAAGGAAATAATTAATGAGTCTCATATTACCCTCTTCTGCTCTCTCTTCCTGACGATAGCTTTCCCCGATAGATTTGTCGATTTCAGAAAAAATCGATGGACAAATCTGGCAAAAATGCTTGACTACCGACTTCCGGACTCAAAAGATACCTATGGCCAGATGCTGGTATGGGCAGGGAAATTTGCAAGGGAAATCGCTGAAACACCGATATTCAAGAAATATTGGGATACAGAACACCCCTTATGGGCTGTTGCTGGCCTCTGCTGGAATCTCAAGGACGAGAAGATCGATCTAAATGGTAGGAACAATTCGATGTCGAAAGAATATCAGAAAATAAAAGAATTACTTCAAAATAAGAAACAGGTCATCATATACGGTCCCCCGGGAACAGGAAAAACGTACCATGCAAAAAAATTCATTTCGGATTACAGTACTGAGGAGTACCGGGTCTCAGCCACATCCCTGATTGATCAGACAGTGTATATTCTCATCGCATATGGCCCGAGAGACGGCGATATCTCGAAAAAGAAGATCGGGGAGAAATTTACATACAAATGGACTGGGAACCGCAACTGGCAGAAATTTTTTGATGATCTTCAGGAGGGGGACGTTGCCCTGGTATATTACCAGGGGACGCATTGTTTGACATCAATAGTCCGGTGCACCGAGAAAGAAAAAGAGAGCATCACCTTCGAAATAATGCGTCATTTCCAGGGGCCAACCTATAGCGATCTCCACAAAGATCCAGTCTTGGGAGAGACTGCGATAGGCCGGGCTACCATGAGTTTCAGTTTGAGAGCCCTCAGTGATATCGAACTGGAGAGACTGATAAAAATTACACCGGAACTTACCTATGAAACTCTTGGCATTCCTATTGATACATCAGATGTTCAGGTTAAGAATCAAAAATTCGTAACCTTCCATCCCTCGTTCGGATATGAAGATTTCATCGAAGGCCTTCGGCCATTTACCAAAGATGATGGAACATTGGGCTACCAGATTGAGGAAGGAATTTTCAAAGAATTCACCCGCCAAGCGTTTAATGTCCTCTGTCTTAAAGCGGGAATTGAATGCGAATGGAATAATCACGAAGACATTCCCGAATTAGATCCCGAAGAAAAACAGCAATTAACTGATTTGGCCCCGAAATACCCCTTCTACCTCATCATCGATGAGATAAACCGTGGAGATATCTCACGGATTTTTGGCGAACTTATCACCCTGATTGAATGTGATAAACGATATGCAGAATCGAATTAAATGACGACTGTCCTTCCGTATTCTAAGCTAACATTCGGCATTTCTCCAAATCTCTATATTATCGGCACCATGAATACAGCCGATAGATCAATTGCATTGCTCGATATTGCCCTTCGTCGCAGATTCGGCTTCATCGAGATGATGCCACGCCCGGAGATTATTAAAGAGATCGTTGAATCAAAAGAACCAAAGATCCAGGAGATTGCAGATACCGCAATAGCACTGCTCACATCGTTAAATGAAAAAATAATCGGGAACTATGACAGGGATCATCAGATAGGTCATAGTTATTTCACAAGACTTAATGACGCGATGACGATCGATGAAGCAACTAAAATGCTCCATTTCATCTGGTATCACGAAATCATGCCACTTCTCCAGGAATATTACTATGACTCCCCCGTAAAACTTCAGGAAATTATCGGAAATGACTTCATCAAAGTAACAAACAGTGACCGCTCATTCCTGGTGAAAGATGAACTCTCCCCCGAAGATCTCTTGATTGCCATCCAGAAGTTGGCTCAAAAAGGGTCTGTGATCAGTCCTCCAGTTACCAACGAGTGAAATGAAGACCGTTGTTACGCTGTTCGAATATCAACAATATCGGTTCGAACTAGCAGAGAAAGATCATTTCCATAACGAGACTTTTTATTTCACTGAAAAAACCATGGGACTACTGGAAGATCTCAATCGTTCAAAACCATTCCTGGAATGTGGTCTGAGAACAATCCGGCCATTAAACTACGTCGGAGTTGTCAGAGTTGGCGATCTCACCATACAGATTTTTCCAAAACTATTCAAAGATGAGAGATACCAGGACCATCGCAAAACCATCGCAGCGAATTTGTTGAAAATGCTCTCGTATTCAGGAGATATTCCATTCAGAGAGATGGATATTGCAGGTCTTGATCTGCACAAACATGATCTCTTTGAGGTATTCATCCATCTCTTCGCCAGGAATCTCTTGTCAACCATGAAATCGTCCCAAAAAAGGGAATATATCAAAAAATCCGAAGAAATCAGGGTAATCAAAGGAAGAATAGATTTTAAAAATTATGTCAATCCGTGTCGTTTCCATATCATTCCCTGTGAATATTACGAATTTTCCATTGACAATATCATGAACAGGACCCTGAAGTACACCTGCCACCTCATGGCCAGGACTGTTGAGGATTTCGATACTGCAAGAACCCTGCGTTCCATCATTAACATTCTCGATCAGGTGACGCTTACCAGAATTACTGCAGCTGGAGCGAATACTATCACTTTTGATCGATTAAACCGGGTATTCGAACCGTATATTGAAATGTGCAAAATATTCCTTTCCCAGTCGACTCTTACCCTGCAATCCTCTGAAATCGAGTCATTTTCTCTTCTGATTCCTATGGAAAAACTCTTTGAAGGATTCATCACCCAGGTTCTCAAAGAAGATCCACACTATTTCTTCGACAGACCTGTTGTGGTGAGATCCCAGATGAGCGTCGGAAGGATGGCTTTCGATGAAAATGGAAATGAATTATTCAATCTGATTCCCGACATTCTTATCGGTTCCCCGGTAATTGAGGCAATTATCGATACCAAATACAAAGCACTTGATACTACTGATACTAAACTGGGGATATCTCAGGCTGATATTTACCAAATGTATGTCTATGCCACGAAGACGAATACAGACCATTGTATGCTGCTGTATCCTGAAGTGAGGGTAAACCAGAAGAAAGATCTCACACTCTCTGTTCCCTCATCCGATGAGGGTAATCGGGATGTTCTGCTAATGATTCGTTCAATCCGACTCTCTTACAATATGATAAATAAAGAGGAATGGGAAGAGTTCAGGAGGGAATTGCGGACTATTGTGAGACCACTCTTAAGAGAAAGGCAAGGGTGGGATGAGGTGAAGACCTCCATCGCAGTGGCCGATGGACACGTTGATTGAATATGCCCTTGAGACGAAGACAATCCTTCATGAATATATTAGCCAAGGAGTAGTATCGGAGTAGTGGATAAATTCGTTCTAGCACCATTAATGCGAGTTCAATCGAATCATACTTCCCATCAGTTGATCTGGAAAAAAATAGGCATTTTATTAAATCGGATGAAGAATGTAATTTTTCCAGGTTTCCAGTGTTACTTCACACGTTACAAAATTACTCTGACCTTCACCGGAAGTAACACGTTGTACGCCAATGGTAATCTTCCGGTTATCGCTTTGTGGTAATGGAATTGCGAGAGTATCAAACAAATATTTGCCCTGATAGGGAGTTTGGGCACGCATGATACCAGGCACTGCTTTGGCAGCGAAGTCTGTTGGGATACCATTTGCCCACCAAATGGTATACCTCCCATCGCTGGCAAGAAGATTGGGATTGGTGAAAGTAATCATCACCATAGTCCGGTTGTAAAAGTCCACCCCTAAAAAATCAACCGTAAAAGGAGGTGGCGGATCTGGTATTTCTGGCATACGCAATACCTGCACAGTGTTGCCTGGTGGCCCGACCCGGCTCCCGAGATACGCAACACGGGTATGGTATGAGAGCACATCAGATTTTTCAGTCGGTTCCCCGATGGGATCAGAGAACGTGAGCACGTCAGGCAATCCCTGGATACCAAATTCTGCCACCTTGTCCCATGTAGCAAGATTCCGCCGATACACATAAATGCGTGCCCCTGCATCGTGTTGCACTACCAGGTCAGGCTTCCAGTCCGGGAAATTAGGATCTCCGATACGACGTGTAATTGATACAATGCCATCATCCCAGGTCACACTGTCCAATGGTGGTGCGACAGGATCATGAAGGAGTTCGAGGGAGGTCAATGGAGAGTAGGTACTAAAGTCGCTCGTTCGGTCCCACCCATCCACGGCGCAGACGCGGCACCTGAGCTGCACGTCATGGAACGCGACCTCTTGAGAGCGTACGTGCAACCCGATCCCAGGTGGATCATCTGGTTGACGGGATCTGCAGAAATAGCTCAACTTTTTGGGTGCTTTCAAGGTGATAAGTGGTGACAGGGTTGTTTCTGCCCTTTCAAATTGAGTTCTTCGTGGAGAGGACACCAGCGTAAAGGGTGGTGATTTACTCCTCTCCACTCTCTCAAACGTGCTCGTTAGTGCTGACGATGCCGCTGCAAGGATCTGGGATTCACCTATCCACTCTTCGACATTCACGCCAAGTGCAAAGGGATCAGGCTGTGTCCATTCAAGATGGTAGGTTGCAACGAACTTCGGTTCACCACTTAGAGGATCTGCTGTCAGTTTTACTTGAGGATCCTGATATATAGGTTGGCCAGGTGGTATCAAGGGTGATGCCCATCGTGGTGGACAGACTGCGATGTTACTTGGTCCCAACCGGCCTGCAGCCTCACGAACCCGATACGCGATGGCACGACTTCCGGTCACATCCGGAAGGATTAAATCTGGTTTTATTTCATCGATAGTTTCCCAGTTCGAGCGTGGGCCGTCAAAGAATCCATGACCAAACAAGACAGCATACTCCCAACGGATAGCCATCAACATTTGGAATATTTTCCATTTGGGAGGCTCGTCCGGGGTTGACTGATCCTTTGCTGGAGTCGATATTTGAGCCAATTCGACTGCTTCTCTGAAATCTTTCCATTCCTGTTCTTCCAGAGTAGAGGGTGTATCGTATCGAAGACTGATCTTGTCGAATGGAAATGAGATGGTATCCGCTACCCGGATACGGGCGATCTCTTCCCATTCCAGGCCACGATCACGGAAGAGGTCCAATATTCTGAAGTTTAGGAATGTGGCATTGTCAGCAAAGATCTTCAAGGCATAGATATCGGCAGCTTGCAAGGTAACTTCATCGCCGTCCCTCATCATGCGGTCGAAGATAATATTTGGTGGTATAGCGCTGTCAGTTACCGTCAGCTGGGTATCATATCCGTGATAACTGAATCTGACTCCCTGGACGGATGGTTCGAGGGTGAAAATTTTAGGCAGGCGGATGTCTGGTAGTGAACTCATCGGATGTACATCGCCGATACTATCCCACCAGGCATCGGGAATACCAGACAGATCAGCAGTTCCGGTATGAATCTTATCGATGTTTGGGAGATCCTCTTTCAACCATGCACGTTCCACGATAATTGTCTCTGGTAATCCCAGATACCGATCCTCCGATTCGGCTTCGGCTGGATAATGCCAGCGTAATCGATTCCCTTTTGGTGCTTCATCACCAATCCAGCCTATGGCAGAAAGATAGATTTTCATGATTTTCCTCCTGTATCGTGAATGTCAGATCGTTTTTTTTCGATTGCTTGTGCACCTGAATCTTGAGTACTTCTCTGAATCTCACGTGCGAACAAGGAAGTGTCCAGATCAGGGTAGGAATCAGCTAGAGTGGTGAGTCTTTGGGAGACTGTTTCAAGTCGGACTATTGATGACACTAATGACAGGACAGGATCGGAATCACCAGGTTTTGGGGTAGGTACCGGACGTCTGGCATTGAGCAGTTCCGTAAGAATACGGGGATCGGGCTTGGGTTTCCAAAGCTCCTCAATAATTTTCGAGTCAATCCTGTATAGTTTCGCTACCCGCTCCCAGACGTAAGCTGGGACCACAAGATTGGTCGCAGGGAGCGGCCAATCTTCACCATTCGGCTGGACGAATGTGTAGATTACCTGCTCGACAGGGCCACCGATTTCAGCTGACGGTTTTAATCGTGGCAGCGAGGTGGGATTCTCGGTATCGAACCGAAGGGTGAGTGTATAGACACCCCTCGGAAGCTGAGTATGGCAACCCTCCAGAGATCCTACAAGAAAAGCAGACGAGCCATCAGGACTCGGAAGTGCTTCTACCTGTAGGTCGAGGGGATAGCGATGAGCATATTCCGTTGGACAATCACCCGTCATATCGATATGTTCAATACGAAGCGAGAGTATTACTCTGCGCCAATCCAGAGGTTCGGGAGTACGGAGCCACAACGCGTAAGGCCGCCCTTCCGAATCAACGACAGCTTCGATCGTCGTCTCATCGACCGTGTTGTTGATCCCTTTTAAGCGGTTTCCAAAGTTGCTGAAGCAGGCTGAGGTGTCGGACGCAAAGCAGGCGAAGCGGAGGCCAGTATCAGCATCCAGAGGTTTCAGCCAGCCAGTTAACGAGGAAGGCAATCGCCATGCTACGGGAGGCTCAGTCAACTCTTCCGGATATCTTTCAACCTGTCCGATGATCCTCTCTGTCGGCTGCTTCCGCTGGATTGAGACAGGAGGTATGAAGACTGTCTTGGCTCTACTCTTTTCCTTCCCATGGATTACCAGCGGGTCGATTCTATTACCTTTGACTATGCGGCGATCAATCACCGATAAAATTGTCCCGGGAAGAGCACACGGAGCCCGCTCTGACCGCCCTCCTGGTCCATAGAAGACTGTGATGCAGGTATCAGGCCAGAAGAGGTGATCGGCACAACTTTCAAATTGCGAGACATAACAGGTCCATTCGTCCAGTTTTACCTCGTTGCCATTGATATCGTCGATCAGAAGCCGAACGGCGGCTGGTCCTGACTTAGGCAATGGCGAAATCGTTATCTCCTTGTCGGGAATGACTTTTCCACAATGATCGTGGATCCACCTCTGGCTCTTTTCAGGCAAATAGCTCTCTCCAGAGGTGTTAGGGGCAGGGGCAAGTATCTGGTCTACAATTTCGCCCGTCTCATAGATGAGGCGGAATTTAATCTTGGGAAAGATCTTGTCCATGTATGACACTCGGAAAAGAATTGATCCTTTATATTTCCGATAGAGAGGGAAGCCAAAACCATGCATAGTGGGATTCCATGCGGGCTCCCTTGGGGGTATATCAACATCAAAGATACGGCTATCGCCTATGGTAGTGGTCGCAATGTAAGGCCGCAATGTATCAGGATTGATAACCTTGAATGTTTCAGTCAAGAACCAAGTCACGTCTTTACTATCAGGAAGGTGTTCATTGGAATCGGGGTATCGAGCCCCTGATTTACCTTCGATTGACACCATGTACGTACCGGGCTTGAGTATAACCCTCTCCTTCCAGTTGCAGGTAGATTTTCGAGCCTCTTTATACTGTATGGCATAGAACAAGAGAGGCTGCACTCTCTTTCCTGCCGATACTATAGCTACCATACTGGTCGGAGGTGATAACGTGATCGTTACCGCTACCAGACGAAGTGATTTGAAAATCTCCTGGACAATTGTTATATTCTCCTGGCTATTCGGTTTAAACAGGAGGGAGGGGGGAAATTCAGGATCAGTTAGAAGGAAGAATGTTACCTCCTCTACTTCAATTGGGTCGCCATGATGAGTACGGAAGCTGAAGGTGAGTTCTTGTGCACCCAGCACGCGGGTAGGCAGAACTGACGAGAAGTCGTTAAGCAAATAAGCTTTTAAAGGTGTACCCGGTTTGACCAGCAATTCTCCGAAGCGACGTTCCTCGTTAAAAGACTCGGCAGGGCCACTGCCGAAATCCTGCATGACAACCTTTCCCGGAATCACATCCGTAGTAGAGATTAAATCAACCTGGGATAGCAACCACGAGAATGGATCAGTGCCATTCACATGGAGCGATCCCGTATTCTCTCCTGGCGCAGCAGCCCATGAAGCCTTAATATTCGGTATTGCAACCGGATTACCGTCAGTGATGTCATACAATTCCAGCTTATTCAATGTATGATCTACGATGTATCCTCCCTGAATGAGCGCACTTTCCGCCGAACCAACGACAAGCTGATTCCCCTCATTATCGAACACGTTACAGATCACTTTGCAGCTGAAGGGAACAACAATATCCACATCGGGCCAACACCCCGCCGGATCGGGATTATCAGAATCGGGAGTTACCAACCACTGCCGGCCAGAACACCAATGAAACGCTCCTACCTTGTATTTTTTAGCATCCCAGGCATTTATTCCGTTTTCGCCCTCTACACTCCATTGACCTGCCATCATCGGCGAAGTGAGGGAGGGAGGGGCCGGTTCTTCGTCACCCAGGGTAAGTGTCTTGCTCCCTTTTATGTCAGGGATAGGCCAGGGCAGGTCCAGCTTGTATGCAAATGTCACATCGAGCTTGGTAGGATCGGGTGTATGGCCTAGCACCCTGGCAGAGCCACGCAGCATGAAACCAAATTTCCAGATTTTCAACCCCAACTCTGCCCAAATCTCCAGAAATCCTTCCAGCAGAACGGGGTTCCATCCCACTATTGCCGCTACTTCTGATCCCAGGCGAGCGGTCAGTGTGATCTTCCACCACTTCCACTGGTCGCCAACGGAAAGCCCCGCTCCAAACGCAAGCCGATCATTATTCAGCATCAGATAGAGTTCGGCGCGAATTATATCGCTGATAATTTTTGCCGCGATTTTGTTAGTATCGGTACCAAGATTGATATACCAGGCAGACGCATCTTCGAGTGAAAAAAACATATCCATCGTGCCGCTGGCATCCACCAGGTAGGTATTTTTTCTATTTCCATTGCTCTTAGGTTTCGGGATTCTAATTTTCACCATCAGACCTGCCGCAAGTGAGGCAGACGCGATATCAACGGCAATATAGCCTTCGACTCCGGCCGAGTCAGTATTCAACACCTTCCCTATACCGCCGAGCACAAAAACAGGTCCTGGAGTAAGAACCGTTAATCCAATCGGTTCAAGTGCGAGAACATTACCTTTGGTCGCCAGGTCCCCCAAGTCAGTTCTAATTCCAACCCCAACCGATGTTTCTGTGATGGGTCCCTCATCCCAACGGTTCATCGGCTCTTTGTCTCTAGCCCAGGTAATGTAATCCTTAGCGGTAGGAGAAGCAATTGGTCCGGTGGGTCCCTCCAATCGAGGTATGAAGTTATATGCAAAATCACCTCCCATCCCTTTAAGGCAAAGTCCCGTATTGCCCAAGGGAATGGCAACCGGGAGATCGATATCAAGGCCGATCATAGCGCCACGGTCGCTGAGACCTCCAAGAACAATATCAAGGCCGAAGCCGGCAGGAATGATTTTCAATGCTCCGCGTCCAAGCCAAACGCCACTGTCATAGCCGAGCGCTATGTTCGCAGAGAATACCTTCTCCTTACTGATCTTCAGGTCGCCTATTACAGTGCGCCATTCCACGATTTCTATAGGTGGATTCCAGTTTACCAAATCAACATGCGTTGAAATTGTCACTTCAATACGCATGAATACCGATTCTACCCCCTTATAGAGGGGAACACGGCCTCTGATCAGAAAGGTTACGTGGTTTAGGGGAGGATCATCGGTGATGGGAGTATTCTCAAATATAAGGACTGCAGGAGAAGAGGAGAGTTGATCCCCGACCTTGAGACTCCTTAATTTTGTCTCGACTTTATCCTCAGCCCATGTGGCGATATCAGTGTAAAAGTCGGATATTGCTGTCCATATGAGGTCTTTTATTTGATCTTCAAACCATTTTTCCATATGGTCACCTCACTATTCGGATAGCGCCTCGTAATTGAGATAAAGGTCTTTTTCTAAAACGAAGAACGCTCAGTATTGGAAGATCTCCCTTAAGATCGATACCGTCGATAGGACAATTATAAAAAAACCAGCCTATACGCCTAATACGCTTGTCTTCTTGAATGTCCATCTCTTTTCACCAATCTTGTCTTGATTTTAAGCAAATATTACTGTAAAGTAGGCTCTGGGTTCATGGAAGGGGGAAAATTGAGATCAATGAGGATCTCGTATATCAATGTTATATCAGAGCAGTTGTCACTAGCATTCTGCTAGTTATGAAGAAATGCCAAGCAACTTTGAAGGTCATTATTGTAGGACTTACGGATTGACCAACCTGAAGGAATAAATCGAGAGAGATCGCTTTTATGACAAGACTTTGCCCAGGGGATAGAAATAAGATATTACTTAACCACAGCAGCCTTGATTGAAGTCACGAGTGGGGTGAGTGAATTGACAATGCCCATAATAGTCGTTTTCGTCTCTGTAAAAATAGATCCCCATTCTTTGAGGGTTGCATTATAGCCTCTGACTTTTTCCGGAAGGATCCATTTCAACCAGAAGACCTTCCACAATTCCTGGAATTCGGCAAAATTCTGTTCTTCTGGGATAGCACTAACCTTTCGCGTGACTTTAAACAGGTCCTCAAAGAAATCCCGGTAATTTTCCTTATTCGTTATGATTAGGACGGTGAGCACTATATTATCGTCCGGTGACTTCACGAAAACGATGCAGGGGATGGTGGTGTTTATCGATAGAAAAATCGGTCCTATCCGGACGGATTGCCCCTTGCATCCGGATCCGGTGTAGTTCGTATATCCGTCTCGATGACCCCATCTTTCATGGAGATGATCCGGTCAAAGTACTGCTTGTGCCATTCCTCGTGGGAGACCATGACGATGGTCTGGTGGAGATCGCGGTTCAGCTTCCTGAAGAGATCGAGGATCACCTTCGAGTTCCGGGTATCCAGGTTGGCACACGGTTCATCGGCAAGGAGGAGGGCCGGCCGGTTCACGAGCGCCCGGGCGATCGCCACCCGCTGCTGCTCGCCACCGGATAACTCGGAGGGGAGGTGATGGATCCGGTCGCCCAGTCCCACGACCCCGAGGATATCAGTGCAGACCAGCGTGCACTCCTGGGGGGTCATCCCCCGGGCCATGGAGGGGAGGTAGACGTTCTCCTTGGCGGTCAGCTCGGGGACCAGGGCATAGTCCTGGAACACGTACCCAAGGCGTCGGAGGCGAAACACCGTCCGGGCCCGTTCATCGAGGGCTCCGACATCGACGCCGTCGATCAGGAGGGATCCGCTGGTGGGACGGTCAAGAAGGCCGAGCATATGAAGCAGGGTCGACTTCCCGCTCCCGCTTGGCCCCATCACCCCGACAAACTCGCCTCGCTGTATCTTCAGGGACACCCCGTCAAGTGCCCGGACCTGCACGGCACCAGAGCCGTAATATCGTGTGAGATCGGTTCCGATGATCATGTCAACCCCTGATCGCGGTAAGGATATCCTCTCGTGTCGTGAGCCATGCCGGGATGTATCCGGCAATCAACGAGACTGCCAGGAGACTCAGGGCTGACCGGACGATCAGCATCGCATCCACCACCGGGGCAACAGGGCCACCGGGAAAGACGATCGGGTTTGCGGCAAGCAGCTGCAGGATCACCGCAAGAAACCCAAACCCGATAAGGGTCCCGATGGCAAAGATGAACAGGGCTTGGAAGAGGTACGATTTGATGATCACCGATCGGTCAATCCCGATCGCCTTCAGGATCCCGATCTGCTTCCTCCGGTATACCGTGTTGATGAAGATCACGATGAAGATGACCACGATGGCAATCACCAGGCTCACGACCGTCCCGATGAAGTTGATGATGTTGAAGGAGCCGATGATCTGGTTCAGGAAATTGGCAGACTTCTCCTGCCAGGTCCAGATCTTCTCCTGCACCCCAAAGGCCATCAGGGTAGTTCGCATCGCATTCTCGTTCCCGGTCTCCACGGTCCGGACGAGCATCTGGTTTGCCTGGTTCTCAAGCCCGTACACCGACTCGTACTCGGTCTTCGTGATGAAGGCATTCGAGTCGACATCATAGGAATCGGAATTGATGATCCCCTTAATACGGTACTGCCGGGTCACCCCGTTGTTGTAGGTGACATCGACCACCTTCCCCACATCCACGCCGCCAAGGGAGGGGATCACATCAAGCCGCTCATCGTAGTTTCCCGCCAGCCGGTAGCCGATCACGATCTGGTCGGTATCGCCATCCGCAAGAAACTCCCCGCTGGCGACTTTGGTCGCGATCTTCAGCACCCTCCGGTCATCATCCGGGTTGATCGCATACAGGATCGGGGTGACCTCGTTTCCCTTGTAGACGATCGTCGTCCCGCTCAGATACCGGGGAGAGACCCCCGTCACGCCGGGAATCCGTTCAATCTTTCTCTGGAGTTCGTCAGCATGCTCGATATACACCTGGTTTTTCTTCGGTTCGATCACCAGGTTCCCGTAGCTGTAATCGATCGTCTGCTGGTTGAACAGCACCGCCACCCCGGAAATAATGGAGGGGAGGAAGATCAGGTTCACAAATACCATCCCGATAATGAGGATCGTGAGGTACAGGGTTCCTTTGTTTCCCCGGACAATCGACCGCTTCGCAAGGAAGAAGGCGACCTTTGACTCCTCAAACATTGCCGGTTCCCGGTTTACGACGTTTGATGAAATACCAGTACCCGATGATTCCGACAACGAGAAGGAGGACCGCCACCCCGATGATCAGAGCCGTGTTGTTGTTCCCGTATACGTTCAGGTGCAGATCCTCGCTCTCCTGGCCCGGTCCGTAATCATCCTCGTACTGGATCACCAGGGTATACGGGATATCTCCGGACTGATCGGCCTGCAGGTTGAACGGTGCCGGGGCATCGTTGCCGGGTTCAATCTTTCCGACAAATGCCTCTTTTGTGCCCGAGAGCGGGATGTCGATCTTCGCATTCACCGACCGTGCATCATCGGTGCCGGTGTTCTCGATCCTGATGATCAGGGTGAACTGGTCCCCCTTCTGGATCGTGGCCGGATCCGTGGTGATCTGGGAGATATCCACCTGGGCTTTGCCCCGGATATTCACGCCAAGCGTCTCGACCTGCTGCTGGAACGTCCCATCGGGTTCCTGGTATTCCATCAGGAGGGTGACCGGCCGGAGTCCGAGCGGCGCATTCCGGTCGGTGGAGAACACCATGGCGATCTCCTGGCGCTCCCCCTGGCCCAGCCGGTCGATATGGAAGGTGCCGGGAGTCGTTGAAGTGATGGAGGGCGTGGAGGAGTTCACGGTAATTTTCAGGTTGCTTGCTGACACCTGGCCGGTATTCTGGAGGAGGATCGTCGCATTGAAGTCATTGCCGGGCGTGACGCTGGCAGGCAGCTCTTTCTCGATGCTGATCTGGGGTCGCTTCTGGATCGCCACCTCGCTGTTCACGTTCACCGGGATCGGATATTTCAGGCTCCGGGCATCCGAGACCCGGATCCATATCTCGGGAAAGTAGATCCCGCTCTCTGCCGGCGCCTTGATGAGGAAGGAGAGGGGGATCGACTGCCCCGGACCGATATCGCCAACCCGGTAATACCCTTCGCTCAGCACCTGGATCCCGTTTCCCACCATCGTGACGCTGTCAATCGGGGCATTGATGTCAATATTCGTGGTGGTCTCGGTCGTATCAGAGAGGTAGGACTGGGTGAGGGTTGCCTTGTCAGCAGTATTCCTGACCGTCACGCTGATGATCCCCTGCTCGCCGGGCAGGAGGACCGAAGGAGTAACCTCAAAATCCGTGATGATAACTGAGGGAACGCTGGCTGCTGCCGGCATTGCCGCGACGAGAAGGAGCAGTGCCAGGAATGCAATGACACGCAGGTTCGCATCCGGGGGTGATCTCATGAATGAGTCTCTGCCAGAGCTGGTCAATAATACTATGCAAAGGACATACTCTGAAGGTGAACCTGGACCATGCAGCAAGAACCGCATGCACACCGTTCACGGCAAGGACAGGAGAATCCCCAAGAGTGGCATGTGTCGCTTCGGTCAGCAGGTGTCCCGCTTTTGAAAGGGAACAGGTTGATGTTTCGACTGAGGGGAGGACCCCCTCCCACTTCCCATCGGCAAAACAGAAGCGGACTCATGGCTTTCACCCCGCGATAGTGATGGAGTCCTTGATAAGGGTTGCTTATGAAACGGAGAACAAAGGAGGGAATTCCCCCCAGAAAAAAAGGGTGAGAAATGTCCGATGTATCCAGGGGGAGGCGAAATCCGCACCCGATAAGGATCCCGATGGCAGAGACCCCATTTCACGGATACCGCCATCATTCCGTGAAATTCCGAGTGAGCCTCTGCATCTCGATAATCATTCCATACGTTTTGTGTGATCTTCCCTCTCTACCCCCATCGGGTTTGGATTCCCTATCAATGCAAAGAGGGTAAACTCGTGACACTTCCGGAGTGTTTTGAGGTCCGGATCGCCATTTGTCTCGTCAAAAATCCAGGTCCTTGATGAGTAATTCCGGTCACGGATTACCTGTTCGAGATGGCGTATCGCAGTCGTTGCATATGACTGTATGCACGTTCTTTGTTCAGCCCCGTGGGGATAAGTCGTAAGAATATTCAGGGCAAGAGCATAGAAACATGCGGCGTTATAATGCACTTCCCAGGGTTCCTTACCTGACGGTACTACAATACACGCTACCTCCGATTGTAAGGACGGTAAGGAATCCTTTTTTTTGTCATCGGCGGTGCCCCTGATGAACTCATAGAGGATCCTGGCGCGACATCGAGCCAGTCGTACTACATTGGAGCATTTTTTCAGGCCTGTATGCGATGGTAAGGAGGGTAAGGAATCCCGTTTTTTGTCGTCGGCTGTCTCCCTGATGAACTCATATCGGATCCTGGCGCAGGAATGAGCCACATGCACTACCTTGGAGAATTTTTTCAGGTCTGGATACTTCCAGCAGGGATTATATTTCCGCTCATAGGGAAGCGTACGAATCAGATATAATCTCTTTCCCAGGCATCTCCACCACCCTGACTCCTTTTCCAGGTAGTGGTATTGACCGTGTGCAAGCACGAGGAAACATTCTTTCAATTTCAATTCATCCTCATGGGAGAAGACCCCCCCGGCCTGCTCAAGGTTTTCGAGGGTAGCGATCAATTCTTTTCTTTTCTCTTTGTCGATCAACCTGCCAAAGGTGTAATCCTCCTCATCGTTGATGCTATTTTTCAACAGGGTAGCCAGGTCTCTCCTTTGCGATCCCATCCCAGGATTTTTACATTCCTCAATTAACTCATCGATGAACGTAAGACTCACCGCCAGGCGATAACGGGGCTCCAGTAAAACCGGCCATAATGTGACCAGTTTCAAATATTCCAATACGGCGTCAAGGAACTGCCTCCCTTCCATATACTTGATCACGGCAAGCCTGATGAGGATATTATTCGGATCCAGCCCGGCTGCTCTTTTATATTTCTCCAGTGCTTCGCTCCTTCTCTGATTGGCTTCGTTACCCGTCGAGACTTTTTGAGCCGGGGTGTTCTTTCGCTCTCTGGCATTCTCCTTTTCGAGCTGTATTCCCTCCTGATACAGCTCAAGGGAGTCCGATGAGGAGAAGAGTGCCCATGGGGGAACCTTCTCCATGACGTACGGGTGTTCATTCACGATGTACTGGTATATCAGCACCGCACCCTTTTTCACCGCTTCATCAGCAGACGTCCCTTCCGCAACATCGATCTTCTCTATCTTTTTTGTATCCTCCCCGATAATCTCACAGATCAGTGAGTAACCGGACGGATCTTTTTTATTCCGCAGCGTGCACATGACCTGGTGTCCGGTTTGTGGACGGATCAACGACAACAAAACCTTGAGCAATGTGCCGATCTTGCTCGGCGCTCCTGGAACTGCCGCAGAAAGGGACTCCATCACGGTCGTGAGGGTCTCATACGGTTTCGTGGCAGGCGGTAAAAGGCCAACATTCTCCAGTTCGTCCTTCATCAGGGCGCTCAATCCATCGATGTTTATCCCTTGAGCTTCGCTGGCGTTTTTGATGGGATCTATTGTCACGGGGCCGGGTTCGCTCCGTTTTTTCCATTTATACAGTGTTCGAATCCCCCACACGCCCACGGCGAGCAAAATGACCACCGTGGCTACCAGGGCATCGTCACTGAGTACTAATTCCTCATTGAGGTAGTTCGCGGAATTTTTTTTCAAGGTATCCTGCACACTTTCCTTCACATACGGCACGAATGTGTTCAGACCTGCCCCTGTTTCGGATGGGACGAAGAGCGTCAGGGGTGCACGCCTGCTCAAACCCTCCTGTTCTGCTGTTACCACGATAAATCCGGGGTAATTCCCTCTCCGGGGTGTTTCATTAAGGGTCAGATTGAAATAGAGAAATCCCGCATCCCCCGCCATGAACGATACCGGGGTCACATTCCCGGCCTCATTCTCCGATGGAAATGTCTGCAGAACCGGACTCCCCTTGGAATCGACCAGGTTCCCGAGAATAATGGTACCGGTAAGATTCAGCGTTTGTTTGCCTGTGTTCTCGATTCCTACTGCAATCCGCCCATTTCTCACGAGCGAATCGTACTCGACTTTCAGGGGTGTGCTAGAATCCGGGGTTTTAATGTCGAACGATGCCGGCCCCTGCTGTGCCAGGGAGGGTACTGCCAGGGTGAAGCCTATCGTGGTGTTGGTTTGATTGGTGAGTACAATGAAACCCTTGTACAGACCAGGTTGGAACTGGTCCCCATCCAGATCGGTCCGGTTCAATCTGAACGCAAGGAACCTTACTTCGTGAGAGGGAATCTTCACCTCTTCAGGGAGGCTGTTGTTATCCAGAGTGAAGTGCAGGGGACTTCTCTCCGTATCGGACAGATTGGTTACTATGTCCACCTTGATCGAGGCAGCACTATTTCCACTGTTATAGAGAGCGATTGCTATGGGAGTGTCTCCGTATTCTAAATCGCGAAAATCATAGGTCCGATCCGCTCCATCGAGAATTGTGATTGTTACCGAGTCGGTTGATTCAGCGGCAGCGGTCATTATTGTTGTGGCAGCGATGACACACAGGATCAGCAGAAGAGCCACAGGAGGAAATCGCCTGTTACCGCCCGACATCGACAAAACCCCCGTCAGATATCGTGCTCGTCATGGTACTCCCACCGATATACAAGTGGTGAGGGTACATTCCCATGGACATTGTATCGGATGAGAACGCTCTCCTGTTTTGGGATATTGTTTGAAAAATAAGAAATGTTCCGGCGATATTCTCCCATAACCTGACATACAATTCGTTCAAATGCGTTACCCTATATAAGTTTGCCAGGGTAGTGCTCTGTTGAAGAACCCTTGTGGAATCAATCCCTATTCTGGATTTTCCCAGGCAGGTAAGGATCCCTGTCTCTCCCAGCTTTTTCAGGTATAACGATGCAGTCTGCCATTTTGCAATACCCGCGTCTACCACGAACTCGATCCTGCAGTACGGTTGAACGAAGATCAACTCAACAAGCTCTCTCGAATAGACATTTGGCGGTAACTCTTCATGGCATCGCAGCGTCGTTTCTTCGAGAAGCTCATGAATAGCAGTAATCCATTCATGGGTCCAGACTGCTGTCTCCTCAACGGCCTGGCGCATAAAGAGGATCCTGAATCAGCCAAGCCCCAAATCTCCAAGTTAATAAGGGACTATGGCACCTTGACAATTTTGCAAACGAAAGTGCGATGCACATTTATAAATATGCATTATGATCACAAATCCGAAGTGGAGGAGATCCTTATGGCAGGAAAAATGGACATGATGGTTCTTGAGTTGAGCAAATTATACAGACTTAAGGTTAATTGGGTTCCACCCTGGTGGAAAGTGGCGTATCTCATTATCCCTGGAGATTTTGCACGCAAATATATCCACATGGATGTTGATGAAAGATTCAAGAAAACATTTGAGGATACCGTAAACAAGTATGTGAATGCATATCTCAAAGAAGGTGCGATGCCCCCCGCAGAGATTGCCCCAGCGATTCTCAATATGGCAGATGACCTCGCTGCCGGGACAAAACCGACGATGAGAGCCGGGGACTACATCGCTATTCAGAACTTCATACGAACAGGGTAGACCCTATTGAAAAAGATAAATGGGACCGGGATCAATACCCTCCCATTTTCAGAGTAATCCCAGGAGGTTAAATTTTGGCATTTGAGAGTTTTCCCTTTATTGTAGGCTGGGAATTGACCCTTGCTTGTAATCTCCGCTGTCGCCATTGCGGTTCTTCTGCCGGCCAACCACGATCGAATGAGCTCACCACCGATGAGGCATTGAATATCTGTGACCAGCTACCTCCGTTACTCGTGCAAGAAGTGGACTTCACTGGAGGAGAGCCACTGATGAGGAAAGACTGGCCATTAATTGCTGGACGATTGAACAAAAGGGGAATCATAACAAAGATCCTTACCAATGGTCTTTTACTCGAACCACAAACCATTGACAGAATAAAGGAGGTGGGAATCTCTGGAGTTGGGATAAGTTTGGATGGTCTCGAAAAGACGCATGACAGCATTCGTACATATTCCGGACTCTTCCGACGTGTTATAAATGGAATCCAATTGCTCCAGGATGCCGAACTCCCTATCACGATTGTAACGACCGTTAATACTTTAAATATCAACGAACTTCCTTCAATGCTCGATTTTCTTGCCTCTCACCACATCGAAAACTGGCAGATCCAGCCGGTATTTAAGTTTGGCCGTGTCAAAGGGGATACTGGACTTAAGCTCTCTATCGAAGAATATATCCAACTTGGTACTTTCATTCGAGACAACACATCACGGGCAAAGGATGTGGGCCTAACAATATCCCCGGCTGACAGTTATGGATATTATACGGATTTCGATGGTAGAGATCCAACCTGGGGGGGATGCCCGGCAGGCCGGTTTTCCTGCGGAATAACAAGTGATGGCAGGATTAAGGGATGTCTTTCCCTCCCAGATGATTTTACTGAAGGAGATCTTCGTGCCCGAGATTTATGGGATATATGGTTTGATCCACGGTCATTTACGTATACCCGTGGATTCACACGTCAGGGACTCGGGCAGAACTGCACCTCTTGTGACCATGGAGATGAGTGTCAGGGAGGGTGCTCAGCGATGTCGATGAGCTACACTGATTTCTTTCATAACGATCCATATTGCTTTTATGGCATCCGGAAAGGAGAGAACGAATAAAAGAGACGGATTTTTTTCTCTCTAAATTATCCCTTTTCACCGACACGTTTCTGGTGGTGAACAGATTCACCTCCATTCCACCACCGACAATCACTCTCCCCGGAGGACCCCTACCCCCGCTCCGACACAACCGCAATCACCGGTTTCAGCAGATACTTGTCCGATCCGGTCCTGACCACCGATTTCTCCACGTTGAAGTCAAGGGTGAGCATCCGCGTCTCATTCGGGACCAGCACAAATCCCCGGTTCAGCTTGAGCACCCCACTCAGAACGGTAAGAGGGTAATCCGTTCCATCTACCGTGATCGCTCCCGAATCGATCTTCAGACGGATCTGCGTATAGGTGCCTGCCTCCAGGGTCTTCTGGCCGAGTATCCTGCTGACGTTCACGAACTGCAGCAGGTCCACTGACTGGGTCTCGTTTAGGACCGTGATCCAGCCTGCAGTATCGGTCTCTCCTGACTCGGTTGCAGACACCTCCTCATCGGTCTGGGTGATCGTCTGGTTTGGTGCTGCCTTGTGCACACTCACTTTACTGATGTTGAGGAGCAGACGGGTGATTGTGCCATCATCATCCTTGACCTCCGGGGCATCCTTTACCGCAATGATCAGGGTTTCCTGCCCGGCAGGAACGGGTCCCGGGGCCGGGACCACCTGGCATTTCCCATCGATGCAACGGCAATGGCCGGCACCACAATCGAGAGGACCCAGGCATGCAGCGGTGCAGTAGGATTTTTTCACGCACGGCTGCCTTTCAGGATCGATTCCAGCGCTTCGATGAACTCCCCGGCAAGGACCAGCAATCCCCTGATCTCTTCAGGGGTCGCCGGAGTGGCAAGATCATACTGGTTCTGCTCCCTCCTCTCCCGCATCCTCCCAAAGAGAGCGATCCATCTACGCTCAAGCATTCCGGATGCAACATAGGTCTCGAGATACTTCTCGACACAGAAATGACTCTTCTCCCGGATTCCGTCGCGGTAGAGCACAGCCCGTGCAGCATGAAACATGGCAAAATAAATCCCGCTCACGGCAAGGACAGGAGAATCCCCAAGAGCGGCATTGGTAGCTTCGGTCAGCATGTATCTCGCTTTTGAAAGGGACCGGGTTGATTTTTCGACTGAGGGGAGGACCGCCTCCAGCTTCCCATCGGCAAAACATTTTTCAAGCGGACTCAAGGCTTTCACCCTCGATAGTGATGGAGTCCTTGATCAGATTTGCATAAAAGGGCTGATCCGAACGGGCAATACCCGCCAGCTTTTCCCTGGTCAGAATGAGTGAATGGACCGGACCATTTGTCAGCTTCGAGAGATCCTGGTCAGATTCGGCAACCCTGAACTCGAACTCAGGATCATAATTATCGACAAGAACCCATATATCGAGGTCACTTTCAGAGGTATTGGTCCCCCGTGCCCATGATCCATAGATTCCAATCCCCCTTGCCCAGGGGGGAAGACGGAGGGCATGCGTGAGCAGGTCAAGGTTTTGCAGGAGTTTCACCACGTTCCAGAGGTCGGTGTTTCTCTTCTGAAAGACACGACCGGAGCGGGAGAGAAGACCATAATTGACGAGAATGTTGAGATAGAGTGATGCGAGACCTTTCGATACCCCCGTCTCATTTGAGACCGAATGAACACTGACCGTGTCATGCAGACTGACAAACCGGAGAATCCGTATCCTGTCTTCTGATTTGAAAAGACTCGGAAGTACACTCTGATGAGAACTCATTGTCAAAGTGATGTTGTTCATGATACATGAACATTTTGTTCACAATTTATGAATAATTTGTTCGCGATTCATGAACGGGATTGATAAAGAGGAGAGGCGAGGCACAGCAAACCCCCCCATACCTCAGGATCGTAAGCGGTTCCGGCACCGGATTTGTCCTGAACAATTGATACCAGAGCCCCTCTTAAATATCGGAAACAAATATCTGGATACGATCCACGGAGCAGGTATGGAATTCAAAATTGCAATTGAACAGGATGAGGATGGCTGGTATATTGTTACCGTGCCGTCACTCCCGGGCTGCGTCTCCCAGGGGAGAACTGAGGAGGAGGCGAAGAAAAATAGTGCCGAAGCGATCGAACTTCACCTCAGCGCCCTCGCACGGGACGGGATTCCCCTGTATCACCGCCCAGGTGTAAAAGAAACTTTTGTTGCCGTTGACATATGACGGATAAACACCCCATCCTTTCCGGAAAAGATGTGATAAAAGCCCTCGGTAAAGTAGGCTCTACGATGAATGACCAGAAAGGAAGTCACATCCATCTCAGGCATCCGGTAAGACGCCCGCTGACTGTTCCCAACCACCCAGAAATTGCCCGCTGAACATTGTGTATCATCATCAAGGACGCAGATATTACCGTTGAAAAATTTTTGGAATTGTTATAATTCGAGATTATTATCATCAACTGGCGGTCCTGTTCACGGGATATCGATCGAACCGTGTACATCAGATCTTGATCGATGATCACTGGATCTGGATCAAATCGGTAGAATGGACAGTTCACCTCCTTTTCCGCGCTCCTTCTTCCCGTCGCCCCTCTCCGTGAAATCCCGTTAATCGGACCGATGAACATTCCTCCACCAGATACATAAAAACATCCTTTACCGTTCCGTTTCCGAAATCACGCTTTCCACGCCGTTATTTTATAAACATCCCTGCCCCCTGCAGAAATAATTTTTAAAGAACCGAACGAAACAATCGTTCTACCTCGCCAATCAAAAAATTTAAAAAGCGACCTTGGCCTCCTCTTCTCTGTATGTGACCGGAAAAACTCTATTCATCGTCCGTTCGGTCACATACAGGAAATTTGGATGAAACCGAACATGATCAAACTACCACGAAGTCGTGTGGAACTGCCGATCCGGAGCTACCACGAAAACAACGACAAACCGGACTTTTTTGATGAAGACCATGAGAACAGGGAGGCTGCACCATGTGCTGCCTGAGGGGCTCCCCCCGCATGTTCATGCCCGCAAAAGCCGGAACACAGAGGGAACCCGTACTTTCCTCTTTTTCCGAAGGGAAAAACCTTCTCCTCAGGGGGGTTGCCTGATGCCAGGGAAGAAAAAACAGTGCCCGTACCTTTCCCGCCGGAACCTGGGGAAGTGGACCGAACTGGTCTGCTCGCTTCCAGCCGGTGGCGCATGCCCGGACCCGCGGTGCATGGCACACCCTGACGGCATAACAGCCGATCCCGTGGCTGACCGGAGGGAGAGGGTGCATGATGACCGCGAATAGATGTGTGGGGGTCCATGGTTCTCCCTGCAGGTCAGGCCGGAAGTCCAGTCGGAAGCACTACAACCACTACCACCAGCGGGGGAGAGCCATCGAGAGCATGGCCTCCCGCCTCCTTGAGCGGAAGGGGTATAGTGTCATCCGGTCGGTGCGGTATACAAAGGGGGTGCACCTGGTCGCCTGGTGCGACTGGGCACCGCCGCTCTTTGTGCAGGTGAGGAGACACAAAAAGCTCGTGAAGAAGCCAGGGGAGATTGCCGTCTTCTGGCCTGGGGAGGTGGCTACTCTTCGGGCCATCCCCCGCTGGGACAGCATGTCGGTCCAGCTCTGGATCTATGCCGGGCGGACCTTCGGCTGGCAGTACTTCGAGATCTTCCCGTCAGCCGTCATGGAGGTGGACAGTGTTGTGGCTTGAGGAGGCTGATGGCCAGATGGTGGGGCAGAAAATCTGCCCGCTCATGTCAGGGCCCCGGGGGATGGTCCTCTGCCAGGGGAAGCACTGTGCCGCTGCCTGCCCCCGGAACCATGCCGGCGGGACCTACTGGTTCTGCGAGATTATCGAGGGACGCCAGCACAGGGAAGGATGCTGGCGTGAAGGATGCCTTCAATCCGGAGGGGAGGAACCATGATGACACACTCCCTGCCAAATGAGGGGAGCTCCCCTGATCTGAGTACTCCACCCAAAGGGATCATGAGGATACAGATCCTGTCTTCCTAGAGGAGTCCCCTGGATACCCTGGCCGGAGGGGTGAGGCTTTTGAGGACATTATCCCTGCCGGGGAATCCAAGATACCGGTGCCTTCACCCCGGAGGCGATTGACCAGGACCGAAGCGATCCTCCGGGCACTCAAGGTCCTTGCTGCTCCCGGCCAGGTGGTCGAGGTCCGGGCCATCACGGAGCATGTCGATCCCCCGTTCGAGAAGGTCGGCAGGCTGTATATCGAGGGGGAAGACCTGGTGATCCGGTCCGACCTGGACCACCGGGGATTTTCCATCCCGCTTTTGGATATCCCGGCAGTACTGGATGGAGATACCGAACTGATCTTTTTGCTGGACGGAAAAACGGAGGCCGGGACCGTCCGGCTCTCGATCTCGGGAAGGGCGATGAACTTCGCCATCGAGCCCTTCTTCTATACCACACCGCTGCTGGCGATATAAAGAGTGCTTGCCGGGGAACAGCGGAAGGCACCGCTGTTTATCGGGAGGGAGGTGGTCGAAGGGGAGTAATTCTCATATTCACTTCCGCTCTTCCAGCAAAGTGCGTAAGTGATGATGAATCGAACTAGGAGGAGATGGTAGTAGATAATTCGTATAGAATCGATTGAAAATTATTTGACAATATTTATCTCCTAACCAGAAACATTTTAAACTTATTGGGGGGGTAGTCGAGGACCTCCATGCCTGCATGTAATGGATCAGGCCATGCCCGATTCTTTATCAGGCATTAAGGGTAGCCATTTGCATAGCGAATGCTGGATTTCCGCTGCTATTTTCCCAAAGATACAAATTGTGATACAGGATGTCTGACGGAGCATACGAAATGAAAATACTAGAGTGCTGGATCGGGAGTAGGAACAGAAAGGAACGTAGAACCTCATTCAAGGCGGATAGATATGAGTGATAAATCCTGTTGGAAAAATTGGGCTAAAGGGCATAATCTGGTCTTTATTTTCATGCTGATCGGAGTTTCTATCCTTTTAGTTGGATCTGCTGTTGGAGACCCTGCAGTTGTTCCTAGAGATCAGGTTGGGGTAATGATTTCAGGACCGCAAAGTGCAGGGTATTATGCCGACTGTGCATCTGATGGTTCTAAATATATGGTTACCTGGCGGATTTCTACAACAGAAAACGTTCAACTCTTCGATAGTACCGGGTCCCCACTCGGTTCGCCTGTTCTGATATTCCCAGGTACCTACGGTGAAGATCTCTGCATTGCATTTGGTGGATCGAAATATCTTGTCGTTGATAAGTTCAATACATATTATATTCGGGGGACATTTATCGATACTGTTGGAAATCCAGGCTCGGTATTCGAGATAGGATCCGGAATCAGTACCGCCAGTTATCCGGATGTAGCGTATGATCCGGTTTCAGGAAATTTTCTCGTTGTATGGGGCCAATACACTACATTAGGGACCGGGGCAAAAAGCCAGATTTTTGGTCAGTTTGTAAGTCCAACGACAGGACTCACTGGGACAAAATTCCAGATCGGCGATACTTCAAGGAACAATTGGCATCCTATCGTGACGTACGGTTCGGGAAAATTCTTTGTTGCATACACAAGTGAAGAATATTCGGGCAGTACGAACAGGGATATCTATGGTGCTCGAGTAAATCCTGACGGATCGCTCCCAGATTCACCTGACATCAGGATCTGCACTGCGAATGGCGGACAGGATCTTGCAGCATGGGGACATTCTGGCATTACTTATGATGGCACGAATTACGTCGTGGTATGGAGAGATTATGTAAGCTACCCAGATCGTCTATTCGCCGCGAGAATCTCGCCCGAAGGAACTCTTCTTGAGGGTCCCGCAGAAAATGGCGGCAAACTGATTCCCGGTTTTGAAGGCCTTTGGCAGTCGCAGATTCTCTATGACGGTACGTCAAGCGTTCTTGTCGCGGATGGGACGAATATGAAGATTGCGCGTCTCGATGAATCTCTGAATGTTCTTGATGACCCAGTAATCACCCTGAACCTTAATGTCATGAGTTACCCGAGCCTTGCATCCAATGGAGAAAATTTTCTGGTTACCTGGGATCGGACTCAATCCTCTACCCATACCCTTATGGGACAGATTCTCGTTTATGATGAGCATCCAATCGCAAATCCAGGAACAAACAGGAGCGTAGATACCGGGGTTGTAGTGACCCTTGACGGATCAATGAGTACCGACCCTGATGGCAACCTACCGTTGACATACACATGGTCACTGGTATCGAAACCGATCGGATCTACCTCAACAATAGCAACCCCAACATCAGTCACTCCTTCTTTTACTCCTGATCTGGAAGGGCAGTACGTCATACGATTAGTTGTGAAGGACAGCCTCCTCCTATCGAGCGCTCCGGTCACCATCACCATTACAGCATCCAAGCCAAACAATCCGCCAGTCCTCGCCTCCATCGGTGATAAAACAATAATAAAAGGAGATTCTCTTACCTTTTTAGTAATAGCGACCGATGCTGACAAAGATGCCCTCACCTATTCGGCAGCCTATCTGCCACCGGGAGCGACGTTCGATTCATCAACCGGGATATTCGCCTGGACACCAAATACCTATCAGCTAGGAACCTATTACCCGGTCTTCCGGGTCAGCGATGGAATCAATGAAGATAACGAAACCGTCAGGATAACCATCCAGGACCCAAATGCTCAACCAATCGCAGTTGTACCGAACCAATTTACAAATACCGTAAGTACGGTGGATTTGTCTACGAATCCGGCCTTTATCACGGTTCTTGTCAACACAGTCGGGCAACCACTCGATGTTGCCGTCACTCCTGACTATGCCCGGGCACTGGTTTCTGCTAGCAGTTCAGGAGACGTAGTATTCTTCGATCTCACCCAGACTCCTGCGGTAGAGATTTCCCGCATCAACATTGGGGGGAATCCAGAACAGATTGCCATCTCCCCTGATGGCAGAAAAGCGATAGTCGGTAATTCTGGGAATTATAATATTACTATCTTGGATATATCAGGAACAACACCGTTGATTCTCGAAACGATGGGTTTCCTGAAACACCCGTACGGGGTTGGAATCACCAACGATGGAAGATATGCCCTTGTTGCCATCGATTCAGGTCCCGGCAGGGTGTACGTTATTGATCTGACCACATCCTCCCCGTCAATTTTGTACTACTGTACTAGCGCATATTATGGAATGTACATAGGAATGGACCCAACAGGGAAAACTGCAATTGTAACGACGTTCGACTCGGCCGGTAAAGTGACGGTAATTGACCTGACTACGACTCCATTTACCGTGAAGGGTATTGTGAACATCGGAAAGAATCCTGGATCCGAACCTGCAATTTCTCCTGATGGCCACTATGCTCTAGCTGCGAATGCAGATGACGATACGGTCTCGGTAATCGACCTCACCTCAACTTCTCCAGTAGTTGTCCAGACAATTGCCGTTGGGGATGATCCAAGGGGGGTCGGAATTATCGAATCGGAGAACATTGCGCTCGTGACAAACAGGGGTCCGGCAGGAGGATCCCTGACAAAGATTGATCTTGGTACACTCACAGTTACCGACACTATTCTAGGGCTCAAGTCACCAAATCACGTTTCGATTTATTATCAAGTGAAATTGAATCAGCCGCCGGTCCTAGATCCAATCGGTGCAAAGAGCGTCGATGAAGGATCCCCGCTGACCTTCACGGCGACGGCAACGGATTCGGATCTGCCGGCCCAGACCCTGACCTTCAGCCTTGTCGGTGCACCTGAAGGTACAAGTATCAATGGTGACGGCGTATTCACCTGGACCCCTACCGAAGAGCAGGGTCCGGAATCTTATACCTTTGATGTCGTTGTCTCTGACGGATCCACCACTGATTCGGAAACTATCACCGTTACCGTGAGTGAGGCCAATCTCGCTCCAATCCTCGGATCGATAGGTGATAAGACAATCGATGAACTATCCCAGCTCACCTTCACGGCGACAGCAACTAATTCGGATGTTCCGGCACAGACTCTGGCCTTCAGCCTTGGAGGAACAGCACCGGTAGGAGCAGCTATCGATGCTACAACCGGTGTGTTCACCTGGACACCCACGGAAGATCAGGGTTCCTGTAGCATCGAAGTGATCGTCTCTGATGGTGAACTCACCGATTCCGAGACTATCACGGTCACCGTGAACGAAGTCAATGTCGCTCCGGTATTGACCCCAATCGGTCCACAGAGCGTTGATGAAGGATCCCCGCTGACTTTCACGGCGACGGCAACTGACTCCGATGTCCCGGCACAGACGCTGGCCTTCAGCCTTGGAGGAAC
>Ga0209605_1001201_pt1 | contig 29889 bp, 19 predicted proteins | sample AD_UKC035_MetaG_FD_184408 | JGI IMG/M metagenome (GOLD analysis project Ga0209605, IMG submission 184408) | Active sludge microbial communities of municipal wastewater-treating anaerobic digesters from USA - AD_UKC035_MetaG (SPAdes) (version 2) | ecosystem: Engineered > Bioreactor > Anaerobic >...
CCCCTTTCCCTGAGCAAAGCTTGCAGCTATAATGGCGGACTTCCTGGACAGGTGGATGAGTGGTTTAAGTCGCACGCCTGGAAAGCGTGTTTGGGATAATATCCCAACGCGGGTTCGAATCCCGCCCTGTCCGCCACCGAACACTCTGAAACCCGCATAGCCATTGGCTTTGCGGGTTTTTCGCTTTTACAGAGTTACCATTTGAGTAACCACCGGGCCATTGCTTGAATACCGCCGCGGTGTCGTTGCTGATGCACGTTGATCAGTTTCGCGAAAACTGGTCTCCATACGTCCGCTGAATCAGAACCCGCCGCAAGAGGGATCTCGGCAAGCAGTCGCTGAACCTTATTTCACCCCCGCCCTGACCAAGCTCGCGGTCGCTCAGTTCGACTGTTTGATCAAGCTTGTCGCGGATCGCCTCCGTCGGGTCCCTTCGAACATCGACACCCAAGTCATCCTGCCGTGAAGTGCCTGCGACCGCTCGAAGCTGATATCCGAGCCAGCGATTGAAGCGCGTTCCACCGTACGTCCACACCCGGAAGCGCCCCTTCTCATCAGACGTGATGATCGGTCCCGTTCCCCCACAGGGAAGGCTGTCGCTGAACTCTTCGAGGCTAGCCGCTGCCCTCTTCGACAAGATCACACCGACCAGCTCACCGCGTTGCAGCACGGTGCGTATTGCCCCGCAGACCTCCGCACCGAGCATCCTGCCAGTTCCGCTCCATCGCGCCGAGCCCTCCCCCCTGCCCGGCTCCAGCGTGACCACCCTACGGCCCCAGTCGATGCCGACCACCTTCCAGCTTCGTCCGGCGAGCAGGATGCTAGTCGGCGCATTCTCGCCGCTCAGGGCACTCGGATCGACATAACCGACATCCGCACCTGCAAAGCGCGCAGTCAGCAGCGGCGAGCCCGAGAAGGTCGCCAGCAGGTCCCGGTAATGCCCCCGGCCGAACTCGCGCTCAGTGGCGGGCCCGATCTGCAGCAGATCCGCGTCGGCCATCGACAGGTAGGCCTTGTCGAGCACTGAATCCACCAGCAAGTCGATGTCGGCCGGCTCACACTCCGGAAAGGCCCGCTGCAGGCGCCGTAGCAAAGCGTGCCGTGGCACCAGACCCTGCTCCAGCACCATCGCGAGCGCCTGCTGGGCAACCACACTCCAGGGCTCAGGAGGCGGTGATGCGGCCTCCACCCAGGCTTCCTGCCATTTCTGCAGCACGCCGAGGCTCAGCAAAAAACCCTGATAGGTGGTGGCGAGAAACAGGCAATTTCGCCTCGCCCCGGCGCGACGGCCGGTACGTCCCATCCGCTGCAGGAACGACGACACGGTCGAAGGCGCATCGATCTGGATGACGACATCGAGATCACCTACGTCGATGCCCAGCTCGAGCGTGGACGTGGCAACGATGACGCAGTCCTTTTCCTCCGCAAAGGCCGCTTCGGCCTGACGGCGCTCGGCCGCACTCAGGGACGCGTGGCTGACGAAGGTCCGCACGCCGTGGCCTCGCAGCAGGTTGCCGAGTTGCTCCGTGTAGCTGCGCGAATCACAGAAGACGAGGCGCTTTTTCCCGCGGTGCAGGCGCGAAATCACGATCGCCGCGTTCTCGAGCGAGCCGACGTGGTCCAGCGTGACGTCGGCATCGGTGCTCACCCCCGCACTACCGACCACCCTGCGCTCTCCTTCCGGAGCAAGCCAGGCCAGCAACTGGTCCGGATTGCTGACGGTGGCCGACAGTCCGATGCGCTGGAGCGGGCGCACCGCGTAGTCCGCCAGCCGGGAAAGGATGGCGCGCAGATGCCAGCCGCGGTCATCGACGGCGAAGGCGTGGAGCTCGTCCACAATCACCGCCCGCAGGCTGCCGAACCAGATTTCGCGCTCGACCCGAGTGGAGATCAACATGCCCTCGATCGACTCAGGCGTGGTCAGGATGATGTCGGGCGGGTCCTTCAGCGCGCGCTGCTTGCGCGACTGCGACACATCGCCATGCCAGAGCTCCACCCGCCGGCCGACGAGTCCTGCGTAGTGTTCCAGACGCTGGGCAAGGTTGTTGAGCAGCGCCTTGATCGGGCAGACGTACAGCACGCTCACGCCGCTCCAGTTCTCGCGAAGCATGCGCGACAACACCGGGATGATTGCCGCCTCGGTCTTGCCACCTGCAGTCGGCGCCAGCAACAGGCAGTGGAAGCCTTCCTGGATCGGGCCGATGGCCTCGATCTGCGTCGGTCTCAGCGACGACCAGCCCAGCGAATTGACGACGTGGTACTGCAGTGCTGGGTGCAGGGTGTCGAAGGGATCCACACCCAGCCCCCGCCTCTGTTCAGGCGCGCTCACAGCGCAATGTCGTCCACCGAGCCCGCATTCGCGGCCGCCCGTTCGGTGGCAGACATCTCGGTCTCGGACAATGTCAGGCTATAGTGGCGTCGCGGGTCGAAGTCAGCGTGCAGATCCACCCGATCGAGCACGTCCGCGACCAGCTTCTTCAGGAACAGGCGGGGCGCAACCCCGACCTTGCCCCCCAGCCCGCCCGCCACGGCGCGGGCCAGGGTTTCGACGTAGGCATCATCGACCACACCGTGGACGCGCGCCTGGTCTCGCGCACCTTCGGCGTAGATGTCGCGTATCCGCGCCCCTACTGCGACCAGGGCGCCATGATCGAAGGCCGACAAGCGGATTTGCGCCGCACGCGGACTATCGAATCGCGCCTCGGTGGCGAAATCCACGTGCAGACGCTGCGCGAGCGGCACCAGTCGCTGGATGCCCTGTGGGCCGTCATAGAACGCGGGCGTGCCGGTAATCAACAGGTAGAGCCCCGGGTAGCGTCCGGCGTCGATCTCGTCGATCCACTGGCGCAGCGCGTTCAAGCCACGCTCCCGGGTGTCGGCCCGCATGCGCTGCAGGGTCTCGACCTCATCGAGCACCAGGACCAGCCCGGCGTAACCGCTGTCACGCAGGATCACCAGCAGACCGGCCAGGAAGTTCGCCGCGCCGAAATGGTCCAGATCCCCCTTGATGCCTGCCGCCCGCTTCACACTCGCGGCCACATTGGGCTGCCCCGCGAGCCAACTGATGAGTCCGTCGGCGAGGCTCCCATCGCCCCGTGCAACCGCCTGCCGATACGCGCGCAGCACCGCCGAAAACGCCGGCGCCGCCTTGCTGATGGCCGCCAACCTCGCCTCCATCAAGGCATCGGTCCTGGCCAGAAGGGAGCACTCATCGTCGGCATCGACGCCCCCTTCGGCCAGCACATCCTGCTCGAGCGCAAAGAACCAGCCGTCGATCACGCTGCGAAATGCGCCGTTCGCGGCGTCTGCCGTGCCAAGGCGCTCGACCAACCGTCGATAAACGGTCTCCAGCTTGTGCAGCGGGGTCTCGGTTTCGTTGATCTGAACCTCACTCGCTGCAAAACCGCGGCTGCGCGCCCGCTCCTGGAACCAACGACCGAAGAAGGTCTTGCCGCTGCCATACTCGCCGCGCACTGCCTTGAAAGCGCCGCGCCCTGCTGCGACGCGCTCGAGCTCCTCGTCCAGCACCGGCGCAAACACATCCACCCCGACAGCAAAGGCATCGAGGCCTGAACCTGGCACCGTTCCGCGGCGCAACGCGCCGATGATGTCGTCTCGTTTGGCGGCGCTGATCATGCGCGCTCCTTCATCGTGCCCAGCTTCATCGTCACTGCCCCGTCGCGCTCAATCCAAACTGCTTCATCAGCAGGTTCAGGTTCAGCTCTACCGTACCGGCGGCCTCATCCAGCTCCAACACTGGCATCTGGTCGACGTTGAGTACCCGTCGTGTCGCAGCCAGCATGCCCGCCAGCCTCAGCTCGGGCACAGCCAGACGCTGCGCCACCGCAGTCTTCGATAGCTTGCCCCCGCGTTCTTCCAGCGCGCACAGCAAGCGCCGCATCTGCTCGTCGGCCAGCGCCACACGTGCGGCCAGGCGGCGCTGGGCCGCATAGGTATCAGACGCGAGCAGGCTATCCACCCAGTGCGTCTGCTTCGGCTCGGCAGGTATGGTACCCGGGGGCTCGAGGTCGAACAGCGCCCCCTGCCCCTCCGGCGCGGCCGGCTTGCGCGGCTGAGCACGCGCAGGCTTCGCAGAGACCGGCGAGGTGGCGGGTCGATCGCCTCCCCTCAGGCTGTGCGCATCCGCGCCGAAGGGCAGGCTTAGATCCCACCACTCGGGTTGTGGCGGCACCGCCGGTTGCCAGCCCGGCAGGCTCACGCCAAGTGGAACCAGTACGCTCATCGGCACCACGACCTCAGGCAGAGCGGCGCCGCCGTGATAGCCGTTCTTGCGACCGGTGTAACGGGTGTCCTCGCCCCACAGGCACACCACGCTGCGCTGGCCCGCGGCGGTCAGCACCCGCGGCCCGCGCAGGACGATCTCGTCATCGCTGCCTGCCTTGCTGCCATCGCGACAGCGATCGCGCTCACCGCCCGAGCACTGGCGCGTGCCATCTTCGAGCAGATGACCGTGATCCGCCGTCACGATCACGACCCGCCGAGCGTCACGCGCTTCCCTCAGCAAGGGCATCAGCAGGCGCAGTCCCTCCAGCCGCCACGCCTGATGCAACTGATCCGGGCCGGCGAGGTGGTCGTCAACCGCGTTGTACACCACGCCCACCACCTTCTGCCGCCCATCGGCGATCGCTGCCCGCACCTGCGACGACAGGCTGCCGTCCTCGGCCAGCTCACCCTTGTGAAACAGCTTCGGTGGCTGCGAGGCATTGCTGTGCGCAAGCAAAGCCGGATGCGCCGCAAACGCGCCTTTCTCCTGCCCGCTTCCACCGGTCGTCACCGTGCCTGCGAGCAGACTCGCACGGCTGACCTCGGTCACCGTCGGGAATGCGGCCACCCCGGTCAGGGCATGCCCCAGGTCGCTGCGAACCCACTCGGACCAGCTCAGTGCGGCCAGATCAGCGAACAATTCCCGGAAGATGCTGACGCTCAGTCCATCCATGACCAGCACGAGCACTGGGTTCGCAGCCGCCAGCGGCGCGACCAGATCTGTGAGGGCGTTCTCGACGGGCACGATGCGCGGCGACGGGCTCCAGTCGTGCCCGCCCCCCTGTGCGAGCATGCCCGCATACCTCTTCGCCAGCCGCGCCCGCCTGGTGGTCACTGCACCACGCAGTGCAGCGTACGCCTCGGACACCAGCGCCAGGTCATCACCGCCACGCAAGCGGAAACGCGCCCAGTCCACGAATGCTCCCTGGTCCGCCTGCCATTCGATGGCTGCGGCCACCGAATCGAAGTCGGGTGTCGCCGTCGCCAGCCACTTCACCAGGCGACACGCCATCGCCACCTGTTCGAGTCGCTGTGTGAAGCGCCCCACCAGCCCGTGCCGCCGCAACTCAGCCGCCCGCTGTAGGACCTCGCGCACCGCCCCATCCAACGCGTCCTGCCCGTTCTCACCGGAGAGGTCCGCCACAAACTGCCCGACTGCCGCGCCGAAGCGCACCATGCGCTGGTCCAGACCGGCATAAAGCGTGTCGCTCAGCCAGGCGAACTCGGCGACGCGCAACTCCTCGAGCAGGGTGTCGGCGCGGTCGAGTGCACCCTGCCATGCCGCGGCTCCGTCCCGCGTAACGAGCGCCGTCGCTGCTTTCGCCCACGCGCGACCGTCGACCACGCCGATGTGCTCGTCATTCACATGACGCTCAAGGCGCACGGCCGCATGGCCCCGCTCCGTCTGACCGGCAGCATCGGAAGCGAACACCACCGAGCACACCAGCCCGATCGGCAGGGCATCCGCCAGACGCTCACTCCTGCGGGAGGCGAGAATCAGTCTGCCGACCGCGCCGGCTGCATCCTGCAGCCACGCACAAACATCTGCCTGGGCCGCGGCCGGTAGAGCGTCCAAGCGCGCGGCGGCGTCGGCCTGCTGGGTCCAGGCCAGCAGCGCTTGCGCATCGGGTCGTTCGTTTTCCAGCCCGAGGCAGCGCTGCAGGACGACCCGCCACGCCGTCCCAAGATCGAGAAAACCGGTAGCCACCGGGTCGTAGGGCCCTGCAGCCGCCGCATCGATCAGCACCTGCGGCATCCAGCCGTAGCGCGCGAGGCGGGCGTCGACCTCCTTCGCCTCGAACATCTCGCGGACGATCTGCCAGCCTTCCGGCTGCCACACGCGAGCCTTGAACACGCGCGCTGCAACGTCATCCGGCAGCTCATGCGTTGCGAAGGGCGTCAGCAGGACGACACCGGCCTCGTCCCGCCCGCCTCCGCTTGCGCCCTGCGGCTCCAGCACGAGCAGCGCCTCACGCAAGCCGAGCAGAGAGTCGCACCAGCGCACCTCGAAAGGCTTGCCGCGCGCACTGATCCGCTCGGGCCATGGCTGCCGCGTCGCCGAGCGCACCGCCACTGCGCGGACGCTGGCGCTGGCGTCCCTCGCGACGATCGTCTCGAGTTGTGCAGCGACCTGCGCGGTCGACACCCCGGTTGCAGTCGCCATGTTCACTCGCCCCGACGTTGCAGACGCCAGGTCACCGTCAGTTCCAGCGCCTGATCGCTCGCCAGGCGCGCCCGCAACTCATCGAGCACGCGGGTCGCCTCCTCGGCGCTGAGGTCCGTCTTCTGGGCCTCTTCGACCACGATGGTGCGCGGCCCCGGCTGCGGTACGGTCGGCGTGATGGGTTCGGATGGCGTGGAGGGCGTACTTGTCTGCACCCCTGGGGTACCAGTTGCTGTAGGACCAGGAGCACCGATGCTCGCCGCTGCGGCCAGCAGTCGGACGGCATCGCGCTCCATTTCCTCGAAGCGAGCCTTCAGAGGCACCACATGCTCGTCTGCCGTCAGAGCCTCCTTCAGGCGCACAAGGATGAGCTGAGCCGCATCCCGGCCATGGTCGGCGAGATCGCCCATCGCATCGAACAGCTGCCACTTCGCGCCGTCGAGCACCGCCAACGATGTCTCGACCTGCCCCAGCGTCCGACCCACCGCGGTCTCCGAGGTCTCGAGCGCGATCGACGCCAGCACGCGCACCAGTTCGCGGTCATCGGCGGCCACGAGCGCCGCCACCAGCGCCTGCGCCGATTCCGCACTGCGCTGACGCGACCCGGGCGCCCCCGGCGCGTAGCGCTCCGCACGGTCGCGCACACGGGCGACGAGTTCGCCGATCTTGATGCGTTTCGCCCTCGCCGCCTCGCGGACCTGGCTGACCAGCTGCGCCACGCTCGCCGCATTCAGCGTCTGCGGCAGGGTCAATCCGAACAGCGACGCCGCACGCTCCACAGCACGCACCCACTCCGAGGCTTCAGGCAAGGACTGCTCACGCAGCTCGAGGTCGTCGGAAAGCTGCTCCACCCCAGGATCGACCGGCGTGTTGCCGAACACGAAGCTTCGGTTCGTCTGCAGCGCGTAGGTCAGGATGACCAGGTTCTGGAGCTCGACGGGCAGGCCCATCGGCTGCGGAAGGTCGATCCACTGCCGAAGCTTTGCCACGGTGATTGCCCCACCGCCATCGCGCGCATGGCACTGCGAGAAATGTTCCCTCCAGTGGTGTTCGATCAGCAGATGCGTCTCACCCATCACGCCCAGGCGGCAGGGGTTCACGACCGAACGCACCAGGCGACGGGTGGAGGTATCGGCGACCAAGTCACGGAGGCCCGGCGCTGCAGCCGCCTTCTGAACCTCGGCCCAAACCTTCTTGACCACGCTGGCCTTGATCTCGGTGTCGAACTCCGGGTGGGCGGGATACTGGTGGGCGAACAACTGCCCGAGCAAGTCCTCGAAGGCCGAACGGAAGTCCGCCCCCACCGGCGGCCGCGGCGCAAAGGTAAGGTCGAGCGAGCGGAACTGCTGCTCGGGCGTGAGCGGAAACATCACCGCATCTCGCGGCTCTGTGCTCAGCCCGTAGGCCACGTCGAGCTGGGTGCGCAGCTTGATGCGCAGCGAATCGAGCTGATTGCGCGCCAGCGCCTTCGCCTGCGTGCGCTCGACGAAGGACAGATGGCCGGCGTACTGCTCGAAGCGCTCGCCCTGCAGGATGTGATCGAGAATGACCAGCCGCCCGAGGTCGGCCATGGACTTGTTGCTCAGGAAGGCCGGCAGCCACACCACGGTGCGCGTGTTGCCGCCGCCGTACTCGTCCAGGCGGGCGATGTCATCCTGGGGCGTGCGGTTGGCCTCGTCGAAGGGGAAGTCCAGCACCACCGACCACGCCTCGCTTCGGCCGCGCAGGCGCTCGTCGGCCATCTGGCGCACGTTCTCGTACAGCAGTTCTACCTCGCGCCGCGTGCCGCGCCAGACGAACTCGTAGCGGATGAACAGGCCACCGTCGTCCTCGATGCCCAGCTGCTCGAACAGCATGTCGCGGATCTTGCGGCGACGGTTGCCGTCGTTGTCGTTCACCTCGGCGGCACGCAGGATCGGCTCGATATCGACCCCGGTTACCTGGATCGCCACCGTGGGGTTGTTGTCGTCGGAGACCTTGATCTCCCCGATCTCGCCCGCCCAGTCGCGCAGGCGGCGCACCACGTCCTGCACCTCGCGCCCCGGAATCGGCGAGCGGAAGGTGCCGTGGTTCAGCGCAACCAGCCGACCAGCGGTCATGCCCTTGAGCGACTCGACCTCGGGAACCAGCGCCGCCAGCAGTAGGGTCTTGAGCAGGCGCGCGTCGTTGCGCAGGTTTCGTGCGTTGGTGGGGTCGGCCTGGCCGAGCTTGATCGCCTCCCAGGTCACGCCGTGGCGTGTCTCCAGCATCGGCAGCAAGCGCTGGGTGTAGAGCCGCTTGGCGTTCTCGAAGTGCAGGCGCATGCCCTCGGAGAAGGGCTCGTCGCCTTCCGCGATCGCATCCCACAGGTCGCCGACCGGAATCAATTGGCCGAGCTCGAGATCCTCGCGCCGGTCCACCAGCAACTGCAGCATCAGCTTCAGCGCCGTGCGCTCGCGCTGCAACGCCGCCGACACCGCGATCAGGGTCTGCACCAGCGCCGGGCTGAAGGGATAGACCTTGCGGAACAGGTCGCGGTCGGCCTCCGTGGTCAGCAAGGTGTCGAGCACGTCGCGGCGCAACCTCAGCACATCCTCGAAGGCGGCCTGCAAGGTTTGCCGGGCCGCTTCGTCGCGCGGACGCAGCACGCGCTTCTCCGCGATCGCGGGCAGGTTGCGGTCCTCCAGCGTCACACGGTGAAAGCGCGCCTCCCAGTGCTTGAGCACGTCGCTGAACTGCAACTGCACCGAGCCTGCCAGGTTCTCGCCCACCAGGTCGCGCAGATCGCGCTGACGGGCAACGAAGCTCACCAGCGGAATCGGCCGGTCGGCGTTGGTCGCCTCCACCAGCTTCACCAGCTTGGTGCCCTCGCGGCTGACGAAGCTCACGTCCGCCGCATGGCTCGCCAGCCACAACACCAGTTCGTCGAGAAACAGGATCACCGCGTCGTAGCCGAGGTCGCGCGCGTGTCGGCTCATGATCGCCAACCCGTCATCCAGCGGCACGAAGCCCTCGCCACCGGCCGCCAGCGAGCGGTAGGCCGAGAAGAACTGCCCGATCAGGTCGCCCACCAGCCGCGCCCGCTCCTCGCCGTGCGGGGGCTCCAGCATCGCCGCCTCGAAGCTCGCCGCGTCCCAGCCGCTGTCGAGCGCCCCCCAGCCACCGCCCGCACTGCCCTGGGCGCCGGCGTTGAGCTTCTCGAAGAACTCCGTGTCGCCCATCGTCTCGCGCATGCGCACGGCGTCGTGGAACAGCCCCTCGGCCAGGTAAAAGCCCGGCACAGGTGCCTCGGGGTGCTGCTTGCGCACAAACTCGGCGTACTGGCCAAGGATCGCGCTCTCCATGTCGCGAGCACCGATCATGTGATACGGCACGAGCAGGAACTTCCTCCCCTGCGTCCAGCCGTGGCGGGCCACCACGGAAGCTAGCTCCGGAATCGCCCGAGCCTGCGTGTTACCTGCCAGCAGCAGGTTCAGCACCGCCATGAAGTGGCTCTTGCCCGAGCCGAAACTGCCGTGCAGGTAGGCCGCCTTGCTGTTGCCCGACAGCACCGCCTGCTCGATGAAGCCCATCGCGTTGTTGAACGCATCGGCAAGCTGCGGCGTGACCACGTAGTCGCGCAGCGTCTGCTCAGCGTGGCTCACCCCCTCGGAGAGCTTCAACACGAAGTCGCCCTGATGCACGCGCTCAGGAATGGTGATCAGGTCTTTCAGCAACTGAGGCATGGCCTCGCTCCTTCTCTCGCTCGCACCTATGTGCCAGCGACGCTTCAAAGGCTATTCATAGAGCACCGCTCAGGTCTTGGGACTTCGGGTCAGGAAGTCCACGACCGATGGCGGCACGCCCTCATCTTTAACGATTCCGTCCGCAGCGGGTCTGAACAAGGCCTGCAGGATCAACTGCCGGTCCTGATCGCCAACGGCTGCGCCACTCTCGAGCAACGAGAGATACGTCTGGATCATGACCCGCCGCTCGGCGGCATCGCCGACCAGGTGTAGGTTGCTCAGGTATGACCGCACCACCAAGCGTATCGCCCACACAGAGAAGAGACCGATCAGGCCAACCAGAGCAAGCCTCCAGCTGTCAGGTCCCTCCCCAACCGGCGTCGACTCAAGAACCCCGGCGAGAAGCTGCCCGACCACGAGAGAGGCAACGAGCATTCCGCCAAAGGCGGCGACGCCCGAGACCCAAGACATCGTCTTGTGGTGCTTCTCCTTGGTTTTCCAATACTCCGCGGGCGCACGCATGGCCATCTCGTCCCGGAACGCCGTTCTAAGGTCGCTCATGGACGCCTCGTGCGTCGCTAGCAGCGCTTCGAAATGCTCACTCCGCTGCTGTTGAGCCGAATCGAAGTCATTTTGCTGGGCCTCACGCGCCGAACGGATCTCGCCTGCAAGCTCCGCGTAATCGCGATGCAGGGCCTCGATCGCCGCGGTCTTTTCGCCAACCACGGATGATGTGTTCGCCCGAAGCTGTTCGAAAGCCTGGCTCGCCGCCTCTAGCCGCTCCTCCCTCAGCGAAGCGGGCAGTTCATAGCGGTCCAGGATGCCTTCTACCACGCCTCGCCACGCGTCCCGCGTCTGTGGCTGCAAGCTATGCCCCTCCCTCGGCGGGACGAAGACACAAGCGTAGAAGCTCGCGGCTACCTCATTCTGAGTCCGGTACAGCTCAATTCGCTTGGCGAGCGGAGTAGAACTGTGCGGCAGCCCATGTACGACCAGGGCCTCGCGCACCGAAGCCTGGGCCGATTGAATCTGCTGGTCGTACTGCTGAGGGTTACGCGTCGCATACTGCTCAGCTTGCTGAAGGTAACTCAGCGCATTTCCGAGTTGGCTCAGTGCTTGCCGAAAGCCATTCGTGTGGTTGCCACTCTGCCCGTCTCGCTGCCAAGACCAGAAGTTGATCTCAGCCTGAACCCACTCATTTGCCTCTTCAATCGACCTGGGCGCAAACAGCCCACCGTTCCCACCCAGATCAAGACTGAAAATCGGCTCAGCCGGTGTCAAAACGGCTCCCGGCGCATCCGTCATTCAGCCGCGTCTCCCTTGGGGAGCCTCTTGCGCACCTTGGCAACGCTAGGCGACTTCTTTAGCGTCTGCGCAGCAGCAGGCTCCGATGCCCCGGAGCCCCCATTCCTCAAATCATGAAAGTTCATCGTTGGCAGCATCACCTGGCCAGCCATCATCCGCGAACTGACGGTCAGCAATTGCTCGCGCAGCGCAGACCACAGCAGCGACGCGCCATTCACCGCGGCCAGATCCTCGGGAGGAGCGAGCTTTTCGGCGCCATTCGGAATCAGCACGACGCCGCGGGCCTCGACATCGATGACGTAGGGCGAATACTTCTGGTCTTCCTTGTCCTCGCGCGGCTCGTTATCGACCACGAGCCGAAGACTGAGCAGGTACATCCGCCCCCGTTCATGGTTCGGATCGAGCTCGCCGATGCTGAACTCGGTGGTCAGGTCGACGCCATCGAACATGAAGGTGGTCGTGAAGGGGTTCGGCGGCTCCTGCGGCGCATGCCGCTCGTCCCACTCCACCGAGACCTTCTTGAACATGACCTGCAGCAACTGCACCGGTGCGGCTTTCATCAGGCGAACGCCTCCATCAACTCGGAGGACGAGGCTGCGTCATTGCAGGCAGTCATGGATAAGTGCTCCGTGAGATGGACTTTTGCCCCCCACATGCCACTCAGGTCTGCCGAGCGTCCCGGCATGGGCACGCTCACCCGGGTCCGATCGCGACGGCGCGGATCCAACCGGGTCGTCGGCAGCGCGCGCAGCTTAACCCGCTGCTCGTCCTCGCAACGCTCCGACCACAAGGTCAACTCGACCTCCGCCTTGACGGCCAGGTCTTTCATCACGTCCGGACGCTCCATCGCCAGCTTCAGGAGCAGCGTCGTGCTCTCGTCAGGATAGGTGGTCTCCGACTCGTAGCGCGAAAAAGCGATCTTGCCCTTACCGAAAACCTTGGACGCCTGCTGCTGCGTCAGGCCGTAGCGCTTGCGCAGAGCCAGAATCTCCTCGCCCATCAGCAGATCGCCGTAATGCACCTTGCGCTCGGCCAGCACACGTAGGTTTTCCCTGTGCTGCGACGCCTTGGTCGTCGTTTCACCGCAGGCATTGCAGACCGAGGTCTGCAGCTTCACATCCACACGCTTGCCGTGCGGCTCGAATACACGCACACGCTCCGCCGCCTCTAGGTGACCCTTGCGGCACACCGGGCACAGACCCAATCCCATGATTCACCCTCCCCCTCAGCGAGAGCCGTGACACGACACCAGCACCAAACTCAGCTGGCCGTCGTCGGTCACGGAAAACTTCATATACACCTCGAGGCCACGCGTGTTGCGCACGCGCCGTTCAAAGTCAAAGTGCAATCGATAAACATCGCAAGGATACGTCTCCCCGCCCTTCACCTGACACCACTCGGCGTTCTTGAAATCCGCCGGTTTCAGGCAAGAAAGCATGTGCAGCACATCTTCATAGCTCCACTGCTCGTTCTCCAGATCTCGCTCACAGCGATCCGTGGCGACCCAAACCTCGTCTTCAGTCAACGCCCCATCGGCCAACAGTTTCTGGAGCACAACGAGGTCGAACACGGGACCACCCGCAATCGCGCGCCGGGATGACGTCGGACGCTTCAGCGAAGCACGGGCAATCTTCCACAGACCGGGCATCTAGTTTATCACCGTGATAAATATTAAGTCGGATTTTACACTTTCAAACCTGTGGCTCAGCTCACGCTCCGCCGACGTCCGCGCCGGGCTGCCGGCACCGCCGGCTTCCAGTCCTTTAGGGCCTCCAGCGTCACCCCCAGCGCCCTCGCCTCGTCGCGCACGAAGCCGTCGTAGTAGTCGCCCATGCGCTCGCCGAAGTTGGCGTCGAGCTCGTTGTGCCATTGCTTGAGCCAAGGCAGCAGCTCCAGCAGGCCGGCGAGCAGCGGCAACAGGCGATCGGCGGGCCAGCCTTCGCTGTCCTTCATGTCGAGGTAGTAGGCGGCGAGCGCGGTGGCTTGCTGCAGGGGGTCCCAGCCGGCCCAGGACAGGGCCAAGCTGCCGTCGGCGCCGCGCTCGCAGCCGGGGTAGCTCACCCAGCGCTCCTTGGGCACGTCGAGGCCACCGCGCAGGCGCCAGAAGTCGGCCTTCTGGAAGTCCTTGCTCTGATATTTGGGCGGCACCGGAATCCGCCCGACCTCAGCCGCCTTGCGCTCGGCCTTGGTCTTTGCCAGTTCCGTGGCCAAGGTCTCCTCGACCCAGCGCAAGTCCTCCGCATCCGGCTCGCCTCCATCGCGCCCCTGGCCAAGGATCGCAAGCAACGCCTGGCGCCGTGCGTCGGCCCCCTGCTCGACTTCGGCATCGATGGCATCCTCCCGCCGCTGCAGCGCCCAGCAGTCTTCCCACTGGGCGCGCTTGCGCAGGCCGGTTTCGGTGTAGCGCAGCACGGGCAGGAAGGGCACGGATTCGGCGGCGACCAGCTCGCCGACCAGGCGGGTGACGTCGAAGTCGGCGCGGCCGGCGTAGAGCTCGGCGATCTGCATGAAGTCGGCGTCCTGGCGGGCGGCGTCGGCCAGGCGGTTGATGCTGGAGAGCTGCGCCGGTTCGCCTGCGCCCCCTGCGGCGCCGGCCGCGTCCTCGCGCCCTTCGCCGCGCGGCCAGTAGCGGGCGGATTCCAGGCGGGCGAGCAGCCAGTCGCGCAGCGCGGCCTGCTCCTGCTCCTCCCACGACGGCGTGTTCCAGCGCCGCTTGTATTCCGGACGCTCGATCAGGCCGATGTTGCGGTCCGCACCGATCAGCGCGATGCGGCGCTCGACCACCGCGCGGTAATCCGCCGGCCAGTGGGCGGGGATCTCGGTGATCGGCGTGGAGCCGTGGCGCTCGAACCAGGTCGTGGTCTCCTTACCCGCGGCCATGCGGCGGGCGAGCACGATCTCGAAGGCGCGCTCGCCGAGGCGGACTTCGGGCGGGTTCGGGTGTTCCAGCTCGGCCGCGCCCTCGGGCAGCAGGCCGTAGAGCCGGTAGCAGCGCCAGTCGAGCTCTTCCTGCAGCGCGATCATGCGCTGGCGCAGGGATTCGGCCTCGCGGCGGGCGACGTCCAGCGTGGCGCGGGTCAGTAGCGGCTGGCCTTCGCACAGCAGCGCGCCCGGGAAGGTTGCGGCGCGCTCGCTGGAGAGGTTGTCGAGCCGGCGAGCCAGGTCGAGCGGGCGGGCGTCGATCAGCGGAAAGTCGGCAACGTTGGTCGAGTTGAACGCAAAGCGCTCATCCCACATAAGCGCCTGACCATCTTTTGGAAAGCACACCTGCTTCAACCAGAAACACGCCACGGAGGAGTTCAGCAATCCGAGCAGTCCCAGATGCTCATCCTCACTTGCGTCCGCTGGGAGTTTGATGACCGGCGCAGTGCGGTTGAACACGTTGCCGCCGTGATCAAGGACGAAATGGTTGTGCGTCGCAATGTCTGCGTAGGTTATGCCAAGCGGCACGAGAAATCGCTCGCGCTGGAATCTGCTCCACTCGAACCACGTCAGCCCGATTTCCTCATGCGTACCCCCGGGCTCACGGCGAGCCTCGAGAAATGGCTTGTAGCGCCGGAGGTGGCGCGCCAAATTCGAACCTAAGTTCAAGGCTGCGCGGAGCTTGCTGTCGTAAGGGAAGAGCAGTTGTGTATCAGCACTAGCCAACCAATCTCGGACAGCCGTACCTTCGATAAGCGGAACGGTAGATCCGTAGTCAATGTTCATTCGCGCCCAATCACAGGCCCGGCCAAAATAGACGTCGTCCGCACCGGTGTGCGTCACACGACCAATTGCCGTTGCGCGAGCGCGGAGCGTCACCTTCTCAGCCTCAAGGGACTCTTTCAGGTCAGACGCCCCTCCCCCGCCAATACTCCACGGATGCCTGCCAAGTGTCGTCCGTGGGATGTCTGTAACACTCGCAAAGGCGCTCTCGGATCCAGGAGCATTGATCTGCGCAACAATCGCCGACCAAACCAATCCTTTCGCCGGATCGACCGGTGTGCTCGGCTCGCCATTGATCCCCATCACCGTTCGGACCTCGCTAGCCACCGGCGATCGGTGGCGTCCGAACAGAATCACCGTCGGCGTGCCGTGCCCCGGGATGCAGGCGCCGGAGGTGTCGATGACGTGGCTCAGGTCCAGCGCGGGCAGCACCTGCTCGATGAGCTTGGCGCCGAACTCGCGCTTCATGAAGCTGTTGGCGGTGATCAGGCCGACGAAGCCCGCGCCTTGGCCATCGTGCGCCGTCTGTGCGAGCTCGAAGAAGCGCTCGGTGAAGGGGCAGCCAAGCGAATACTGGCGATGGCAACTGACGTAGCGCCGGCGGTAGGCCTGGTTCAGCGCCGCGTCCTTGACCACAATGTAGGGCGGGTTTCCAACCACGGCGTGGTACTGGCGACCGAGGATCTTCTGCACCTCGGCCAGATCCTCGCTGGCGAAGGCGTGGGCCAGGCCGGTATCGGCGTAGTCGTCGGCGCGCTGGAACATGTCCTCGGTTTCCTTGAAACCGAAGCGCGGGCCGTGCAGCAGGCTGTCGCCGATGGCCACCTGCAGCTTGAGGTTGGGCGCATCGGCCAGCCGGCGCACCTCGCACACCTTGAGCGCCGCCACCAGCAGGCGAAAGCGCGCGATGGCCACCGCGAAGGGGTTGAGGTCCACGCCGGCCACCGCGGCTAGCGCCTTTTGCGCGATGTCGCGCGGGTTGCGTCCGGGCTCGCGGCGCTGCCATTCGGCCACCAGGCGGTGGAAGCCGCCGAGCAAAAAGTGACCCGACCCGCAGGTGGGGTCGATCATGCGCGCGGTCTGGTAGCCGAACTCGCGGATCGCCGGGGTGAGCGTGCGGTCGAGGATGAATTCCTCGACGAACTCGGGCGTCTGCAGCAGCGCGTAGCGCTTGCGGGTGGCCTCAGACAGGTCCTGGTAGAGGTCGCCGAGGAAGCGGGTGTCCCAGTCGGGGTCGGTGAAGTCGTGCACCAGCGCCCCGCTCGCCGGGTCCACCGCCTGCCAGAACTGGCGCAGCGCCATCGCCGCGTCGCCGCTGATGCCGAGGCGGAAGACCGGGTTGTGGGCCTGGTCGAAGAAGGTCTGCAGGCCGTGCAGCGTGCCGGCCTCGCGGAAGGCGGCGAGCAGGTAGTCGCGGTCGGATTCGAGCGGGTGGGCGCGGAAGTAGGCTTCGTGACGGTCACGCGCGAGCGCGAGCCTGCCCGAGTCCGGGGGGCCGGACAGCCAGGGGCGGTCGACGAGCTGGTTGTCCTCGATGAAGCGCAGGAACACGCAGGACAGCAGCCAATGCACGCCGGCCTGGGTGATGACCTGGTCGGCCCAGCTCTCGAAGGGCTCGGCGCAGCGGTCGGCATCGCGGGCGGCCTGCCATTCGGCACGCAGCGCGACGTCGAGCTCGGGCAGCTCGGCGATGCGGGCACGCAGGTCGTCTTCGAGGCGCTTGAGCTGGCGGGTGAGGTCGGCGAGGAGTTGCGGGGCGTGGATCACGAGAGGATTCCGTTAAGAGCGCAGTGAGAAGCCAGTGCAGTTCAAGACTGGGTGGCGAGCGCCGCACGGTGATGGTTTTTGATCCAGGACTGCGGCACGTCGGCGGCGGCGCTGGTGTGAACGAGCGGCACCGGCACGCCATCGAGCATCGGCAGGCCCTGGCGGTGGGTGGGCAGCAGCAGCCACAGCGCGGGCGTGCAGCCGGGGCGGCCGACCTGGGCTTCGAGTTCGGAGACCAGACTCATCAGCCCATAGCGGGCGAGCAGGCCCGGGCTGGTGAGCAGGACCGGGTCGGCGCTGCCGAGCAGGCGATCGCGCAGGCCGGGCAGCGTGCGCTGCACCAGGCGTTGCAGGTTGGCCCAGTCGCGGCTGTCGTGGGCGGCACCGTCGGCGCGCAGGATGACGTTCCAGTCGGCGCCCAGGGCGTCGGCCTGCGCGCGCAGGGCCTGGATCATCAGGGCGTCGAAGCTGAAGCGGGCGAGCCCGACGGCCACCGCCGCACCCGGGCCGAAGCGGCGCAGCAGCTCGGCCTCGGCGCGCACGGCAAAGCGTGGCTCGACGCACAGCACCAGCAGCCCACCCTGGCGCAGGTTTCGCTGCAGGCGGTCTTCGAGCGCCTGGGCGTCCTGCACCGCGGCGTCGGCCAGGGCGAGGCCATCGACGGTGGTGAGACGCTGGAAGGCGGTGGTGGCCCCGCTGGTGGTGCCGGACTGGAGGCGGCGGTAGAGGCGCGCTTCGTCATCCCAGCGGAAGGGGGCGTCGACCTCTTCGAGCAGGCGGTCGAGCACGGGACGGTCGGGCAAGGGCTCGGCGTCGGGGTAGCGGCCGCGCACGCGCGCCCTGAGGTCGCCGACTTCGAGGTCCTTGAGGCTGACCAGGGCGCCGAGCGACTGGCGCAGCGCCTGCAGGGCCGGCATCTGGCGCGGGTAGATCTCCTGCCGGCTGGACAGCGCCGCGGTGCGCGAAGCCGCGGTTGCCAGGCGCAGCAGGCGTGCGGACGGGATGCCCCGCAGCGACTCGGGGGCGTCGTCATCCACCGGCTGCGGAACCTGGATGCCTTCGAGCGCCTGCAGCACGCGGGCGGGCGGCAGCAGCGGGTCGGCCAGCGCGCTGGCATCGGCCACGGCGCCGAGCTGGCGGGCGTAGTCGGCCCAGGCGGCACTAGTGGCAATCAGCGGCGTGGCCGCATGATCGAAGAGCTCGAAGCGGGGCTTTTCGAGGTGGTTCTCGGCCTCGAGCGCGGCTCGCAGCACCGCGCTGGCCAGACGCAAGCGCTCGTCGTCGCCTTGCTCGGCGCAGCCGCGCAGAGCCAGCAGGGCGAGCGCGGCCTCGGTGCTGGTCATGACCTGGCCCTGGCCGTGCAGCAGGGTTTCGAGTTGGTTGCGCAGCTCGGTAAAGGCCGGGTTCTTGAGCCAGCGTTCGCGGGCCTTGACCAGCGCGTCGGTGAGCGCCTTGCGGTCGAGCCCGTAGGCCGTCGCGGCCTCGCCAAGCGCCGGCCAGGTGCCGGCGGGACGCAAGGGGGTGCGGGGCTGGAGCGGGCTGGCGCCCTCGCCTGCGCTGTCTTCGTCGAGACCGAGGAAGTCGGCGAGCGCCGCCTCTTCCGGGCGGTCGTCGCCGGCGGGGCGCCGCGGCAGCAACTGGCGGGCAAGCTCGTTGATGCTGATGGCGAGCTTTTCCGCGCCCTTGCCGCCGCCCTCTTCCATGTCGTGCAGGGTACCGCGGCCCCGGGTGAGGTCGGGACGCAGCCGGGCGAGCTCCTTGGCCTTGAGGCGGATCTCCTTGCGGATCTTGTCGCCCACGCCGCGCAGATAGCGGAAGCGGATGCGATCGACCGCGAGCAGCTCATGAACGTTGTGGATGCTCATGCGCTCGAGCACATCGCGCGCTTCGAGGCTGTAGCCGAGCTCGGCCATCGTCGTCTCGCCGGTGGCGGCGAAGGCGATTGCCTCGAAGCCCTGGGCCGAAGTGGGATGGCTGGTGGACAAGACCTCGAACACTCGGCGCCAGTCGCGCAGCATGTCTTCGGCGTTGTCGAAGCGCTCGCGATAGTCGCGCGCCAAGGCATGCGAGAAGAAGGTGTCGAGCGGGCCACGGATGGCGGGGTCGAACACGCCGGTCTCGAACGCGAGTTCGCCGTCGACCACCGCAGGCGCGCTGGCGCCGTCGCCCCAGCGCGGGGCCTTACCGACCGCCATCTCATAGAGCGTGACCGCCACCGCGAAGCGCTCGGCGTAGAGATCCCAGCGCTTGCCCGGGCGCAGCGACAGGAACGGGTCGAGATAGGGCGGCGTGCCGGCGCTGAGGTTCTCCGCGGGGGTGCGGCACAGCGAGAAATCGAACAGCACGAGCTGCAGCTTGCCGCCGCGCCCGCCGCTGATGCCGATGTTGTCGGGCTTGATGTCGCGGTGAATGACGCCCTTGTCCTCGATATGGCGGACCGCTTCGATCAATTCCTCGCCGAAGCGGCGCAACAGATCGAGCGACAGGCGGCCATCGCGGAGCTTTTCCGCCAGCGTGTGCTCGCCCGCGCTCTTGAGCAGCAGCGCGGTGCGCCCGGCGATCTGCAGCGTCTGGCGATATTCGACGATGTTGGGGTGGCGCAGCTTGGCCAGCGCCTCGCCCTCGGCCTGCAGGTTGTCGCTGTGGGCAAGATCGTTGGCGACCTTGAGGACGAACTCCTCGTCGCTGTCGTCCTGCTGCACGAGCAGCGCGATGCTGGACGAACCTCTGCCGAGGCGCGTGAGGACGGTGAAACCGCCTTCGAGCCGGTCGCCCTTGACGGCGTCGCTCGGGTCGACGGTGGATTCGGGGTCGGGCGTGGTGAGTTCGTCCTCGACGCTCTCCAGATCGGCCAGAAAGCCCTGGATGTTGTCGTAGCGGCCAAGCACGTCGGGATGGGTCGCGTACTGGACGAGCTCCTGAAGCTTCTTGCCGCAGCCGTCCATCACGTCCGACAGACGCAGGCCCTGCCCTTCGCGCAGCTTTACCGCCAGCTCGAGCGTGTTCGATGCCGGCGGACGCCCACTGAAGATCAACCAGGTGAGGCAGCCGAGGGAAAACACGTCGAGCTCGGCCCCATGAGCGGGATCGGCGCGCGTGATTTCCGGCGCCAGATAGACCTGGCCGGGATCCTCGACATAGGCCTCGACGTGCTGAGTGCCGGTGGTGCGATGCACGGTATCGTCTGCATCGACATCGCGGGCAGCCGTCTGCCAGTTCATCAATTGAACCTTGAGCCCGCTGCCGTCCTCGCGCACGAGCACGCTCTGCGGCCCGAGAGCACGATGATACAGGCGCTTGCCGTGGGCGTACTTGAGCGCCTCGGCGATGTCACGCACCAGTTGCAGGCGCTGGTCCACCGAGAGATGCTGGCCGCGCTCGCGGATCAGGTGGTCGAGGCGGACCGAGGCCGGATCGTGATCGAAGATGAGCGCTGGCCCGAGCTCGCTGTCCTTGTAGTCGTTGCAGCGCAGGATGCCGGGGTGGTCGATGCCTTCGAGCACCTCGAACTCGCGACGGGCCTGGCGGGCACGGGCGCCGCGCTCCTCCGGGCTGGAGGCGGTGGCGATGGTGTAGATGCGCACCCGGCGCTGCACCGTATCGACGCTGACGTGGCGCACCTGCCAGTCCTGATAGCCGTCGCCTTCGGAGATGAGCTTGACCAGCTCGTAGTCGCCGATCTGGCGATGCTTGTTGGAGGGCCGCACACCGGCTTCGGTGAGCCCGCGCGTTATGGCGCGCGCCTGCTGATGATCGACCGGGTGACGGATCGGCCCGCGCAGCCCCTGCGCCAGCGCGCCGACGATGCCGTCATCACCCTCAACGCCCGGCCGCCCACGTCTGAAGGCGCCGGCTGCCGCAGCACCGGACAGCTGGAAGTCGAGCGCGGTCGCGGAAAGGAAAACCAGCGGTTCGACGAACGGCAGGCGGATCTTGGCCTTGGCGATGGCCGGTTGGCGGCGCAGCAGGCTGGCGAGCCGCTTGGCCTTGCGGTCGGTGAGCAGCAGCGGGTTGTCGACGGTGCGGGCGTTCCCGTCCGTGACCCAGGTCCACGAGTGCGCATCCCCGGACACTCTGCCGGGCCGGCTCTTGATCTCGACCAGGAACAGTCCGGCGGGCGACAACACCAGGGCGTCGACCTCATTGACCTTGCCCTGATCGTCGATGAACTCGAAGTTGCTCCAGACATGCCAGGGCTCGCGGTCGGGCAGTTGCTCCCGCAGCCAGTCGAGCGCTTCACGCTCCCAGGCGAAGTTCGATTCGGCAATGACGTGCCAGCGCGACAGCCCCATGCTCATGCTGCCCTCCCCGGCTCATCGGCCACGTACTCGAGCAAGTCGCCCACGGCGCAGCGAAACAGCGCACAGAGGCGATCGACGGCCGGGAGCTCGATGCGCGTCGCGGTGTTGCGATACAGGGCGGTGACTGTGCTGCGATTGAGCCCAGTAAGCCGCGCGACATCGGCGATGCGCAGCTTGTCGCGATGCATCAGGGTGGAGAGATGGCAGCGGATCATGTGCGAGGCCTAGCCTCAGGCTCAGAACTATCGGGGTGCTGCGCAGCGTAGCATTGCAGTCCAGCCACAGCAAATACAAACTTCATAATGCGAATGATTCCAGACCAGGTATCGGCCTCGCACGCTGCTGCAGCGTTAGCCGCCCACGTGAGACCTATTCGTCGATCGCGGACACCGTGGCGGCCAACATCGTCCTGGCAAGCCGAGCGTTCACCGCGCCCAGCTCTTGTTGGATCCCCTCCAGCCCAATCTGCGCCAATTCGTTGTACTCCTCGAACAGCCTCAGAAACGTCCGCAGTCGCATACCTCTTGGCTTCTCGCCCGTCGGATTCAGAACGCCTGGCGGCCAGCCCAGGCGGCGGCGAATCGCATCGGCCCGCCGAATCACGCGTCGATTCTCGGTCTCGCGCTGCGATCGATATGCGAGCCCACGACAGTGCCGACAAAGAAACATCTCGCGTCCATATAGGAGTGCCACACGCCGGCCACAACCAGGACAGAGAAACCACGGTCGCTCTCCCCCGAACGTGCAGGGTGTCGAATCCAAGCTCACCGGGTAAACGAACGACTTGATCTGATCCTGGTGCTTCGTCTGGTAGCGAAGGAGAATGGCCGCCTCTTGAGCCTCGACGACAATCTCAGACGTCACCACACCCCTCTGCATCCAGCACCAGCGTCTGATCTGCCCTGGCTCGAGGACGCCGGCACGATGCAGCGCACGCACGTCCAGTCGCCGAAAGTTGTCAGTCAGGTCGCGCCCACCGCGCTGCCCGCTTCCCATCCCGCCCATGACCTCCTCGCAGATTCATCGAAATCAATAGAGTTCTTGACACAAGGACACAGCGCCGATTTGCATTCGCATCCGGAACTCGAAGGAAGCCAGGCGGCTACTTCTGTTCCCGTGCTGATGGGCGCTCATCTTCATTCCTATGTCGCATCCAGGACGCTGCCCACTCCCTCGCAGTCAGCCAGCTACACCGAGGTCGATGAGGGCGACACACGCGAGTCGCGCTATCAACGACATGACCGCTTCGCGCGCCGACAAGCCGAGCTTCACAGGGTGACGGTGCAGCCCTGCAGTTCAGTGCGGCTCGGCCTGGTCGAAAGACCTTTGCGCACGCCATGAACGCTCAACAGGGATGGCAACATATAAAGGTGTACAGATTCTGTAGCAGTAAGACATTCGGTCAGTTTCCGATCCGTTATCGCTGCATCCCTTCCACAGCGCACGTTCCACGCGATTCTGATCGATGTTTCACTGCTACAGTTTTTAGAGCGTCACGAAGGCGCTGCTACAGGTTCCGTAGCGTCAATGTCGTAGTTCGCTACAGATTTCGTAGCAGCACGCTTCATTTTCTGTAGCGTCATTTTTTTGCCTTTGGCATTCTCCTGTCGTTGGGTTTCCGCTTCTGCGAGCGCTTTCTCGGCCTCGGCGAGCGAACTGAACCGAGCGTAGTCGTGCGTCGCCTTCTGATGTGGGATCCCGAGTTTGGGAAGCTCGAAGCAATCGACGTCCGTGAAGCGGTAGAGGCTGCAAACCTTGCTTCCGCGCTCAACTCCGCCGCCTCTGGTCTTGGCGATGAAGCCGAGTGCCTGCAGCTCGAATAGCGCATTCGCGAGCGTCGCTGGAGATTTCCAGCCGCGATGTTTGAGGTTGCCGAGTGTCGCGCTGATGTTGCCGTTGTTCGTCCCAGTGAGGCTGGCTCGAAGGTCGAGGAACAAACCACGGCTCGACCATGCGAGAGCGCGGTAGGCCGGACTGTCGAGCAGCGTGCAGTAGATCCTCACGTGCCTACCGTTCGGGTCGCGAGGAGGTTTTGCGCGCCCTGCCATCAGATCATGCCCCCTGCCGCAATCCTGATCGCCAGGTCACAGCCAGCGACATCTCCGAACTCAGGCATGGACACGCTCCGACGAAGTCGAACGACCAACGTGCGGCCGAGGAGGACGGCCACCCCTTGCAGGAAAGCATCGTAGCGGAGTGCTGTGTGGCCATAGACCAGAGTCAGCAGCGCTCGGGCCCCCGACGTCCTCTTCGAGACGTATTCAGGACAAGGACTACACTCGCCCTCGAGGCGATGTTTGACGTTTGACATGGCTGCACCTCACGCGGACAGTGCGCGGCGGATGTCGCCGGCGGCCCAGACGTTGTTCGAGGTCAGTCCAAATTTCCGAGGCTTTGGAAGAATGCCTTTGTCAATCCAGCGATAGAGTGTTGCGCGACTCTTCCCTGTGATTGCTTTCAACGCGGCAATGTCGATGCACGCGGAATCGGGCAAGCGGTCGAAGTATTCGGCCGCAGGAGGGAGACTGTTGCGGGAGTTGCGAGGACGACCACGGCGCCGCGCGGGTTCCGGGTCGGGGTCACCATCACCATCACCATCACCACCATCCGCTGCGACCTCCGGCGCAGCAGAAGCAGGGCTGGGGCCGCCGACGCTCTCACCACAGTCGACAGCACACTCGTTGAGGATGCTCAGGCTTTCCCGCCGCTTACCGGATTTGAGCGCGAGCCCACGGCGAGGCCGATGAACCTTCTCGCAGATGTCTTCAAGAGCTTCAGCACGAATGGCAGCCAAGTCCAACGCCCGGCTGACTACAGCTTGGATCGCGTGATCCATATATGACTTATACATTTTTTTATCCAATTTGGCTTTCTTCTGCACCGTCTCATCTCGGCGCGGGACGGTTTATACCACAAACTTGTCCACAGGTTTTCCACAGCGCGGCGGTCGCTTCATACGGACCGCTTTGGTGCTTCGGCCCACCGGCCCACCATTAGCCGCCCGTCACATCATGCAGTAGCGCGCCCAATCGTCCATCAGAGCTCGGCGCTTCTGAAGCAGATCACCACGACGATAGGCGGCTTCAACGGCGTTGCCGACGGTGTGGGCGAGCGCCTGCTCGGCAACAATGTTCGGGTAGTGGGTTTCCTCTGCGGCCCAATCGCGGAACGTCGAGCGAAAGCCGTGAACAGTCAGGTCGCCATGTCCAAGTTTGCGAAGCACCATCGTCATCGCCATGTTCGACAACGGCCTCCCGGCCCTCGCCCCGGGGAACACATAGCCCTCGCCCGTCCCCTCGACCATGCGCATGATGGTGTCAAGCAGAGTCAGGGCCGCGTCAGACAGCGGGACTCGATGCGCCACTGAGGCTTTCATGCGCTGCCCGGGGATCGTCCACAGCCGGTTGTCGAGGTCGAACTCCGACCATTCAGCGAGCAGTACCTCTGACGTGCGGCAGGCGGTCAATATCGTGAGTCGCAGGGCCGCCGCCGACAAGGAATCGCGCTCGGTCGCCAGTCGCTTGTAGAAGTCAGGTAGATCGCGATAGTCCATCGCCGCGTGATGTTCGCGACTGGCCTTGCTGCGCTTGGGCAGCAGCTTGTCGAGATGCCCGCGCCACGCTGCGGGGTTGATGCCTGTCGCCAGACCCTTTGCACGCGCCGCACCAAGGACAAGCTCGATCCTGTTGCGCACGCGGTTTGCCGTCTCTGGCTTGTCCGACCATATCGGCCTGAGCGCGCCGAGAACATCCTCGGTCGAGACTTCACTCACTGGCTTGTCACCAAACTTCGGATAGACGTACTGCGCGAGCGTGTTCTCCCATTGCTGACCGTGCTTGGCGTTGCGCCAGCCTGCACGATGGGCCCGGATGTATTCGAGCGCGGCATCCTTGAACGTCGTAGCCGCGGCTTTTTCCGCGGCCTCTGCGACCCTACGCGCTTCCAGCGGGTCTATGCCCTTCTTGGCCAGCTTGCGCGCCTCTGCAGCCTTGTCTCTGGCCTCTGCGAGCGTCAGCACGGAACATGCGCCCAAGCCCATCATCCGACGCTTGCCGTCGATCTGATACCGGAACTGCCACGATGCTGCACCCGTCGGTCCGACCTTGAGATACAGCCCATCACTGTCTGCAGTCGCCCCTGGGTGAGCATCGCGGATCAGCTTTTCCACCTGCTTCGTCGTCAGTCCCATGTCGTCATCCGAACCACCATTGAGTCACCACTAGAGTTACCATTTGGCTATGGATTAGGAAGATACAGAGTGAGACAAAGAGAGGCAAGTAAAAGCATTTTTTTATAAATTTCATAACGTTATAATTGTTTTTTGTGTCTCATCCTAAGTCTTCTTATCGCGTCTTGGCGGACGCCCTGTCCGCCAGAAAACAGAAAAAGCCCTGCAAATCATAGACTTTCAGGGCTTTTTTGCATTCCAAAGCGGCCTCTCCCAAGCACGGCTACAGGCCCACACGACGGGGTCGGGACAATCTCATTGCCCCCAGACTGCCCCCCTCACAGCCCCACCGCCTCATCAATAGGCAGCGTTCGCATTCCCTTGGCTGGCACCGGATCGCGACACTTATCCACAAGCCTGCCCACACCTCTATCCCCGACTGCTGGGGACAACACAACACACAGGCGGCGCAGCCCACCTAGTCACTCGCGCCCTTACCGCGCCTGCGCAGCGGCTCCAGCAGGCCGACCAGATTGTTATGGTCGAGCTCATGCATCAAGGCCAGCAACTGCCCAAGCTCCCCTGCTGGAAAGCCCTGCCGTGCGAACCACGCCAGATAGCCCCCGGGCAGGTCAGCGATGATCCGGCCCTTGTACTTGCCAAAGGGCATCTCACGGGTAAGTAGCAGTTCAAGCAACTCAGGTTTCATCGAGCCTTTACCGTTCGATAGCAACACGTCCTCGACGCATCTGCCGCCAGACTGTAACTGGAGCGTGCAGTAGATTCCAAGGGGTGGGCGACGGGTTGTCGGCCGAAGCCGGCGTTCGACACAGCCTATTACGCCGGCCGGTCTGGCGTGGGAAGCCGCCGTTGGGAGGGCTGCCCTTAACTTGCTGGCGATGAGGCGCATTCGTCATGATGCGCTCCTGGGGCTAGCAACACGCGGCAAGAACAATTAACAAGAGTCCGAGGATGACGCTATGACGTGCTAGCGCCGAACGTTACAATTCGCACTGGGAGAGATATGAAGACAGCACGCACTAATAGACCTGCGCCGGCTGGCGGGAATTTCGCCACACCTCTGCGTTATCCTGGGGGCAAGGGGCGGCTCGGGCCTTGGCTGGCGCGGCTAATGCGCCATAACCGCATTAGCGGTGGCTGGTATGTCGAGCCGTATGCCGGGGGAGCTGGCGCGGCTATCTATCTGCTGTCATCCGGCTATGTCGACCATATCGCCATCAATGATCTTGATCCGGTCGTACATGCGTTTTGGTGGGCGGTCCTTAACGATGCCGCCGGTCTGTTGCGCCTGATCGACGAGACGCCGGTGACCATCGCCTCATGGGAACGCCAGAAGGCTGTGCTAGCAACGCCGGAGAGCTTTTCGCCCACCGAGGTGGGGTTTGCCACCTTTTTTCTCAATCGTACCAATCGCTCAGGTATCCTCAAAGGCGGTGTGATTGGCGGCCGGCAGCAGAATGGGCCCTATCCCATTGATGCGCGCTTTAACAAAGAGAACCTGTCGGCGCGCATCCGCCTGATTGCCAGCCTGAAGCGGCATATTTCGCTGTACCAAGAAGATGCTCTCGACCTGCTGGAGGGAATGCGCGGCGACCTTCCAGCTAAGAGCCTGACTTATCTGGATCCTCCGTATTACCAGAAGGGCAGTCAGCTCTACCGTAACCACTACAAGCCGGAAGACCATGTGCGCATTGCGGCAGCGGTCAGCGAGATCCGTTCGCCCTGGCTAGTGACCTACGACGATTGCCCGGAGATTCGTCTGCTGTACCACGATTGCGATGGCGTGGATTTTTCGTTGTACTACTCGACCGCCGGAGCCCGGCCGCTGGCCACGGAGCTGATGTATTACGGCAATCTAGAAATGCTGCCGGAGGGGCCCACGATGACGCGGCGGAACGTCTAGGGCGCATCAAACGATTCGGTGTGGACCTGCTCGTTCTTGATTGTCTGATTTGAGCGGTTATCCACCTGACTTGAGCGCTATGACGGACCACTATTGCGGCCTGCTTCGTCTCGCTCGCACCTGAACCGTGCTCGATCAACGCCAGCAGGCGGTGACGAAGCAGCCGATTTCGTCCCAGAGAGTATTGAGCGTCTGACCGTTCGGGTGAAAGGTCGAGCGGTGGATGTGGTGCTGCAGGGTCTTGATGTGCAGTAAGCCGACGGTGCCACGGGTGTGGCTCGTGACCGCATCGTGCTGGTGCTGGTTGAGCAGTCCGGCGGTTTTCATGTGATCGGCGGTGTTAGCAATGCCGGTGTGCAAGTGTTGCTCTTCACGTAACTGGTGCTTTTGCCGGTAGCGGTTGTTGCTCAGTTCGATGAGCGCGCGCAGCAGCATGGTCGTGGCTAACGGTGTGTCGTGGGGGTTCAGTTGCCGTAGCTCGACGATGATCGACTGCGCCTTGGTTTCACTAGACGGAATCGCGATACCGGGTGATGCATTCTTCCGTGGGCCGAAGAGACATTTCCGGTTTTGCGGCAGCGTCGCCGGGCTGGGCTGGCGTGGCGCGTTGCCGCCCGCACTGAGGGGAGTGCCGCCGGGCGGCGGTGCATTGCCTTGGTCGGCGGCATTGTCGCCGGCGGGGCTGCCAGGCGTGCTGTTTCCATTCGCATGGGAAGGTAGGAGGCCATCAGCGGCGTGGTGGCCGCTATCGTCCGAGTTGTCGTTGTGCGGTGGCAGTCCGGGTTGGTCGCTTGGGTGCGCGGGGCCTATGTCTTGGCGAACTTGCCTGAAGTACGCATCGCGCCGTTCGCTGCTGTAAATCGATCCAGTGCCGCCGTCGCGGGCCACATTAACCCGGCCCGTGGCGATATCGTTGATCACGCGGGTGCTCAGTGCGTACGCCTGAGGGATTGTCAGCGTGGGCACCAACTCATCATTGTCGACGCGGAAGCCGATCAGCTCCAACGTGTCGGTGTTTAGGCCGCGTGTGAGGGTAGTGATCGGAAAATCGTCGTCGATGGGCAGCCCTTGGGTTTCCGCCCAAAGCAGCAGCTGGGCCGCACGCCGATGCTGGTCGGTCTCGCTCTTTTCGAGCTTGAACAGGGAAATGAGCATGGCCTCCCAAGCCTTTTGCCCGACACCAGCGTTCTCTCCGGTGTGCTTGCGCTCGACGTAGTCGAGAATCGTGGCCTCGTCGTCACAGGCTAGGCAACTGATAGCGGTCGGGATATTCGCCTTGTGCTCGTCGGCGATCTGGCTGATCTGGCTGGCGAATTGGGCATCGGCCTGGGCCAGAGTCGGGCGGTTGAGTAACTTGAGCGAGGCGATGCGCCGGTTACCATCGCGAACCCGCCATTTTCCATCTTCCGTTTTCGACACGAGGATATGTTCCGGAGTCAGCCCCTTGCTAGCGATATCCCGGATCAGGTTGAGTAGGGGGTATTTGTCTCGCATCAGCCGCGCGATGCAGTCGGCCTGGTCGGCGCCGTGCCGGATGCGCGGATTGTGCGTGTCGAGAAGAAGATCTTCGATGCTGAGGTCTGTGACGTTGTAGTAGCGATTCCGGCTCATGGCGTTTGCGTAGTTGGCGTCGATCGGTGGATTGTACGACGACCAATCAAAGACCAGGATGCAGATACCTCGAGTCGCCCGGATTTTCATGTCGCTGCGATGTCGGCTTTGCTCCTTGGACCAGCCTCCGTATAAGAAGGGGGCATGCGGCTGCAATGGCCGACAACCCGATCCTCATATCCCACCCGCCGCCCCCGCCGAACTCAAAAAATCACTCCAACGCTCGAACTGTCCTCACAGCATCGAGCTTTCGCAGCATTCGAGTCGACAGGCACGCAAACCTACCTTGCCTCCGCCCCCTCCCCCGCGATGAGGCGCAAACGACTCGCGCGCCCCTTCCTCAGCAAGGTCCAGCATCTCGCCAGTCAGATCGAAACGGCTCTCGCCGCCTCGCAGAGCGCCGCCCCTGGCTCGACTGCGCCATGCGGATCAAAGCCGACAGCGCCTTGCTTGGCCGATCGAACTCTGGATCCAACTGCGCGAAGGCCTTATCGTAGCCGCGCAGTTACCCCAGTTCGCGGGCTATCTCGTCTTCCACCGCTTGCTGGCAGCCAATCGTCGCCACCGGAACCTCAGGCGGCCGATGGTTGAGAACACACCCCGGCAACAGGCGCGCGCCCGTGTTGCCGCCCCCCACCACCCGGAGTATCGAACCATGCGCTTCACCCCGGACACCACACCCCTCGAAGTCGAGACCGGCCCCAACCCGCAGTGGTCGGTGATCTGGCTGCACGGCCTGGGCGCCGATGGCAGCGACTTCGAACCCGTCGTGCCCGAGCTCGGCCTTGCCGACGCACCAGCCCTGCGCTTCATCTTTCCGCACGCGCCCTTGCGCCCGGTGACCTGCAATGGCGGCTACGTGATGCGCGCCTGGTACGACATCATCTCGCTCGCGCCGGCCAGCCGGCAGATCGACGAAGCCGGCCTGCTCGAATCGCGCGCCTACGTCCGCCAGC
>Ga0209605_1001203_pt1 | contig 29878 bp, 28 predicted proteins | sample AD_UKC035_MetaG_FD_184408 | JGI IMG/M metagenome (GOLD analysis project Ga0209605, IMG submission 184408) | Active sludge microbial communities of municipal wastewater-treating anaerobic digesters from USA - AD_UKC035_MetaG (SPAdes) (version 2) | ecosystem: Engineered > Bioreactor > Anaerobic >...
CGGTGTGGATGAAAACCCTGTTTGCCGAACGGGTTCACGCCCGCATCCGCGCCATCGACACGGCCGCGGCCGAGGCGGCGCCGGGGGTGCTGGGCGTCTTCACCGCGGCCGACCTGCCCTTCAACGGTTTCGGCCTGAACGTGGTCGATCAGCCGGTGCTCTGCGGGCCGGGCGCGCCCTCGGCCGTGCCCGACGCCGACCGCGTGCGCTGGCCGGGCGACCGGGTGGCGCTGGTGGTGGCGGAAACTGAGGCGCAGGCCGCGGCCGCCCTGCCGCTGATCCGGATCCAGTGGGAGGATCTGCCTGTGGTGACCGGCATCGAGGCGGCGCGCCAGCCCGATGCGCCCCTGCTGCATCCCTCCGTGGGCAGCAACGTCCTGCTGGAATACCACGTCCGGCGCGGCGACCTGGCGGCCGGCTTTGCCCAGGCCGCGGTCATCGTCGAGCAGACCTACCACACCGGCGCGCAGGAACACGCCTATCTCCAGCCGGAGGCCGGCGTCGGCTATATCGACGCGCTGGGTCGCATCGTGGTCGAGGTGGCCGGCCAGTGGGCGCACAAGGACCGCCAGCAGATCGCCGCCGCGCTCAAGCTGCCGGAGGAGCAGGTGGTGGTGCGCTATCCGGCCATCGGCGGCGCGTTCGGCGGCCGCGAGGACATGTCGGTGCAGATCGTGCTGGCGCTGGCGGCCTGGCGGCTGCATCAGCGCGGCATCGACCGGCCCATCAAGATCATCTGGAGCCGCCGCGAGTCGATCATCGGCCACCACAAACGCCATCCCATGCTGGCCCGCGCCAAGTGGGGCGCCGCGGCCGACGGCCGGCTGACCGCGCAGCAGGTCGATTTCAGCCTCGACGGCGGGGCCTATGCCTCCACCTCCACCAAGGTGCTGGGCAACGCGCTGCTGGCCGCGCTGGGGCCGTATGACTGCGCCAATCAGTGGGTCGATGGCCGCGCCGTCTACACCAACAACGTGCCCGGCGGCGCGTTCCGCGGCTTCGGCGGCCCGCAGGGCCATTTCATCGCCGAGATGCAGATCAACAAGCTGGCCGAGGCGCTGGGCATGGACCCGCTGGAGCTGCGCCTGCGCAACTGCTGGCAGGAAGGCTCGATCCAGCCCACCCGCAGCGTCCTCCCCGCCGGCGTCACCATCGATCCGGTGCTGCGCCGCCTCCGACAGGAAATGGCCGAGGGTGGAGACTCAGGAATTGCCGCCCACCGCCCACCGTTTACCGTGGAACGCTCACCCTTCCGCACCTCCCTCGACGCCTCCGCTCCCCCCCGTCTGCGCGGCGTCGGCCTGGCCTGCTGCTTCAAGAACGTCGGCTTCAGCCTGGGCTTCCGCGATATCTGCCACGCCACGGTGGAGCTGTACGGCGACGGCGAGATCCAGCGGGCGGTGGTGCGCCACGCCGCGGCCGAGGTCGGCCAGGGCGCCCACACCGTCATCGCCCAGGTGGCGGCCGAGACGCTGGGCCTGCCGGTCGGGCGCGTCGAGCTGATCGTGCAGGACACGGCTGAGACCGGCGACAGCGGCAGCGTTTCGGCCAGCCGCATGACCTTCATGGCCGGCAACGCGGTCAAGGGCGCGGCCGAGGCCGCGCTGGCCCGGTGGCAGGACGAGGAGCGGCCGGCCATCGCCCATTTCGAGTACGTGCCGCGGCGCACTACGCCCTATGACCACGACACCGCCGAAAGCGATCCCAACATCACCTACGGCTACTGCGCGCAGGCCGCCGAGGTGGAGGTGGACCCCGACACCGGCCACGTCCACGTGCTGCGCGTCGTCTCGGTCAACGATGTGGGCGCGGCCATCAATCCGCAGCAGGTGGAGGGCCAGATCGAGGGCGCGGTCGCCCAATCGGTGGGCTGGACCACCCACGAGAACTTCGTGCAGCAGGATGGCCGCGTGTTGACCGATCAGCTCAGCACCTACCTGATTCCCACCGTGGTGGACGTGGCCCTGGTCAAGCCGGTGATTTTGGAGTATCCTGACCCGCAGGGCCCGCTGGGCGCGCGCGGCATGGCCGAGATGCCCTTCATCCCCACGGCCGCGGCCATCGTCGCCGCGGTACACGACGCCACCGGCGTCTGGTTCGACGAGATCCCGCTGACGCCGGAACGGGTGTGGCGGGGGTTGAATGCCAAGGGGCAGCAACCTTGAGGTGTATCGTGACAAGACAGTTTACTCTCGAGTATTGGATGGATGATGAATGGTATGTGGGGCGCTTGCAGGAAGTGCCGGGCGTGTTCAGCCAAGGCGAAACCCTGGCTGAACTGGAACAGAACATCCAGGAAGTGTACGAATTGTTGGTTGAGGACCAGATACGATTCACGCCGCCTGCGCCAAGCCATACCAAAGAGCTGAGCATTGCGCTGTGAAACGGCATGAATTTCTGCGAGAGCTTGCGCGGGCTGGCTGTGAGCTCGAGCGACACGGCAAGAAACACGATATCTACATTAATCCAGCCAACGGCCGGAAGGCGCCTGTGCCGCGTCATACCGAGATCAAGAACAGCTTGTGCGACCTGATTCGTCAGCAGCTTGGCCTCCAGCAAATCAAGCAGTGATGTCCACCCCTCAGCTTGTCTTGATTCGCGGCGCCGGCGATCTGGCCAGCGGCGTGGCCTGGCGCTTGCACCGCTGCGGCTTCCCCGTGGCGATGACGGAGCTGGCGGCGCCGCTGGTGGTGGACGTGGCCCTGGTCAAGCCGGTGATTTTGGAGTATCCTGACCCGCAGGGCCCGCTGGGCGCGCGCGGCATGGCCGAGATGCCCTTCATCCCCACGGCCGCGGCCATCGTCGCCGCGGTACACGACGCCACCGGCGTCTGGTTCGACGAGATCCCGCTGACGCCGGAACGGGTGTGGCGGGGGTTGCAGGGCCGGACAGACTGACGGTGTGACTGGAGGAAACGATGCGACAGGTGATTGTATACCGAGGCGAGGATGGGTTTTGGGTATCAGAGTGCCCGAGTCTGCCGGGCTGCATCAGTCAGGGCGTGACCCGTGAGGAAGCAATTCGCAACATCAAAGAGGCGATTGATCTCTACATCGATACGCTGATGGAAGATGGGCTGCCGGTGCCAGAAGAGCACTTCGATCTGTTGGCGGTTGCGGTATGAGCAAGTTGCCGGAGCTCTCGGGGCGGGACTGCGCGCAGGCGCTGACGCGTGTTGGTTTCTACTTCAAACGGCAGACCGGCAGCCACATGGTGTTGCGCCGGGACGACCCGTTTGCTCAGGTGGTGGTCCCGGATCATCGCGTGCTCGACCGCGGCACCCTGCGGGCGATCATCCGTCAGTCAGGTTTGAGCGTCGGTGAGTTCCTGGAACTGCTGTGAACTACGATTCTGGTCCTGAAAATCAGCTTGTCTTGATGCGCGGCGCCGGCGATCTGGCCAGCGGCGTGGCCTGGCGTCTGCACCGTTGCGGCTTTCCGGTGGTGATGACGGAGCTGGCGGCGCCGCTGGTGGTGCGGCGCACGGTCAGCTTCGCCGAGGCGGCCTTCGCCGGCCAGGCTGCGGTGGAGGGGGTTGTTGCCCAGCGCGCGGCCGATGTGGCCGAAGCTCGCCGCCTGCTGGCCGCGGGCGTCATCCCCCTGTTGATCGATCCGGCCGCGACCTGCCGCGCCGAGCTTCACCCCGCGGTCATGGTGGATGCCATCATGGCCAAGGTCAACACCGGCACGGCCATCGACGATGCGCCGCTGGTGGCGGCGTTGGGGCCGGGCTTCACGGCTGGCATCGACTGCCACGCGGTGATCGAGACCAACCGCGGCCACGATCTGGGGCGGGTGATCTGGCAGGGCGCGGCCGAGCCGGACACCAAGACGCCGGGCGAGGTGGGGGGCTACAAAGGGGCGCGGGTGTTGCGTGCGCCGGCTGATGGCCAGGTGCATGCCCATGTGGCTATCGGCGACGCCGTGCAGGAGGGGCAGGTGCTGGCCCACATCGACGGCGCGCCCATCGTCGCACCCTTCGCCGGCGTGCTGCGCGGCATTGTCCATCCCAGCGTGTCGGTGTACACCGGCATGAAGATCGGCGACCTGGACGCCCGCGCCGAGCGACGCTACTGTTTCACCATCTCGGAGAAGTCGTTGGCGGTGGCAGGGGGGGTGTTGGAGGCGATTCTGACGCGGCTGGCGGCGGCCCGGCGAATGGAATTCGCCGGCTGACAACACAAAGCGGCCTCAGCCACTGGGGAGGCGTCCGGCGAATGGAATTCGCCGGCTGACAACACAAAGCGGCCTCAGCCGCTGGGAGACCCGCTCCGCCAGGCCCTGAGGGGCCTTGGCATTGTCAGCCAGGGATTTCAATCCCTGGGCAGACTCGAAGCCTTGAGATGCGCGCTGCAATACGGGCAATCGGCTGTCTCCGTCCCTGTCCATTCCACCGTTGACACGCTCAACGGCGCGCCGCAGTTGGGGCATTTGCTGGGCAGCCAGTCGGTTCGGCGCTGCGCGGCCTGACGCTGCTCCCGCTGGCGTTGGATGTACCATTGCATCAGCGCCTGGCTGACGCCGCTGATGGCCGTCAGCACCAGAATCCCCGGCCAAAACCATCCCTTCCAGAACAGAATGGCCAGACCGATCAGCCAGATGGCCGACTGGATCTGCTGCCAGGGCAACGGCAGCTCCGGTTCCTCCACTTGCTTGGGTGTTTGCGGTTTTGTTTCCTCTGCGGACATGGTTACGTTTCCTTCCTGTCGGGTCGGTGCAGCCAGCGCCGTCAATCGGACAAAGCCATCTCCAGCTCGAGCTCGTCGCGGATCGGGATGCCGTCGTTGCCGATCATGGGAATCTCCGGCTTGATCTGGCGGGAACGGCTGACCGCGTCGCGGTGGAGGGCCGCCAGGGCGAAGCCCCGTCTCTGATAGAAGCGCAGCGCGGCCGTGTTGTCGTTGGTGGTGATCAGCCACAGCCGGCGGCAGCCGGCCTGCAGCGCCGCCCGCCGCGCGGCAGCGATCAGCGCCGTTCCGATCCCCTGGTTGGGATGGTCCGTGTCCAGCGTGACGATCTCGCACGCCTCGCCGGCGCTGTGATAGGTCAGCAGGCCCAGCCATTGGTCGCCACCGACCGCGACGAAGCCGGGCAGCTCGCCCGGCCGGTACACCTGGCCGTGGGTCACCATGATCTCGCTGCCCCAGCGTCGCCTGATCCAATCGGTCGCCTGCTGGCGCTGGTCGGCTTGCAGCGGGTGGAGGGTGAAGCTGAGCGAGTTAGCTGTCATGCGGCATGCTTCAGCTTGGCCGCGAAGTTCTTGCGCATTTTTGCTACCTTGGGCGAGACCACTGCCTGGCAGTAGGGCTGGTTGGGGTTGTTGCTGAAGTAGTCGTGATGATAGTCCTCGGCCGGGTAGAACCGGGTGACGCCGGTCACCTCGGTCACGATGGGGCGGTCAAACACCTCGGCCGCGGTCAGCTCGGCGATCATCGCCTGCGCAACGGCCTTCTGCTCCGGCGAGTGGTAGAAGATCGCCGAGCGGTACTGCGGGCCCACATCGCCGCCCTGGCGGTTCAGCGTCGTCGGGTCATGGAGGGCGAAGAAGATCTCCAGAATCTCCCGAAAGGTGATCACGGTGGGATCGAATTCTACCTGCACCACCTCGGCGTGGCCGGTCTGGCCATCGCACACCTGACGATAGGTCGGGTTGACCACGAAGCCGCCCGAATAGCCCGACGTCACATGCTCGACGCCGCGTATCTGGTCATAGACGGCCTCCAGGCACCAAAAACAGCCGCCGGCCAAGGTGGCGGTCTCACGGTTGATTGCATCAGTCATGGGTGTCCATCCTCGTTTGTGTCCTGAGTTTCTCCTGATTTCCGCAGCCAGCGCGGTCGCCTGTGACGACCGCGACGCGGCAAATCTGTGAGTCGAAATGCGGTCGAGCTGGCGTCATCCTGCGTCAAAGGGGCGCAGAAAGCGCACCGCCATCTCGCCCAACTGGTCGATCTGATAGCCGCCCTCCTGCACGATCACCGTGGGCAGGTCCAGTCCGGCCAGTCGTCGGCCTACGGTCTCCAGGCCTTCCACGGTGACGCGGAAGCCGGTCGTGGTGGCCGAGGGGTCGCCCTGCACCAGGTCGAAACCAGCCGCGATCACCAGAAAAGCCGGCTGAAAGGTCGCTACGAGGGCGATGGCCTCATCCAGCGCGTGCAGATAGGCCGCGTCATCGACGCCGGCCGGCAGCGGCCAGTTGCGGTTGTAGCCGCGGCCCGGCCCGTCGCCCAGCTCAGCCGCGCCGCCCCAGAAGGTGGGGTATTCCTGGTCGGGGTCAGCGTGCAGCGAGCAGGTGAGCACGGTGGGGTCGGCGTAGAAGATCTCCTGCGTGCCGTTGCCGTGGTGATAGTCGATGTCCACCAGGGCGACGCGCGCGCCGCTGCCGGCTTGCAGGTGGCGGGCCGCGATGGCCGCGTTGTTCAGGTAGCAGTAGCCGCCGTACTGGCTGGCCGAGGCGTGATGGCCCGGCGGCCGGCAGAGGGCGTAGGCGGCGCGCTGGCCCGCTTTGACCAGCCCGGCTGCGGTCAGCGCCGCCTGCGCGCTCCAGTAGGCCGCCTCCCAGGTGCCGGCCAGGATGGGGCAGTCGCGGTCGATGGCATAGTAGCCGGCCAGTTGCTGCCAGCCGGCCGGCCGGCGGCGCCAGCCGCGCACAGCATGGTAGCCATCAGGCCACAGCGGACTGTCGCCAGGCAAGAAGGCCCGGCTGCCCTGAAACGCGCCTTGCAGAAAGGCGATCAGCCCGGCGTCATGCACGGCCAGGATCGGCGCCAGGCCATGATCCACGGCCTGGACCGGGCTGCCCAGGCCGGCGGCCTCCAGCCCGGCCAGGATCGCCCCAACCCGCGGCGGCGTTTCGTCGTAGCGATCAGGGTAGCCCGGCATAGCGGGTCGGGTGCCATGGGCCTGATGCTGGCTGGAAAAGACGATGTGCATGGCGGGCTCTGGGAGGGGGCGACTCAAGCCGGCGCGCCGCCGCTGAGATAGTGGCGCCACAGCGAGCGAGAAAGGGACGCCTGCATGCTCCACCGAAAAGGGGGCACTGATCATGCGCCGTTGCCCCCATTGGGGAAGATGATGGCCTCCTGACCGGCCAGTCGCTCGTGGATGCGCTCGACTACGATCTCCAGGTGTTGCGGCTTGTGGACAAAATCCAGGTCGCCGGTTTGGATGGTCAGCACCGGGCAGAGGTCGAAGGTCTGCATCCAATCCGCGTAGAAGCTGTCCAGCAGGGTCAGGTAGTCGGCGTCGATGCCGTTTTCGATGCTGCGGCCGCGTCGCCGGATGCGCTCCAGCAGCAGCGGCGCGGGCGCGCGCAGGTAGAGCAGCAGGTCGGGCCGCGGCAGATTGGCCACCACCAAATCGAACAGCGCCCGGTAGGAACGGTAATCGCGCTCGCTCAGGTTGCCCAGGTGATGGAGGGCGCGCGCAAAGATGTAGGCGTCCTCGTAGATGCTGCGGTCGGCGATGGCCGATTGCGGGTCATGGGCCAGGGCCAGGTGCTGCTGGGCCCGGTGCCCCAGAAAGAAGATCTGCAGGTGAAAGGACCACTGGCGCATGTCGGTGTAGAATTCGGCCAGATAGGGGTTGTCAGCCACCGACTCGAAGGCCACCTTCCAGCCCAGCCGCGCGCCAACCCGTTCGGTGATGGAGGTTTTGCCCGCGCCGATGTTGCCGGCGACGATGATGAAGCGTTTGGTCACGAAAGACTCCACGACAGCAACTTTCTGTGAGGACTTTGAGCGCCCTGGTGGGCATCAGTTCAGCAGGTGAATTGTCGCTGAAACGGCTCAGGTGTCAAAGTCCGGCGGCACGCGGTCAGCGATTCAGCCCCTGACGGCCATCTCCCGGGAGTCGAGCCTTTAGGCGGGCCGGCGCATCTCCCCGGGAGTCGAGCCTTTAGGCGGGCCGGCGCATCTCCCCGGGAGTCGAGCCTTTAGGCGGGCCGGCGCGCCAAACTCGGGGCTGTTGGCGCAGAGGCAAAATTGGACAATTTCTCTGACGCGTGTATAATAATGCCATCATCGCCCCTTGAACAGTCTTCCTCCCCCCCACTGTTCAGTGGGTGATGTCGCGTCTGGGACTTGTCACTTTTTTTGCCATCCACGCGGGCCCTCTTTCTTTCCTTCCACCGGGCGGCTTTCGAGGCCTCCCCTTCCCGTCATGAATCTGCTCACCGCCCTGCGTCTGTCTGAGACGGCCAGCAAACCGATCATCGCTCTGACCGGCGCCGGGGGCAAGTCGTCGCTGCTCTTTGGCCTGGGATCTGAGCTGGCTGCGGCCGGCCGGGCCACGCTGCTGACGGCGACCACGCGTCTGTGGGCTGACCAGGCCAACCGCGCCCGCTTCTCGTTGTTCAGCCAGCACGAGCCGACCCTGGCCTTCGAGCTGCCCACCTCGCTGCGCGGCTATCGCCAGGCGCTGGTCATGGCCGGCCCGGCGCGCGAGCCGGGCAAGCTGGCTGGCCTGGATCCCGCGCTCATCTGCCGCCTGGCCGCCCTGGATGCGGTCGATGCGGCCGTGGTCGAGGCTGACGGCAGCCGTGAGCGGCCCCTCAAGGCGCCTGCTGCCCACGAGCCGCTGGTTCCTCCCTGCGCCACGCATGTGGTGGTGGTGGCCGGCATGGCGGCAGTGGGCCGGCCGCTGGACGAGCATACTGTCCACCGGCCGGAGCGTTTCGCCGCGTTGGCCGGCCTGCAGCCTGGGGAACTGCTGACGCCGCAGGCGCTGGCGGCCGTGCTGGCTCACCCCGACGGCGGCCGCCAGGGTTGTCCCCCCGGCGCGATCCCGCTGCTCTACCTCAATCTGGCGCTGGACGGGGCGACCGACGCTGTTGACGCCCAACGGCGCATCGCCGCCGCCCGCAGCATCGCTGGTCAGGTGCTGAGCAGGCCGCTTCCCGCCTTTCACGCTGTGCTGATCGGCAGCGCCCAGGCCGACGGCCCCGCAGAGCGCTTTGGCGAAACGTTCCACCCGGTGAACGAAGCGCACAGCCGCACCGCCGCGGTGGTGCTGGCGGCCGGCGGCTCCACTCGTCTGGGGAAAGAGGCCAAGCAATTGCTGCCCTGGCAGCCGGGGGGTGTTTTGGTGGGCCGCGCGGTGGAGATCGCGCTGGCAGCCGGCGCCATCGACGAAGTTGTCGTGGTCACAGGCCACCGCGCCGGCGAGGTGCAGGCCGCGCTGGCCGATCGACCGGTGCGCGCGGTGTTCAACCCCGACTGGCAGAGCGGCCAGAGCAGCAGCGTCGCGGCTGGGCTGACCGCGCTGGGGCCGGAGGTGGGGGCAGCGGTCTTCGTGCTGGCCGACCAGCCCACCGTGCAGCCTGCGACCATCGACCGGCTGGTGCAGCGACACCGTGAGACGCTGGCCCCGGTGATTGCGCCGGTCTACCAGGGGGGCCAGCGCGGCAATCCGGTGCTCTTCGACCGTCGCACCTTTGCGGAGCTGATGGCGCTGACCGGCGACGTCGGCGGCCGGCCGGTGATCGAGCGCCACAGCGCAGAGGTGCAGCGGGTCGAGATCGACGCGCCGCTGCCGTTGGGGATCGAGACGCTGGAGGATTACCGGCGATTCCGGCCAGACCCGGCTAAAGCCTCGACTCCGTGCTGACTAAAGCCTCGACTCCGTGCTGACTAAAGCCTCGACTCCGGGCTGAAACCGCCGCGGGCTGGCTCGGTCAGGAGACCGGCCAGAGCGCGGGTTTGAGTCGCAGCGGCCAGACCCGGCTAAAGCCTCGACTCCGGACTGAAACCGCCGCGGGCTGGCTCGGTCAGGAGACCGGCCAGAGCGCGGGTTTGAGTCGCAGCGGCCAGACCCGGCTAAAGCCTCGACTCCGTGCTGACTAAAGCCTCGACTCCGTGCTGACTAAAGCCTCGACTCCGTGCTGAATCCGCCGCGGGCTGGCTCGGTCAGGAGACCGGCCAGAGCGCGGGCTTGAGTCGTGGGCTGGCTCGGTCAGGAGACCGGCCAGAGCGTGGGCTTGCGTCGCAGCGGCCAGACCCGGCTAAAGCCTCGACTCCGTGCTGAAACCGCCGCGGGCTGGCTCGGCCAGGAGACCGGCCAGAGCGCGGGTTTGAGTCGCAGCGGCCAGACCCGGCTAAAGCCTCGACTCCGCTACACTCCGGCATGCACACACGCCCTCCGGGTTACGCATTACGCATTACGCATTACCACCCTACAACCCCACCTCATACACCCGATACGTCTTATAGATCTCCGCGCCCATGCCTTCGACCGACTTGCGCGCGTCGATGTTGTTCTCCAGCACCCAACTGGCTTCCACGTCCAGCATCCCCTTGCGCATCGCCTGTGTGGCGATTTCGTAGATCATGACCGCCTCGACTCCCAGGTGGCGGTGCTCAGGCAGGACGCCCAAGGCCCACACCCGTACCCACTTGATCTTGTTCTGATAGCGCAAGGCCTGGATGAAGCCAAAGGGGAAGAGATGCCCGTTCATCTTCTTCAGCACCAGGTTGGCGTCGGGCAGGCATAAGGCCACGCCGGCCGTTGTGCCGTCGACCTCCACGAAGAAGGCCAGGTCGGGGTCCAGCACTGGCTTCATGGCTGCTGCGTAGTGGGCCAGTTCGTGGTCGGTGATTCCCACCGCGCCCCAGTTCTTCTCCCAGGCTGCGTTGTAGATCGCCTTGACCTTTTCGACTTCGGCGTCGAAATTCTTCATGTCCAGCTTGTGGATGTTCATCCGGCCGCGCTGCTTGAGTTTCTCGATGACGCGCGTGAGCTTGGGCGGCAGCCCTTCGGGCGAGCCGCCGAACAGCTTGGCCATGTCGAGATGGTAGGCGTAGAGATCCATCGACTTCTCCAGGCCATAGCTTTCCAGCAGCGCCGGGAAGTAGGGGTGGTTGTAGGGCATCATGATGCGCGGCATGTCGCCGAAGCCGTCGATCAACACCCCGACCTCGTCGGTCATGGTGAAGGTCAGCGGCCCGCGCATGGCCGAGCGGCCCTGTCCGCGCAGCCAGGCCGCGGCCGCGTCCAGCAGCGCGTCGGCCACTGCCTGGTTGTTGATGCATTCGAACAGGCCGAAGAAGCCGATGTCGTCGTCGTGGATCTCGTTGTGGCGCGGGTTGACGATGGCCGCGATGGTGCCCACGTCCTGCTCCATGCCGCCGGTGATCGTTCCCTTGGGGGTGTTGTCGGGAATGACGGTCGCCTCGGCCACGAAATAGGCCACTTGCAGGTATTCGAAGGAGGGGTTGTGCTTGGGGTCCAGGAATTTCTTGCGATCGCCCACCAGCGGCGGCACCCAGTAGGGATCCCCTTTGTACAGCTTGAAGGCAAATTTGATCAATCGGTTGCGATCTGACGCCGAATGGGGATCCAGTTGCACGACGCGCAGGTTCAGTAAGGACATGGATGACTCCTTGTGGGAATGGGTCTGGACAGAACGAGGGGTGTGGCTATAATGAAGGCCATGAATCTAACCTGGCAACGGCTGCGCGGTCGCACCTGCGACACCTGCGCCTTTCTCGACACCTTCCGCAGCAACGGCGACGGGCAGGTCTCTCGGCTGCACGCCTTTTGTCGTGGGCCGCAGTCGCCGTTTTTCAACCGGCCCGCGCCGCCGGAGCGCACCTGCGCGGCCTGGCAGAAGCTCGATGGCCAGCGCCAGATACCTGAAGTGGGCGATCCCAACCTGACGGCATGACGCAGCACCCACAAGTATAGCGCGAAGTGACTGCGGCGTCAATCACGCGTTCACCGACCCAGCGATGCGAAATGTGATGGCTGCCAAACCGGGGCCGAGCCATCAGGCGGGCCAGCACGCTCGATTCGCAGGGTCCAGACCCGGCTAGAGCCTCGATGGCGCGCCATAGTGGGAATCAAACGTAGGGCCAGAAACACGCAGGACGTATTTGTCCCGGGTGTTTCTGGCCCTGTTGCGTTGGTTGGTTGTGCGCCAGTTGGACCGGAGCTAGATGATCTTGAGCTGCGGGGCGGCCGCGGCCTGGAAGTTGATCACGCTGACGCGGCCGGCCACGACCCGGGCCAGCGTCTGGAAGCTCTCGCTCTGCGGGTTGTCAGGATCCATGGCCACCACCGGCCGGCCCGCGTCGCCTCCCTCGCGGATCGCCCGGTCCAAGTAGATGCGGCCCAGGAAGTCCACCCGAAGCCGTTTGGCTGCCCGCTGGCCGCCTCCTTCGCCGAAGATGTCGCCGGCCATGTTCTCGACGATGCCCAGGATCGGCACTTGCAGCTTTTGAAAAGCCACCAGCCCCTTCTCCGCATCCTCCAGGGCGACATCCTGTGGGGTCGAGACGATCACGCCGCCGGTCACCGGCACCGACTGGGCCAGGGTCAGCGTGGCATCGCCCGTGCCGGGGGGCATGTCCACGATCAGATAGTCCAGCTCGCCCCAGGCCACGTCGGTGAAGAGCTGGCGGATCGCGCCGTGCAGCATCGGTCCGCGCCAGATCACCGCCTGGCCGGGTGGGATCAGGAAGCCCATGCTCATGACCTCGACGCCGTAGGCCATGGGCGGGACCAGCTTGCCATCCACCGGATCAGACAGGTTGTCGGCGGTCAGGCCCATCATGGTCGGGATGTTGGGGCCGTAGATGTCCGCGTCCAGGATGCCGACTTTGGCGCCCTGCTGAGCCAGCGCCACGGCCAGGTTGACCGAGACCGTGCTCTTGCCCACGCCGCCCTTGCCGCTGGCCACTGCGACGATGTTCTTGATGGGGATCTGCAGGCGGCCGACGATGCGGGAATCGGCGCGCACGCTGGCATCGAACTGGACCACCACCTGCTCCACGCCGGGGATGGCCAGCACCGCTTCCTGCGACTCGCGCTCCATCTGCCCACGCAGCGGGCAGGCCGGCGTAGTCAGTATGATGGTAAAGGCTACCTGCCCACCGTTGATGTGGATATCCTTGATCATCCTGAGGCTGACCAGGTCCTGATGTAGTTCCGGCTCCTGCACCGTGCTCAGCGCCGCCAGTACCTCTTTCTCGGTAACAATGCCGTTTTTCTTGCCGAACATGTCTTTGTCCTTGCTGGGGAATGATGCGTAATGCGTAACCCGGAAGAGTCGGTTATGTGGGGGGTGTTTCCGGGTTATGGGTTGTCGAGTAATGCGTAATGCGTAACCCGGAAGAGTCGGTCATGTGGGGGGTGTTTCCGGGTTATGGGTTGTCGAGTGACGAGTAATGCGTAATGCGTAACCCGGAAGAGTCGGTCATGTGGGGGGTGTTTCCGGGTTACGGGTTTTCACGTGATGAGTAATGCGTAATCCGGAAGAGTCGGTCATGCGGGGCGCGTGTTTCCGGGTTACGCATTACGCATTACGCATTACGTTCTACGAATCGCCTGCGCGCAGCTCCTCTATCACCATCCCTGCCGCCCGCTGCCCGATCTCCACCGCGTAGTTGGTGCCGCGGTCCCAGGGGTAAACCTGGCTCATGCTGGCAAAGTAAAGGCCGGGCAGTGGGGTCTGGATGGGCGGGATGTTCTGGGAATGGTTCACCGGCGGCACCGGCTGGGCGTAGGCGGTCTTCCACAGCCAGCTTTCCCGCACCCAACTGCGCTCAAAGGCCGGGTTGAAGCGTTCCAGCGAGGGCAAGAAGCGCTCCAGCAGCTCTTCCTTGCTCAGGCTGAAATACTCGTGATCAACCTCCAGGTAGTCGCCCAGATAGAGGATGTGGTCGCCGCCGTAGTGCTCCGGGCCGATGAAATTGGTGTGTTCCACCATGGCCAGGTAGGGGAAGCCGGCCTCTTTGGCCAGGCTGTGCCAGTAGAACTGGGTGAGCTGGCGGTCCAGCGTCACCACCAGCACAATCGCGCCCATGGATTTCAGGTCGCGCAGGCTGGCCGAGTAGCTTTCGGGCAGGTCGGGGGCCAGTTTGGCCATCAACGCCGGCGAGCTGGTGGAGATCACCGCGTCGTAGCCGGCGACGTCGCCAGCCGCAGTCACCGTCAACCGGCCCGCCTGCCCCGCTTCGGCCCGACTGATCTGCGTCACCGGCGTGTTCAGGCGAGTCTCCACGCCGCGGCCGCGCAGCAGATCGGCCAGCTTGTCCACGAAGGCCTGGAAACCGCCCACGAAGGTGCCCAGCCGGGTGGTGCGGGCGTGGATGCGCGCCCAGAGCCAGGCCATGTTGACCACGTCCAGGTTCTCCTCGCCGAACTTGCCCACCAACAGCGGCCGCCAGAGCGCGTTGTAGATGCGATCGCCCGCCCATTGGCGCATCCAGGCGTCGGCCGTGACCTGCTCCAGCGGCTGCCAGCGCGGGGTCAGCTTGAGGAACACGCCAGTCAGGCCGAAGCGCACCAGGTCGATGGGGCCGAACTTGCTCAGGGTGAACTTGAAGGCCTCGACGTAGCTGTCCAGCGGGTAGAACTTGCCCTGGTAGTAGATCACCGTGTAGGGCCGGGGGAAGAGCACCTGATCGCGCCAGCCCAGCCGCTCGATCAGCCCCAACATGTGGCGGTCGCCGGCGAACCAGTGATGGTAGAACTTCTCCAGACTCCAGTCCCAGTGGGAGGCCCTGAAGCCGGCGGCCAGCCCGCCCGCCTGCGGCGCAGCTTCGTAGATGGTGACGTGGTGGCCGGCCTCGTTCAGATCCAGGGCCGCGGCCAGGCCGGCGATGCCAGCGCCGATGATGGCAATGTGTCGCTGTGTGCTCATTTGATGGACGCCGCGCGACCAGCCTCGGCGGCAGCTTTCTTTTCCTGTTTCTTGATCTGTGCGCTGATCTGCTTCTGCGACTGTTTGTACAGCGTCAGCAGCTCCTTGTCGCTGCCTTTGTACTGGATGATGGTCTGTTTGGCGCAGGCCGCGCAGCCGCGCATGAACTTGTAGCTGCCGGCGTAGCAGTTCAGACAGCCGTCCAGCTCGATCATCATCAGGCAGAAGGCCAGCACGTCCGGATGCGTCTCCGGCAGCTTGGCCACGTCGCTCACCAGCGTGGCCCACTCGGCCCCGCGCAGATCGCGCAGCGTCGGAATCAGCTTGGGCGGAAAGAGGATCTCGGCCTTGGGATACATGCTAATCATACACAACTCACCTGCTGCTGTACGGGCTAACGCAACCGCTCGGGCCGGTCTCCGACCGTGCCCGTTGATCATCTGGTCCGCTCGGGCCGGTCTCCGACCGTGCCCGCCTGCGCATCGACCAACCGCTCGGGCCGGTCTCCGACCGTGCCCGCCTGCGCATCGACCAAGCGCTCAGGCCGGTCTCCGACCGTGCCCGTTCAGGCAGGCATAGCCGCTAACCGACCCCAGCAAACCATCAGCCGACATTATCGCGCAACGCAGGGCGAAGTGCAGCCAGTTTGCTTCCAGTTTGAGCGACCTCCTGCGCCTGGTCTCAGGCGCAGGGTCTCGGCGACGCTTCAGCGGGATGCTTCGGCGGCCTCAGCATGACGGGCGAAGCGGGGCTAAAACGTCACCGGCTCCTCGACGCCGACCACGATGCATTTGACGCCGGTCGCCTCTACGGCTGCTGCGAAGGCGGCCGCATCTTGCGCGATGGGGGGCCAGGTGCTGTAGTGCAGCGGGATCACCGCCTTGGGCCTGACGAACCGAACGCAGCGCAGCGCATCCTCCGGCCCCATGGTGAAGTTGTCGCCGATGGGCAGGATCAACAGGTCGATCCCTTCCTCGCCGTAGAGCTGCATGTCCAGGAAGAGCGCGGTGTCGCCGGTGTAATAGACCCGTTTGCCGCCGATGTCGACGATAAAGCCCACCGCCACGCCGCCGTAGCTGCCATCGGGCAGCATCGAGCCATGATGGGCGATGGTCAGCTTGACGCGGCCAAAGGGAAAGCGGAAAGAGCCGCCCGGCTGCATGCCGTGGACGTTGGCTGCGCCCTGGCCGTTGACCCAGGTGGCCAGCTCGAGGGTGCCGATCACTGTGGCGCCGGTGCGCTGGGCGATCGCAGCAGCGTCGGGCATGTGGTCGAAGTGGCCGTGCGACAGCAGGATGAAGTCGGCTGCCAGGTCAGCGGCGGCCACCTGGGCCGCCGGGTTGCCGGTCAGGAAGGGGTCGAACAGCAGGGTCGTCCCATCAGCCTCCAGGCTGAAGCAGGCATGGCCGTGAAAGGTGTAGGTCAGTTCCATGATGCACCTCCAGTTGCGAAGTCCGCGGTGAAAAAACGAAAAGTCCGGCAGCACATTGCTGGGCGAGCCGGACTCCTCGACGATCTGTCAGAGCAGTGGATCTGAGCACGACAGGCTGAACGAAGGTCCGCTCTCCGCTGAACACCTGTCTAGTGCAGTTCTTTGGCGTCGGCGCCCTTGCGCGCCTTGTAACGGGCGTAGGCTTCCCTACGGCGCTCGGCCAGCTCCTCCACGGTGTAGCCGCCGGAGGTCTTGGCCGGGTTGGGCATCCGGGTGAATTCGCTTTCGCCGGCGTGAGCGGCTGGCGCCGCCGGCGCGGCGGATGCCGTGGGGGCGGCGGGGGCCGCGGGGGCTTCCACTGGCGCGGCGGGCTCGCTCACGGCTGCCGGCGCTTCATCGGCGACGACGGCCGCGGCAGCCGCGGCTGCCGGCGCCGCTGCGGCAGTCCCACCGCCGCCGTGCAGCACCTTGGCGTCGGCGCCCTTGCGCTCCTTGTAGCGCCCATAGGCCTCCTCGCGCCGCGCCGCGATCTGCTCCACGGTGTAGCCGCCGGAGGTCTTGGCCGGGTTGGGCATGCGGGCAAAGACGTTGTCGGCCGCTGCGACCGCGGCCGCGGCGACCGCTGGCTTGGCCGCCGCCGGGGCGGCCGGCGGTGCGGCTGGCTTGGCCTCAGCCGCCGGCTTGGCGGCTGGTGCGGCTGGCTTGGCCTCGGCCGCCGGCTTGGCGGCTGGCGCGGCCGCCGGCTTGGCGGCGGGCTTGGCTCGGGCCGCCTGCTTGGCCGCCTTCTTGGCCTCTTCCTCGGCCCGGCGTATCTCCTCGGCCTCGTACTGCGTCGGCCAGATGGAGGCGTAGTACTCCACCGGCACCGTCAACTCGGCCATGTTGTAGACCAGGTTGGGGTAGCGCTCGTAGACCGCCAGCTCGTAGTCGTGGTTCATCTTGATGGCGTCGAAGGGGCAGAACTCGGCGCAGAAGGCGCAGCTCATGCAAATCGACGCATCGAGGAAGAACTCGGCCGGGTGGGCGATGGGTTTGCCGTTTTCGTCGGCGTCGCGCACGATCCAGATGCACTGGGGAGGACACACCTTGGCGCAGATGCCGCAGGCCGTGCAACGATCCTCCTGTTTCGACGTCTCATAGAGCAGCATCGGGATGTAGCGGAAGCGCTCAGGCAGCTCCCGCTTTTCCTCAGGATACTGGATAGTGAAGAGTCCCTTTTCATCGGGCTCCTGGCGAATCATATCCTGCCCGAAGGCGTACCGGCTGGGGATCTGCCTGACGTCGTCGATGTACGTGTCAGCAAGACGCTTGAACGTGACACCCAAACCTTTGAGAAGTCCGGTTCCGAACATGGAGCCTCCTTGGAAACGCGAGGCGTGAACTGTGAAACGTGGCCAGTGAGGGCGCTGCGGTTTGCAACCGGCAGTGCGTAATGCGTAACCCGTAATGCGTAATCCGCAATGCGGAACCCAAAGTCCGCACCAAGCGCCTCCGGTTACGAGTTACGAGTTACGAGTTACGAGTTACGAGTTACGCCTCACGTTTCACTCATCACGTCTCACGTGCTAACGGTCTACTTCGCCCAGCACGATGTCGATCGCGCCCAGAATGATGACGGCATCGGCGACTTTATTGCCGACCACCATAGGCGCCAAGGCGTTGAGGTTGATGTAGGAGGGCGGCCGCACCCGGTAGCGCCAGGGATTGCCCGCGCCGTTGGAGACCAGGTAGAATCCCAGCTCGCCCTTGGGGCTTTCGATGCGGCCATAGACATCGCCCACCGGCGGGCGCACGGTGTAGGCGCCCAGCGCCTTGGCGGCCTGGATCGGGCCTTCGGGCAATTGCTTCAGCGCCTGCTGCAAGATCCTGACACTCTGGCGCATCTCTTCCATGCGCACCAGGAAACGGGAGTAGACGTCGCAGCCGTCGAAGCTCACCACGTCGAAATCGAAGCGGTCGTAGATCGAGTAAGGCTCTGCCCGACGGATGTCGTAGGGGACGCCGCTGCCGCGCAGTTGGGGGCCGGTGCAGCTCAGCGCCAGCGCGTCGGCGGCCGACAGGTAGCCGACGCCGATGCAGCGCTGCTTCACGATCTCGTTGCCGATCAGATAGCGCTCCAACTCATCCAGTTTGGCGGGCAAGCGCTCATGCACCAGGTGGTGGCAGGTCTCCAGCCAGCCGGCCGGCAGATCCGCCACCACGCCGCCGAAGCGCATGTAATTGCACATCATGCGGCTGCCGGAGACCGACTCGAACAGGTCGAGGATCAGCTCACGCTCACGCACCGCATACAGCAGGGGGGTGAAAAATGCGCCCAGGTCGTTGAAGAAGGTGCCCACCGAGAAGAGGTGATTGACGATACGGGTCAGCTCCGCCATGATCACCCGCAGATACTCGGCGCGCTCCGTTGGCTTGTAGGCCTCTCCCAGCAGCTTTTCGACCGCGATGGCGTAGGCCAGGTTGTTGGACATGGAGCTGATGTAGTCCAGCCGGTCGGTGTAGGGCATGTTCATGAGATAGGTGTTGCGCTCGCCGATCTTCTCATGGTTGCGGTGCAGATAGCCCATCTCCGGCTCCAGCGCGGTGACCGTCTCGCCGTCCAGTTCCACGATCATGCGGAAGACGCCGTGGGTGCTGGGGTGCTGCGGCCCCATGTTGACGACAATGCGCTCGGTCTTCAGCGCGCCTGACACGCCGTTGCTGCCCGAATGCCGCTCCAGCGGCCGCAGCGTCACCGGCTGGCTCCAGGTCTCCGGGTCGAAGCCGGCGGGGTAGTTGACGTTGGAGCCCCAGGGGTTGCGATCTTCGGCCCAGATGTGGTGGCCGACCGGATGCCGGCTTTTGAAGGGCTTGCTTTCGGCCTCGAAATAGGCTTCCTGCCAGTCCTTGCGCATGGGATGGCCGTTGAAGCCGTCCCAAAGCAGGATGCGGCGCAGGCTGGGGTGTCCCAGGAAGCGGATGCCGTACAGGTCATACGCCTCGCGCTCTTGCAGGTCGGCGCCCGGATAGACCGACATCAGCGTGGGCAGCGCAGGGTTTGTCTCCGGCAGCCGCGCCTTGAGCACTTTGGGGCCGCCCCCCCTGGTGGTCGAATAAAAATGATAGACGATCTCGAAGCGGTCGGCCGCGCTGCGGCCGGGAAAGCCCAGATAGTCCACCGCCGTCAGATTGGACAGCAGGTCGAAGCCCTCGTGGTCGCGCAACTGTTCGGCCACGGCCACCAGTTGGTCAGGCGCCACCACCAGGCTTTCGCCCTCGATGTTTTTCTCCACGGCCAACACGGCGCCTGGCAGCAGGTCGCTGTAGGGGAGGGCGGCATCTAGCGTTGGTTCACTCATGGCTTAATTCCCTTGATGGCTGAAGGAGGATACGAGGTTGCCATCGGCGTCCATCAGGTTCGCGGTGTCGCCTTCGTTGCGCCACATGTGTCGTTTCGTCCAGAGCTGATCGCTGGGGGTGGCCGCGGTTGCGTCCGGTCCGCTGTGCACCCGCACCTCGGCGTCAGGCATCAGCACGAAACCGGCCGGGAAGGTGTAGGACTGATCGCCGGCGCCGCTGTGCAGCCGCCAGCCGGTCATGTCCTGGGCCAGCCCGCTGTTGCGGATCACGATGAACTCGTCAGCGCCCAAGATATGCATCTCGGCAATGGTGGGCGCGCCGGCGGCGCGGGTGGCCATCATGCGCTGCGTGTTGATCTCCCGCACACGCTTGATCTCCTCCGGCCGGCTGCTGAAGATGTCCGGTCCCAGCACAGGGATCGGCACGGCGCCGCTGTAGGATTTGCGGTACCAGGGCACCGTGCGCACAGACTGCTTCTTGATCTTGTTTTGTAGGGTAATGAAGCCGTGCAGCAGCGCTTCGGGCGTGGGCGGGCAGCCGGGCACGTAGACATCCACCGGCAGATATTTGTCGATGCCCGACACCACGTTGTAGCCCTCTTTGAACGGCCCGCCGCCGGTGGCGCAGGCGCCCATGCTGACCACATAGCGCGGCTCAGCCATCTGGTTGTAAAGCCGCACGATGGGCACGACCATCTTCTTGGTCACGGTGCCGGAGATGATCAGCAGATCGCACTGACGGGGTGAAGGGCGGGCGACCTCCATGCCGAAGCGCGACATGTCGTAGCGCGCAGCGCCGGTGACGATGAACTCGATCGCGCAGCAGGCCAGGCCAAAGGTCATGGGCCACAGGGAAAAGGTGCGACCGGTGTTGTAGATCCAGTCTACCGTGGTCAACAGCACGTTGGATTGCACTTCTTCGGGCACGGGCGCTGCGCCCTGGGGTTGTTCTGCCATCGCTCCATCCTTTCGATCGGGTTGTGGCGAGGGGGGACGACTGGTCGTACAGGTTGTGAAGCCGATGCACATGTCGGCCGGCGGGGGCGGCATGTCGGGAGGAAAAGGCCTGCTGGCTGGTCTGGGCGACACGCCACAGGCATCAGCGATCAGCCCGCCATGCCGGTTGAGCAAGCTGTGTACACTCGCCGTGCAACGGCAACTCATTCTACCTTGAATCCGAATGTGGTGCAAATTTTCACCGCCGCTAATTTTTCTCACATAAATCAGAAGAATTGACAGCGGCTGGGCAATGTGCTAGAATTGCCGCCAGCATAGCTTGGTCTGATCAACTCTTTTGGGAAGTGTATCGCGTGCAGACTACCCGTTATCGCATTCTGGAGATCATGAAAGAACAGGGCGACGTCACCGTGGCCGAGTTGGCGCGCCAGCTTGAGATGGCGCCCGTTTCGGTGCGCCATCACCTGGACGTGCTGCAAGGGGAGAATCTGATCAGCGCGCCGCGCGTGCGGCGGCGCGGCACCGTGGGGCGCCCTTTGCAGGTCTACGCGCTGACCGAGGCTGCCAACGCGCATTTCCCGCGCAACCACGAGGCGCTGGTCATGGGCCTGCTGGATGAGCTCAAGCTGCTCTTGCCGGCCGATCAGCTTCAGGAGCTGCTGGCGCGCATGGCCGAGAAGGAGGCGCGTCAGGCGCCCCCGCCGCCAGTCGACGCCACCCTGGAACAGCGGGTCGCGCTGGCGGTGGATTTTCTCAATCAGCGCGGCTATCTGGCCCGCTACGAGCGCCAGGGCGACGCCTTCGTGCTCTACACGCTCAACTGCCCCTACGCGGGCGTCTCTGAGCAGCACCGCGAGCTGTGCACCATGGATTTGAGCTTGATCAGCGCGCTGTTGGGCATGGCGCCGCTGTCGGTCAATCGCATGGCCGAAGGCGATTGTCGGTGCGCCTACCGCATCGGCGGCCAGCCCGGCGATGGCGCCCAGCCATCGGTCGCCAGCCCGCCGATCGGCAAGGTGCAGCGCCATGTGATCCCGTTGCATTTGGAGGCCGCGCCGGCCTGACCGGCCGTCGGCGTCGCCTGTTCCCAGCGGATTTTTGCTCCGCTGGCGGCGACCAAGGCCCGTTCACCCGTCGTCAGAGACTCGCCATGTGGTCGTCCATTGATCTGAGCACCGCTGAACCCCCTTTGGGGCCAGCGCCCGCCTACCCCGGTCCGCTGCAAGATAGCTTTGGCCGGCGGATCAACTATCTGCGCATCTCGCTGACCGACGCGTGCAACCTGCGCTGCGTTTACTGCATGCCCGAGGAGATGCGCTTCCGGCCGCGGGCCGAGCTGCTGAGCGACGAAGAGATTCTGGCCATCGTGCAGACGGCGGCCGAGCTGGGCGTCAGCAAGATCCGCCTGACCGGCGGCGAGCCGACCATCCGGCCTGGCGTCGTGGAGCTGGTGCGGGCCATCGCCAGCACCCCCGGCATCGGCCAGGTGGCCATGACCACCAACGGCCTGCTGCTGGCTGAGCTGGCCGAGCCGCTGGCCCAGGCCGGCCTGCGCGGCCTGAACATCAGTATCGACACGTTGGACGCGGCCAAGTTTCGCCGCATCACCCGCTGGGGCGACCTGCGGCGGGTGTGGGACGGCATCGCCGCGGCCGAGGCGGCGCAGATCCGCCCGCTGAAGCTGAACGCCGTGGTCACGCGTGGCTTCAACGAGGACGAGGTGGTCTCGCTGGCCCGGCTGAGCATCGATCATCCCTGGCACATCCGCTTCATCGAGCTGATGCCGCTGGGCAGCGTGGCCGATTTCCAACAGGAGGCCGTGGTCAGCTCGGCTGAGACCCGCGCCCGGATCGAGGCTGAGCTGGGGCCGATCTATCCGTTGCCCGGCTACGATGGCAGCGATCCCGCCCGACCCTATCGCCTGGCCGGCGCGGCCGGGCAGCTTGGCTTCATCAGCAGCGTCACCGAGCCCTTCTGCGCCGGCTGCAACCGTTTTCGCCTGACCGCCGACGGCAAACTGCGTCTTTGCCTGCTGCGCGATCGGGAAGTGGACCTGCTTAGCCTGCTGCGCAGCGGCTGCAGCGCCGATGAGCTGCGCGAGAGCCTGCGCGTGGCGGTCTGGCACAAGCCCTGGGGCCACGGCCTGCCCCAAGGCGAGGTTCCGCAGTTGCGACTCATGTCGCAGATCGGCGGATGAGACATGAACGGTGAACGGGCCGGGGCGGCCTGTTCACCGATTGACCCTTGACCTTCACCATTCCCAGTTCCCAATTCACCTTCTTTCAGGAGACACACTTATGACAACAGCTACCATGACAATGGATCCCGCGATCATCACCGACGGCGTGGTTTTGACCGAGACCGCGGCCAGCAAGCTCTCCGGCATCATGCTGGAGAAGGGCATGGCCGGCACCCACGGCCTGCGCGTCTTCGTTCAGGGCGGCGGCTGCGGCGGCATGCAGTACGGCATGACCTTCGAAAACACCGCCCGGCCTGGCGACCAGATCTACAGCCAGCACGGCATGACCGTCTACGTGGACCCCACCAGCCTTTTTTACATCAACGGCGCGCGCATCGACTATGTCGACAGCCTGATGGGCGGCGGCTTCCACATCGAGAATCCACAGGCCACCTCCAGCTGCGGCTGCGGCAGCTCCTTCCGCACGGCCCATAGCCACACCGGCGAGGAGATGCCCGAAAGCTGCGGCTATCACTGAGCCGGCGGCCTGGCATCAAACGCAACTGATCGTACATCACGCGGCGTGGACGCGGAAGGGATTCCTCCCTGAGTCGTACCGGGCGTGAGACGCAGCCGGTTGCAGCCTGCGGGTAGAAAGGTACGAAACGTGAACTGTGATCGGGCGCGTCCCGACCACAGTTCACGTTTCGTTTTTTTTTTGCCTGGTTGGATCATCGAAACGCGCAAATCACCTCAACATCTGTCGCTCTCCAGTCACAATCACATCCAAATCTTAGCCAGGAGTCGTTAAACACCATAGACGCTGCGACCGTCGCCGGGCGGCCCATGCTCGTCTGCCGCGTTTGGAGGTGTCTATGTCTACGTTCCTCTTGGTTCTGTTGGTCCTGCTTGCCCCTCTGTTTCCGGCTGCCCAGCCGGCCCCCGCGCCCAGCCCCAACCCGGCCGCGCGCCCAATCCAGACCGAACCGACTGACTGGCTGTACCGCCTGGCAAGGGTCCTCGGCCGCAGCGCCGGCGATCTGGAGCTGGCCGATGTCGCCGCCGAGACGCTGCTCAGCGGCGAAACCCTGACCACGGTGAAGGCCATCGACCGCAGCAACGGAAGTGTCGTCGGCGCAACGTTCTCCGGCGACCAAGCCGTCGACCGGGACGCGGCGCGGGCCCGGGCGGCCGCGCAGTGGCGCACGGCGCACGGCGCCCTGACTCCGCCGATGGTCGCAGCCCTGGACGAGGCGGCTGCCGGCGCGACCTTCACCGTCGCCGTCTGGCTGAGCGCGACCGTCGAACCGCTGCGCAAGCCGGATCATCAGCCCCCGGCCGCCGACAGTCCCGGCTCGACGGCAGCGCCAGCGACGTCAACGCAGCCGCGGGCCGGCGCGGGGCTCGACGACGACCCGGCCGCGCTGGCCAAGCCGCCGGCGACTCCGCTGACTGCGGATGAGGCGCGGGCGGCCGGCCTGCCGCTGATTGCCGCGCCGCCGCCCGCGCCGCCTGCCGCCGTGGAAGCGCCCAAGGACGTCGCCAGCCCGGCCGCGGGCGGCGGGCCCGATGAGAACGCCGCCGCGGACGCGCCGGCCCAGGCCGAGGCCTATCAGCAGGCCAACCGGGAGGCTCTGCGCCGCCAGATCGCGCCGGTGCGCGGCCGTTTTCTGGACTACGCCGCGGCGCAGGGGCTGGAAATCCTCTACGCCAGCGAGATCGCGCCGGTGGTCCACCTGGCCAACGTCACCGCCGACCAGCTTCTGGCGCTGGCGCGCAATCCTGACGTCGATGCCATCTACGACGCGTCCATTCCGGGCGGGCCGACGCTGGACGTGGCGCGCCCGACGCAGAACATGCTCCCGGTGGCCGACTGGGGCGGATACACCGGCGACAACGTCGCTGTGGCCGTGGTGGAGGGCGAGCGCGCCGCCGACAACAACCCCTACCTGACCATCGTCGAGACCAGGGACACCGGACGAACTCGCCGCTGGCATCCCACCATGGTCTCCGGCATCATCGCCAGCACCCACAGCACCCAGCGCGGCCTGGCGCGGGACGCCGATGTCTACAGCGCCAACGGCGACGATTACGCCACCATCGCGGCCATCGAGGCGGCCATGGACTGGGGTTCCAGCCGGGCCTGGATCCTCAACAACAGCTTCTGGGCCGCCAACTGCGGAGATACGTCGCCATTGGAAAGCATCGACCGCCACATGGACTACCTGGTGCGCTATCTCTTCGACCTGGCCGTGGTGGCGTCGGGCAACTTCCGACTGGCCGGCTGCGGCGCCTCCGGCAGCAACTATGTCACCTCGCCCTCCAAGGGCTACAACTCGCTGACCGTGGGCAACTTCGACGACGGCAACTCGGTCGGTTGGACCGGCGACGCCATGAACGCCGACAGTCAGTACAACGTCGACGGGCGCTTCAAGCCGGAGCTGGCCGCCAGCGGAACCAGCATCACCAGTCTCTCCGAGGCCAGCCCCTGGACCAGCACCGGCACCGGCACCAGCTTCGCCTCGCCGATGGTGGCCGCGCTGGCGGCCGATATGACCGAAGCCGATACCGGGCTGACCAGCTACCCGGAAGGCGCCTCTGCCCTGCTGATGGCCACCTCGCTGCACAACATCGAGGGCGATCAGCGCCTGAGCCGCGCCGATGGCGTCGGCAGCATCAACGGCTCCGCCGGCCTGGTGAGCGTGGAGCGCGACCACTGGGGATCGCAGTACGTCGACAACACCACGGTCTTCCCCATGGACTTCTACCAGTATGCCTACAAGGGCGAACGGGTCCGCTACGTCATCCGCTGGCTCTCCAACCCCAACGCTGCCTACACCACAGATCCCTTGCCGGCTGACATCGATCTGGCCGCCTACCGCGCCGACGGCGCCTACATCCAAGGGTCCGCTTCGGCCTCCAACAGCTTCGAGATCGTGGACTTCGTCGCGCCGGCATCGGAGACCTATCGCTTTACGGTCAGCTTGTACGGAAGCTGGAGCGGCAGCGGCACCTGGCTGGGCCGCGGCTGGTGGCGCGGCGTCTACCGCATCGTCCCCGACGCGGGCTACCTCGATCCCCAGGCCACGCCCATGGGCACGCACCTGAACGTGACGCCGACCGACTGGAGCCCGACCAACTATTGGCGGGTGATGGGCATCCGATCCCTCAGTTCGGACCACGACCTGTATCGCTACAACAAGAGCTTCTTCGAGGATCCGAGCAACCTCACGCTGGACGACTATTCGTTCTTCGGCTCGGCGGTCGATTTCATCACGGTGGACGGCAACCACTGGCCATCCAGCACGCCCGAAAACTACGTGGTGCGGCGTTTCAGCGGCAGCGGCGGCTACAATGCCAGTTGGTCGAACCTGGGATTGGTGGTCAACAGCAACGGCTATTACGGCCCCTACTCCGCAGGCTCCAGCGAGGTCGCCAAGGTGTTCGACCTGTGGATGAACCGCTATCAGTTCAAGCGGCTCGAGATCGTGCCCACCGTCAGCAACCTGAACGACCTGGCGGCGGAGCTGTTCAAGTCCAGCGCCGGCAATGCAGCCACCTGGTCGCAGTCCCGGGGCCACGGCGTCGCGCAGGCCGACAGCTCGTCGGCGCCGGCCCAGACGGAGTCGCTGGCCTACTACCACGATGATAACTTCTCGGACTATCTGGGGCTGATCGTCTATGGCAACCTGCAGGCGCAGGCGGACTACTACGTGCGTGTGGTCTGCACGCTGAACCACGACGTACACGGCGACGGCAAGGTCGACATCTCGGACGTGCAGTACGTCTCTGGCTATTGGCAAGACCCTGCCGCGCCCAATCGGGCTGACCGGGACGGCGACGGCGATGTGGATGTTTTCGACATCTCGCTGGTGGCCGGGGAGTGGAACACGCAATGTTAGTGCGTTCACCGGGCAAAGGGGCGCCGGCCGGCCGGGCTGCCAGGGCGCTGCTGCTGATCAGCCTCGTCTGGCTGGCGGCCTGCGCCGCGCCGCCCCCCGCGTCCCCACCGGCAGAAGAAGCCGCCTTTGAGATCGTCGCCCAGTCCGTCGCCTACAGCGGCGGCAGCGACTCCCCCATCCTGTTGGCGCTCTCCGGCGACGCGGCGCTCAGTGCGTCGCCGGAGGGCTTCCCGCCGGAGCTGGTCGCGGCGCTGCAGGCCGCGGCCGCCGCCGATCCGACGGCGCTCTACGTGGTGATCTACGCCGGCAAGCAGTCCGGCGGCGGCTTCTCCGTGGCCATCGATTCGGTCAAGACGGGGCAGGAGGGCGCGCTGACCGTCGTCTACAGCCTGGCGACTCCCGACCCCAAGGCCGGGGGAACCACCGCGCTCACCTATCCCTACGTCGTCGCCCGCGTCCATGCCGCCGACGCCGACCCGGCCAAGGTGCAGTTCAGCGGGCCGTTCTGACGCACGCCGGCGCTGATCCCCCGACAGTTCATGATCGCGGCTGACCTCGACTAAGCATGCACAGCGTTGGTAAACGCCTCAGTGGCCCACTGGTTGATGCTCTTGCCGCTGACCTCGGCTGCTGCTGCAACGGCAGCATGCACTTCGGGCGGGACGCGCAACATGAGTTTGCCTGAATATGGTTTCTGTGGGGCGCGGCCCAGCTTTTCGCACGTCTCCAGGTAGTCGTCTACTGCCTCCTCGAAGGCCGCACGCAGTTCGGCCACCGCCTCGCCGTGGAAGCCCACGATGTCGTTGATGCCCGCGATGTGGCCGACCAGGCGCTGGTCCTCATCGCTGTATTCGATGCGCGCTGCATATCCGCGATAGGTCATTGTTTTCATGGCCTTATGCCTGCCTCCTCACCCGATCTCCCGCATCACCGTATCCAGATCTTTGTCCCCGCGCCCGCTCAGATTGACCAGAATCACCGCGTCCCGTCCCATCTGCGGGGCCAGCTTGATCACCTCGGCCACCGCGTGGGCGCTTTCCAGGGCCGGGATGATCCCCTCCATCTCGCACAGCAGCTTGAACGCGGCCAGCGCCTCGGCGTCGGTGGCGTAGGTGTACGTGCTGCGGCCCAGGTCGCGTAGCCAGGCGTGCTCCGGGCCGACCGAGGCATAGTCCAGCCCCGCGCTGACCGAGTGGGTCAGCGCGATCTGGCCGTCGGCGTCCTGCATGACGAAACTCTTGGTTCCTTGCAGCACTCCCAGGCGGGAGACCAGGGGATCGGCGAAGCGCGCCGCGTGCTCGCCCGACTGGATGCCGCGGCCGCCCGCCTCGACGCCCACCAGCCTCACCCCCTCGTCGGCCAGGAAGGGGTGGAAGACGCCGATGGCGTTGCTGCCGCCGCCGACGCAGGCCACCACGGCATCGGGCAGCCGGCCTGGCCCGCCCGCGGCCGGGTCCAGCAGTTGTCTCCGCGCCTCCCGTCCGATGACGCTCTGAAAATCGCGCACCAGGGTCGGGTAAGGGTGCGGCCCCAGCGCCGAGCCCAGCAGGTAGTGGGTGGTGCGCACGTTGGTCACCCAGTCGCGGATCGCCTCGTTGATGGCGTCCTTGAGGGTTTTACTGCCGCTGTCCACCCCGCGCACCTCGGCGCCCAGCAGCTTCATGCGAAAGACGTTGGGGGCCTGGCGGGCCATGTCCACCGTGCCCATGTAGACCACGCAGTCGATGCCCAGCAGTGCGGCCGCGGTGGCCGTGGCTACGCCATGCTGGCCGGCGCCCGTTTCGGCCACGATGCGCCGTTTGCCCATGCGCTGCACCAACAGCGCCTGGCCCAGCGCGTTGTTGATCTTGTGCGCGCCGCTGTGGGCCAGATCCTCGCGCTTGAGGTAGATCTGCGCGCCGCCCAGGTGGGCGCTCAGCCGGCGGGCGTGGGTGATAGGGGTGGGCCGTCCGACGTAAGTCTGGAACAGGCGGGTCAACTCGGCCTGGAACGCGGCGTCGCTGTGGGCCTGCAAATAGGCCGTCTCCAGCTCCTCCAGCGCCGGCATCAACGTTTCGGGGACGAAGCGGCCGCCGTAGGGACCGAAGCGTCCGTGTTCATCGGGGTAGCGATAGGTCGAAAAGTCCGACGTCTCAGCCATGGGAAGGAACCTCGTTGGTCTGCCGGGCGGTCGCCAGCACGGCGGCGATGAAATCGGTCTTGCCGTTAGTGTAGATGTCGATTTGATCGCCGTAGCGCTGCGCCAGGTCACGTTTCAGCGCGCCGTAGTCTGCCGCGACATCGGGATGGGCGCGCAGGTAGTCCACGAACGCCAGGTGACGATGGATCTCCGGGTTGTCGGCCGCGTAGACGTGCAGATTGACGACGCGCCGTGGGCCATCGTTCAGGCTGAAATACCGCCTGCCGGCGATGCCGTACTCACCCTTGGGCAGATAGCCCAGCGCCCGCAAGGTGTCGTTCAGGTCGTCCACCGGCGCGATCTCATGCACTATCGCCATGATGTCGATCACCGGCTTGGCCCAAATGCCGGGAACCGACGTGCTGCCCATGTGGTGAATCGCGGCCAGATGATCGCCGAAGATGACCGCCAGCCGGGCGGCTTCGGCCTGGAACAGCAGGGGCCAGATTGCGTCGTAGGGCACGACCTTCAGGTGGCGGTGCTTGTCCAGCAGCAGTTCCTCGCAGCGCAGCAGCACCAGCGCGCTGTCGGCGTCGGTGATGCGGCCGTCGCGCGCCATCTGGAAGGCCTGGCCCATGGGTACCAGGTGTACCTCGCTCTGTTCAGTGGCCTCCAGATTGGTCGCGCCGTTGATGTGCGCGCCTTTGGCGATGAAGATGGTGCAGCGCGCGTCCGAGGTCCCGTTCATGCCGTAGAACCAGCCGACCCGTTCCATGGTGCGGCACTGGGCGCCGGTCTCCTCGGCCAATTCCTGGCGCGCGACCTCTTCCATCGGTACGCCTGGCTTGTCGCCCAGCCCGCCGGCCGGCAGCTCCCAACACCAGTCGTCCACGGTGTAGCGGTAGCAGCGCAACATGATGATCTGGCCGTCGTCGGTGACCGGTACGACGGTGACGAATCCCGGATGCTCCTGATAGGTGTAGGTGATCTCCTGGCCGTCGGGCAGGGTCACCTGATCCTGGCGCAGGTTGTGCCAGTGGCTTTGATAGGGTCGCGTCGTGCTCAATAATCGCCAGCCCAGGCTGGCGCCCACGGGCTTGTCGTTCGGATTGTTGTTCATGGCATATGGTCGTTGTGAAGCACGTGCTTGTTCTGAACGTAATGCGTAATGAGTAATGCGTAACGAGTAATGCGTAACCCGGAGATGCCGTGTGCGATTCCGGGTTACGCATTACTCGTTACTCGTTACGAATACCGAATCGCTCCCGCTCCACCTCCTGCCAGCGCTCTGGCAGCGGCACGATGGCGGCG